>Ga0316204_10003489_pt1 | contig 31228 bp, 29 predicted proteins | sample 6monrhotite_MG_2_FD_205661 | JGI IMG/M metagenome (GOLD analysis project Ga0316204, IMG submission 205661) | Microbial mat bacterial communities from mineral coupon in-situ incubated in ocean water Damariscotta River, Maine, United States -... | ecosystem: Environmental > Aquatic > Marine >...
GCCTATTGTGGCTCCTGACCCTGATCCGGTGCCTGAACCTTTAGTAGAGCCAGAACCAGCGCCAGAACCAATTTCGGAACCTGAGCCAGAACCAATTGCTGTTGAACCTGCTGCACCAGTAGCTGCGCCAGAGCCTGAAGAAGATATTCTTGAGCTAACTGACCTGGCTTCTCCTGGAGAAATTGATTCTATCGTGTCACCAACAGTGGAAAGCCAAGCGGCTGACAGTTTTGCCCACCTGACTAACCTGATGGTACAAGGTTACGGTGGTGCTGAAAACACGCTTGAATCTTTAGTTCGGGCAATGCTGAAGCCAATGCTTCAAGCATGGTTGGATGAGAATTTGCCAACTATCGTTGAAGATGCGGTGGAGCGAGAAGTTGCGAGAATATCTCGCCGTCAGTAAGACGATGCAGCTTTCTGTCTAAACTTGGCAACCAATAACATCAGAGTTGTGGTGTTAGTTGAATTAATTTTCTAAACAGAAGCACGTGTTTAGTTATGGTCGGACGCACCTTGTTTATGCGGTGACATGGGCCGCGATTTGGAAGCATATATCGTGAATACAGGATACACGGGAATCTTGGGCCCAAAAAACTTCACTTTGAAATCTTCATTGTTGGGTGTGTACACCGCCCCATCAGTAATCTGAACTGGCTCGCCTTTTTCGTCAACCAATGCACTCAGAAACAAGCGTTCGCTGTGAAAATCAATAACATGGCGGTACTGCGCCAAAATACTAGCACCAATCAATCCGTCGCGCTCGCTTGATTGTACGGGCACCGCACTGGCGATGAAAATGGGCAGGTTTTCGAAATAAAGGCTTCCAAAAGTGATGTTTGCGGCTGTTAGCACACCCATTTGATTTTCAGATAGTGTTTTTCGTTCGGAAGCGGAGGTTGCCTGCATGAAGTGTCGCTCGCTCCAGAAAACCAAACCACCTGGGTAGCCACTATCAAGCAGCATTGTTTTGACCGAGCTTCGTTTTTCCCACGGTAAACGGGACTTGAAGGCGATATAGGGTGTGTGCCCCTTCATCTGCAAACGATGTTCCAGCTCGAAATCTTCTTCGAGGTCTGTACCGGGCGCATATAGGTTGAGTAATTTTTTCTGCGGGTCGACTTCTACAATATATTGCTCAAATAATTCTTGACCGATAATGCCGCTGAAGTTGGCTTCCAGTGCATCTCTTACCTCCGTATCGCCAGAGATGAAAAGTCCATTCCGGCTAATGAAGGTTGAACCACCTTCGGACAGAGAAACATTGCCCAGGCGCTTGCCCACTGCCGATTTACCGATGGCGGGGAAATTAATCCTTGCCTCGTCAGCACCGTTCAGAGCCGCGGGTGGTATCAACGCCAAATCGAAAAACACTGAACTTGTTGCGCCCGTATCAAGTAAAAAAGTGACTGTACCGTCGGGGCCATCAAATTTAATGTGGGTTCTATTGTCGATAATCTCTATAGGAAAAGTAGCAACAGGTGTGGGTGTGGCACTGGCGGTATGACTATATCCAAGAGAGCAGACCAAAAGGAGCGCCCATATGATTATTGAATACTTATACATCATTTTAAAAATATACGGTTTTTTGCGATTTTAGGCAATGTAAACCGGAAGTGATGCGATGAACTGCTCCTATTCCGGGATGAAATGGTGCGCGGGTGGCTCCATTCTAACACTGCTATTGGTTGATTTTGTAAACCTGTTTAATCACTACAGACGGTTTTTCCTTGAAGTTTTCAAAAACAACGTCTTCGCCGTTCGGTGTGTAAAGTGTACCGTCAATTGTTCGCGTGAAACCGGCCTTTTCTTTTGACGACACCCATAAACTTCTACTTTTAAAATCAATGGCATAGTGGAAATTATTCAACACAGCCGCACCCATCAAGCCATTACGGTCCGTAATTTGTGGCGGGGGGTTGGCACCCAAAAAAATGGGTGAATTCATGAACTTCAACTTACCGAATCGAAAGTTTGCCCGCGAAGAAATGCCGGTGTTTGTTGTAATTAACTCTTTACGGTTTTGATTGGTAGCGGCTCTTTCAAAATGCTTCCTATCCCAAATGACAAGTGCACCCGGATATCCGGTATCAAGCAGCATTTCCTTCAGCGAAGGCTTGTTTTCCCAAGGTAGTTTGCTGGTGAATCTAACATGGGCTGCAGTTCCCTGAAAATAGAGCCGATGATGCGTGCGGTAGTTACTGCCCAAGTCAGTACCTTGTTCGTAAAGCGTAAGTGTTTGCAATTCCGGGTCCACGGCAATTGCATAATTTTCAAAGAACTCCTGACCCAAAATTCCGTCGTATCTGAGAACAAGTTTTTCACGCAGTTCGTGTTTGTCTTCAATCAGGATTGCTCTCGACAGAGAAGTTTTCATGCCGTGCGTTGGCAGTTCTAGCCCAGCCAAACGAATTCCCTGCACAACTTTATCCATTGCCGGGAAAGAAATTGATGCTGTTTCACCCGCATCTATCGACTGAAACTGCTGTTTATCATCGGTAAAAAGAACTGTGGTTGTCGCCCCAGAATCCAACAACATTTTTATCGGTGTACCCTCAAGTGTAAAGGCTAGCCTGATGCGATTATTTTCGCTTTCGTAAGGTAAAACCGCTATCGGCGACTGTGCAACAACGCTGCTTGTAACGATGCACCAGGAAAGCAGTAACAACGCTGAATGGCAGATTTTCTTTGTGTAGTTAAGCATACTGTTTGAGGCTAACAGAAACGGTGTTTGCGTCAAAACCAATTGCGACCGACGGAACGTACCGTCAAAAAAGACACATAATTCAAAATCAGGGCTTTTGTTTTGCGGTAAATTTGTGCATTTTGCGGCCCACATTAACGGAAACAGCCGTTTAACGGCAACGCAGGGTAACAAGATGCTCGATAAGACATATTCACCAGCCGATATCGAAACCAAATGGTACGAGCATTGGGAAGGAACCGGCGCGTTTGAATGCGGCAAGCGCCCAGACGCGGAACCCTACGTCATTGTTATGCCGCCGCCGAATGTCACAGGCAGTTTGCATATGGGCCACGCGCTCGACAACGCGCTGCAGGATGCCTTAATCCGCTTTGAGCGTTTGCGCGGCAAGGACACGCTTTGGCAGCCCGGCACAGACCATGCAGGTATCGCCACGCAGATGGTTGTTGAACGCCAGTTGGCAGACGAAGGCAATAACATGTCCCGGCGTGACATGGGGCGTGATGCCTTCATCGAGCGGGTTTGGGAATGGAAAGAACAATCCGGCGGCACCATTACCCAGCAACTGCGGAGACTGGGGGCCAGCTGTGATTGGTCACGTGAGGCCTTCACGATGGACGAACCGCGTTCTGAAGCAGTGCTGAAGAAATTTGTCCAGCTATACCGCGATGGGCTTGCCTATAAAGACAAGCGGCTGGTGAACTGGGACCCTAAATTTAAAACCGCGATTTCGGACCTTGAGGTGGACCAGAAGGAAGTTAACGGTCACATGTGGGAGTTCGCTTACCCGCTTGTTGACGGCCCGGTTGACGGTATTTCTGAAATTACCATCGCGACCACACGCCCGGAAACCATGTTGGGCGACGGCGCAGTGGCGGTTCATCCGTCTGATGAACGCTACAAGAATTTAATTGGTAAAATGGTACGCTTACCCATTGCCGAGCGGCATATTCCCATTATCGCTGATGAATATCCAGACCCGGAGTTTGGTTCGGGAGCCGTGAAAATCACTGGAGCGCATGACTTTAATGACTTTGAAGTGGCGCGCCGCAACGATATTCCGCTTATCGTATTGATGGATGATGAAGCGCGGATGATTTCAACACCGCAGAATAATGTGCCTGCACATTACCACGGTGTTGATCGCTATGAAGCCCGTGAAATGGTCTTGAATGAGATTAAGGAACTGGGCTTTTACCGGGGCGTGGAAGATAAAATAATCGCGCAGCCGCTTGGCGATCGTTCGGGTGTTGTAATTGAGCCCATGCTGACCGAGCAATGGTATGTGGATGCTGAAACGCTTGCCAAGCCAGCCATTGAAGCAGTCGAAACCGGTAAAACCAAATTTATCCCGAAAAACTGGGAAAAAACCTATTATGAATGGATGCGCAACATCCAACCGTGGTGTGTTTCGCGTCAATTGTGGTGGGGGCACCAAATTCCAGCGTGGTATGCGCCGGACGGAACAGTTTTTGTCGAGGAAACTGAAGCAGCGGCACAGGCAGCAGCCTTGGAAAAATTCGGTGAAGCTGTTGAGTTAACCCGCGACGAAGATGTGCTGGACACCTGGTTTTCTTCTGCCATGTGGCCCTACAGCACAATGGGCTGGCCGGAGCAAACGCCTGAACTCGCTAAATACTACCCCAATGCAACATTGATCACTGGGTTTGATATTATCTTCTTCTGGGTTGCCCGCATGATGATGTCGGGTATTCATTTCATGGATGAAGTGCCGTTCAAAAATGTGTATATCCACGCCCTTGTGCGCGACGCAAACGGCCAGAAAATGTCCAAGTCCAAAGGCAATGTGATCGACCCGCTCGAGTTTTGTGACAAATACGGCGCCGACGCGCTTCGTTTTACACTTGTTGCCATGGAAGCGCAGGGCAGGGATATCAAGTTGGACGAGAAGCGGGTTGAAGGCTACCGCAACTTTGGCACCAAGCTTTGGAATGCTGCTCGCTTCTGCGAGATGAACGGTATTACTGGTTCCGATGGTTCTATGCCGAGCGCAGAGCTAACCGTTAACAAATGGATTATCAGTGAAGTTGGTAAGGCGCGTGACGGTGTGACCAAAGCGCTGGACGCATTCCGTTTCAACGATGCTGCCGATGCAATTTATCATTTTACATGGGGCACCTTCTGTGACTGGTATGTGGAATTGATTAAGCCTGTGTTTTGGGGCGAAGACGAAGCCGCGAAGGCAGAAACGCGCGACGTTGCCGGATGGGTTCTGGATCAGATATTAATTCTGCTGCATCCTTTCATGCCGTTTATTACCGAAGAACTTTGGCACGCGATGAAAGAAGATCGGTCCACCGACCTGATTTTAGCAGCTTGGCCGGAAGAAATTGCAGTCAACGAACAGGCCGTCGGCGATGTGAACTGGGCTATTAGGTTTATCACCGAAATACGCTCAACTCGTGCGGAAATGAATGTGCCCGCTGGCGCGAAAGCGAAAGCTTTGGTTGTTGGCGCTTCAAATGACACCGCACGGCGCATTGTTGATTGGCAGGATATGATTGGGCGACTTGCTCGTCTGGAAAGCCTTTCTGTAGTGAAATCAGCCGAAAGTCAGGGGGCAGCTCAACTTGTTGTTGATGAAGCAACTGTGTATCTACCGCTTGCAAACTTGATGGACCTGGATGCAGAAAAGGCACGCCTGAACAAATCAATCGAGAAGCTTGGTAAGGAAGCAGGCGGCATCAAAGGCCGTTTGTCTAACGAGAAATTCCTGGAAAAAGCACCCGCACATGTGGTTGCAGAGGCCAAAGAACAGTTGGCCGATCTGGAAATTCAAGTCGAAAAGCTACAGGCTGCGTTGGCGCGTTTGGCTTAGCAATCTATTTGTGTTCTAAAACCCCTGAAACATCTTATTTTCGTGTCGATAAATAAGAGCTGTGCAAATGCGTTTACTGAACGGTGATACACTTGCCTTCTTCTGTGATAATTTTTGCCTTCTCAAACGAGCTTATCACCGTACTCTGCACGCCCGACATGCCGCCAAACTGTTCCATCCATGGGGCTGGTTCAGGGCTGAAATGGGTGGGTATCACCATTTTTGCATTCCAGCTTTCTTTAATCGTTTGCATTTGTTCCGGGTTTTGCAAGCCAAACCAGAAGGGCATGATCAGGGCATCTACCCCAAGGGCATTTAGACCGGCATCGGCAAGCTGCTTGCGCGATGCACTGATGTCACCGGTATGGAAAAAGCTTACGCCGTCCACAGTGATCCGGTAGCCCACATTTTGTGGTTGACTGGGCCCGTGATCCACATCAAATGTCTGAACTGATACATGCTCCACCTTGAAATCGGTTTGCGTTGCATCTGGCACAGAAATAACGCGCTCTTTCTCGGTGCTTGTCAGGCCGTTGGCTTCAAGCGAGGCAACAGCCTCTGCGGGGTAGGCGTATTTCACGTTTTTTGTGGCGCGCAAATGTTTGATAGTTGCTAGAGGATCAAAGTGATCGCCGTGACGGTGGGTAGAAACCACCAATGACAGATTTTCATAATCTCCGGTTCTCCCCATCATGGCGCTGAGGTGGTCTGATGAAGGTAGGGAAAAACGGCCTTGATACTGGTCTTGTTCCATCAAACCATCGATCAATACGGAAGCGTCTTTGCCTTTAATAAGGAAGCCCGCATTTGCCACATGGCAAAGCTCAACCGCGCCTGCGGCTGTTGTGGGCAGCGCAAGCCCTGCAATCAAGGCTAAGTATTTTGTCCGGCGCATCATGTTTGCTCCCAATCATTAAAGGAATTTGAGGCAACATAGCGGTTGCAGTGCTTTCACGCAGTAAAAATGGGTAAACCGGGTCAAAACAGGGACCAATCGGATGCCTCAGTAATAATATTCCAAAAATTGCACTATAAACGCACCAAAAATTATCGACAACATGGTGCCGGCTCGCTAAAGTCTGCGCGAATCCCGGAACGCTTTCCGGTGTGGTTTAATGTTGGTTTTCTCTGTCCCGTTATAGATAAATGTGGACAGTGTGCGGAGTTTCAAAAATGGTTGATTATCGGTCGCGTACCACAACACATGGTCGCAATATGGCGGGCGCACGGGCGCTGTGGCGCGCTACAGGCATGAAAGATGATGACTTTCAGAAGCCAATTATTGCCGTTGCCAATAGCTTTACACAGTTTGTACCCGGCCATGTACACCTGAAGGACATGGGGCAGTTAGTTGCTCGAGAAATTGAGGCCGCAGGCGGGGTCGCGAAGGAATTTAACACCATTGCAGTCGATGACGGCATCGCTATGGGTCATGATGGCATGCTTTATAGTTTGCCCAGCCGAGAAATTATCGCCGACAGCGTTGAATATATGGCGAATGCGCACTGTGCTGATGCACTAGTTTGTATTTCCAATTGCGATAAAATTACCCCCGGCATGCTGATGGCTGCCATGCGTCTCAATATTCCGGCAGTTTTTGTCTCTGGAGGGCCGATGGAGGCCGGTGAGGACGACTATGATGGCCGCCGAAAGCTTGATCTGGTCGATGCCATGGTCGATGCGGCTGACCCGTCTATTTCTGACGAGGATGTTGAACGCATTGAACGAGCTGCTTGCCCAACCTGTGGATCCTGTAGTGGTATGTTCACCGCAAACAGCATGAATTGTCTGACCGAGGCGCTTGGTTTGTCGTTGCCAGGCAACGGTACCACACTGGCCACTCATTCTGACCGAAGGTCTTTGTTTTTAACGGCGGCACGTCTGATCGTTGATATCACCCGTCGGCGCTATGAACGCGACGATGAAAGCGTGCTGCCCCGTTCGGTCGCAAACTTTGAGGCCTTTGAAAATGCCATGTCGCTGGATATTGCCATGGGCGGCTCCACTAACACGGTGCTGCATTTGCTTGCGGCTGCGCGTGAGGGCGAAATCGAATTTACCATGGATGATATTGATCGGCTCTCGCGCCGAATTCCCAACCTGTGCAAAGTGGCACCGGCAACACCGGATTATCATATTCAGGATGTGCACCGCGCAGGCGGCGTATACGGTATTTTGGCGGAGCTTCATAAAGCAAATCTTTTGAATGGCGATTGTTCAACGGTTCATACGGCTACGATGGCCGAAGCGATTGAACGCTTTGATGTTACCAACAGTCAGGATGAGGAACTCAAGCAATTTTTCAGGGCAGGGCCAGGCGGTGTGCCCACACAAACCGCGTTCAGCCAAAGCAGACGCTTCAAAACGCTCGATACAGACCGCAAAAACGGCTGTATTCGCTCCAAGGAGCATGCCTACAGCCAGGAAGGCGGGCTTGCTGTGTTGTTTGGCAATATCGCCGAAGATGGCTGTATTGTAAAAACCGCTGGGGTTGATGAAAGCATTTGGAAATTTTCTGGCCGGGCGAGGGTGTTTGAAAGTCAGGATGCGTCCGTGGCTGCCATTCTGGGCGGTGATGTTAAGGCCGGTGATGTAGTGGTTATTCGCTACGAAGGACCGCGGGGCGGGCCGGGTATGCAGGAAATGTTATATCCAACAAGTTATCTGAAGTCGATGGGGCTTGGTAAAGACTGCGCGCTTATAACCGACGGTCGGTTTTCTGGTGGTACAAGTGGCCTTTCAATTGGCCATGCCAGCCCGGAAGCGGCGGAAGGCGGCGCTATTGCATTGATTGAAGAGGGCGACATGATTGATATTGATATCCCAAGTCGCTCAATCAATGTACGGGTGGATGCGAGCGTGCTGAATGATCGCCGAACTGTGCAAGAGGCAAAAGGAAAGGACGCTTGGAAACCTGCGGTGCCGCGGCCGCGCAAAGTTACCAAAGCCCTTCGCGCCTATGCGATCATGGCAACGTCTGCCAGTAAAGGTGCAGTGCGTGAGTTACCGGGCGAATAACACGTAGGGACTTGGGATCGATGCTCCGTCCAAGTAGGAAAAGTGATTTAGAGCAACTTTTTGCCATTTGGCATGATGCAGTGAAGGCCACCCATCATTTCCTTGATGATGATGCTTTTGATGAAATTGCCCAACTGGTCAAAGACGATTATCTGCCAAGTAAACAATTTCTTGTTTTTGCCAATGAAGAGGATGTGCCGCTCGGATTTATGGGCACAGAAGGCAATGAGATTGAAAGCCTGTTCATACACCCCGAACAGCACAGCAAGGGTATTGGCAAAATATTCGTCGACCAAATGAAGGCGGCGTATGACACCGTTGTTTTAGAAGTCAATGAGCAAAACCCGCTGGCAGTGGGTTTCTATGAAGCGGTTGGTTTCAAGCTGGACTGGCGCGACACTACCGACAGCCACGGCAGACCTTTTCCTATCTTGCATATGGTTTGGCAGCGACTTTAACCAAGACAAAAATACAGTGAACTGAGTTTTGAGCAGTTGCTTGCTTTTTTCTGCGCTGATGTTAGCGTCTATATTACGTTCAAAACAAAGGTTTCAGATGCAAGAAAGCTTCCCAACCGTCGCCGTTTTCAAGGAGGCCGCACAGCTGCCTTTTCAAGCTGTCGGCGGAATGTTGGCCTCGATCGGTATTTTGTTTGCTGCAATATTTGCTGGCGGTATTGTCTTGGTGATCGCTTTTGTAGTTAATCAGGAATCGATGCTCGCTATCTTTGAGGTGATGGCACGTCAGGGTTCATCAAGTGCCAGAGAAATGACTGAACCTATTGAGTTGGCGGTTTTGGTGACGATGGTTGCCGTTGTTTTGATTGTTGCAGTCATAATGTTTTTCAGTGCTCATATTTTCAACTATTGGGTCAATTATGCGACTTTCGGCAAAGAGGGCGCACACTGGTCGTTCTCGGAAGGTCGCTTTTCGGCTGCGGTAGTCAACGCTTTGAAGTTGTTGCTTATCAGTATATTGGTCATGCTTATTAATTATGTTGCGATCACAGTTGCTTCCGTTCTGGGGCTTGGTCCTTCCACGTCGAATGTCCAGACGACCGTTGACTATGCCGAATTAACTTTGTCTGGCTTGACAGGAACCATCGTAACTGTTGTTGCGACCAGCGCGATCTATTCACTGTTTTCAGCGAATTTAACACAGACTTCACTGCGTTCGCAGACTGAAGGGTTGGAGCATCCGCATACTCTTGATTTTGCAATTGTAATCATTCTTCTTTATGCCCTTATTTTGATTCCCACTGTGCTCGCCGCACTAACAGGCAGTTCAACACTGACGGTTGTTGTAAGCTCGGTTTTGACGCTGTATCTCATGTTTACTGTGCCCATCGCTCACGGACTGCGCTACCGTGTTTGCATGGCTGAAAAGTCCGAAGACGATGTTGTCTGAAACGTGGCCTAAATAGATAAAATTTTAAGACAAGCCTACGCAATTCTTCGCCTTTTTTAAACGCCTGCCTTTCATACTGTGCCTTCAATATTGGAGGTGGCAGCCTTGAAGCGAATTATGATGGCGACGATTTTGTGTTGGGTTTTGGCTCTTGGACCAGCGAAGGCTCAGGATATCGATTTTGGCAACCTGATGGGGCAAACACCCTATGAAAGCCCCAGCTGTACTGGCAGTGATTTTCATGAACTTGATTTTATGCACGGTGTTTGGGACATGAAAATTCTCATCGACGGCAAATGGGTGGAAGGCGGGTTTTCGGTTCATCGACCTGCGCTTGGCGGTTGCGCGTCGTTCGAGATTGTTTCCTATGAGAATTGGGGTGAATTCTACAGACCACTTACCGGACGCACTGGTGTTGGCGCCTTTGCTATCAACTCCTATGACCGAAAACAGCACAACTGGCGGCAGGTCTGGATTGATGACATGGGCACGGTGGTCACCAGTTTTCGCGGCAAGAAATTCAAAGACGGCATGCGCTTCGTCGGCCACGCGCCGCGCAATGAAGGCTCTGAACTACAACGCTTTGAATGGAAGATAACCGGTGAAGGCTTGAGAGAGTTTATCTACGAACAGTCTACCGACGGTGGCCAGAAATGGACCCGCATCGCCACTGTTCAAATGGTGGCGCGGCAAGCCCAACAGCAAACAGGCAGGCGCTAGGAGGGTTCAAATATCAAGTTCCACCCAAACCGGGGTATGGTCGCTGGGTTTTTCCTTGCCTCTGGGGATGCGGTCAACTTGGCAGTCAACCAGCCGATCAGCTGCTTGCGCTGACAAGAGCAAGTGGTCGATGCGAATACCGTAGTCTTTTTGCCAGGCACCGCGCTGGAAATCCCAATAGCTATAGGCGGGACCGTGTGGTTGAATTTGCCGAAGCGCATCAGTGTAACCAAGGTTAATCATCGCACGCAGAAACCCGCGGCTTTCTGGCTGAGTTAGTGCGTCCTCAACCCATGCCGCCGGGTTATGGCAATCCACATCCTGAGGGATAACATTATAGTCGCCCGCCAAAACCACGGGCATTTCGCGCGCCATCAGGCGTTTTGCCTGTGCGCACAACCGTTCCATCCAAGCCAGTTTATAATCAAATTTTGGGCCGGGGCGTGGGTTGCCGTTGGGCAAATATATGGTTGCGATTCTAACACCGCGAATGGTGGCTTCCATATAGCGCGCTTGTTCATCTTCAACTGCTTCGCCGCCGTCCACTGCAGGCAACCGCCGCATCGCGTGTTCAATCGGTTCTTTTGAAAGGATCGCCACGCCGTTGAATGACTTTTGGCCGTGTGTTTCCACATTCCAGCCGCGTTCTTCAAACTCAAGCCTTGGGAAATTCTCATCAATGCTTTTGATTTCCTGCAGACAGGCAACGTCTGGCGCGAATTCGTCCAGCCACTCCAGCAGGCGCGGCAGGCGCGCTTTGATACCATTGATATTGAAGGTCGCAATTTTCACAAGTCGTTCCCTTATTACTGCGCAGGATTAATAACATTCAATCGGCAGAATAGGGGCGCTGCTGCTATTGTCTAGCGGTGTTTGATTTAAATTGCGCCTGATTAGATTGCGTCTGATTATATCGCGAAAGATGATCCGCAGCCGCAGGAAGAACTGGCGTTGGGGTTAACTACCTGAAATGATGCGCCGACTAAATCTTCAACGTAATCAACTTCAGAACCCATCAAATACAGCAAAGACATTGAATCAACGAGCATAGTCACACCGTCGCGTACAACAACAATGTCATCGCCTTTTTGGGCTTCATCAAAATCAAAGCCATATTGAAAACCACTGCAGCCGCCGCCGGATACCGTCAAACGCAGTTTAAGTTCAGGGTTTCCCTGTTGTTCAATCAGGGTTGCTACTCGCGCTGCGGCACGTTCGCTCAGGCCAACGGGTGCGGCTTTTTGAGCTGATTGATCAGGTGATGTCTGCGTTTCAGTCATGTTTGTCTTTCAAATGCCTTCGTCGGCTTAAGCCCTTATGTAAGGTCGACCCTGCCAAAGGTCAATTCCGAACCTACCACATTTTCTTGCTTTTAGGAGCTTCTCTCTAGAAGAGTTGCTTTTCATTCGTTTAACGACGCTGTTTTTTTAGTTTATTTAAGTACGGCACTCGAAAAGAATTGCTCTGAATTATGGGGGGCTATAGGGTGCTTTAATTGAACGGGAAAACCGTTCGCCAAGTTTAAAATTTCATTGTTTACGCCTTTTCAGGCCCGGAGATTAATATGTCAGAAAGTCTGCCACACTATGAGGATACACTTGCCGTTTATGCCTGCAAGCCCTCTGAAAGCCGTGGCCGTCTATCGCCGGAGCCGGAAACAGCGTCGCGCAGCTGTTATCAACGTGACCGTGACCGCGTGATTCATTCATCCAGCTTTCGCCGCCTTAAGCACAAAACGCAGGTGTTTGTTTATCATGAAGGCGACCATTTTCGCACCCGACTAACCCATTCGTTGGAAGTTGCTCAAATCGCGCGCTCAATTTGTCGGTCTATGCATCTGAATGAAGACTTGGGCGAAGTGTTGGCACTGGCCCATGATTTGGGGCATCCACCGTTTGGTCATACCGGCGAAACTGTTCTTAATGAATGCATGAAAGACTTTGAGGGTTTTGATCATAACGCGCAGGCGCTTCGGCTTTTGACGCGCCTTGAAAGCCGCTATGCATCTTTCATGGGGCTGAATCTGACATGGGAAACCCTTGAGGGTCTAGCAAAGCACAACGGCCCCTTGGTTGACAAAGCAATTGACCATAAGAAGCCGCCAACGGATTTGCCGTTTGGTTTTCGTGATTATCTGCCTGAGCATGACCTGATGTTGCACACTTATGCCAGTGCAGAAGCTCAGCTTGCCGCCCTTGCTGACGACATTGCCTATTCCAGCCATGATTTGGATGATGGTCTTCGGGCAGGGCTGTTTGAGCTCGATGAGCTGAAAAAAATTCCCGTAGTTGCTCAGTTGATTGATGAAGTGCTGCTTACCTATCCGGGTGCGCCAAAGGATATTCTTATTCACGAGCTTGTGCGCCGTATGATCAACCGCATGGTGGCTGATGTCATGGTGGAAAGTGGGCGCAGAATCCGCGAACTCGATCCTAAAAGCGTTGATGACATCCGCAATGCTGGCGCGCCGGTCATAGCTTTTGGCAGAAACATATCTGCAGCAGTTGCGGAACTAAAAGAATTTTTGGCCGACCGTATGTACCGACACTATTTGGTGAACCGAATGGGCAGCAAGGCCCGACGTGTGGTTGCAGACCTGTTTCACCTATATGTGTCTGAGCCGGAATGCCTGCCAACGGACTGGAACGAAAAGGCACCAGAGCCAAACACGGCAGAAACGGCACGTGTGGTTGCAGATTTTATCGCTGGCATGACGGACCGATTTGCGTTCCGTGAGCATGCAAAATTATTTGATCTGTCGGATGTTTCGCTTTAAAGCGCTTCCGCAGAACCAGAATCTGACAGAGAGAAAAATCTGGCAGACCAGAAAGACAGAATATCATGAATGTTTTTACTCATTTTCGGGGCATTATTGGCGCTGCGCTTGACGCGTTGATTGCATCCGGCCAATTGCCGGCAGGCCTGGACTATAACAATATAACGGTGGAGCCTCCGCGCGATCCAAGCCATGGAGACCTTTCCACCAACGCAGCTATGGTCTTGACCAAACAGGCAAAAATGAACCCGCGCGCTATCGCGGCGTTGCTAGCACCTGCGTTGGAATCTGAGGGCGATGTTGCTTCAGTTGATGTGGCGGGACCCGGTTTTATCAATCTGCGTCTCGCGCCGGCGTTCTGGCAGCGACAGATTGCGGTAATCCTTTCCGCGGGAGCGGATTATGGCAGTAGTGATCTGGGCGGGGCCGAGAAGGTCAACGTGGAATATGTTTCGGCAAACCCAACCGGGCCCTTGCATGTGGGCCATGTTCGCGGGGCAGTGTTTGGTGATGCGCTGGCCAACCTTTTGTCTAAAGTGGGCTATGATGTTGCCAAAGAGTATCTGATCAATGATGCAGGCGGCCAGATCGATACCCTCGCAAGGTCTGCTTATCTGCGGTACCGCGAAGCATTGGGTGAGGACATAGGTGAAATCCCGGAAGGCCTATATCCTGGCGATTACCTGGTGCCCGTGGGCGAGCTGCTTAAAGAAAAATACGGCGACAAGTGGCTGGATGCCGAAGAGGCCGAATGGTTGGCACCGATCCGGTTAGAGGCGACCAATGCCATGATGGCATTGGTTCGTGAAGATTTGAAGGCATTGGGTATCGAACAGGAAGTGTTCTTTTCTGAGCGTACCCTGCACGAAAGTGGTCGGATCGCCGAGGCAATTGCCGACTTGCGAGCTAATGGCCATATTTATGAAGGTGTTCTCGAGCCGCCAAAGGGTCAAAGGCCAGATGATTGGGAGCCAAGGGAGCAGACCCTGTTCCGTGCCACTGCATTCGGCGATGATGTGGACCGGGCGCTGCAGAAATCAAACGGGGACTACACATATTTTGCCGCCGATATTGCGTACCATTACGACAAATACCAGCGCGGCTTCCACTCGATGATTGATGTATGGGGCGCTGATCATACCGGATATGTCAAACGTATGGTCACAGCGGCGAAAGCGCTTGCTGATGATGCGGTATTGGACGTAAAAATTTGTCAGCTCGTTAGGCTTTTCCGCGACGGGGAGCCGTTTAAAATGTCTAAGCGGTCGGGCAATTTTATTACCCTGCGTGAAGTCGTCGACGAAGTTGGGCGGGATGTTACTCGTTTTATTATGCTTACACGCAAGAACGACGCGCCTTTGGATTTCGATTTCAACAAAGTGATGGAACAGTCCAAAGATAACCCGGTATTTTACGTTCAATATGCCCATGCACGCATTCGCTCAGTGCTTAAAAACCGGGTTTCCGGTATTTTCCCGGCGCTTGATACAAGTGATGCTGCCCTCGCTAAGGCAGACCTGTCATTATTGGCAGACCCGGCGGAAATCGCTCTGATTCAACAGTGTTGCGCCTTTCCGCGCATCGTTGAAAGCGCCGCTGACGCCCATGAGCCCCATAGAATTGCGTTTTTTCTCTATGATCTGGTGTCAGAGTTTCATAGTCTATGGAATAAGGGAAATGATAACGCCGATTTACGGTTTGTGATTGAAGGCAATGAAGCAGTAACTTCTGCGCGCTTAGCAATGATACGAAGCGCTCAAACCGTTATTGCAGGTGGCCTTGCCATTCTCGGTGTTACGCCAGTGGAGGAAATGCGCTAAATGGTCGACAGCGACGATACTTCAGCCAGTAAAGATGTGCCGCCTTGGTTGCAGCCGGTGCCAGAAGACGAGGGCGATTCCAGCTTTTTCGCGGCGAATAAGAAAACGATTATTACGGCAAGCATTGCTGCGCTTTTGCTCGCTGTTTTTGCGGGTGCCATTGTTGTTTTGTACCAGGACGCACCTGACGGTGAGCCTAGGCGGGTAACGGCGGATGCCGGGCCAGTAAAAGAACGGCCAGCTGAAGCTGGCGGGATGGAAGTTGACCATCAGGACAAAGCCGTTCTTGAGATAGGGGACGGGGCAACGGCAAAACCAAGCATTCAAATTGGTGCGCAGCCTGAGCAACCGGTCGCTGAAATTCCCGATATACCAGCAGATAAACCCGTTGAGCAGGCCAAAACTGAAGATGCCATTGGTGATATTGCTGAGGCTGCGACTAAGCCAGCGGCCGTGCCGGTGGCACCAACACCTGCACTACCAGTCAGTGAAACTCCTGAACCCAGCGCTTCTGCTGCGAGCCAGGCCGTGGGTGCCTTCAGGGTACAGCTTGGCGCATACGGTTCGGAAACATCTGCCGCAACGGCGTGGCGCGCATTGAGGGGCAAATTTCCTCGGCAACTGGGCGATTTGGAGCCAACCTATGTGCCAGTACAAAGCGGTGACCGCACGCTTTATCGTTTGCGGGTGGGGCCTATTGATACCCGCTCAAGGGCAGACGAAGTCTGTATTTCGCTGCGAGCGCAAGACCAAGCATGCTTCGTTGCTGGTTCTTAAGGCTATCCCATGAAGCCGGTAATATTTGGTTGTGCAGGCCCTGCGCTTAGCGATGCAGAGCGCGCTTTCTTTGAGACGGAACAACCGGCTGGCTTTATTTTGTTCGCGCGAAATATACAATCACCTCAACAAGTTAAAACACTTACCACCGACTTGCGGTTATGCGTTGATCGAAACGATGTTTTAATTGCGATTGATCAGGAAGGCGGCCGCGTTCAACGCATGGGCTCGCCTCATTGGAAGATATATCCCCCGATGGGGACATTTGGACATGCCGCCAAGGTAGACTTTGATTTGGCTGCAGAAGCCCTAAAACTCAATTGCCTTTTGTTAGCGGACGATTTACGCCGCGTCGGTGTGAATGTCGATTGTTTGCCATTGCTTGATGTGCCTCAGGATGGTGCAGATAACGTCATTGGTGATCGGGCACTTGGTGCTACGGTTGATATGGTAAGCGGTCTCGGACGAATTGTAATTGATAGCCTGCAAGAGGCTGGCGTATTGCCGGTAATGAAACATTTGCCGGGGCATGGACGCGCGACAGTGGATAGCCACAAATTGTTGCCTCGGGTAGATACGATATTTGAAGAGCTCGTCAATACAGACTTCGCCCCTTTTCGTGCACTCTCTGATTGCCCACTAGGGATGACTGCGCACATCGTTTATGAAGCAATTGACAATGAACTGCCTGCTACTTTGTCGCCGACTGTGGTCGGCAATGTAATTCGCGGTTTGATTGGTTTTAACGGCCTGTTGATGACAGATGACTTGTCGATGCAGGCGTTGTCAGGCTCGGTGGGTGATAGGGCAATTGGTGCATTATCTGCGGGTTGTGACCTGATATTGCATTGTAACGGTGACATGAAAGAGATGCGGCAGATCGCAAATGTATTGCCCTTGGGCGGAGAGTCGTTAAGACATTCAGTCGGCGGTATGATTGAAGCGATTGGCAAGGCTACCCCTATCGACCGTAAAGAGACTGAAGCTCGATACGTTGCCAAGATGCGCGCATTGAACAAACTAATTTAGGACTGAATTTTGGAATATTTTGCCGATAAATTTTACCTGTTAAGCATAATGGCTTTGCCATTTCTGCTCGCGGTTACGCTGCATGAGGCCGGTCATGCATACGCCGCAACGGCATTTGGTGATAATACACCAAAGCGAGATGGGCGTTTGTCGCTGAACCCATTGGTTCATATGGACCCCCTTGGAACCGTTGCTATACCTCTGCTTGCGGTAATGACTGGTTTTCCCTTCCTTATTGGATATGCCAAACCCGTCATGATCCAGCCCGGTAACTTTAAGGGAAGCCGCCGCAAAGCTATGATTTTAGTGGCGCTGGCTGGCCCGGCAGGCAACGTTATTGTTGCAATATTCTGCGCTTACATATTGCGTTTTGTCCTAGGGGCGGGTGCGACCGGCGATGACTGGATCGTCAACACCATGTATTACGGTATTTTCATGAATTGCCTGTTCATGGTGTTTAATCTGTTGCCAATCCCGCCGTTGGACGGCGGCGCCGTGCTGGAGCAGCTATTGCCGCGGGAATTGGCGCAGAAGTATGCATCGATTGCGCCTTATGGCTTTTTTATTCTGATTGCAGTGATTATGCTGGCAAAAGACATCATAATTGTACCAACAATGTTTATGACCGGGTTTGTGGTTTGGGCGGTGAGTGTACCGATTTAATGGAATTTGAAGAAGATATCGACGCGCCGATGCTGAATGCAATGGGCCAAACAACAGATGGAGATCATCTGGTGTTGCAAATCGACGGATTTGAAGGGCCGCTGGATGTGCTGCTGACGCTTGCCCGCGCGCAAAAGGTTGATTTGGCTCAGATATCCATTTTGCAATTGGTTGAACAGTATTTGGAATTTGTTGCGGAGGCCCGCAAAATCAAGCTTGAGTTGGCTGCAGATTATCTGGTGATGGCAGCGTGGCTGGCTTACCTGAAGTCGCGGTTGTTGCTACCGAAAGAGGACGACGGCGAGGAACCTTCTGCTGAAGAGCTGGCCTTTCGTCTGCAACTCAGGCTTCAACGGCTTGAGGCTATGCGCGACGTTGGTGCCCGTATCATGGCGAGAGACCGAATGGGCCGTGATGTCTTTCGGCGGGGTAGGCCCGAGGGTCTGAAAGTGCTTAAGCGCGGCCATTACGATGTTACGCTATATGAACTGTTGAAGGCTTATGCTGAAAACCGGCAGAAATTCTCCATTACAGAGATCCGAATTGAGCGGAGACCCATTTATTCGCTTGAAGATGCGCTCGAACGCTTGAACGGTCTGATTGGCGGTACCTTTAACTGGGCGCAGTTGGCCGATTTTCTGCCCGGTGATATGAAAGATAAACGCTTGCGTAAATCTGCACTGGCGAGCATGTTTGCTGCCAGCTTGGAGTTGGCGCGGCAGGGAAATGCGGATTTGCGCCAGATGGAAACATTTGGACCGATATTTCTTAGGCAGAAACAAGACTAGCTTTGCTATTGATTACAAGTAGGACGACCGACAGAACGATGTCAGAAGATTTGAACATGGAAGAAGCCGAGGAGCAGGCGGAAGTAGAGACTTTACCGGTCGACACTGAGTTGCATCAGCGACGGATGGTTGAGGCGATTTTGTTTGCCAGCGAGACACCGCTTTCTGTCAATGACATTGCTGAACGTGTACCGGAAGGTGTTGATATTACAGCGCATTTGGATGCGTTGGTGGATGAATATAAGAACCGAGGGGTGAATTTGGTTCGTTTGGCGGGCAAACATATGTTTCGTACTGCTGACGACCTGTCGTTCCTGCTGCGCCGCGAAGTGGACGAACCACGTAAATTGTCCCGTGCAGCGGTAGAAACCCTTTCGATCATTGCTTATCACCAGCCTGTGACCAGAGCCGAGATTGAAGAAGTGCGCGGTGTTACCATATCTAAGGGGACGCTAGACGTGCTGATGGAAGCCGGTTGGGTGCGGATGGTTGGCCGCAAAAGAACACCGGGCCGACCGGTTACATATGGTACGACTGAAGAGTTTTTAGTGCATTTTGGTATAGAAAGCATTAAAGATTTGCCTGGCGTTCAGGAGTTGAAAGCCGCAGGCCTGCTGGACAGCGTGGATGTGGCGCTTGAAAAGCTTGGCGGCATGCCGTCTGCGGGTGGCGACGAAGACGGTGACGAGGATCAGATTGATCTGGAAGATGCAATTGCTGAATTTGATGATGCTTCTGATGCAGATAGATGCAACGACGATGAAGTTAGGCATGAAGACGAAGCTGAATTAGACGACAGTCGAAGTGAAGTTTAAGATTAAATAAGTCGCATAAACGATTATAAAATAATAAAATTATCATACGGAGAAAGAGTATGTTTCCTGGTTGGCTACAAATCGCATTGGTTGCGCTGCTCATCATTTTGCTATTCGGGCGCGGTAAGATATCAGACCTTATGGGCGACGTTGCCAAGGGCATAACCAGCTTCCGTAAGGGCCTGAAAGAAGACCCGGCTGAGGCTGCAGCGGAAGAGGCCAAGCCGGTTTCAGATGCGCGGGTGATCGACGGTGAAACCGTTTCAACCAAAGAAACTTCTGCTGAGAAAGACAAAGCAGACGCCTGACCTAATATTTACCTTGGTCTGTTCCCTGGATGATCGCTAAGTCCCTCTGGAGTCACATGAATGCTTGATATCGGTGCTATGGAGCTATTTGTTGTGGCGGTGCTGGCGCTTGTGGTGGTTGGCCCCAAAGAGCTTCCGAAATTATTACGCACTGTTGGTGGGTTTATGCGCAAGGCGCGGGAGCTGGCCAGTGAGTTTCGCTCTGGCGTGGAGGATCTTGCAGCTGAGGTTGAGCGCGAAGTGGACCCATTCAGGGATTTGCGCGAGGAAGAAGGCCTGCGCCCGGGTATGAGTCCCGACGAGGTGACCGACCATATTATGGCCAACCGAGAAGCGGACCGGGAAGCTGATATGGTCGAAGAAGCGGCAAAACCGGAAGAAAACCCTCAAAAATCTGAGTCTAAACCGGCAAAATCAGAATCAAAGTCGCCAAAAATAGAGTCGAACACGGAAAAATCAGAAGTTTCCGAAGGCCAACATGACATGTTTGGCTCGGAAACTGATTTTGCCGGAAAAAAAGAAACTGACTCTACCAGTAAAAAAGCCAGCAACAAAAAAACCGCCAATAAAAAGCCGAACGCAAAAAAAGATGATGGAGGGCAATCATGACCCCTCCAAAACATTTAGGTGTAAAAGGTGGTGGCCCCGACATTTACGACGATGACGATGACGACGACGAGGATGAAGTTGACGCCAGCAGGGCACCGCTTCTCGATCATCTGAATGAACTTCGCAGGCGACTGATCAAAGTGATCATCGGTATGTTGGTCGCTTTTGTGGTTGGTATTTATTTCGCCAATGAAGTTTTCAACATTCTCGCCAAACCCTATATGGATGCGCAGGCCGCTAGCGGTCAGGAGCGCCGGATGATTTTCACTGCGCTAACCGAAGGCTTCTTTGTGAATCTAAAAGTGGCACTTTATGCCGCCTTCATTGTAACATTCCCGCTTTTGGCCACCCAGGTATGGAAATTTGTTGCCCCGGGCCTGTACCGCGACGAAAAGCGCGCATTTCTACCGTTTTTGGTGGCGACACCCATATTGTTTACCATGGGCGCATCGCTGGCCTATTTTGTCGTCATCCCATGGGCATGGGAATTTCTGCTGGGGTTCGAGCAAGCAGGCGGCATCGGTGCGGTTGAAATCACCGCCGAAGCGAAAGTAAGCGAATATCTATCGCTGGTGATGCAAATGATCTTCGGTTTCGGCTTTGCCTTCCTGCTGCCGGTTGCGCTTACGCTTATGGGCCGCGCCGGTATCGTAACAGCACAGGGCCTGCGCGATAAACGCCGGTATATGGTTGTTGGCACCTTTCTCATGGCTGCTTTCCTTACGCCGCCAGACCCCATCAGCCAGATCGCCCTTGGCATTCCCATTCTGCTCCTGTATGAGCTGTCCATCCTGTTGATCGCCGCCACCGAGCGCAAGCGCGCCGCTGCTGACAGCGAAGACGACGACGATGATCAGGAAGACGATGAAAGCTAGGTTTTCTGCCGATTAAACGGCGAAACCACTTGCCTAATACCAAGATGGAACTGCAGCATGTTTGACCTGAAATTTATCCGTGAAAACCCAGACGAATTTGATCGGGCGCTTGCCCGCCGGGGTGAGCCTGCTCGCGCGGCTGAGATTTTGTCGATGGATAAAGAGCACCGGGCGCTGCAAACAGAAGCCCAAACCGCACAGGCTCGCCGCAATGAAGCCTCGAAACTTATTGGCCGCGCCAAAGGGCAGGGCAATGAGGAAGAAGCACAGGCGCTAATGGCGGAAGTTGGTGAACTGAAGCAAAAGCTTGCTGGTTTTGAAGAGCAAGAGCGCACGCTGGGCGAGAAGTTGAATCTGATTTTGATGAGCCTGCCCAACGCTTTGTATGACGACGTGCCAGACGGGGCAGACGAGGACGACAATGTGGAAGTGCGCACATGGGGCACACCGCGCACATTTAACTTCGAGGCCAAAGAACATTTTGACTTAGGCGAAAGCTTAGGCGGAATGGACTTTGAGCGCGCCGCCAAGCTTTCAGGCTCGCGCTTTGTTATCCTCAGCGGCGACATCGCCCGACTAGAGCGCGCGCTTGGCCAGTTTATGCTGGACCTGCACATCCGCGACCACGGTTATACCGAGGTGCTAACACCCGCACTGGTGCGCGAAAGCGCGTTGCTGGGCACGGGCCAATTGCCCAAGTTCGGCGATGATGCCTTCACCACCAACACCGGCCACTGGCTTATCCCAACCTCAGAGGTCACGCTGACCAACATCCATTCTGGCGAAATTCTCGATGAAGCAACGCTGCCCATTCGCATGACAGCCCACGGCCAGTGTTTCCGGGCCGAAGCCGGTGCGGCCGGACGCGATACGCGCGGCATGATCCGCCAGCACCAGTTTGAGAAAGTTGAGATGGTCTCGCTGACCACGCCTGAGCAATCAGACGATGAGCTGGAGCGCATGACAGGCTGCGCAGAGGAAGTGCTGAAACAGCTTGGTCTGGCTTACCGGGTGATGAAACTTTGCAGCGGCGATGTGGGCTTTGGTGCGCGCCGCACCTACGACCTTGAAGTCTGGCTGCCGGGGCAGGGTAAATTCCGCGAAATTTCAAGCTGTTCAACCTGTGGTGATTTTCAGTCACGCCGCATGAAAATGCGCTGCCGCCCCAAGGGTGAGAAACAAACCCGCTTTGTCCATACGCTGAACGGCTCCGGCCTTGCGGTTGGCCGCACGCTGGTTGCCGTGCTGGAAAATTACCAGCAGGAAGACGGCACCATTGCGGTTCCTGACGTGCTGCAGCCCTACATGGGCGGTGTGACTGTAATTGGAGCCGCTTCATGAGCGTTTCTTCCGCGCGCATCCTCATCTCCAACGATGATGGTATCAATGCGCCGGGCCTGAAGGTGCTGGAAGAGGTTGCACGGCAGTTTTCTGATGATGTTTGGGTGGTTGCACCCGAAACCGAGCAATCGGGCGCTGGGCACTCGCTCACGCTCACGCGTCCGCTTCGCGTTCGCAAGCATAACGACAAACGTTGGTCTATTGACGGCACACCCACAGACTGTGTGATGCTGGCCCTGAACCAGATCATGGTTGATAGCCTGCCAACCCTGATATTGTCCGGCGTCAATCGTGGCGGTAATCTGGCCGAGGATGTCACATACTCGGGCACGGTGTCTGTGGCCATGGAAGGCACGCTTGCCAGCATTCCCTCGATTGCCTTCAGTCAGTGCATACGCCCGGACCAACGCACCAAGTGGGAAACGGCGGAAAAGTTCGCGCCTGAAGTGCTGAAATCACTGCTGGAAAGCGGCTGGCCAGAAGGTGTGTTGATGAATGTGAACTTCCCGGCCTTTGTGCCCGAGGAAATTCAAGGCATCCGCGTGACCGAGCAGGGCAGGCGCGAGATGCTGGGCAATAATGTGGAAGAGCGCGTTGATCCGCGCGGCTTCAAATATTACTGGTTCGGCCTTGGGCGCGAGCTTGGCCTGCCGGGCCACGAAACAGACCTGAAATCAGTGCGCGAAAAATTCATTTCCATCACCCCACTGCACTTAGACCTAACCCACCATAAAACCCGTAGCTCGCTTGCAGATAAAGTTGCTACTGAGTATATGTGACAAACGGTATCGAATTTAATCAATGCCGGTGGCAGTGAGCGGAGCATTGTCTTCTCGATAACGGTTGAATTAAGACATGAAAAAATTCGTTTTATTTAGCACCTTGCCGCTCGTTGTTTTTTTTATATTTTTTAATGTGTCGTCGGATCAAAATTCGATCGTTACTTCACCGACGACCAAACAAAATTTCGATCCCTCTCAAGGTATTATTGTGGACGTTTCGTCTATGATTAATCTTGATTCTTTTATATATAAGGCTGCTATGAGTGGAGGCTTTTCCGGCGTATATTCCATGGCGACGCTAAGAAAGAAAGATAACTTCGATAATTACGAAACGGTGCACGCAATCCGCAAATATACACGAATTGATGACTTCAATAAGTGTGTTGAGATATCTTCAATTGAACATCAAGGGACCGCCGAGAGAGATAGGCATGTCCTTGTCAGAATTAACCAGCCTAGGGCTTTTGCAGCACAATTACTTGCTGGAAGATGTGTTCAAGCAACATTGATGGCAACTCATCATGCAAGGTACAAGTTGAGCCTGAACAAAGGGTTTTTGTTGATTGAAGATTTGGTAACTGGTCTCAGTCAAAAGACAAATATTCGTTTCCTTCGTGACGAGCGGTTATGGCAGCTATTTGGATTATCACCTCATGAAGAACAGCAACTCACAAATCGCCTTGATCCAGAACAATTGGACAACCTTTCGTTAAAGGAAATCGAGCGTGCAATAAAAGGAAACCGGGAGACACAACTCGCAGTATTGAATCTGATTGCTGACCGTTTGCAAGTCGAAAGGCTTGCTGGTTTTCAAGTGAAACTTATAGAATTACGGCCTACCGACCCAACAGTTGCAGATTTGTTGATCGAAAGTGGTGCTTTTAGGTCAAATGACCGAGCAATACGGCGCGCTGCATTGCGAGCCGCAGCAACGATGCCTATGCAGAAAGAAAAATTGATTCCTGAAATTACTTCAGCGCTTACTACAGATATTATACCAAAACCACTGACATCAACGGAAGAAGAAGAAAAGCTACGGATTGAACTTGATCCGCGGGGGCGAGATGAGGTTTTGCGGATAAACCGACACTTGTTTGAAAATAAATCCCCTTCACCAGGTTCCGTATTCCCAGAAATAATTAGTGCTGCTGGATTTGCGGCAAATCGGTTTGGACAAGAACTCGCTGATATCGTTGTTAAGTTAACGCCACCCCATATTTTGAATAAGCTAGGGTGGGGTGAACCTGGAGCAAAATACGATCTCGGCACCCTTACTAACTATAACAACACGGGCTTATACTTGGCCTTTGCAATTTCCAGCAACGCAGAACAACGTGCTTTGGATATGCTCAATCGAAAGCCGGGCGAGTCACGCCGCGGGCGTACCGCAATAGAAGCATTTCTAGCTACTATGCCAGACATGTCAAAGACTGTAGAGAGAGTCATGTTTGAAAAGTGCGATGATGCTTTTGAGGGAAAACCAAGTTTGTTATCTTCCTTGTTTTGCAACAGTATGTTAGCCAAACGTGGCGACAAAGAAGCCCTGAACGCTATTCATTTGACCATGATGATCGGAAACAAAAAAAAGCAATCGCTTGCCGTGAAAGAATTATTGTTAAACCACGGAACAAAAGGCATCTCAATCCTCAAAGAAGGTTTACTCAATGGTGACCATGTATGGAACGGAATGATTTGTCATTTAGGGCCTAAAGCTGGACAGGATGTAGTCCATTACGTTCGCTCTGTGGCATTAGCATCCCCGGACGATAAGCGCTTTCAGAACATAAATAAATGGTGTCAGAGGTCTATGCCAACGATGCTCGGCATGTTCGCCAATTAAACTCGGTATCTCAGTACCTAGGGACAGTATATATTTAACCACTGCTAGCGGGTTACACGAGTATCTTAAATTATACCTTGCTTCAGCCCTCACTTTGACGCTTCGAGAATATCGTAAAGCCGCTGCGTGATGGGCTCAATGGCTTGGGCGACTTGCAGTTTTTCATGTGTATCGGCCACAGCGCGGTTGAGATGGTTTTTAAGCTTCGCTTCATACACCGCAGTGACCGCGCGCTGAACTTGCTCGTCGGTTAACTCCGGCACGCAGCTTTTTGGCATAGCAATACTTTTAATACCGGCTTCATAAGTTTCAACGATGGGTGTGCAATGGGTACGAATTGCGGCCTGTACATCGTATGGCATGGCACTTCTGAGGGCGTCCCGGTAAGCAGGGACATTACGCGTGAGAAGTTGAAGTCCAGCATTGCTTTGATAAAATCTCGCCAGATGTTGACGGATTTGAACATCAGAAATGATATTAATGGCCCCTACAGCTAACAACTCGTCGTAGGCATCTCGAGCAAGGGATGTTCCTACCGTATTGCTGGCTTGGAAGGCGTCAATTAGGAACACCTCACCTAATTCTTCAGGAGGGCCGTTAAGTGCGCTTAGGGCGCGGATGCCATGTTCTCTGATGCCCTCCAGATACTCAACTCGACTTTTTATACTTACTTGATTGGCGAGCAAATCTTCCTGAATGCGCTCAATATATTGGCGTGCAACTCTCTTGTCAGATTGTGCCTCATTCCAATTGGTAATCTGGAATGCGATCAGAATACCCACGACCACGATGACGAAATCCAGCACTACAGCGAACCAGTTCTGGTCTTTGATGTGTTTGGTTATGCTTCGAAGTAACAATGCGCGCTCCCGATTTCGGCGAAGCTACCATGAGCACTTTAAAAAGTCATGGAGAATTAGGCGCTTAGCTAGGAGCTAGCTTTGGCCTTAAGCAAGCAGTGGCAGACACTGATTAAGTGAGCCACTCAGTTGTTGGTTGCTGTTCATTCATGTGGAATGGTAGGTGCAGCGAGTTCGGAGTTAACGCTACAAACAATTACCCCGCGCCAAAAACTTGCCGTTAAACCGGATGGGTATTGGGCTACTGTAAGCTTCAGGCTTACTTGGGTCTGGCAGACTTTGTGCATGTATATGTAAATGAGGCTCTTCCGTGTTTCCGGAATTTCCTACCAATCCAATTTGGTCACCAATATTCACGTTTTGACCCTGTTCCACGAGAACGGACCCTTGCTTAAGGTGCGCGAGCACGACAATTGCATTATGGCATTTGATGTTGACCAGATTGGCGCCGCTTCGAACCCGGTATTCGTCTCCAGCCAGAACGTCAGGCTGATCATTTTCCATCGATAAAACTTCTCCACTACAGGGAGCGAATACAGGCTGACCAAAAATAGCATAGTGTGCTGGGTCTCGCGGCTTCGGGTTTATTGAATATGAAGGCATGGTCCTGAAGCCGAACCGATTTTTGCGCGTGATGTCCAAGGCATGCATTTCATAGCGACTGGCCTCACTTCCGGCGAGTAAATAGTGTAAATTGAGTAAAAGAGAGCTACCCCCTGAGAGCACGCAAAACCCCTGGTCAGGGCGGAATGGTGACGTCAAATCGATATAATGACCCGGCGGTGGCGTTCTTCCCGACATGCCTTGCCATAATAGCAGGCCGCCAGCGACAATTGATGTCGCGGTTAAAGCAGTGGATGTTTTTGTGAAATGCATCATTTCGGCTTTTGGCGACCGACGGAGCCGGTAAAAGGAAGCTGCGCCAAAGAGTATGAGATAAAAGATCAGCCCGTAAGTTGGTGGATAGAACCAAACCCCTGATGCCGATAGTCCAGCCAGAAGTGTTGCAGCCCCTGCGATTGATATGATTGAATTTTTTCGCGATTTCACCGATGAAAATGCAATCCATGCGATGACGATAAGCATGACAATATTTTGTGCGATGAGCGCATAAAAAAGCATATTTTCTCCTTTGCTCAGTGCAATAGAAGTGGCCACCGGAGTCGCACAGTTAGCCAATCATCAAACGACTGACGCCAATCGGCCTAACATCGTCCCCAATAAGATGCAAAGCATCCTTCTTCTTCAGCTGAAACTTCGCAAAAATATTTTTGCCAATAAAGGGCCCATTTGTCACACATTAATAAAGTGCGTAACGGAAACTCAGATGTGATCCGATTGATGGTAGTGCCACTAATCGGAATCGTCGATGCCGAGGAATCGGAAGGTAAAGCCAAGCGTGTTGACCGAGCCGTGGGCGAGAAACAGTGGCCACAGGTTATGGCGGCCCCGTTTTACATAGTAAATGCCCAGCGTTAGGCCAATGCAGCCGGTAACGATGGCACCGTGCACGCCCTGGTAATAATAATGCCGGTAGCCGAAAAAGGCTGCTGCCAAGACCACAGCCGCCGGTGTCGCCCACTTCATGTCGCCGAAGAAGGTTTCTAACCGGTTGATAATAAAGGCCCGGAAGAGAAGCTCCTCAAAAAAGGCCGTGTGGGTCCAGATGATCACCAAATACATGGCAAAGGTGACCACATCCCCTTCAATGTCGCCGAACCGATTGGTTTTGGGCTGTCTCTCAAAGAATAGGTCTGCGCCTGTGCCGACCAGGCCTGAAGTTAGCGCAATGAGGAAAATCACAAAAGCGGCCCATAGAACGGCCTTCAACCAGCTATCGGGTTTTACCATGCCTAGATCGGCCCAGCCCATACCGCGCCTTCGCAGCAAATAGGTGCCAACGATCATGGCGCTCGTTGTTGAGGCAGGCCCGCCCCATACCACCGAATATAAAAGCACAGTTTGTTTGACGACGATCAGCGTTACCAGAATGATCAAGAGATCAAAGAGCGCCCTGCGATCAAACCCGCTGGCTTTTGGTGCCGGTGCTGTCTGTTCTGTCTTTGGTTCGGTTTCGCGCCCTGTTTGGGTCATTCTATCCTCCGGGTTTTATTAGCGCGGGTCTTGTGCCCGCTGCCATTTCCCAGAATACTAAAGATGGAAGTGTCAAACCAGTGTCAAATTAGTATTATAACGCCAAACAGAGGTTCAGTCTGCGCGATTGAGGAGATTGGGAAAGAGAGCAGGGAATTAGGCGGTTACAGCTCGACCACAACAAGGCGGTAGCCGATGTCGAGGCTGTCCAGTTCCATCAGGTGACCGTATTTTGCATCCCAAACGCCTGAGTTCAGGTCACTTTCCAAAGTGGCTATTTGGTCGGTTACATCATTTAGCTTGGGGAATGTGGAGATGGCGGCGCGCACCAGTGGGTTCAGGTAGGCACGCGGTCGGCGCCAGTAAGCACCAAGGAAACCATCACTGCAATCATGCGGAATGGGGATGGGTGTGATGTCGGCATTACCCAGAATGCGTTCAAACTCGCTGATTTTGGGCATAATTGGTTGGTCGATGGTGATAATCTCGGGAATATAGTCCGCCAGCCAAAAATAGGGCGCGGCGGGGTCGAAGGTCAGGAAAACCAGTCGGCCTTTGGCCACCCGGCGCATTTCGTGCAACCCGGCCTCAAAATCTGTCCAGTGATGTACAGTTAAAATGGCCATGGCGGCATCAAACTGGTTGTCTTCAAAGGGCAACTGTTCCGCGACACCCTGATGTGCCTTGGGTGCAGTGGGCGCGCGCTGGCGGATCATTTCAATTGACGGTTCAATCGCCGTGACGTCCCGGTCTGTCGGCTCGTACGAGCCGGTGCCGGCACCAACGTTCAACAGCGTTTTCGCATCGCGCAGCGCAGCATTGATGGCTTTTTCAATCCGAGGGTCCGGCTTGCGCAGGTTCGAATAACCAACACCTATTGTGTTATAGAGCTGCTTCATGGGGGCAGAATAGCGCTGAGCACGCGCGGACGCCAGAGTTTTCAGCTCTTATCCGGATTGCCCTAACCGGACCGGGCAGCGCCCCGGGTTGAGGCAGCCAGGTTGGGTATATTTTTACCGCCGCCGTTCTTACCGCCCGTGTTCAATTTAGGGTCAAACTTGCCGGGGCCGTGTTTTTGCTCGACGAAAGCAGTTGGAGTGGCGTCTTCCCCTGTCTCGTGCGCTGTTGCCGGCGCAGATTTTGCGGCATGCATTGCGGCTAGTCTTTTTTTCTTGCGCGCGCGTGCTCTGGTTTTGCTCATGGGGCTATCCTCTCTTTTGGTTAATGCGCACAGTAGACCATGTGGCATGAGAAAGCGAACGGCGTGAAAATTGATGGCCAAAAAGGCCTTTATGTGTGGTTGGCCGCAAAAACTTTCTATTTGATCGACAAAATATTGCCCTTATCGCCGTGCCTTAGTATCGTTTTGATATGAAGGATGCAGTGAGCAGCGTGGATAAAGACAACCGGGCAGGTGTTAGCCTGCTGAAAAGCAGTTTTGCGGTGGCTCTGTGTGTTGCCCTTGCGGGGTGTTCGTTCGGCCGCACGTCGCCCGCTGATATCAAACCGGTTTACCGCGTGTTGAACTCGCCGCTGCCGGTGCCCAGCCCGCGCTGGAACCCGCGCAGGCAACATGCCAGTGCTTCGGGCAACATAAGTGCTTCAGCCAACAGCCGCGTGCGCTCGGTTGGTAAGCCGAAACTGGTGGTGCCTGCCGGGGCATCTGCCCAGACACCGGTTTCTGGCGCGGTTATCACCGTTGCTAGGGGCGACACGCTTTACTCGCTGGCGCGGCGAAACGGGGTGCCGGTGCGCAGCATGGTGGCCGCCAATAACCTCCGCGCGCCCTACACGCTGGCGATTGGTCAAAAGTTGAAAGTGCCTGTGGCGCTGCAACACACAGTTGCGCGGGGCGAAACCGGATACGGTATTTCCCGGCGTTACGGCGTGAATATAACCGCGTTGATGCGGGAAAACGGCATCCGAAAGCCATATAGGCTGTCAGTGGGGCAGGTGCTTAGGCTACCGGGCGGAGCAAGGCCCGCGGCGCAGCAGGTAGCAAGCGTAAACCGGCCAAAAGCCTCTGCGCCCAGCGCGCCAAGAGGCAGGGTGGTGCCAACACCCACTCCGCCAGCGCGCAGCAGCAGCGGGTTTGGCTGGCCGGTGGACGGTAAGCTGGCGTCGCGCTTCGGCCCCAAAGAGGGCGGCCTGCATAACGACGGCATCAATATTTTAGCAAAGCAAGGCACACCGGTGCGTTCTGCAGAATCGGGCGTGGTGGTTTATGCCTCCAATGCACTGGAAGGTTACGGCAACCTGTTGCTGCTGAAGCATGCAGACGGTTGGCTGACTGCTTATGCCCATAACGAGCGTTTGTTGGTGAATAAAGGTGACAAAATCACCAAAGGGCAGGTCATCGCGCGGGTTGGTTCCACCGGCGGCGTGACGGACCCACAGCTTCATTTTGAAATCCGTAAGGGCAGGCGGGCACTGGACCCGCTTGATTATCTGCGCGGCAGCGTTGCGGCGCGCTAGACACCTGCACCATGTCATCCTCACAATGGTAACACCAAAGGCTTTTGATTTGCATCAAAGACCTTGGCAGCTGATTGGTGCATATTTTGGATGATAATCACTTTTCATGCGGCATAGCGGATACGCGCGTTATTCGGAGAATCAGGGTGGGTTTGAAGCCGACAGATCAGGTCATAAAACGAGTTACACCGATTATGACTGGTTGGGGTGAGGCGCACCGGGAACACCGTTATGGTAGCCGCTTGCCGCAGCTATGGTGGGTTCTTACCTCGCGTAGTTGGGGCCGTATTCCGTTACTGGCTTTCGTGATCGAGCACAAGCATGGCTTGGTGTTGTTCGATGCTGGTATGGACCCCGCTACCACGACAGACCCAAATTACATATCCAGTCCTATTGGGCGCTTCCTTTTAAAACGGCTTTTCCGCTTTCATATCACGCCTGACGATGCTCTCGGCAACCAATTGCAGATGCATGGCTTCAACCCTTCCAATGTGCAAAAGGTGGTGGTCTCTCATCTGCACTGGGACCATATCGGAGGCATTTCCGATGTGCCGCGGGCAGAATTGATTGTGAGCCGTGATGAGTGGCATCAACTTTCGAAGAAACATCCTGAAAGAGACTGGATTTTGAAGGAGCATATTGAGGTGCCCGGTGCCAAATGGCATCCGATAGACTTTGCGCCAACAAA
>Ga0316204_10003490_pt1 | contig 31223 bp, 36 predicted proteins | sample 6monrhotite_MG_2_FD_205661 | JGI IMG/M metagenome (GOLD analysis project Ga0316204, IMG submission 205661) | Microbial mat bacterial communities from mineral coupon in-situ incubated in ocean water Damariscotta River, Maine, United States -... | ecosystem: Environmental > Aquatic > Marine >...
TTACCCAACCCGGTTGGCCCGCCCAGTATAAAACCGGCGAAACTCAAATGCTGCGAGAAGCTGAAAAAGACCAGGAAAAACTGGCGGAAACGGCGCGGAAACTACGTCCGCACCGCCGCCATTATAATAAAGCAAAAAGCTAGAACGCTTTTTGCCACCCCACTATCAGGGAAAACTCGCTTTTCAGCGCATTCAGGCCACGGTCCTGCCACAAGGGCACCCCTGCCTCAATGGCAAAGCGGTGGCCTTTCACCAGCGTATTAATGCCTGCATATCCGGTTAAAATTTGGCGCTCATCACCGGTTGCAGGCATCATAAGTCCCGTTGTTGCTGCCATATCCGCATAAGCTATCCGGGTAGATACACTGATGGCATCTTTAACCTGCACCGCCGCCCAGCTGGTCAGGCTCAGCGTATCGCCAACACGTTCACCGTAGCTGTTATCGTCCAGCCAAATGCTGGCGCCAGCCTGCACCCCATAAGACCAACCATTCAGAAATTGGCTGTAGGTTACCGACGGTGAAAAACCCCATGACCCGGTTCCTGGCTGCATTCCAAGGTTCAGACGTGCGCCTGCTGCGTCCTGTTTGTCTGTGGGACCAACGGGGATATTGGCCCCCAGCTTCACCAGCAACCGACGGTCATGGTGTTTGTAAACCGGAATGATGGCACTGAAACCGGCATCAGCAATATCGCTGACACCGGCATCCATTTCGTTGCCCATCATCAGCATGTCCATCGACTTATCACTGTATTTAAGAGAAGCAGCGAAGGTAACTTTGTCAGAAGGTGCGTACATCATGCCCGCCATATACATAGCTTTGCTCATTGATTGCGGGCCGGCAGCTGTATTGAGCGGCGAGCCCATATCCATAAACATCGCACGAAGGCTGTACATATATTCGCCTTTTTTATGGAAGTGGTCACCCATCACTCCGATAGGGGCATGATCATCTACACGGGCATTATAGGCGTCGTCCGCATTTGCAGACACAGATAAAACGACAGCGCTGGCTGCCGCGAAAAATAAACGGTTCACTGAGAAATTCCAAACTTGAAGTATACAAATACCATCGGCCAAACACGCTTACCCCGGGCATGAACCCGGTGGTTAAAACTGCTAGCCGATACTTAAATAATCATCTTCAAGCTATAGGGGGACCGCGTCGGTGATGCTGCCAGCGCTCTGGCGTTTTCGCCACCACGTGCCGTAAATACGGCAGCTGTGCAGAACTTGCGTATGGTTTTGTAAGGGTTTCGACAACAACTGCGGGCAATAATGCGCCGCCAGAGAGTGAACATCCACCACAGTGGCTACCCGCATTGCTGCCACCCCCCAAGCTACTACAGAAATCAGCGTAGGTTAAGGTGCTACCATCCGGGCCAATCAGTTCTGCAGAGATAAGGTTATCAGCAGCGCCAGCTGCTACCAGTCCCTGCACAGATAGAAGGACCGCAAATAATACTGCAGGTAAAACCCGGTCCAGCGTGTGGAAGCTATGTCGAATAAGTTTGATCACTGACATATGAAGTACCAACGCCGCCCCGCGTTGTGAAGTAAAATTTTATGCCTGCGACAATTTTGAACATATTCCGCATAGAAAACCATAAAACCAGCGCTATCCCGGCCATTTTACCTGTGTTTCAAGAAAATCTATAAATTCTACATTGTTAGCGTTTAACCATGCCTCGCCCGGCCCCTGCCAGCGACAGTCTTGCCACCGCACCTTGTTCGCAGCGCTAAATATAATGCCTTCGGCTTCCAGTTTTTTGCGCTGTCGCTGTGCCCCGTCACGGTCACTGATTTTCCCGGCGGCATTAATCACCCGTTGCCACGGAATGTCTTCACCTGAGGGGGTCGCGGCCATCGCATACCCGACGATGCGCGCGGTCGCACCCGGTATCAGGCTTGCAACCATGCCGTAGCTGGCCACCTGCCCGACAGGAATTTCTTTCACCAGCGCGTAAATCGCCGGAAAGCTTTTATAGGTACGTGTCATCTTTGCTTGATCGCCCTCAACCCTGCAAAATGCAAGACAAAACTGCCGATCAGCTTTCAACACCACAGGGTTGATGTACAAGGCCCTTTCCCGCAGCCGCTTCACGCCATATAGTTCCCACGGGTCTGGCACCTCTGCAGTTTTTTATGCAGCAAATGCTCAGAAATTGGAGGGATACACTATGACAAAAGCTACCGTTGCGGATAACAAGCCTAAAGCAGTTACCCTGAAAAAAGGTGAAGACTATTTCTGGTGTAGCTGCGGCAAATCTGCAAATCAGCCCTTTTGTGATGGTTCACACCGGGGCACAGATTTTGTACCAAAAAAATTCACTGCCGAGGCAGACGGGGATACTCACCTTTGCCAGTGTAAAGCAACAGGAAACGCTCCTTTCTGCGATGGTTCGCACCGCGGCCTTGTGGTGGGCGCAGACGTTGAAAAAGCGGCAAAAGCTGATGCCATGCCAACAGCTAGCCCAACGGCAGAAGAACCCCATGTTGCCTTCATTCATGAACTCGCGGAATTTGGCCTGTCAAAAACCGGCCACCACGGCCCCATGGGATCAATGGGTGTACCACGCGGTGATCTACCCTCCTGGGATGACATTCAAATTCAAACTGCACAATTTGCCACCAAACCTTTGATGGAAGACAAGCCCGTTGATACCAAACTGGTAATCGGGCCTACCGCAAAAAAACCGTTAGTGCTTGATATCCCCCTGTTTGTATCTGACATGAGCTTTGGTGCTTTGTCAGAGGAAGCAAAAATAGCCCTCGCCGCAGGGGCCGAGCTGGCGGGCACCGGCATATGTTCGGGCGAAGGTGGCATGCTGCCTGAGGAGCAAGCCGCAAACAGCCGCTATTTTTATGAACTCGCCTCAGCGGGCTTTGGCTTCAATAAAGAATTGCTGGCCAACGTTCAGGCCTTTCATTTTAAAGGCGGGCAAGGTGCAAAAACCGGAACCGGCGGACATTTGCCTGGTAATAAAAATATTGGAAAAATTTCCGAAGTTCGCGGTATCCCCGCAGGGGAAGCTGCCGTTTCGCCGCCCACATTTGCCGATATGACCACCCCTGCTGACTTTAGAAGGCTTGCGGAAGAAGTGCGTGAAATCTCGGGCGGCATCCCTATTGGTTTCAAGCTTTCTGCAAACCACATTGAGGACAATATCGATTTTGCGCTTGAAGCATCTGCCGATTATATCATCCTGGACGGACGCGGCGGCGGCACTGGCGCAGCCCCGCTATTATTCCGCGATAATATCTCGGTGCCTACCATCCCGGCCCTTGCCCGTGCCCGCCGTCACCTTGATGCTTTGGGCCGCGCCGATGTTACCCTAATCATTACAGGCGGGCTTAGAACCCCCGCTGATTATGTGAAAGCAATGGCGCTGGGGGCAGACGGCATTGCTGTTTCAAATGCTGCCATGCAGGCTATTGGCTGTGTGGGCGCGCGCATGTGCAATACAAACAATTGCCCGGCCGGTATCGCAACACAGAAACCCGAACTTCGGGCAAAACTGGATGTCGCCACCGCCTCGAAGCGACTTGAACGGTTTTTCCTTGCAGCAACCGAATTGATGACAGTACTTGCCCGCGCTTGCGGCCACGACAGCACTAACAAATTTGAGCTGCGAGACATCACCGCATGGAAAAAAGATATGGCTGACCTGGCGGGCATCCGCTGGGGTGGTGAATAGGAGATAGAAAATTAAAGATTAAAACGGGTCAAGACGCAAAGCGGCAAGCAAATGCTTTATTTCGCTTTGTCTTCCCGCATTTTCGCCAGCTCTTCACGTTTGATGCCTTTTGAGAAATTTGCACTCATATAGCTGTAGCCTTCGTTCTGCCACTTGGCCAGTTCGGTTACGCCTGCCGGAATAACGGTAATCAAATCATAAAAATCATCGGTATCATAACCCCTGCCGCGCGCGGCATTACGGCAAACATAAAAGCTAACGCCCTGATCCGTTAGTTCTTTAATCTTTGCGTAAGCATCCGGGAACAGATCCCGATTTTCGCGGGCAAATGCGTGCAGGCCGTTGCCGTGGCTTACCACAACGAGGTGGGTGCCTTCATGCCCGCCAAACTCTTTCAGCGCCGCTAGCTGGTTTCGCAAATACCCAAGCGCCCTGATGCTATCGCCCGGTACAGCCTGATTAAAATCATAAACCGTTTTTTGAGGTGCATACGGCGTATCCCGAAAGCTGCTTTTGTCTTCCGGGCCGGCTATGGCCCCCGCCGATAACAGCGTAGCCACACATACAGCGATTAGAAATTGCTTCATGATTTTCCCTCTCCTGATTTTTAATGAATTTTGGCTAAAATTAACAGTCAACTACAGTAGCAGAAATTGGCACGGTAACCGCGAGGCCGCCCTCTGCTGTTTCTTTATACTTACTTTGCATGTCGCGGCCCGTTATCCGCATGGTGCGAATCACTTTATCAAGGGAAACAAAATGTTCCCCGTCACCCCTTAGCGCCAACCGAGATGCGTTAATGGCCTTAATTGCCGCCATGGCATTGCGTTCAATGCAGGGCACCTGAACCAGCCCGCCGATAGGGTCGCACGTAAGGCCCAAATTATGTTCCATGCCAATTTCAGCAGCATTTTCCACCTGTGACGGCGTGCCGCCCAAAACTTCGGTAAGGCCCGCCGCCGCCATGGAACACGCACTGCCCACTTCCCCCTGACAGCCAACTTCGGCGCCCGATATAGAGGCATTTTCTTTAAACAAGCGCCCAACAGCACCTGCCGTGAGCAAAAACCGCACCGCACCGTCGTCGCTGGCACCCGGTACAAAACGCCTATAATAATGCAGTACTGCCGGAATAATACCCGCCGCACCGTTTGTGGGCGCGGTAACCACCCGTCCGCCAACGGCGTTTTCTTCATTTACCGCAAGCGCATAAAGATTAACCCAGTCAAGAATTGTAAGCGGGTCGGTAAGGGCAGCCTCAGGGCGTTTTGAAAGCTGCTTATAAAGATCAGCCGCCCGACGTTTTACCCTTAAGCCCGGCATCTCGCCGCCGCGAGAGCAGCCGCGTTCCACACACTCCTGCATAACGGCCCATATTTCCAACAGCTCGGTGCGCACTTGTTTGCGGGGGCGCAGCACTTCTTCATTGGCCATCATAATAACGCTAATGGGTTTGCCGGATGCCTCGCAGTGCGCCAATAATTCTGTGCCGCTGGTGAAGGGATAAGGCACGGGCGCTGTGGCATCTTCATCTTTAAAGTGATCAACCGCTGCTTCATCTTCATGCACGATAAAACCGCCGCCGATTGAGTAGTAAATCGCACGGGACAGCTCAGTACCGTCTGCACTATACGCCCAAAATTCCATTCCGTTTGGGTGGAAATCAAGCCGTTCTCGCGGCAGCAATTGAAGGTCTGTTTCTTCAGTAAAAATGACAGGATGTTTACCGAGCAGCATCAATTGTTTGCTGCTGCGCACGCTTGCAATGGTTTCAGGGATGGCCACCACATCAACAGCGCGCGGGCATTCGCCCATCAGCCCTAAAAGCACCGCCGTATCAGACCCGTGCCCCCGCCCGGTAGCACCGAGCGAACCATATAGCCGGGTAACAACCCGCACTGTACACTCAAGCTTGCCGCCTGCCACCAAGGCATCCACAAATTCACGCGCGGCCTTCATCGGCCCCACAGTGTGTGAACTGGATGGGCCAATGCCGATTTTAAACAAATCCAAAACGCTGGTGCTCATATAAGGTTATCCTCAAGCGCAAATAAATCTGCGCAAAACTAAACCTGGCACTGAATTGGCGCAACGCAATTTTGCGACATAATATTTCAGGCAACAAAAAAGGTCAGGTAATCTGCCATTTTGTCCACGTAATTATATTACGCCGGTCACCACATCCATGTTGCCGGGTCATCAATCACCCGATCTTCATTAGCTGCCATAACACCCTTCACACAGCGTATAGCTGTCCAAATGAACCACCAGATGATAACCAGCCAGCCAATCAATACAAACATCAAGACCGTGCCCGTAATCAACATGGCGATCCCATACCAAAACGTACGCGTTTGGTAATCAAGATGGCTTTGCCACAGCTCATCAACTTCGCCAGATTTCGCGTGTGCAATAGCAAGGCCTGCTATCGCACTAATACCCGTCGCAAAGCCTATAAAATAGAGAATATAAACAAGCGTTACCAAGCGGCGCTCTTTGGCCCATATCTCTTCAGCTGATTGATTTTCCATATTTTGCTCCCCAACAAACTTCGATCTTTACCCGATCATGCGTAATCGGCATTGTTAAGCAAGCTTATTCCTTGCTGAATCTGTAGGCTGAAACGCCGCGTGAGCGTTCATCAAGGACCAGGCGTTTGGTTAGCGGCGGGTGCGCGCGCTGGGGGCAGGCAGGACGTTCGCACAATCTGCAATTAGGACCAATAGGCGTAGCGTCCGGGTTTTCCAGATCATGGCCTTTGGCATACACCAGTTCCCGCGCATATGCGATGTCACAGCCGAGCCCAATTGCCAACTGCTGGTCTGGTTGCCCGTACAGCGACCCAACCCGCTTTACCGTGCGCGCCACAGAAAAATAACGGATTTCATCAGGCATTTCGATAACTTGCGTATCAATACGGCCCGGCGTAGTGAAAGTATCATGCACACGCCACAGCGGGCAGGTGCCGCCAAAGCTGGAGAAATGAAACCGCCCCGCAGAAAAGCGCTTTGAAACATTACCGGCTTTATCAACCCGGATAAAAAAGAACGGCACGCCGCGCTCACCCGGGCGCTGCAAAGTGGTTAGCCGGTGGCAAACCTGCTCAAAGCTGGTGCCATAGCGCCGCCCCAGATGTTCAATATCATACTTAAGTTTTTTGGCGTCTGCCAAAAACCGGCTGTAGGGCATCAACAAGGCACCCGCAAAATAATTGGACAAGCTAATACGCACCAGCCGCCGGGCTTCTTCAGTTTGCCAGTTTTGCGCATCTCCAATGCGCTGGATCATGGCTTTATATTCAAGCACACCAAGCTGCAATGCCAACTGGAAGATGCGCGCGCTGGAATCCAGCATTTCGCTGATCAGCAATTGCCGCCGGTGTTGGTCAAAATGACGAAGCGTCTCAGGCATTACTTCGTGCGGCATAATACGCACCCGTATGCCGTGTTCTTCATCCAGCCGCCCGGATAACACCGTAAAAGCATCGTCCCGGTGCAAACCAAGTTCATCGTGTAGCGATTCGGCCGCTTCATCCAGAGCCGGGAAGTGGTTTTTATGATCCTGGATAAAGTTTCGCACTTCATCAACAGGAAAAAGCGACTCGCCGCCACCGTCGCGGTCTGCAACCTTTGTCGAAAGTTCTGCTGCACTTTGCTTCGCTTGCTGCAACGACCGATAGAGCAGTGTTACAGCTTCCACAGCCTGCGGGGCGGCGTCTGCCATGTCCTGCATTTCCCCGCGGGAAAGACTAAGGCCCTTAAACATGGGGTCTGCCATTATTTCGGAAAGGTCAGCAAAGGCGCGGGCTTCGTCTGTGCCCGCAAAGGCGGCTAAATCAATATCGTAAACCTCGGCAAGCCGCAGCAAAAACTGAGCAGAAACAGGGCGTTGGTTGCGTTCCACCAAATTTAGATAACTGGTTGAAAAGCCAAGTTCAGACGCCATCTGCGACTGGGAAAGTCCTTGTTCGCGGCGTAATCTGCGAATACGCGGCCCTGCAAATATCTTCTTCTGTGCTGTTTCAGCCATGGCATGACTCTTTTTACAAAATTTACAAGTTTACATTATGACATTTACAAAACCATACAATGGAACACTTTTTGTATCAATAGCCATTTTATCTTCGAAAGATATGTGAAATATAAACTGCATTGGCGCAATAAAGTTTCCGTTTAGGCGGGTTTTTAATTTTTTGGCGCGCCCAGTGATTTTACAAACGAGGGCCATATGTCCACAGCAACTGCAAAAATAGTGTCCGAACCAACACTTGAAATATCAGGTGCATTCGCACCGGGTTACGACCGAATTTTAACCGGTGATGCTCTTGCTTTTGTTGCTGACCTGGAGGCCACATTCGGTGCGCGGCGTAATACGCTTATTAAAGCAAGGCAGATGCGCCAAACTGAACTGGACGCGGGTACCCTGCCCGATTTCCGCCGCGATACCAAAGCCATCCGCGAAGAGGATTGGAAAATCCTCGGCACGCCGGAGGATTTACAGGACCGCCGTGTTGAAATTACCGGCCCCGTTGACCGCAAAATGATGATCAATGCCTTCAATTCAGGCGCCAATGTTTTCATGGCTGATTTTGAAGATGCCACATCGCCCACTTGGGACAATATGATCAGCGGCCAGATTAACTGTATGGATTATGCGCGCGGCAATCTTTCATTTGATGACCCCCGCACCGGCAAAGCCTACCGGATGAATGACAAAACCGCGACACTGAAAGTACGGCCCCGCGGGTGGCACATGGAAGAAGCCCACGCGCGCTTGAATGGCCAGCCAATCTCGGCAGGCCTGTTCGATTTTGGGCTTTATATATACCATAATGCTGCGGCACTTATTGCGCGCGGTACCGGCCCTTATTTCTATTTGCCAAAAATGGAAACAATGGAAGAAGCCAAACTGTGGGACGATGTTTTCACCCGGTCTGAAAAAACACTGGGCCTAAAGCACGGCACAATTAAAACAACTGTGTTGATTGAAACCCTGCCCGCAGCCTTTGAAATGAACGAAATTCTGTTTGCGCTAAAGGACCATATCGTGGGCCTTAATTGCGGTCGCTGGGACTATATTTTCAGCTACATCAAGCGTATCGGCAAGCATGCTGAATACCTGCTGCCTGACCGGGCACAGGTTGGTATGGGCGAGGCTTTTCTGAAGGCTTATTCGCTGCTGCTTATTCAAACCTGCCACAAGCGCGGTGCGCATGCGATGGGCGGCATGGCGGCACAAATTCCGGTTAAAGGCGATGAAGCGGCAAACAAAGCAGCCTTCGCCAAAGTTGCCGCCGATAAAGACCGCGAAGCCAGTTTTGGCCATGACGGCACATGGGTGGCGCACCCTGGCATGGTGAGCACAGCAAAAGACGTGTTTGACAAATTAATGCGGGGCCAGAACCAGATACACCGCAAGCGCGCTGATATTACAATTACCCGCGATGACCTGCTAAAGCCCCACAGCGGCATGGCAACCGAAGCGGGCGTGCGCGAAAACATCCGCGTTGGTATCCAGTATACCGCAGCATGGCTGGAAGGCCGCGGCGCAGTACCGCTGTATAATCTGATGGAAGATGCAGCCACCGCCGAAATAAGCCGCACACAAATTTGGCAGCAGCTAAAGCACGGCGCATGCCTTGCTGATGGCCGAACTGTCACACAAGACATGATCCGCGATCTCTATAACGACGAGATGGCGGGCATCAAAGCGTCCTTAGGCCAGGACAGGTTTGAGAACAGCCGGTTGGCGCAAGCCGGCCAGCTGTTTCTCGAGCTGGCCTTTGCCGAAGATCTGAACGAGTTCCTGACAACACCAGCCTACGAACTGATCAAATAAACAGCGCTTAAAACCCATTTGCCCCAGCCCCCAAATCCGGGCACCCAAGAGACCCCGAAGGAGAGTACCATGAGTGAAACAATCAACGACCTGATCCCTGATCTGCCAGCTGACCGCTTCAAATATATTGAGCGCAACTACACGGTGGAAGACGTGAAGCGCCTGCGTGGCAGCGTTCAAATTCAGCACACTCTCGCCGACAAAGGCGCACGCAAGCTGTGGGATTTGCTAAACACTGAAGATTATGTTCATTCGCTTGGTGCCATGACCGGTAATCAGGCAATGCAAATGGTGCGCGCTGGCTTGAAGGCTATTTACCTATCTGGCTGGCAAGTTGCTGCCGACAGCAATACTGCCTCCAGCATGTATCCTGACCAAAGCCTGTACCCGGCCAATGCGGCGCCAGAACTTGCGCGCCGTATTAACCGCACCCTGCAGCGCGCTGATCAAATAGAGCATTCTGAGGGCGGCACACAGCGTGACTGGTTTGCCCCTATTGTAGCTGACGCCGAAGCCGGTTTTGGCGGCAAACTGAACTCGTTCGAAATTATGAAAGCTTTCATTGAAGCAGGTGTTGCCGGTGTTCACTTTGAAGACCAGTTGGCTGCGGAAAAGAAATGCGGCCACTTGGGCGGCAAGGTTCTTATTCCAACCCAACAGCATGAGCAAAACCTGCAAGCAGCGCGCCTTGCAGCTGATGTTTGCGGTACGCCTACCCTTGTGATTGCCCGTACAGACGCTGAAAGCGCCAAGCTGATCACATCTGACATTGATGAACGTGACCATGAATTTATCATCGACCGCGAAAACCGTACAGCAGAAGGTTTTTTCCATCTGGACGCTGGTGTTAACCACTGTATCAAGCGCGGCCTCGCCTTTGCCAAACATGCTGACCTCTTGTGGTGGGAAACATCCCTGCCAAACCTGGACGACGCGAAAAAATTTGCTGAAGCAATCCAGAAAGAATTCCCCGGCAAGATGATGGCATACAACTGCTCGCCTTCGTTTAACTGGGAAGCCAATCTGGATAAAGAAACCATTGCCAAGTTCCAGCGCGAACTGGGTGCCATGGGCTATAAATACCAGTTTGTTACCCTTGCTGGTTTCCACAGCCTCAACCACAGCATGTTCGAGCTTGCAACCGGCTACCGTGATCGCGGCATGGCGGCATACTCCGAACTTCAGCAGGCTGAATTTGCCTCTGAGGGTGCAGGTTACACAGCCACACGGCACCAGCGTGAAGTTGGCACCGGTTATTTTGACGCAGTTGCGCAGGCCATTTCAGGCGGCAATTCATCAACAACTGCGATGGGTGAAAGCACAGAATCTGCTCAGTTCAAAGCGGCTGAATAGACCCCGCAAACAAGTTTGTCCCTTGCACCTGCTTATGGCAGGTGTCTTCGGGCCGGTTCTCCTGAACCGGCCCTTTTTTTTATGGAAAGAGCCTGAATATCAGCAGAATATATTTGTTCCAATTGTTCTGTTTCTGCCTCTGGCAAAGATAATTTTTTGCCGGTTTTAAGACTTTCCACAAAAGGAAATAAACGCCGACGAATTCGCTTTTTAATCACATGTTCTTTGTGGGGCCTGATAAGAGGCAGGTTTTCCACCAACCGATTTATGAAACGCATAATACCCAACGCATGAGATTTTGCGGTCCTGTTTTTGGTAATTTCCTTGCCCTCTGCGGCCAAATCGAAGCCCAACAGCCTGGAAAATAATTTAGCCGTATATGCATGTGCATCGCCTGTAAAATGTTCAAATTGGTGAACTTCAACCGGGGCACCGTGAAAGCTTGATGACACACCTTCAATGATGGGCCGCCATGACAGGTCATATGCTGATATTTTTTCAGAAAATTCGCTCAAATGATACCCCGCACCCTGCCGCACCCGCTGCCCGTAAAAAGACGGAATGAGCGCAGCCTGGCTCCGTATAAAAAACACCGGGATGACCCAGTGCCCTTCAAACATGGCCTTAAGGCCTTCAATTGCCGGAGCAAGTAATGGGAAAAACCCGACTACCTGATCATTAAAAGGGTCTCCAAAGGCAGACTCGTTAGAAAGGATTACGGTATCAAAGCCCTTTTCCTGAAAAAGTTCGTCAAGGCGCGCCCGTCCCGCCGCTACAGCCTTGGCTCTTTTTTTTGGGTTTCGCACATCTCTAATGGCTATGTTCAAAGGGTCAATATTTCCAGCGCGTACCATTCGCGGGCAATAATAGGCCCCATGCACAGCCAGATATTCAGGATCCGCCATCAACTGGGCCTGTATACTGGTGGAACCGGTTTTGGCAGACCCACAGTGAAAAATGATTTTTTTATCCATGGGTTACTCGTCTGCCTCAAAAACATCAGCCAAATCAAAACCCGGTGCCATAATAGCAAGCGCTATCAAATCAGTATAACCTGTCGCAGTGATTTGATGCATTTCACCAATCCCGGCCAGTGCAATGTCGCCAGCGCCAAGAGAAAACTTCTGGCCTTCAATCACTATGTCTGCTGTACCGGAAACAATCACATATGTTTCTTCTGATCGTTTATGAAAATGCGGCAACGTCGGCGAACATGCACCGGGCGCAAGCACAAGCCTAATGATCGAATGGTTTTGTACGCTGCCCAAATGGTCACTTTCGCCGAGCAGCTCATAAATACGTTCACCGTTCTGATCCACGGCAAGCTTGTCATCTGCGTCGTTGAGAATAACGTGCATATTTGTTTGTTCCTGCGGCGTAGCCCTGCCCGTTGCTTTTTATCTTGTTACCATACATATATTCGGGGTCAATCAAGGGAGGAAAGCCCGAATGCAAACACTGCCTGTAAATAGCCTTTTGGATTTTAGCGGAAAAACCGTGCTGGTAACAGGCGCGAGCGGTGGTATTGGCGCAGGCATTGCCCGCCGTTTTGCTGAGGCTGGCGCGCATATAGCTGTTCATTACCGGAGCGGCAAAACAGACGCTGAAGCTCTTGTCTCGGAACTGGTGGCAACAGGTGTGAAAGCACAGGCCTTCCACGCCAATTTAACCAGTGAGGCTAGCGTTAAGGCCCTGGTTGCAGCCGTGACATCGCACTATGGTACTCTTGACGTGCTGATCAATAACGCCGGTATTTTCCCAAATTCCTCCATTGAGGCCATGTCGCTTGAAGCATGGCAAACGATGATGGCGGTTAATACCGATACTGTTTTCCTGTGTACGCGCGAAGCTGCCAAACACATGAAACTTACAGGCGGAGCTATTATTAACATTGCTTCAATATCTGGCATGAATGCCGGACCTGATCATGCCCACTATAATGCCTCAAAAGCTGCAGTGATTAGCTTCACCCAGTCAGCGGCGCAAGAATACGGTCCCTGCGGTATCCGCGTGAACACCGTATCACCCGGCCTTATTGAGCGTGACGGGATCAAAGATGCCTGGCCCGAGGGTGTAGAGCGCTGGGAAAAGAAAGCGCCACTTGGCCGCATGGGCACACCCACCGACATTGCCGATGCCTGCCTGTTTTTGGCATCCCCTGCCGCACGCTTTATTACAGGCGTAAACCTTCCTGTAGAAGGCGGCGTGATGGCATCCCCCATTTATTAGCCTTTATTCTCCTGAGCATCTGATGGACACTTGGACGTTTTTCACTTGATATCCCTTGATGTTTAAGAGATGACACTATTTAAATTTCCATAGCTCAAGACGCACATTAGCCAAAAACCAGACGGAACAGACAATGGTAAAAATTTCAGTAACCAACCTTGCAGGCCAAAAAAGTGATATTAACGGCGAGGTAGGACTTTCTTTGATGGAAAACCTTCGCAACAATGATTTTGATGACCTGGCTGCAATCTGCGGTGGGTGCTGCAGCTGTTGCACCTGCCATGTTTTCATCCCGGAAGATCAATATGCTACACTACCTGCGATGGAAGAAGACGAACAATATCTGCTGGAAGATAGCGAAAGCTTCCAATCAGGCAGCAGCCGTCTGTCATGCCAAATTGAAGTAGATGACAGCATGGACGGCTTGAAGGTTACCATCGCACCAGATTCGTAAAATCAAATTCATAAGAGACAAGATAGCCTTCAAATATAGTGTCTCTTAACAGTTATGGAGCAGCAGCCGTGCCAGACCTATCCCGTTTACTGGTCAACCAAACGTCCGACCTGAAGTACCAAACGCTTGAACTTGTAACAACGGGCAGCTTCAATAAAGGACTAAGCACGGTTGAGGCCACATGGGTAGCGGCCTCCGGCTTTGATGGCAAAACGGATACGCTTTGCCCCTTGCCCGCCGAAGATGGCACCGTAAGCCGTATATTGGTTGGTACCGGCAAAAAAACGCCGGGTGCGAAAAACCCCTGGTGGCTTGCAAAAATTGCCTCCATGCTTGACGCAGGTACCTATAACGTTATTGGGGTTTCAGAAAAAACCATAGCAGCAGGCGCTTTAGGCTGGTGTCTGGAGCAATACAGGTTTGACCGTTATTTAAGCGAAACCACAAATAAAGACCGGATTTTGGTGCTCGGTGCAAAAACCAACATTGATGCCTTGATCCATAATGTAGAGGGTGCAGCGCTCACTCGTGATTTGATCAACACGCCTACAGAAAATATGGGTCCGGCAGATTTGCAGGATGCCGCTGAAAAGCTGGCAGAATCTTACAGCGGCCAGTGCGGTACAATTGTGGGTGACGATCTGCTTGATGAAAACTTCCCGGCGATCCATGCGGTTGGACGGGCTGCAGCCACCGGGCGGGAACCCAGGCTGATTGATCTCCGGTGGGGCGACGAAAAACATCCTAAAATCACGCTTGTTGGCAAAGGCGTTTGTTTTGATACCGGCGGGTTGGACATGAAGCCATCTGCAGGTATGCGCCTAATGAAAAAGGATATGGGCGGCGCGGCCCATGTATTGGGTTTGGCGCGCATGATTATGGGACACGGCATTAAAGTGCGCCTGCGGGTACTTGTGCCAGCAGTGGAAAATGCTATTGCAGGCAATGCTTACCGGCCCGGTGATGTTCTGGCTACCCGAAAAGGTTTGTCGGTTGAAATAGGCAATACAGACGCTGAAGGCCGCCTTGTACTGTGCGATGCGCTTGCGCTCGCCTCTGAGGAAAAGCCCGATTTAATACTGGATTTCGCCACCCTTACCGGGGCAGCGCGTACAGCTTTGGGGCCCGACCTGCCCGCTACATTTACCAACAGTGATACCTTGTGGAAACTGCTGGAGACAAGCGCCGAAGATGTAACCGACCCTTTATGGCGCATGCCGCTGTGGGCACCTTATGACAGTACGCTTGATAGCCAAATCGCTGATCTCAATAATATCGCGAATACTGGCCTTGGCGGTGCAATTACTGCTGCTCTTTACTTGCAGCGTTTCGTTGGCGAAAAAATTCAGTGGGCACATTTGGATGTATTTGGTTGGGCTTTGACCAGCCAACCCGGCAGAGCAAAAGGCGGAGCAGCCCAAGGCCTTAGGGCAAGCTTTAGCGCCATCGAAAAATTCATTGCCCCATAGAAATTCATTTTATTAGGACTGTTTTAACCGGAAGCTGATACCTGTGATAATTGCGATATCCTCGGCGGGAATGTACCGCCCTGGAAGTATCTTTCAGGAACACGAATATGACGGAAAAAACAAATCCACGGATGCTGCAAGTTTGGCGCGAAGTACATTTGCAAAGCGTGCGCTCCAATGAGCCGGATTTAACCAGCCGTCAGATGTCTATCCTGTTATCGGTTTATATGACAGACCCCCCGCACACCGTGCGCGGACTTGCCGCTGACCTGAATGTTACAAAACCTGTAATCACCCGCGCCCTTGATACAATGGGCCGCATGGGATTGATAAAGCGCAAACGCGACGAAAATGACAAGCGCAGCGTGCTGATACAGCGTACAGTGAAAGGCGCCGTTTTTCTGAGCGAGCTTTCAGACCGTATTGTCGCAGCGGACAAGGTGGTAGCACCTGACAAATAGGAACTGTGTGGTGGGGGCAATAAAATAAAATGAATACCAGCATCGCAGCAGCCTTTGGCCTTCCCCCCCTGTTTGATCCAACAGATATTCTCTCTAACCATGAACGCCTGATCAACAGCACTCTTATTGATGCTCAGGTAATGTCTGCAATGGCACCGCTAAAGTTTGAACCAACCGCAGACAGCGAAACAGTATCCTATGTTTTAAAAGGCGAGCCTTTGCAGGTGCTCGGTGAAAAAGGGGCATGGCAGCTTGTGGTCTCGGTAATAGATGGCTACCTCGGCTGGCTGGACCAAAGCGCTGTATCGGCTGATGTTAAAGACCCCACGCACCGTGTATCAACACCGCTTGGTCACATTTATAGCGCGCCTGATTTAAAATCACAGCCTGTCAGCACGCTGGTGATGGGTTCATACGTACATATAACCGGAAGCGCACAGAATAAATTCATGCCGCTGGATGGCGGTGGTTGGGTTTTCGAAAAACATCTGGACGTTGTTGGGCAATACAAAGATGACCCTGTGGAGGTGGCTGAAAGCATGATCGGTGCGCCCTACCTGTGGGGTGGACGCAGCAGCATGGGCATAGACTGTTCAGGGCTGGTACAAACGGCGCTTGCATCCTGCGGCTACCGGGTGCACCGGGATAGCTGGGCGCAATTTCAAAGTCTTGGTCGCATTCTAGGGGATACGGAAACAGCAGTGCGCGGGGATCTTGCCTTTTTCCCCAGTCATGTAGGCTGGATGCTGGACAGTATTCATATGCTGCACGCCAATGCCACCAACATGGCTGTGACCATTGATACGGTTGATACCGTTACGCGCTGGATTGCGGCAGAAACCCAAAACCCGCCGTTTCTGGGGTTCAAGAGGCTTTAAGCTTTGAGGAATAAAAAGCGGCGGCACCGCCAAGGTACCGCCGTTTCATTCAAATCAGTTTCAATAGTTTTAGTGGCCAGGTACCTCGGCAGCACCTTCCGTTACAGCTTCTTCCACAGCCTCAACTGCTTCTTCAACCACCTCTTCAATCGCAGGAAATGCAACAGGTGTGTCGGACATGCTTGCCAAATAGGCCATTAGGTCTGTGCGTTGGCCGTCTTTCTTCATCCCGGCAAAACCCATTGAAGTACCTTTGAAGGTTTTCTTCGGGCTGATGAGCCACTCGTTCAGCAGGTCCCAGGTCCAGTTAGCGTTCTGGCCTGCAAGCGCTTTCGAATATTTAAAGGCATCATCCGCTGCTACGCCGCGCCCAACAATCCCGTAAAGATTTGGGCCGGTACCATTTTTGCCACCTTTATCGATGGTATGGCATGCGCGGCATTTGCCCCACTGTTTTGCGCCGCGCCCTGCATCGGCAACAGCCAGCATTTCAGCAAGGGACGGGCCCTCTTCAACAACAGTTTCAACAGCCGTTGTTTCCATTTCAATTGCATAGGCTGGCTTTACGCCTTCTTCGCGGTGAAAAATACTATCTGAAAATGATGTAATAACCATCACAAACAGTGCAGTCCCAATAACGGCTGCGGAAATTTTGTTCCATTCAAAAGAATCCACTGACTCTTCTCCTTATGGCTGAGCAAACTTACCCATACGTATCACCCGTTTATCATACACCGCCTTCTAAAAAGTTAAGAAGGCCAGTACTTCCCCAAGACCCCTGACAAGCACTTGAGAAAAAGGGCACCAATTCGGCGCGACAATAACTGCTGATGCCCCTTATCTCAAGATATGATTTGCCGGTTTTGTCGACTTTATTTCAAAAACAGGCCTCTTTTGCTGCGGCATGAGCGCACAGTGGCAATAAAAGCACCAGTTTCATTGACTTGAGGCACGCTTGCAGGCACAAATTCCTTCCGAATTTAAAACCCCGCCTATTGAGATGGAATAGCACCCGTGACACAGCAAACAGCAAACCCGGATACTGTTATCGCCTTTCAGGGCGAACTTGGCGCCTATTCCCATATGGCGGCAAAATCCAAGTTCCCCAACATGGATGTAATGCCGTGCGCGAGCTTTGAAGATGCGCTTGCCGCTGTGCAAAGAGGCCGTGCACGTTTGGCAATGATACCAATAGAAAACTCCACCGCCGGACGCGTGGCAGATATTCATATCCTGCTGCCGGGCAGTGAACTGTTTATAATCGGGGAGCATTTTGAAGCCATTCGCCACTGTTTGCTTGCCACACACGACGCAAGCGAAGAAACGCTCAAGCGTGTTACCAGCCACGTACAGGCACTAGGCCAATGCAGACGTACCCTGATTGACATGAACCTGTCGCGCGAAGCCTTTGCTGATACTGCTGGCAGTGCCCGCCATGTGGCCGAACTGGGTGATAATACGCTCGCAGGTGTTGCCAGCAAACTTGCCGCCGAAGTTTACGGCCTGAAGGTTATCCGCGAGAACCTGCAGGATGAAGGTGATAATACCACGCGGTTTGTTGTGCTGGCACGCGCACCAAATGATGCTTCCCGGCTAAAGGGCGAACTAATGACCAGCTTCACCTTTGAGGTAAAAAACGTGCCAGCTGCGCTTTATAAAGCACTGGGCGGCTTTGCCACCAATATGGTGAATATGACCAAGCTTGAGAGCTATTATGAAAGCGACAGCTTCACAGCGACCGAATTTTACGCCGATATTGTAGGCCATGAAGGCATGGAGAATGTTGCACGCGCAATGGAGGAACTGCGGTTCCACACCAAACGTGTGAATGTACTCGGCACCTACGAAACCGAACGCACACGCGGTTGAAGCTCTGTGTCCTTCTGCTAAGCAACACGGCTTTCCAGCTTGTCGGGCAATACATAGTGCTTGCGCGCATGATTTGATGCCAGCGTTTCAGGTTTGTAATAATGCGATAATATTGACGGATTTTTTGCCAGAAGGTCCGTGTTCTGCCTGATGAAATTTTCAAAGCTGTCAGCTTGCTGCACCGCCTGACGTTCACTAATAATCAGCATGAAAAACCATGTGATGGTTTCATGGTATTTACCGTCAACCCCTATCGCTTTGACCCAGGATTTCAGCGCGCCTGAAAAACACCGCACGGCTTCCGCAAGTGGGCGACTGGTAACATAGAGCCAGCCCACGCGGAGGTGTGTTTTATGATCAAAAGTGTGCGGGTCCAGCGTGCCAGCTTCAAAATTTCTGATCAGGTCATCATCGTTCAGTTGTTGTGGCATAGCCTAGCCCTCTTCCATTTTATGGCTGGCGGTAGCGTCCAGATTGCAGTCATAAACCTTTTTAAGTGCTGTAATTTTCTCCAGCGTTTCCGCTCCAAAAGGCGAAGCCTTGCCGTCAAATGCATGCAGCACAACACCCTCAAGCAAGTCACCCAACGACATATCCAGATATTCAGCAGTGGCTTTCATCACCTTCACCAGTCGCTTTTCCATTCGCACGCCGGTTTGAATACGCTCAACTTTTATTGTTTGTGCCATTGTGTTTTAATCTCCAACATATGGTATATTGGTATATTGGTACATTGGTAACATATTAAGAAAATGAAATCTATCGCCTTTTGTCACTGGCTTGTGTTCGCAATGCCGGATGAGTTTCGAATAATATTTATTCGCGACTCGTTGAAGACGAGTCGGATAAACCCCAATGATTCAAAGTTGATGAAATGACAAATAATAATTCCAAACATAGAGCGACGTATCCGCCAGCTTGTATTCAAATCGCTATTTAGACATCGCAGGCTAAGCACAGCATACAATTATAGGCATCCATAGACACAATCAGATGATGCATATAAACTTCCAATTATTTCACATTGTCTTCAAGGGGGTGTCTTGTGGGGTTCTTTTCTTTTTTTGTTGATAAATACGCGCGGTTTTTAGCAAATATCCGCCGGGCTATGGCTGCGCTTATACCAGGCAATGCGTCGCCCGTACCTGGCCTGCAACCTTTATCGGATGGCAGGGGCCGCAACAATGGTGTAATCCCGGATCTGGCAGATCCGCCCCAAGCAATGCTAAATGGACAACTCGAAGAAATCCCATGGATTAAACTGCGTTTCGATCCGAGAATAGGAGCGAATTCAGCTCAAGCCGCCGACCCGCAGGTTCCATTTCACGATGCACCGCCTGATCTGGATGATCCAAATTCACCACTATGGATCGATTTTACCCGCCCCATTCCCCTTCATTCCACCTCAGAGGTGGCAGCACACACTGAACCGGGTGAGGTTTCGACGGATACGTTGTCTATAAACGTACCAAGTGGCCAAAATCACTATTTTCGCCGTGGCAATGGTGATGATAATCCTCTGGTAGAGCTTGTTGATTTTGCCAATCAACTGCCAGCCCCGGTGGCGGAATATGCAACCATACAACTGGGCGATGTTATCCGCTTCATGGCTTCCCGCACGTCTGGGGATCACCCTCTCTCGCCCGTACTTCAAGGTTTTTGTCCGCCGGGTGCGATTGGTCTTTCCGGATACCCCGAGCTAACCCGTCTTGGTAATGAGGAAGGCAGAAATCGCAGGCGCTATAATTATGATTTTGAGATGGAGCCGGGTAATCAGCTGGATTTTTCTGTTCTGGTTAGTGTCGAATCTGGTGCTGATTTAGAAGACCAAACAAACGACACGCCGCCTACCAGCTCCGTTCCTGATCCACTTGATTTTGACGGCCTGATGGTTGGTGTAGGCCGTGTTTACAACAGGCAGCAAGACCTAACAGACGACGCCAACCGTAATCCGGCTGATGCGGTCCTTGCCATAGTAGGGGCGGGTGACTATGACCGCATCCACGGTGGCCCAAATGGATTTGGCCGGGGTAAAGACCCGTTTGGCGACGGAGGTTCAGCCAGCTTTGTGCAAATTGGCGAAACCAAAGCTTTCCAAAATTACTTTGAAGACAGTCCCGATTTCGAAAACTTTGCCCGTTTTCCGGGCCTGACAGACACTTTAAATCGAAGCTTGGCATTTGGCGTGGGGGCTGGGGACCGAAACTTTGCCCGCGATGCCGGTGGCCGTCAGATAATTGAGGGAGACGCCAACAGTCGGCGTACCGCAAGAATATTTAGAATTGAAAACCGACCCGTTTCGCAAAAGTTCAGATTTTATATCAGCCTCGCCGCCCTGCCAGACCAGAACGCTATGGATACAACGAGGGAATATCGAACCAGCTTCCCTCGCACGCTTTGGGCACGCATTTCGGTTGATATGCCAGGGCCAAATGGCCAAACCATCACCCACGCCTTTTCGCGCAGTGCCTACAATGACATATACCCGAACAAGGAAGGGCTGCGTATCCACCCACCAGCAGTGAATGAAAGCCGGCACTATTTCCCAATTTCAGCGCGTGTTGGTGAACTGGGCTTGCTTGTGGGGGCGTTGGCAAACCGTCAAAACAGAGCTCCGGTAACCAAGGTAACCATAGAAGATGCGCATGCTGTTCATTATCGCCGTTTTGATCCTGCGGTAGGCCCGGAAGATGGCGACTGGATCAAATCCCCGGTTACGGCAACGCCGTTTGATTAGTCGCTCAAAGTGGAAAAAGGCCAAGGCATGCCCGGCTAAAAGGTTAGCCAGTCACCGCCTTCGCCTTTCTCCAGTATGTCAGCCAGCCCGCTGATTTCAACAGCGGGACGCAAGGTAATTTCGGCATGGTCAATCCCGTATTCGCGCAAGGCCGTTTCGCAGGCAATAAAGCGCACATTCAGGGCTGCCAGCCCTTCAAGCAGCAAACCACTGTCGGCAACGCCGCTTTCTTCCAAAGCAGCGTCCATTTCAGGGGCTGTGGTGCCATCGGATGCCTTCAACTTGCCCCAACCGCCTGTTTGCAGAAAAACAATCGCGCCTTTTGAAAAGAAATAGGTAACAGGCCGCCCCATTGCCGCCGCCGTGGCGCCGGTCATTAAGGCCATATGAATTTTATCCGCCTCAGGGCTAATCACCATCAGGGTCATAGGGCGGCGTGATGGTTTTTTAGGCATTTGGTGTTCCCTTCCCGCAGGCCGGGCAGGCCGGGTCATTTGGCAGTCCTATTTTGCGCATATCCATGGTGAAGGTATCCACCATCAATAATTTACCCGCCAACCCTTCACCAACACCGGTGATTTCTTTCAGAATTTCCAGCGCCTGTAATGACCCCACCACACCGGCAACAGCCCCGAGGATGCCAAAATCAGAGCAGGTGCGCTGGCTGCTGGCTTCCGGTTCAACCGGCAGGAAACAGCGGTAACAGGGCAAACCTTCGCCCGCATGGGGTTTAAAAGTGGCAATTTGGCCCTCGTATGGCCCCAGCGCCGCAGAAACCAGCGTTTTTTTAAGCGCAACACAGGTATCGGAAACCAGATGCCGGGTTTTAAAATTATCGGTACCGTCTGCAATAATATCGTACGCGCTGATAATCTCGGCGGCATTTTCCGGTGTTAACCGTTCCTGCATCAATTCAACATGTACGTCGGAGTTAAGGGCCGCAATTTTCTCGGCGGCGCTGGCAACTTTTGCGCTGCCCACATCGCTGGTGCCGTGAATGACCTGCCGCTGCAGGTTGGATAGCTCCACCACATCGCCGTCAATAATACCGATGGTACCAACGCCTGCCGCCGCCAGATACAGCAGCAGCGGCGAACCAAGTCCGCCTGCACCGACAACCAGCACTTTGGCTTCAAGAAGCGCCTTTTGCCCCGCTCCCCCCACTTCTTTCAGGATAATGTGGCGGGCGTAGCGTTCCAGTTGTTCATCGGTGAAATCCATGAAGTTTTACTCTAAAACCGACGCTTTCGGTGCATAGGCCGTGTGGCACGCTGCGCAAGCCCTGACCATTTTGCCAAAAAGCAGCTCTTGCTCGGCGGTATCGCCTGCCTTTGCCGCTAGCGAAAGTTCTTTCGCCATCGCGTGAAAGGCTTTGTCGCGCATTACAAAATCATCGCCGACAATGGCTTTCAGTTCCCGGAGGTCCATGGTTGTTAGCTCTTGCTTCATAATGAAGCTTTCGTGCATGCGCTGCGCTAAATCTTCAACGGTTTTGCTATCGCCTTCACCCAGCGCCGTTTCCATCGTGCGGCCAGCTTCTGCAAGCAGATGCATTTCCTTTTTAAGGAACTTGCGCAGTTTTGGCGGCAAGTTTTCTGCAATTGCCTCAGGCTCCTCCGCCGAAGGCTGGTTGGCCACAACCAAACCGGTTGCGAAGGCCAGTAAAAGTATCGCTGCCAATTTTATTTTCATCTGAAAAACCCTGTGTTCCTAGTTGCCAAAGAAATCAACAACATTGCCAAGCGTGCTGGTTTTGCCTTTGTAAAATTCAGTATAGCTGCACTTGCGGCATGTCACGGCAGTATATTTGCGGTTTTGAATATTGAAAAATTTACTAAGGCCTGATCCCGTAGAAGTAATTTCATCGGTATCATAGCTACCGTGCCCGCACTTAACACATTCATATTTGCTCATTGTCGTTTCCTTTTTACTGTTATCAATTACTACTTTAACCATAGCTTTTTATAAAATAACCCCATGCAAGGCCTATGCTTAGAGCTAACCTTTAGGGCCTCTAAGCACATTGAAATGTACAGGAACCTCAAAAGAAATCTTATTCATATTTTCACTAGCTTGGGTCTCTTTGGAAGACACCCCGCCTTCGACAACATAAATTTTCGCGCCACCTTTTTTCTCGTTCTCACTATTGGAAGACGTTGACACAGAAACTTCAAAGCTCACCATATGAGGTGAAAATTGAGGCTTCCCCTCTATGGAACCTGGGGCAATTGCAAGACCAATCTCATTTTGAGCATCCCCTACGCCGTCACAAATTTGAACCAAGGCATTTTTAATGTAATTTCTAAGATCCATTTAAAACTCTCCCGCTATTTCACACCAGTAGAGCCAAAACCGCCTGCGCCGCGTGCTGTTTCATCTAGGCTGTCTACCTCATTCCATACGCCTTGTGTTACTGGGGCGATGACCATTTGGGCGATGCGCATGCCGCGCTCAATGGTGAAGGGGTCATTCGATAGATTGACGAGAATCACCTTCACTTCGCCCCGGTAGTCCGCATCGATGGTGCCGGGGGTGTTTAAAACCGTAACGCCGTTTTTTGCAGCCAAACCAGAGCGCGGGCGTATCTGTGCTTCATGCCGGTGCGGCAATGCCATCGCCAACCCGGTTGGCACCATAGCGCGCTCCAAAGCACCCAGCGTGATGCTTTCACCGTCGCCGAGCGCCGCATACAGGTCCATGCCTGCACTGTCAGCAGTGCCATATTTTGGCAGCGGTAGGCCCCCGCCGTGCGGCAGTTGCTTAACGCCAATCGAAACTTCAGTCGTCATTATTGTCGCTTTCCAGAATGTCAGATATCTTGAGCGCCAGCTTTGCGGCTACTTCGGTTTTGCTAAGTTTCGGCCATGTCTCGGCCCCTGATGCGCTGATGATATGCACCTCATTATCCATGCCGCCCATAATACCCGTACCCGCAGATACATCGTTAGCGACAATAAGGTCACAGCCTTTGCGCGCGCGCTTGGCTGTTGCATATTCAATCACATTTTCGGTCTCTGCCGCGAAACCAACCACCAACGGCGGGCGGCCTTCGGTGCGGCCAGCAAGGCCTTTTAAAATATCAGGGTTTTCTGCCAGTTCCAGTTCCGGCAGGCCGTCTTTTGATTTTTTAAGCTTCTGTGCACCGCCGTTTACAACGCTCCAATCTGCCACCGCCGCCACACATACGGCCACATCGGCAGGCAAGGCTGCTTCAACAGCATCGCTCATCTCAGCGGCTGTTTCCACATCAATGCGGTTCACACCAGCAGGAGTTTCTTCCATCGTTGGCCCGGCTACCAGTGTAACCTTGGCGCCGAGCGTCGCAAGCGCACCAGCCACCGCAAAGCCCTGTTTTCCAGATGACCGATTGGCAATATAGCGCACAGGGTCAATTGGTTCATGCGTTGGCCCGGCTGTTACCACCACATGGCGGCCTGACAGCGGCAGCACGCGGCCATAGAAAAAATCTTCAACCGCGCTCACAATGTCCGGCACTTCAGCAAGCCGCCCTGCGCCCACTTCGCCGCATGCCAGCATGCCTTCGCCGGGATCAACAAAAATGATGCCGTCGCCTTTCAGTGTTTCAACATTGCGGCGGGTAGCAGGGTGGTCCCACATCTGCGCGTTCATGGTAGGGGCCACCATCACAGGCTTGTCGGTTGCCAGTAAAACGGTGGATGCCAAATCATTGGCAAGCCCTGCTGTCATTTTTGCCATCAGGTCAGCGGTTGCGGGGGCAATCACAATCAAATCAGCTTCCCGGCTGAGGCGAATATGCCCCATCTCGGCTTCGTCCTTCAGCGAGAACAAATCCGTATAACATTCATTGCCCGTAAGGCTGGCCACAGAAAGCGGGGTGATAAATTCCTGCCCGCCTGCGGTAAGAATACCCTTCACCGATGCGCCCTGTTCCATCAATCGCCGCGATAAATCAAGCGCCTTATAGGCCGCAACGCCGCCGCCGATAATCAGTAATATGCGTTTGCCCGCTAACATAAAGGTCCTTTAGTTGCCTGCGGTTACATATAAGGGTGTTTGCACCTGCATGCAATCCAGCGCCTGATTTCGTGATTTCCGCGCAAAAGAAAGGCCACACCCCAAAAAGGATGCAACCTTCACCATACGATTCGAATTTCGCTTACGCGGTGCTGAGCGCTTTATTATCCATGCTGAATTCACCAGCGCCGAAACGCACCAACATCAGCAAACCGCCCGCCATCGCAATATTCCTGAGGAACAGGCCCATCTGCATATTGTCGCTGATGTCCGTATGGAAGAGCGCGGTAGTCAGCAGGCAAAACCCTGCCAACAGCGACGCCGTCAACCGGGTCTGGAAACCGATCAAAATCGCCGCCCCAGCAACGGCTTCAAATAGAGACGATGGCCAAAAGAGAAAGCCCGATACACCGAAAGATTCCATATAGGAGATGATGCCTGTAGCGTCCCCGATCATCTTGCCGATGCCTGTAACAATGAAAATCTGGGCCAACAAAACGCGACCCAACAGCGCTATATATTTATCAAATTTTTCCATTAGTAAGTGCTCCCCTTATTGTTCAGATGCCGGGAAGTCTCGCGGATTTTGGTTCTTTTGGCAAGTTAGGGGCAGAAGCTGGCTTTACAGCGACAGTATCTTCAAAATCGCAGCGCCGGCAACAAGGCCGAGCGCAAAGGGCCATAACCTACGTGGTGGCTCTGGCGGCAAGGGTGCTGGTTCTGGCTGTACTTCGGGTTCATCTGCCATCCACCGGTCTATCAAAGACGGCAGGCGCTCCATCAGGCGCGGTATCTGGTTAATGGCTTCAGCCAACCGCACTTCAGGTGACAGGTTTTCCCTGATCCAGTGTTCAATCACGGGTTCGCTAATTTTCCACATATTGGCTTTGGGGTTCAGGTGCAGTGCCATGCCTTCGGCCATCACCATGGTGCGCTGCAACAAAAGAAGCTGTGGCTGGGTTTGCATTTTAAAGCGCTCAGTGGTGGCAAAAAGCTGTGCCAGCAGCTTGCCAGCTGATACTTCTTCAACAGGCAAATCCATGATGGGGTCTGCAATCGCTCGCAAAGCTTGGGCAAATTCTTCAAGGTTTTCACCTTTGGGCACATAGCCTGCATCAAAATGAATTTGTGCCACGCGCACATAATTGCGGCGAATGAAGCCAAACAATATTTCTGCCAAAAACCGGCGCTCAAGCTTTGAAAGCCGCCCCATAATACCAAAATCAACCGCGACTATAGTGCCGTTTGGTTCAACAATCAGATTTCCCTGATGCAGGTCAGCATGAAAAAAACCATCCCGCAGCGCCTGCGTGAGGAAGGTTTGCACCACTGTTTCACCCAGCGCGGCCAAATCATGGCCAGTGGCTTCAAGCTTTTTCTTCTCCGCGAAACGGATGCCTTCAATCCATTCAATTGTTAAAACACGGCGCGCGGTATGGTCCCAGTGAACCGCCGGCAAACGGTAACCGCTTTCACCTGCCATATTATCGGCCAGCTCAGCGGCAGCGGCGGCCTCCATGCGCAGGTCCATTTCCTGCAGCGCGGTTTCACGTACTTTATCAACAATTTTGGTGAGTCGCAGCCTGCGGGCTTGCTCGCTATGACGCTCGGCGAATTTCGCCAACCATTCAAAAAGCGTGAGGTCTTTCAAGAAGCGTGTCTCAATATCAGGCCGCAGAATTTTAACCGCCACGTCCAGACCGTCCTTTGTTGTCGCACGGTGCACTTGCGCTATTGAGGCCGCTGCAACTGCCACTTCTTCAAACGCTGAGAAATGATCCGCCAGCGCTCCGCCGAGCTCAGACTCGATTGTTGCAATCGCTTTTTGAGTGGCAAACGGGGGCAGCCTGTCTTGTAGTGTAAGTAGCCCCTCGGCAATAGGCTTGCCAACCAGATCAGGACGAGTAGCCAGCGTTTGACCAAGCTTGATATAGGCAGGCCCCATACCTGCAAGCGCAAGCGCCAACCGTTCGCCGTCTGCTTTTGGCAGCTTCAGGCGGCGCGGAATATAAAAGGTGAAGCTTCGCAGCAAGCGCGGTGCCCACTTGGGAATGTCGGCAATAGTGTCGAGTGCCCTGATCGCGCCGTAACGCCGCAACCCTGCTGCCAGCATAAAAAGCTGGGCCAGATGTTTGATAAATCCCATCCCGTCTATATCCGGGTGCCAAAGTGAACCGCAACAAAGCCTGCTGTCATGGTGCGAAACCCTGTGCGTGAAAAGCCTGCTGCTTTGATCATGGCTTCAAATTTGGCAGGGGTTGGGAAACGACGAATCGATTCAGCCAGATACTGATAACTGTCACGGTCACCCGCAATCATCTCACCCATTTTTGGCATCACATTATAACTGTAGGCGTCGTAACCTTTTTGCAAAACCGGCATTACTGTGGGGCTGAACTCAAGGCACAGGAATTTCCCGCCCGGTTTCAATACACGGTAGGCTTCTGCCAGAGCTTCCTCAATACGGGTAACATTGCGAATACCAAAAGCGATGGTATAGGCATCCATCTCGCGGTCGTTAAACGGTAACTTCATCGCATCACCGCAAATGAAATCAGCCCGGTCTGCGTAACCTGCTTCAACCGCACGCTTTTGCCCCACACGCAGCATTTCAGCGTTAATATCGCACACCGTCACATGGCCTCCCGGCGCTCTGTCAAGAAAGCGAAAGGCTATATCCCCTGTGCCCCCCGCCACATCCAGCAATTTCATGCCGGGACGCGGGTTCAAACTGTCGATCAATGAATTTTTCCACTGACGGTGAATGCCCACCGTCATCACATCATTCATCAGATCATACCGATCAGCGACGCTATCAAAAACGCCTTTCACCATACCCGCTTTTTCGCTTTCTTTTACTGTTTGAAAGCCAAAATGCGTGGTGGTATTATCCTGATCGCTTACAGGGGCTTTTGTCTGGGGTATTTCATTTTTGGCGCTTGACATATCAGCCGCATACCTTGTCATCTAAGATGGTCAGTTTTGCGGGGACCATACCCGACGAAGCTTGATGATACCAGCCTCTTTCAAAGTTACAGCGAGCCCGCGACATTATGCCCGAACTGCCTGAAGTTGAAACTGTACGCCGTGGTTTGGCGCCTGTCCTTGAAGGGGCGGTGATTAAAAAAGCAATTACCCGGCGCGCAGGGCTGCGGTTTCCGTTTCCTGAAAATTTCAGCGCGCGCCTTGAAGGCAACCGTATTGAGCGGCTGCAAAGACGTTCCAAATATATCCTTATGGAATGTGCTGACGGTCTGGTGGTGATCCTGCACCTGGGCATGTCAGGACGTGTCACTATATATAAGGACAATTTAGACAAGAACGGCAAGCCGCCCGAAATTGGAAAACATGACCATGTTAGCTTGATCACCCAAAAAGGTGACCATGTGATTTACACTGACCCCCGCCGATTCGGCATCCTCACTTTTACCGATATTGAAACAATGGGCCAACATCCGCTGTTAAAAAATATTGGGCCGGAACCTCTTGGGAACGAATTTAACGTCGCTGTGCTGACAGCAGGCTTGAACGGTAAAAAATCATCCATTAAGGCCGCATTGCTGGATCAGAAGCTGGTTGCCGGGCTTGGTAATATTTATGTCTGCGAGGTTCTTTGGCGCGCAGGCATTAATCCAAAGCGCACTGGTGGATCAATCACCGGCAAACAAACTGCCCAATTGGTGCCTATTATCCGGGATGTGCTAACCGAGGCAATTGCCGCCGGGGGTTCAACACTGAAAGACTATGCGCAAGTTGACGGCGAACTGGGGTATTTCCAGCACCGTTTCAATGTGTATGGCCGTGAAAGCGAGGCCTGTTCCAAACAAAACTGCGGTGGTACAGTGGAGCGAATCGTGCAATCAAACCGGTCAACATTCTTTTGCCCCAAATGCCAACGATAGTGGCTGCCGTGAGGAAACCTATGCTCAAAGCTTTTATATTAATCGTGGCTGCAATTACATTTCCACTAGGCGCGCAGGAAACCAAACAGGCATTTCTGGAAGGTTTTCCGGATGTCCCTCTGTTGGAAGGCATGCATGAAGTTGCAAGTGAACGAATCGTATTTGATGCCCCTTCCGGCACAGTGGCACAGACCGAACTTACTGTATCAGGAACCGCTAAAACGGCTTTAGACCAGTATTTGGCTGCTCTTCCTGCATTTGGCTGGCAGTGTCAGCGGGCAAAAAACGCGCTTCTATGTGTGCTTGATGGCAACAAGCTGATGTTCAACAGCAAGAACTTTTCCGGGAAAAATGAACGCATCATCTTGCGCTTGGAGCCAAGCTCATCACCAGATATGCCCCAACCTTAACGGTTTATCACAAATTGCTTTGCAATTTGGGTAACTGCCAGTAGGTAACAGCTCATAAAGCGGACCAATAAGAAGGCTTTCTGATGACTTTTGAAACGATCCTGCTCGACAAGCAAGAAGGGGTGGGCTTGATAACCCTGAACCGGCCTGAGGCACTGAATGCCTTGAACGGCAAATTGCTGAGCGAACTTGGAGACGTGCTGTTGGCACTGGACGGCGACGATGAAATCGGCGCTATGGTGATTACTGGTAGCGAAAAGGCCTTTGCTGCTGGCGCAGATATCAAGGAAATGTCTTCGCTCAGCTATGCTGACATTCTGAAAATGGACAAGTTCGCCGAGATCAACAATGTCTTTGCTCGTGTGCACAAACCAGTGATTGCGGCTGTAGCCGGGTACGCCCTTGGTGGTGGCTGCGAAATAGCCATGGCCTGTGATTTCATCATCGCTGCTGAAAATGCAAAGTTTGGCCAGCCCGAGATTAAACTGGGTGTAATTCCCGGCATTGGCGGGTCACAGCGCCTTACACGTGCCGTTGGCAAAGCCAAAGCAATGGACATGATGCTAACCGGCCATAATATGAATGCGGTAGACGCTGAGCGTGCCGGTCTGGTTAGCCGCATCGTGCCAACCGAAGATTTGATTGAAAGCACCATGAAAGTTGCAGCCTCAATTGCAGAGCTTTCTGCACCGTCTGTTTGGCTTGCCAAAGAAGCGACAAACCGCGCCTTTGAGACAACGCTTACAGAGGGCTTGCTATTTGAGCGCAGGGCCTTTCATTCGCTTTTTGCCACCGACGACCAGAAAGAAGGCATGAATGCCTTTATCGAAAAGCGACAACCACAATTTAAGAACAAATAAGCTACGAATCGTAAAACGTCGAAACACAAGCTTACATACCGGTCTTTTGCCCCTTGACCAATCCGATATTGGGGTATATAGACCGCACCTCGAATTAGATAGTTATCGCGGGACCCGCTATAGGCGGCTGCGGCAACACAAACAATGAGTAACGTGCAAGCATGCCACCTGTACAAATGCAGGATTTACAGGCAGCGCCTAACGAAGGTTAAAAAAGAACATGGCAAATACATTACAAGCCAAAAAACGTATCCGTCGCAACGAACGCCGCGCTGTAATCAACAAATCCCGCGTGAGCCGTATGCGTACATTCATCCGTCAGGTTGAAGATGCTATCACAGCTGGTGACAAAACTGCTGCTGCTGCTGCACTTAAAGCTGCACAGCCTGAAATTATGCGCGGTGTTACCAAAGGCATTATGCACAAGAAAACAGCCTCACGGAAAGTGTCTCGGTTGGCAGTTGCCGTTAACGCAATCGCATAACAGTTTTTTCCGATTCGCCTCGTTGAGGCACCCGGTTTTTAAAAGGCCTTGCCATATTTGGTGAGGCCTTTTTCATTTTGGTACACTCGCCAGAGAACAAAGCAGGCACGAAACTGTGCAAAATTTGCAGTGATTCAACATCTGGTAGCGCCTTCCGATTCACGCCATAGGGCGTTTAAAAATCTTCTGTCAAGCGATAGATTCAGTTGCTGGCATACCGGCCCACATGTATCTTCAGTTTCAGAATACGGAGGGACTTTCCTGACAACCAACCATCCCCGTAGGGGAACTGTCAGGAAGCAATTCAGGCATAATAACCAGGCTGGGGTTGCGCCGCCGTCTTTGAAAATAAAAATGGGTTCGGGTGTGCATTTAAAACACCCTTTTGGCTCTAATTGTACGCTGATTTTCTTATTAGAAAATGCCAGCAGCGTCATTAGAGACAGGGTGATTATTTTGTGCCGCAACAGAACCTGGGCGGGTTGCTGTTTGGAGTAGGTGAGGGAACGTACAACTCAATGGCTGATAGGGAGTCAGATAAAATGGGGGCAACTGGAAGCGCTGTATCTCAGCAGGATACTGGC
>Ga0316204_10003492_pt1 | contig 31218 bp, 32 predicted proteins | sample 6monrhotite_MG_2_FD_205661 | JGI IMG/M metagenome (GOLD analysis project Ga0316204, IMG submission 205661) | Microbial mat bacterial communities from mineral coupon in-situ incubated in ocean water Damariscotta River, Maine, United States -... | ecosystem: Environmental > Aquatic > Marine >...
GTTGTTCACTCGAAACACTCTCTTTGGCGTTTGCGTGGAGTTGTGGTTAACAACACGTACGACCGTCAGAGGGCGGTGTTTCGGGCGTTCTCAGATTCTCAGCGGGCGCAAGTTCGCTGGTCTAAGGCCTAGTCGCTGACGAAGGGGTTACTGCGGCCGCCGTATATCCGGGCCCTGATGGCGTAAGGAAGGCCCTCATGGAAGAGGCCCTGTGGAGTGACTAAGCGTTTGCCCATGGGCCGCCCGCCTGGCACAAGCAACGTCACCCCCGCAGAGGTGAAGCGCATCCGCTCGTTGTTCCGCAGCGGCGCGAAGATCCTCGACATCGTCGAAGCAGTCGAGCGGTCAGAGAGCGTCGTCATGCGCGTCACTCGCGGCATGAAGCGCAAGAAGCCGACGCCGAACCGGGGCGACAACAGCAAGCGCAACGATCGCATCTTGCGCCTCGTCGAGAAGGGCCTGACGCGCGAGCAGGTCGGCGACAAGGTTGGGCTCACCGCCAGACAGATCAGCAACGTCGTCGAGAATCACCCGCACATTGTCTGGCTGTTGCGCGTTCGCAAGTCGAAGCCGGTGACGGTGGCGCAGCGGTTCCGGATGCTGTTGAGCACCGCGGAGCGCATCACGGCGCGCTGACACTGCGATTGCTCGCCCCCCCCCATGTCGAGCGGCGGGGCGCTAGTTCACGCAACCGCGTTGAGGACTTCGCGGATTGCATCTTGCTGGGTATATGGCAACACCAGTGTCCCTTCACGCGTCAGATACTGCATGTAGGACCTCTCAAGCTCGCGTTGCGTGTCGTTGTAGACGGTGAGCTTCTGTTCACCCCTGTCGCGCAGGTCGTACCACTTGTGTGCGGCATCATCGACCGCTTGTCGCGTGGGATCGATGCACAGCACGGCGGACTCTTGGTTGGGACCATCTACGAGCAAGTCGACGGTGACCTTCGCCTCGACGCCCTTCAACTCCTTCCGGGCTTCATAGGAAAAGTCGAATGCGCTCACCAACTCCTCGACCGTCTCGCGGAACTGTGCAATCTGCTGCCGCTTGGTCAAGTATAGGTCCGAAACGCGGGCGCACGCTTGGGATAGTCGGATGATGGCAGACGCGAGCGCCTCGCCTGGGCGCACAGTGACGACGATCTCAGCTCCCTTCTGTCCAGCGTCGAACGCGTCGAGCACGGACTGGACTTGGTCTCGTCGCCGAGATGTGGTCCAGGTCTGTATCCCCATGTCCATGAGCCACCCCACAGTCGTCCCAAGGTCCGTAAGCTCGGCTTGGGTCGCTTGATCGCTCAGCTTGAAGAAGACGTCGATACTCGACCCGTCGGGATAGATCAGCGCCGTTTGTGCACGGGTGTATCCGTTGATCTCGTCGGCGTGCTCGATGAAGCGCGCGCACTCGAGATCTTTCCGAATCTGCTCAAGACTGGCCATCGCTAGGATTCATCATCGGGTTCGCGCCACTCGCCCTGGAACTCGATTTTCGCCAACCGGCAAAACTCATCGAATGCTTGTCGAGGGGTGAAGTCCTCTAGGTCGGGGCGTTCTTCAGCATACGGGAGGTTCCTCTTCGGGTCACTGGCCGTCTTGAGCGAGTGCTTGTGCGTTCGTCCGGCTTCACCGTGGACGGTGTGGCGGATGTCAAGCCTGCAAACTGGGCCGGTCCCTGGGGCAGACACAGTGATGTTGACCGCGGTGGATTCCGTGTTCAGGTTGATGTGAAGCCGCAGATCCACTTCGTCGGCGTTCGAGATTCGGATGTCACCGGCCGTCAGGATTGGCCGCCCAGGCTGCCTGCCCTGAAACCTCACGTCGCCACGAATGACCTTGCCCTCGTAGTCGCGGAGCGCCTCAAACTGTTCTCGATTCATGTCATCTCCTGTACGTCACTCAGCGGGCGGGCGCAGGTCGTGGAGGGTCCTGTCACTTCACCGCGACCGTAGAAATGCCACCGTCATTCGGGACAAGGGTCACGTGAAGCTGATTCGGATGGTCATGCGTCGCGCCGCTCGTCAGGTCGATGATGCCAGGCAAGATCATTGAGCCGCTGGTGAACGCGACAAGGCCCCAGCCAAGGCCCGTCAACTCCTTCGGCACAAACGATGTCGTCAGGGATTCGTGCCCCGCAATGCCGCATGAGAAAGGGAGCCGATGACGGTTGCGCTTCAAGTAGATCGTGGCGGGCGTGACGCCTTGGTGTTCTCCGAGTTGGAAATGGGCTCCGCTAGGGGTGGAGGTCACTAGGCAATCGTGGTGCGTGCCTCGAGCAACCGTGAGACATGAGGCGTTCATGGCTACGGTCGCAAGGGCGACGACTCTAAGTGTCCGTTTCATAACTCGTCCTCCTTCATCCTCGCGGTGCATCCCAGCGCATGCCTCCATTGAGGCGCGGTGACTCACGATAGCCGGAAGTTACCGGGGCTTCACGAGGCGCTCTATACGCACTTGAGGCCGATGCACTCGTGATACACCAGGCCCGCACTTCGAGGCTATCCGCACCATCAGCCAAGCCGCTTCCGAAGAAGCACCTGGAACGGCTCGAACCCCGCACTCACCAGCCCAGCCGATAACTCGCTGTCTGGCTTTGCCGTCGCAACCAACTCTTGCACGCCGCGCGCCACCGCAGCTTGCTCGAGCGCATCCAGCAGGTGCCCACCATGCCCGCGGCATCTCTTTGCGAGAACGAACATGTCGTTCGCCGCGCAGGTGACGTCGGAGACTCTGCATGTCGTTGGCGACAAGTGCAGTCGCGAACCCGATCCCCTCACCGTCGAGCCATGCACCGACCGCGACCAAGCCGCCGTGCTCCTCGATCACTCGGTAGCGTGCCCAGTCGACCTTCAGAGGCCGGCGATCATCCTCGCCGTTTTTGGCGAGGTTCTGCATCAGCAGTTCGTTGCCGTGCAACCCGAGTTGGTCGACGGTCATCGGCCCGATCTCTGGAGCAGCTTGCGGCAACTCCTTGGTGTCGTTGCTCACGACTTAGGACCCCAGCGGGCGCGCCAGTGATTGCGAGAACGCTCCGCCGTTGGCCACGGCGTTGGTGTGATACGCGAGCCCTGGACTGACACTGCGAGCCGTGCGTCGCAGGTTGCCCGCGCTCACTCCAGCCAGCAGCGAACGGTTGCTTTCGTTCGTGGCCTGCATGCGAGCTTGGCCCGCTGCACGCACAGTGTTCTCGTTGTTCGTCTGCATGTTGATCTCCTTGGCGAGGACTTCGCTCGCCAGCAGTTCGCTTGGGCTGCCTACGCCAACGTGAACGCAACGCGCGGCGGCCGAGACCTTCGTACGCGCCTTCTGTCGGCAACGCCGTTGATGTACCGCCACTACCTCGGCAAGACGGGCAACCGGGACAAACGAGCATGTACACACCCGCTCGAACAGCAGGCGCAACCCGTGGGCTGTGCGCGTCGCCACCACACGAACACCAGCCACATGTGTCCAGTTACAGGACCGCAACTGCGTCCAAAGATGAATCGACAACGAAGCGATCGCTGACCTCACCCACTACATGTTGATGGGCCACCTCGCGGGTCGTTCGTTACTCCGGAGAGTCGTGGAACGCCTCAGCATAGTTCCCCATTGCTGAACGCATGAGGAGGCGCTAGCCTTCAACACTCGGAGTCCAAGCCAACCAGGAATGGATGTGGGAAACCAGCAGCAAAGGAGGAGTCCCCATGCGGAGCACGATTACGTTAGCAGCCATTGCGATCGTCGGCACAGCAGTAGCTATGAGCCTATTGAGCAGCGAGCCGGCGGCACCTAGCAATGACCGACCGAAATGGGCGGCAAAGACTACTCCAAAGACTCCCCCCAACACTGCGCCTCAGGTAGATGAGAAGGTTGACGACAGCCAACGCCAGCCCCCTGTTGAAAGGAAGGCTGCTCCCGAGGTTCCAAGACTCCTATCGGTCGGAGCACTCGATAAAGCGGTCAAGAGCGACTTCGACTACTTCAACCGGATGTTGGTCAGAGGTGGCGAAGAACCTGTTCCTGAGAACGCTCGAATCCTCGCCGATGATGTAGGCAAGTGGAGAGACGCAGTTCGCGACATGCGCAAGCAAACCAACGCGGTATCCATGCGGTGGCGGGTCGCGGTCAGCGAGAAGTCCATACTTGCGACCAAGAGCATCGAAGAAGACCTCAAGAGAGGCATCAGGCCGAAGTATGAGCTACTACCCCCTGGCGCTGGCGTCCCCGACCGCGCGACAGAGTTCGACATGATCAGCATCCACCGGCCAGCTGGCACGAGAGACCGATATGTCATCCGCCTGCCATCACTCGATTTCCAAAAAGAAGTCGCCGACCTCCGTCAAGCCCGCGCATCTGAAGTCGCCCTGTATGACGGAGCACTTCGGCAACTGTTCGTTACCCCCTAACCATCAACCCCAAAGAAGAAGATGCGTACATTCCTAGCTTGCTTCCTCGCTTCCATCCTTGCCGTGAACGCAGCAGCTCAGTGCCCAGGCTGCACCCTGCTCGACCAGATGGACGACATCTCAACACTGGTGTCTGTAACCGTGACCTTCGGGGGCGGCAGCGTCAGCGGTCACTGCCAGGCCCCGGTCCCCTGTACCGATAGCCCTTGCAAGGTAACTCACTTCTCAATCACGGTGACGCCGACAGGTGCCAGCTGGACCGGATATGTTGCCGGTGGGTCATTTGGAAACCTATCCATGAACAAGGTTAGAATCACAGCCGCATCAACCTTCTTCGTCGGCGAGGACTCTGACCCACAAGTGGAATTGGACTGCGGTGAGGCGGTAGCTATCGCCCAGTGGGACGAAGGCGCCTCCGCGCAGAGTGCGTCTATCGTCTGTAGCAGCTGCCCCGAGTAGTCTACAGGATACGCCGGAAGGGCGCATTCTGGCCGCCCTTCCCTCATCCCTCACTAGGCTGGCCGACTTGCTGGTGGCTAGAACCTCCCGCCACTCGCCAGCGAGGTGCTGTTGCCGAGTGGTAGCGGGCTGCTAGGCTCGTGACCCTTCGAATGCTCGAGCAACGCCGTCCTGCTCTCCTCGAAGGCGAGCATTGCCATCGCCTCTGCCTCGTACTGAGTCATCGTTGTTCTCCCGCTAATCGAACGGGTTGTATGGCTCGCGCCGCTTGCGTCGTCGGTTGCCACCCTTGGAAGCGGGCATCGCGAACGTCAGCGCCAACGCGTCTGCGATGTCGGGCGACCCCGCGCCATGCAATCGAGACCGGATGCGGTCCTTGCTCTCCAACACCTTCCGACCTTGCGTGTCGTAGCTGTAGGTCGGCGTTGCCAGTCAGGCCGCCAGCGGTGCCGCAAGCCCAGTGACGTCCAAGAGATTGAACCGCCCGCGATCGTGTCAAAGGACAACCAAGGACCAGCAAGCGACTTGCAACCTGCCGTCGCTCACAAGTGAACTCTCCGAGCATCAATGTCATCGCTCGATGTCACCAACATGGTTCCTGTTCTGAGGCGTCTAGACCGTCATCAACGGCACCGCAGCCCCCTCCGCGGGCACGAGAGTCTCCACAAGCCTTTGGATCACCCCCGCCTTATCGACTTCACGTCGCCGGAGGGCACCTCCGACACTTTCACGAGCTTGTGCTACGCAACGAGTCTCGCAGGCATCGAAGCGTTTGGCTCCTGGCAGACCATTTGCGCACCAGCTGCCCCTCCGGTCGAGCCCACTCGGACGCCAAACTAACTCGAACCGCTCCCGCCGAACCGCTTCGGCGCGTGCTTCACCGCCAGCCATTGAAGGGTGCCAATCTGGTTGCGGCGGTGCATCATGGCGCGTGGATCAATTCGACCGGTCACTGAATCGCGCACCGGTTCAGCCGTTGCAAGATCATGGATCTCGTCACGCCAAACGTCGGCTTGAATGCGACGCGCAACTTCGTAGTTCGCAAGGAACGCGTCGCGCCGAGCAAGCCACCTGATGACCGTGGTGCGATGTGGCATGCCATCATCATTGCAGATCGTTCGGAGTGACTCGCCGTGCGCCAGGCGCTCGCAGATGTCCGCAGCTAGCTGTTCCGTGTAGGTCGTCGGCCGCCCAGACTGAGGCGCTTCGTTTTCTCTCGATGGTCTAGTGACTTCAGCCATGCTTCCTTCTCTTCATGGGGGTTTCGCTGCCAAGTGCGCGCGCCCGCGCGTTGGGGTGCCGAAATACTCGACTCTGAACCGGGAGGTCTACGTCGGTCCGAACCAGCCGCCACTTTTTGCGACCAGGCGCGCACACGCGCGCGATGCGGGAAACAAACTCCAGCTGTTGACCGTCACGCGTCTTCGTCCGTGGACCGCGGAACGCCGGTAATCACCTGCACAGACACGCTGCCGCCTTCCTTGGAGTCGTCTACGAGGCGGTCCAAGAGTAGCCGGCTTGCGGCAACGTCGCCGGCTGTCGCTGCCGCCAAGAGCGCGTCGAACACGGCGACCATGCTGACTTCGATAGTCTCGCCGCGGTGCTCCTTGATGAGGTTGCGGAAGTCCAAGCCCTTCGGCCTACCGCCGAGTCCAACGTGTCCTTTAACGAAGCGGCCGCTCGCGTCGCGTTGGCCGCCAGATTCGTCCAGATTGTCTGGTCTGTCGCTCATCATGATTGACCTCGCCTACTGAGCTTCTTGCGACACCTCGCGGAGCATGTCTTCGCGTAAGCGCGGCGCGCTTCGAACGCATTCCCGCATGCGTGGCATTGATGGTCTGCCCGCTCTTGATGCTGATCAGCTCGATGCCGCCGTAGCGCATCTCGTGCAGCCTCGGGCCGACACCGCGCACATACTCGACCCCGCTTCAACCGATATCGGTCGAGCCAATCCTTCGGGCCTCGGTAGGTGCAGAACGTGGTCTGCTCACTGCAGCGTTCACATCGCTGTCGGTAGCCCCATACCGCCGTTACCACCTCGTCGATGGTTACCTTGACCTTGGCGAAGCCTCTTACTGCGTTGGACTGTTCGCATTCCCAGGCTGCGTCAAGAAGGTCGGCGTCGTTGCGAAGCATCCGCACCGCACGGCGGTTGACCCTGAACCGGTCTATGCGTGGCAACGCCCGCAAGGCCGCCTTCAACTCGGCGAACATCTGTGCCATCCGTTGCCTGTCCGCAATCGCCGCACTGCTACCTATTTCGCCTAGCTGTGACGGGTCCTGGCCGTGGCTCGCAGAATGTTCTCGGTGCTCACCATTTCGAGCATCTGTGACATGGCTACTCATGCGACCACCTCGTTCGCTTCGATGCGGCCGGTTCTTCGTAGATGGCTTTCCAGGTCTGAGAGCGCCAAGCCTGGTCGTCGTGCAACGCGAGTCAGCCAACGGGCCAGTCGCTCTGGCGTCTTGTGACGGCGTGTGACGGCCTCGGCGATGTCTGCGCCCAACTTGACCTTCTCGCGGGTCGCGTAGCCGCAGGCTTGATGCAGGCATGCATGCACGGCGCTGCGGTGGCTGTCGTCGAACACCTCGATGTGCCTGCGGCTGAAGCCGGCTTCGAGCTGCACGGCGACGTCTACGACCTTGTCGCGGATTGGGTCGTCCCCGATCCCTTCTGCCCCCTTCACAGGAACAACATCATCAAGCCCAGATGCGCCACCTGCGGTGGCGTCCGTATGTACTTCCGTTGGGTACTCCGTAGGGCAATCCGGATGTCTTCCGACGATTCGCAACGGGTGGACCGACGATTCACAACGGGGAGACCGACGATTCGCAACGGGCGGACCGACGATTCGCGACGCGTTACACGCCACAAGGTCCTTCACGATGTCGTTCGGGTGTTGCTGGCCGCCCCCTCTTCCGACGATTGGCAACGGGTCAGACTCCACCGGCAAACCCGCCGGCAACCGACTGGGTTGCTGCTGGGTCGCCTCCTCTTCCGACGATTCGCGACGGGAAATGTCCGCATTGGTCCCCGCCGATCCGTTCCGATCCCTCGTCGAGCCCTCGGCCTGACGCGGCGTGACGTCACGTGCTGGCCCCATCGCCAGGAACAGTTGCCACTTCGGCGGGATCGACCACGTGTGAATCACCCCGGCCTGGCGAAGAGTCATCAGAGCCCGCTCGAGCTTCCGCTTGGCCATCCCGGTGCGCTCACTGAGGAAGCCCGTGCCGAGACACAGTTGGCCGCTCTTGTTCACCTGGCCGGCGATCAGTGCCGCCAACAGCAATGGCCAAACCCGCAAGCCCTTGGTGCGGATATCGCGGGTTAGCTTGAGGCGACGGCGATGGTCGGCCCAGCGATCCCGCAGCACTTCCGAGTCCATCAGGAAGACGCCATCCTCATCGCGGCCGACGACGCCGGACCGCTCAAGGTAAGCGACACCGCGGCGCACAGCATCGACGCCGATACCGAGCTCGGTCGCGATCTTCCGCAAGGACGGGCTGCACGACTCAACGCTGGACTCCGTCATCAGCTCGCCGTTCCAACCGAAGTAGCCGTTGAAGGCCGCGACCGCTGCGAGCACCAAGGTGGCTTCGGCCGGCTCGGTGGCGACGTGCGCGACCAACAGCTTGTTGAACTTCGGCCCCTTCGCTTGTTGCTCGCGACCTTGCGCGTTACCCTGCATCCTGCGCTCCCTGGTTTTGCTGGCCGGTGGGTTGCTTCAAATGCTCGGTCGACGCCGCGGTCCCTCCCCAGGACGCCGCGGCGTTGCCATGTACGGACCGGAGCGAATTCGCTTCTTGGTCCCGCTCGTGGTCCCCACTCCACGAGCTTCGCCTGCAAGTCGTTGCCGTCAGGCACCTTGACCCGTCACCTCTCCCCCACCGCGTACAAGGCGGCCGTCGAGGTCCTACACAGCCCGATCATGGCTGAGGAAGCGTCCGAACGGGCTATTCATCAGCTGACCCTTGCCATATTGGAAGGTTCTCCGCCAGACAGTCCCGCAGCATGGCTTCGCGTCGTGGCGCGGCGATCCGCCTGCGCGCTGCTGCGCTCCGAGTGGGCCCGGACGAAGGCCATGGACCTGGCCGAGGTGCCGATGCAACGACAACGCATCGCCCCCAGCCATCACGCCACCGAGGTCCGTGAGACCCTGCAGCGGAGCGGCCTGCGCAAGGCGCTGACGCCGCGGCAACGGGATGCGCTCGACGCTGCGATCTCATGCAACACGATGCGCGCCGCGGCTCGCACCTGCGGCATGCAGCCGCGCGACTTCCGCCGTTCGCTCGGCTCGATCGGACGCCGCGCCCGCGCGCTGCTCGACGATCCAGCCAACATCGACCCGATGCTGCCCGGCTGCGAGCCAGGCATGGCGGTCTGAGCCGTTTGTTGTGGCCGCCACCAGACGGCATCATGACCGGCGATGATCCTCACCCGAGACTTCGTCTTCATCCACCTGCCCAAGACGGGCGGAACGTTCATCCGGAACGTGTTGGATCAGCACGCGCCCGAAGCGTGGCAGACCAAGATCTACGAGGGCCACCCCACGGTTCAGGACATCCCCGAGTCCCACAAGCAGTTGCCGGTCATCGGCGCGATCCGCAACCCGTGGAGCTTCTACGTCAGCTGGTATGCGTTCTTGAAGTCCAAGGTCGACGACTACGAATACTTCAACGAGATGAGTAAGGGCGGCACGCTCGACTTCCAGACGACGATGCGCAACGTGTTCGAGTCGGAGCCGGTCAAGTCATCGGGCTGGGGCGGCTACACCTACCTCATCGACTTCACCTACCGCGAGAAGCTGCACTCGACCCGCTACGTGCGCTTCGAAAACCTGCGCGAGGACTTCCTCAAAGCACTCGATGAGTGCACGACCGTTCCCGACAACCTCCGCAAGGCCCTGCTCGAAACCCCCAAGATCAACGTCAGCAAGCACGACGACCCGGCCGCCTACTACGACGACGAACTGCTCGCCCTGATACAGCAGCGCGACAAGCCGGCGTTCGACATGTTCAAGTACCCCGACCACCCGTAACCCTGCGTACCGAACCCGCTTCAAACCGCCGGCCAAACTTGCGGCAACCCGCAAGTTTGGCCGGCGGTTTGAAGCGGGTTCAGTACGCCGGACTCTGGCGTTCATCCCGTTCTTGCCTGATCGTGTAGGCATGTCGCGAATCGCCTTGCTCGTCTCGTTCGCTGCGTTGCTGCAACTCGGCACCGCTCAGGAGAAGAATCCTGGGTACACGGATACGCCCGTGCTGCCTGATGGCTTCCGGGTCCACGATGCCAATCGGCCGCGGCCAAAGGTTGTCGATCCGGGGCCTGCCCAGAAGGAACCGGGCAAGGCGCCGAAGGATGCGACGGTGCTGTTCGATGGCAGCAATCTCGATGCGTGGCAAGGTCGCAAGGGTGCCGCCAAGTGGAAGCTCGTCGACGGCGCGATGGAAGTCACCAAGACTGGCGACATCCGGACGAAGCAGGAGTTTGGCGACTGCCAGCTGCACATCGAATGGATGGCGCCACCGCCGAAGGGCCACAGTCAAGGCCGCGGCAACAGCGGCGTGTTCTTCTTCGGCCGCTACGAAGTGCAGGTGCTCGACAGCTACAACAACCCGACCTACGCCGACGGTCAGGCCGCCGCGCTGTATGGCCAGAAGCCGCCACTCGTCAACGCGACGCGGCCGCCCGGGCAGTGGAACGTCTACGACATCGTCTTCATCGCGCCGCGCTTCCACGACGACGGCTCGGTCAAGTCGCGGGCGCGTGTGACCGTGATCCACAACGGCATCGCGGTGCAGCTCGACGAAGAGCTCTTGGGCGCGACGTCACACAAGTCGCTGCCGAAGTATCGGGCGCATGGGCCGAAGGGTCCGATCAAGTTGCAGGACCACGGCAATCCGATGCGCTTCCGCAACATCTGGGTCCGGCCGATCAACTTGGATCGACCGAAGCCCGAGTCGAAGTAACTAGGACTTCGTGACGGCGATCGGCGTGCTGACCGCAGCGTAGTCGCTGAAGTTGCCGTCGGCATCTTCGTCGGTCAGGCGGGTCACGGTCGTGCCGTCCCAGACGAACAGGTCGCGCGTGGTGTTCGCGCCGTCCTTGCGCGTGAACAAGATCGTGCCGTCCAGCGTCAGGGCCGCAAAGGCGTCGTCGCCGGTAGCGCCACTGATGACGACCGAACCGGTAGCCGACTCGTCCCACATGATCAGGTCGTCCTGACCGGAGGCTTCAGCGATGTAGCAGAAGTCGCCTTCCTCAAGGCCATCGCCTTGGAAGTCCAAGCCGGTGCCGTTGATCTGGGTCATCCACGTGCCAGCCGACACGTCGAAGAAGTTGAGCGCGGTGCCGTCGAGGCGTTGCGCGACGTAGTCACCGTTGTCAACGCGGCCGCCACCGACCACAGTGCCGCCGGCCGACCAGGTCTGCGTGCTCGGGCTCGCCACAAGCGAAACAGCCAGCTTGTCGGACAGTGCGCCCGTGCCGCGAATGATCGCCCAGCTCGTCGAGCCATCGTCGATCACCGCCGAGACGACGCTGATGTCCGTCGAGTTGCGCAGGACAGCCGTCGTGCCGTCATCGAGGTCGTAGTAGCTCGCGTCCTCTTCGGTGCCGCTGACGACCACGTTGTAGACAACCTCGTTGCCGGTGCCTACTTCACTGAACACGGTCGTGTTGACGCCGGTCGCAATCGCCGTCGTCTGGCCGAGGTCCGGATCCCAGAAGTAGAGTTCGTCGTCCGACGCGTTGAGCGCCGTGAACACAACCTTGCTGTTCGAGTCGTTGACCTGGAACGTCTTGTTGCGCGTCGCCAGCGCCGTCACGTCCGCACCGATCTCGACGAGGCCCGTGCCGACACGGAAGTAGTAGAGATCCGTCTCGCCGCCAGTGCCGACGCGCGAGAAGACCACGCCACCGTTCGGTAGAACGGCGAGCAGCTGTTCGTCGGTCGCTTCGGTGGCGACGGCCACGGCCTCGTCTTCCGACGGGTCGTAGAACCAGATGTCAGCCTGACCGTTGACGCCGTCTTCGTAGAAGACCAGGTCGCCGGTGTTGACGAGCACCGTCATCGTGCTGAGACCGCCGTCGGCGATGTTGCGCGCGATGCCCGTCGTCGGGTTGTAGAACCAGGTCGTCAGGGTCGGCGCGGTGCCGGTCGTGTAGACCAGCTTGCCGTCCGACGTCGTGGTGTAGTAGTCCGCGCCACCGTCAACATCCGCGGCGAGCTGCGTGCTCTGGCCAGCATAGGTGTCGTAGTACCAGGCTTCGCTGCCCGTGCCGAGCGTGTAGACGAGGTTGCGCGTGCCCGTGAGCGCACGAACGCTGACGTTCGGCGTCGTGCTGGTCACTCGCGTGAGCGTGTTGCTCACCGTGTCCAGCAGCAGCAACGCGGCGCCGTCTTCCTCGATCGGGACCAGGTTGGCCGACGTGACCTCGACCGTGAACGTGCCGTTCTCGATCTTCGGGCCATCCGTCACCTGGAACGTCACATCGTACGTTCCGATCGAGTCGAACATGTTCGAGTAGGTGCTGCTCGAGAACGAGCCACCACCGGACAGCACTGTGTACGTCAGCGTCGGGCTTTCGCGATCGCTGACGTAATCCGACAGGTCGATCTGGAAAGTCGAACCACCGACCGTCGCTTGCTGCGGGATGTCGGTGATGCGGGGCGATGCGTTGGTGACCGTGCGCCCATCGCTACACGAAGTAGCGAAGAGGGCAGTGGCTGCGAGAAGACAAATGCTGATGTTCGAGCTCTTGACCATGGGAGGTATCACTCCTTGATGCGATGCAATGGCGGAATCCGTCAGTCCATGCCATCGACCAGCGGCACATCGGTGGCTGAGCACTCCGCCATGTTTTCGATGGCACCGCCGTCTCAGCTCAGCCCGGCAGCTCGACCGAACCGCGCATCAGCCAGGCCCGCACTCGCAGCAGCTCTTCGTGGTCCGGCCGGTGCACGTGGATCGGCACCTTCTGCAACTCGTTGGCGTCACGTGAGAACGGCGGTTTGGGGTCCGCCTCGAACAGGTCGCTGAAGACCCGGACCGGGGTGGCGTAGAAGATCCGGTCCGCCGGCCCAAACTGCGCCAGGCAGTCGGCCACCCGCTCGTTGGTCTCGGCCAGCAGACTGCGCCAGTTCTGCAGCCGCAGCCGCGAGCCGTAGCGCGACTTGCCGCGCGTCTTCAGGTGCGTGCTCTGCGCCTTGCCGCTGCCGCGCACGACGTACTTGCGCACAGCCTTGTGCTGGAGCAACGCATCGCCCCGCCAACAGCCGAACGCCATCGCCCCGGCCCGGAGCAGCAGCACGAGTTGCACTTCGTCGCGGCCCGCGCCGTCCTCGGGCAACCGCTCGACGTAGTCGCCGATGCGCTCGCCAGCCTGCGCCCGCGGCCCGGCGAACGGCAATCGCAAACGGCCGCCGCCACCATCGGGACTGGCGCCATCCGCGACGGCAAACTGCTCCCCGGCCGCATCCGCACACGCCGCCGGAAAGCGCTGCCAGAACGCCTCCGCCTGCTCGGCAAGATCGCCGAGCGCGAAGCGAATGACGCGGCTGTCGGACGGGTCGCGGCTCATCTCTGCAACGTAACCTTTCTCGAGGCAAAGTGATTCGCCACTCACTTGCTATGATCCCGGGCCATGACTGAGGCAAACACATGGCGCGTCGCGGTTGTCGGATCTGGCCCGGCGGCCTTCTACACCGCTGAGGCTCTGTTCAAGTCGGGCAACGAGAACGTCCAGGTCGACCTGTTCGATCGCCTGCCCGTGCCGTTCGGTCTCGTGCGCGGCGGCGTCGCCCCCGACCACCAGAAGATCAAGAGTGTCGTCAGGGTCTACGACAAGATCGCCGCCAATGCCGGCTTCCGATTCTTCGGCAACGTCTGCCTCGGCCGCGACATCCAGGTCGACGACCTCAACGAGCACTACCACCAGGTCGTCTACGCGTTTGGTTGCGAGAGTGACACCAAGCTCGGCATCGATGGCGAAGACCTCAAAGGCGTCTACGCCGCGACCGACTTCGTCGGCTGGTACAACAGCCACCCCGACCACCGCAATCATCAGTTCGATCTACACAACGCCAAGCGCGTCGCACTCGTCGGCAACGGCAACGTCGCGATGGACGTCGCGCGCGTCTTGCTCGCATCGCCCGACGAACTGGCCAAGACCGACATCGCCGAACACTCGCTCGAGACGCTGCGCAAGAGCACCGTCGAAGAAGTCATCCTGCTCGGCCGCCGCGGCCCGGCCCAAGCTGCGTTCTCGCCGAAGGAGATCGCCGAGATTGACGCGATCGATGGCATCGACGTCGTCATCTCCAAGAAGGACGCCGAGCTCGATGAACTGAGCAAAGCCTGGCTCGAGAAGGACGGCGCGCGCAGCAACCAACGCAACGTCGACTTCTGCACCGCCCAAGCCGAGAAGGGCGAAGGCGACCAGAAGAACAAACTGCGCTGCCGCTTCCTCGTCTCGCCCACCGCACTCGCCGGCGACAACGGTCGCCTGACCGGCGTCACGGTCGAGCACATGCAACTGCAGGCCGACGACACCGGCACGCCGCGGCCGCGTTCGGTCGGCACGAGCGAAGAGCTCAAGGTCGACCTGCTGTTCAAGGCGATCGGCTACCGCGGCGAACCCGTCGCCGGCGTGCCCTACGAAGAACGCAAGGGCATCGTGCCCAACGTCGATGGCCGCGTCGTCGAGAAGGTCGACGGGCCGACGCGCGTCGGCCACTACGCCGCGGGTTGGTGCAAGCGCGGCCCGACCGGCTTGATCGGCACCAACAGCCTCGACGCCAAAGAAACGGTCGTTTCGATGCTCGCCGATCACAAGGACGGCAAGCTGCTCGCGCCGGGCAAGACCGACATCGCCGCCGTGCTCACCGAACGTGGCATCGACGCCGTGTCGTGGCAAGACTGGCAGCGCCTCGACGAATGGGAGAAGCAGCAAGGTGAAAGCCGCAACAAGCTGCGCCACAAACTCGCCAGCGTCGAAGAACTGATGGCCGTAGTCGCCGAGCTCCGCAACAAGTGACAGATTCGTTCCCAGTGTTCGTGACCTGCCTGCCGGGTCTCGAACCGTTCTTGCTCCAAGAGCTCAAGCACCACCACATCGAAGCGCAAGCCGTGCCCGGCGGCGCCACGTTCGAGGGCAACAACGAAACGGTGATGCGGGCCTGCCTGTGGCTCGGCACTGCCAGCCAGGTGCTGATCCCGCTCGTCGAGTTCCGCTGCCGCGCCCTCGGCGAACTACAGCGCAAGGCGATGGAACTGCCCTGGCGCGACTGGCTGTTGCCGCGCGTCCCGGTGGCCTTGTCGTCACGCTCGCGCCGCTCCCGCGTCTACCACACCGGCGGCATCTCCGAACGCATCTACAACGCCATCGGCACCGCGTTCGGCAAGGACCCGCTGCTCGCGAAGGACAACGACGACATCATCGCCAACGTCGTCACGCGCTTTCACGAAGACGTCTGCACGATCTACGTCGAAGCAACCCCCACGCCACTGCATCGCCGCGGCTACCGCCTCGACGGCCGCAAGGCGCCACTGCGCGAAGACATCGCCCACGCACTCGTGCTCGCGAGCAACTGGTCGCCTGACACGGCGATGCTCGATCCGTTCTGCGGTTCGGGCACCATCGCGATCGAAGCGGCCGGCCTCGCCCTCGGTCTGCCCCCCGGCCGCCTGCGCGAACCCGCCCTGCAACACACGGCTCGCTTCGACATCGAAGCCTGGCAAGAGTTGCAATCCGAAACGTCACCACGCGAACCCGCGGCCCCGATCGCTGCGAGTGATCGCGACAAGGGTGCCGTCGCTGCCACCAAGACCAACGCCGAACGTGCCGGCGTGCAGCACGCGATCGAAGTCGGCCAATACGCGCTCGCCGCACAACCGTGGCTCGAAGGCACCGACACCCCCAAACGCGGCGCGATCATCACCAACGCTCCGTTCGGCGTGCGCGTCAGCAAGAGCAACAACCTGCTGCCGCTCTACCAGACGCTCGGCCACCGCAGCAAAGCCCTCGGCGCCGATTGGAGCATGATGATCCTCGCCCACGACATGCGCCTCGCGCGCCGCACGGGCCTCGAATTGAAGCCGCGCTTCACGACCAAGCACGGTGGGCTGTCGGTTACGGCCATGGGTTCGCTGCAACCCGACGAGGCGTAACGCCCCAAAGCTGTCCTCGGTCACGCAACGATGGTGGTTTGCGGCACGTGCCGTAAACTCCGGCCCCAATGGCCCTCCACCTTCTGCGCGTCCTGCCGTTCTTGATCTGCGCCACCGCTGTGGCCCAACACGGCACCCAGCAATCCGACGATCCGAAGAAGCCCATGTATGTCGCCGGTGCAAGCGACGACGGCTTGAATGAAATCAAATCGTTCCAACTCGCGGAAGGCATCACGGCCGACCTGGTTGCAGCCGAGCCGGACATCTGCAACGGCGTCGCGTTTGCGATCGATGACCTGGGCCGGTTCTACGTCTGTGAGACGTTCCGCATCGGCGACGGCGTATTCGACAACCGCAGCTACATGCAGTGGAAGGACGCCGACCTCGAGTGCCTGACGGTCGCCGATCGTGTCGCCAAGTACGACAAGTATCTCAAGGACAAGGTCGCCGGCTATTCCGCCTACTCCGAGCGCGTGCGCATGCTCGTCGACACCGACGGCAACGGCACGCTCGATCGTTCGACGATCTTCGCCGACGGCTTCAACGAGATGGCCGACGGCATCATCTCCGGCGTACTGCCGATCGACGGCTCGGTCTTCGTCACCAACATTCCGAAGCTGTGGCGCCTACGCGACAGCGACAACGATGGCGTCGCCGACGAACGCGTCGCCCTGCAAGATGGCTACGGCGTGCACACGTCGCTGATCGGCCACGATATGCACGGCCTGATCGTCGGCCCCGATCGTCGCCTCTACTTCTCGATCGGCGACCGCGGCCTGCACGTCGAACACGAAGGCAAGGTGCTCGACTATCCGCACGAAGGTGCCGTGCTGCGCTGCGAACTCGACGGCAGCAAACTCGAAGTCGTGCACCGAGGCCTGCGCAACCCGCAAGAACTCGCGTTCGACCAATGGGGCGATCTGTTCACCGGCGACAACAACAGTGACGGAGGCGACAAAGCACGCCTCGTGCAGATCCTGCCCGGCGCCGACAGCGGTTGGCGCATCGGCTTCCAATGGCTCAGCGATCGCGGCGCGTGGAACCGCGAGAAGATGTGGCACCCGCGCCACCCCGAGCAATCCGCCGCCCTGCTGCCGCCGATCCGCAACTTCGCCGACGGCCCATCCGGCCTCGTCTACGACATCGGTATCGGCCTGCCCGATCGCTTCCGCGACAGTTTCTTCCTGTGCGACTTCCGCGGTGGCCGCGGCTACAGCGGCATCCGCACGTTCAAGCTCAGTCGTCGCGGCGCCGCCTACGAAGTCGAGTCGCACGACCGCATCGCGTGGAACGTGCTGCCGACCGACGTCGAGTTCGGCCCCGATGGCTCGCTCTACTTCTTCGACTGGGTCAACGGCTGGGGCAAGTCGGGCAAGGGTCGCATCTACCGTCTGCGCACCAAGCAGATGGCCAACGACTTCAAGCTGCGCAACAACGCACGCCTGCTGAGTTCGGACATGAGCAAGATGGCCAAGCAGCAACTGCAGGGCCTGCTAAGCCATGCCGATCGCCGCATCCGCCAGAAGGCACAGTTTGCGCTCACCGATCAACAAGCCGTGGACGTGTTCGAAGCGGCGGCCTCGTCGCGCGTCGCCCGCGTCGCCCGCCTGCACGGCATCTGGGGCCTCGGCACGCTCGCCCGCACCGGCAAGGGCAACACCAACAAGCTGCGCGAACTGCTCTCAGACGACGACGCGGACGTTCGCGCCCAATGCGCTCGCATGCTCGGCGACACGTTGGACAAGAAGCACGCGGACGCGCTCGGCAAGCTGCTGACTGACGACAACTCGCGCGTCAAGCGCGAAGCGGCGTTCGCCCTCGCGCGCATCGGCGCACCATCCAACCGCACCACCGAACGACTGTTCGCGATGCTGCGCCACAACGACGACCGCGACCTCGTCGTGCGCCACGCCGGCGCCTTCGCTCTCGGCGAGATCGCCAGCCGCCAAGAGCTCGTCGCCCGCATCAAGGATCCAAGCCGTGCCGTGCAGCGTGCCACGCTGCTCGCGCTCGCCCGTCAGAAGGCCGATGAAGTGCAGCAGTTCCTCAAGCACGAGGACGAGCAGTTCCGGTTTGAAGCCGCGCGTGCGATCTACGAAACGCCGATCCCCGGTGCCATGCAGGCGCTCGCGCTGTTTGTCTACGACGACAACCCCGACAGCGAACGCATCGATTGGCGCGCTATCCAAGCTGCGCGCATGATCGGCGAGGTCGAACAAGGCGAAGCCCTCGTGCACATGGCGACGCTCAAGAACCACTCGCGCAAGATCCGCCTCGAAGCCCTCGCAGTGCTCGCCGAATGGAAGAAGCCGCACGGCCAATGCCGCGTGATCGGCAACTGGCGCCAATGTGTGCACCCCGACGCGGACATCGTCGCCCAGAACTTCCGCGGCTCGTCCTACATGCTGCTCGAGGACAAGGTCACGGCCGAAGCGACCGCCAACACCATCGCCAAGCTCGGCGTCAAGGAGAAGGCCCCCGCGCTCGCCACGCTCGTCGCCAACAACGACATGCCGGCGAAGGCACGCGTCGCAGCGCTCAACGCGCTCGCCGACCTCAAGGCGGAGCAGCTACAACCGGCGCTCGCCTCCATCAAGGACGACGCTCCCGTGCCGCTACGCAAGCGCGCGGTCGCGCTGCTGTCGCACACCGCGCCCGACAAGGCCGTGCCCGTTCTCGGCTCGCTCCTCAGCAACGCATCGACCGGCGAGAAGCAGGCCGCCTGCGAAGCTCTCGGCAACCTCAAGCACGAGGCCGCCACCAACCTGCTGCGCACGTGGCTGCAGAAGCTCAAGGACGGCAAGGTCGAAACCGCAGTCGCGCTCGATTTGCTCGAAGCCGCCAACAAGCACGACGCCCTCAAGGCCCTCGTGACGGCGCATGAGAACACGGCGAAGAAAGCCGGCCCACTCGGCGCCTTTGAAGTCTGCCTCGACGGCGGTAACGCCAACAAAGGCCGCCGCGTCTTCCACGACTTCGAAGCAACGCGCTGCACGCGCTGCCACACACTCAACAACAACGGCGGCAACGCTGGCCCGGTGCTCAACGGTGTCGGCACGCGACTGACGCCGGAGCAGTTGCTCGCGTCCCTCATCACGCCGAGCGCCGCGATCGCCGAAGGCTTCAGCACGACCACAGTCGAGCAGACCGACGGTTCGATCATCGCCGGCGTGATCACGAAGGATCAGGATGGTGAGATCACGATCGTCGACATCAACGGCAAGGAGAGTCGCATCGCGAACTCCAAGATCCGTTCGCGCTCAGCGAACAAGGACAGCGCGATGCCGGCTATGGGCGGTTCTTTGTCGAAGCGGCAGCTTCGGGATCTGATGGCGTTCTTGAAGCGCCAGAAGAAATAGCGCCGAAGCAGTCGTCGTCGCCGAGGTCGATGCCGACAAAGCCCAACACGAAATCGAGCAACTCGCCGGGGCTGAAGCCAACCCGCACGCCGAGCCCCGCCGTCACGCTGGCCGCCACATCGGCGAGTCGCAGACCTCGATCTGACGCGCGGTAGGGCTTCACGAAGTAGGTCGGCATGAAGGCTGCAAGTTTCGGCGGCGACTGCACGTTGTCGTCATAGCTGCCGGAACCAGACAGGATCGGCACCATGTTCGACTCGTGTTGGTAGACGGTCGCCGCGATGACCGCACCGAAACCCATCGTCTTCCTAGGCACCGAGCCGACGTGACGACCATGCCAGTTGACGAGTGGTACCGACTGGTCGCTGTAGCCGAGCCCGAGGCCGAAGAAGTCCGTCACGTGCAGATCAACCGACGGCCACAGCCCGACATCGACGTCGAGCCAGAACACATCGAGCAGGTCGTTACTACGATTCTTGACGTAGCTGCAGCTCATGCTCGGCAACAGGATGGTGGCCAACAGGAGCGACCGCCAACCGCATTGCCGCGCGCTCGTCACGCAGCCCCTGGCTCCTGCGTCTCGCCGATCCAAGCACGGACCTTGCGATCCAAGAAGAACGGCATCAACGGCACCAACGACGCAAACGCCAACAACCACAGACGCGACCGCGGCCACGGCGTCTCGTAGTTGGCGCGCACGATGAACCAGAGCAGCATCAGGAACAACACGCCGTGGATCATGCCGATCACCTGAACTGCCAGGGGCATGCCCCAGATGTATTTCAGCGGCATCGCGACGGCCATCAGTAGCAGGTACGAGACTGCTTCCGTCAGGGATGTGATTCGTAGGCGAGAGAGCAGGGCGTGCATCCGGATAGGTATCGTGCGCGGAACAAGCTCCGCGAGCCATAGCGATTTCGGCGTACAAGGCGGTTAGCCTTGTGCCCCGTGACGACTTCCCTGCTGCTGGATCTCACGCGCCGCTACCAAGAGCCGCAGCGCCACTACCACACCCTCGAGCATGTCGCGGCCATGCTCCACCAAGGCCGGCAGTTCCCGCTCGATGAGGAACAGGTCATGGCAGTGTGGTTTCACGATGCGGTCTACGATCCGCAGAGTGACCAGAACGAACAGAAGAGTGCCCGTCTGGCAAGCAAGTGGTTGGCGAAGGCTGGCTGGGAGGTCGAAGCGATCGAACGCGTCGGACGCATGGTTCTCGACACCCGGGGCCACTTACCGTCGAGCGCCCAATCCGAGCCGGTCCTGGATCTCGACCTGATGACGCTGGCTGTCACGTGGCCGGCGTTCGAAGCCAACACGGCGGCGATACGGGCCGAATATGCCCACGTGCCCGATGCCGACTTCGCGGCCGGCCGGAGCGCGTTCTTCGAGAAGCTGCTCGAACGTGACAAGCTGTTCTACACGCCGTGGGGCCAGGCGCTCGACGAGCCGGCGCGCGCCAACCTGCGGCGCGCGATCGACGAACTGCGCCGCTAGGAGTTTGCGCCACGGGAAGTGAATCGCCCAGGTGCGTGAATTTCGTGTCGGGTTGGTTCGCGAAAACGCAGGCGAATCAACTGATTCGGCGCGGCTTTCGTGGACCGACCTGACGCGAAAGACGCGTGCCTGGTGATTGCGTTCCCGTGGCGCTGACTCCTAGAGGAGGAGCTCTTTGCGGACCTTGCCGTGCACGTCCGTGAGCCGGAAGTCGCGCCCCTGGAACTTGTAGGTCAGCTTCTCATGGTCGACGCCGACGAGGTGCATGATCGTCGCCTGCAGATCGTGCACGTGGATCGGATTCTCGACGATGCCGTGGCCGAGTTCGTCGGTGGCGCCGATGACCGCGCCGCGCTTGACGCCGCCGCCAGCCATCAGGATCGAGAAGCAGTGCGGGTGATGGTCGCGGCCCCAGAACTTGCTGCCGTTGCGTGCCTCGTTCATCGGGGTGCGGCCGAACTCACCGCCCCAGACGACGAGGGTGTCGTCGAGCAGACCGCGACGGCGCAAGTCGATCAGCAACGCGGCCAGCGGTTTGTCGATCCGCTTGGCCTGGTTGGGGAACTTGGTCATCAGGTCGTCGCCGGGACCCGTGCCGTGAATATCCCAACCCGAATCGAACAACTGCACGAAGCGCACGCCGCGTTCGACGAGGCGACGCGCGAGTAGACAGTTGTTGGCAAACGATGCCTTGCCCGGCGTCGTGCCGTATAGGTCCTGCACCTCTTGGGACTCGCTCTGCAGGTCGACGGCTTCGGGCACGGACGCCTGCATGCGGAACGCGAGTTCGGCCTGCGCGATGCGCGTCGTCGTCTCCGGATCCCCGGCGCGTTGTTCGTGCAGCCGATTGAGATCGTTGAGCGCGTTGAGCGAACGGCGACGACGCGCGCGGTCGTAGCCCTCGGGATTCTCGAGGTAGAGCACCGGTTCGCCGGCCGAACGGAACTCGACGCCCTGGTGCACCGACGGCAAGAAGCCGGCACTCCACAGCGCCTTGCCGGCACTTGGTAGCGAGCCGCCACTGACCATGACGACGAAGGCGGGCAGGTCCTGGTTCTCGCTGCCGAGGCCGTAGGACATCCACGCCCCCATCGATGGCCGACCGGGTCGCGGCGCGCCGGCAAACATCAGGTGCTCGGCGGGCGCGTGGTTGAACTGATCGGTGAACATCGAACGCACCAACGTGACGTCCGCCATCTGCTGGGCGAGGTGCGGGAACAGTTCGCACATCTCGATGCCGTTGTTGGCGCGGATCCATCCGTGCCGGTGGCCGAGCATCGTCGGGTGGCCTTTGATGAACGCGAAGCGCTCCTTCTTCATCAAGTCTTCGGGACACTTGTCGCCGTCGAACTTATCGAGCATCGGCTTCTTATCGAACATGTCGATCGTCGGCGGTGCTCCTTCCATGTGCAGGTAGATGACGTTCTTGGCGCGCGGGGCAAACGGCGGCTTCTTGCCGTCGTCTTGCAGGCGCGCGCCGAACATGTCGCGCATGGCGACCGCCCCGAGCGACAGTGCGGAACCGCCGAGGAAGCGGCGACGGCAGAGTTGTTCGTAGTGATTCATCGTTTGGTCACGAACTCGTCTAGGCACATGACCACGCTGGCGACGACGCCCCAGGCAGCCACTTCGGTGAGTCCATGCTGTTGTTCGTCGTGCAACAGCGACAGGAGACGTGTGGTCTCCGCGTCGGTCGGCGGCCGCAGCAGGCAATGCCGCCACAGCCACGTGATGCCGTTCTTCGGTTCTTGCGCATCCACCTGCATCGCGCGGCGGCCGAGTTCGAGCGCCGGCTCGTGGAACTGCGGATCGTTCCACATGACCAGTGCCTGCAACGGCGTGTTGGTGCGGCGACGGCGCAGCACGCACGCTTCGCGGCTCTGCGCATCGAACATCAGCATCGCCGGATGCGGACTCGTGCGGCGCCAGAACGTGTAGAGCGCGCGGCGGAAACGATCGGCACCGGATGCGTTCTGCCACTTGGCACCGCTGTAGATCTGGCGCCAGATGCCATCGGGCTGCGGCGGCATGACGCTGGGGCCGCCGAGTTGCTCGTGCAACAAACCCGCCACGGCGAGCGCCTGATCGCGTAACTGCTCGGCCGACAAGCGGAACGCCGGGCCGCGCGACAACCAACGGTTGGTCGGGTCGCGTTCGCGATGAACCGCCGTCTGCCGCGAGTCCTGGCCGTAGGTCGCCGACAGCACGACCGTGCGCAACAGTTTGCGCATCGACCAGCCGGAGTCGACGAACTCCGCGGCCAACCAATCGAGCAGTTCGGGATGCGATGGCCGATCGCCTTGCGTGCCGAAATCTTCGAGCGTCGGCACGAGGCCTTCGCCAAACAGTTCACTCCAGATGCGGTTGCTCAGCACGCGCGCCGTCAGCGGGTTGTCGCGCGACACCAGCCAACGCGCCAGACCGAGACGGTTGCGCGGCAACTCGTCACCAAACTTGGGCCACACAGCAGGCGTGCCGGGCTGCACCTCTTCGCCTTGATCGAGGAAGCTGCCGCGAATGTGCACACGCGTCGTGCGCCGTTTGTCCGCTGGCAACTCGCGCAGGACCGGCACGGCCGGCCCCTGGTGCTTGTCGAACTCCTTCTCGAGCTTGGCGATGCGCTGCCGCAACCGCGCTTCGTCCTTGCCCCACAGCTGGAAGTAGAAGCCACCGACACCACCACCGTTGGTGATCTTGAGCAGCAGCTCGTTGTCGCCTTCGTTGAGCTTGACGTCGAGCCGTTCTTGGTCAGCCTTGGCGCCGCGCGCGACATTCTTGTGCAGGATCTGCTTGCCGTTCCACCACACGGCAATCGCATCGTCACTGCCGAGCGACAGCGTCACCGCCATCTCCGCCTCGCTGTGGATCGTGCGATGCAGGTAGAAGGCACTGTTGGCGCCCTGCCACGTGTGCACCTTGCCGTCGGTCAGGTCCTTGCGCTCTTGCCAACGCAGTCCCTCCTGCTCGGCGGTCAAGACGACCCCTTCGTGTTCGGGCGCGAACTTGCGCTTGCGCGCGTCCTGGAAGTTGTTGCCCTTGACCGGACCGAGCAGATGCCACGTCGACAACTTCGGCCGTTGTCCAAGGCTCTCCTCGAACGCCGCGAACTCGGCCCGCGCCTCCGTCAGTTCCAGTTCGATGGCCTTGACCGCAGCTGCGTCCGCCAGCGTCGGCGCGCGCATGACCGGGTGGTCGTTGTTGCGATCGGCGTCCTCGGTCTGGTCGAAGAACGCGAAGATCTCGAAGAACTCCTCCTGGCTGAACGGATCGTATTTGTGATCGTGGCATTGCGCACAACCAAGCGTACTCCCCATCCACACCGACATCGTCGTATCGACACGATCGACGACGGCGGCGACCCGGAACTCTTCGTCGTCGGTGCCACCTTCGGAGTTGGTCATCGTCTGGCGATGGAACGCCGTCGCGAGCTTCTGCTGCGTCGTCGCATCCGGCAGCAAGTCACCGGCCAGCTGTTCGATCGTGAACTGATCAAACGGCATGTCGCTGCGGAACGCCTCGATCACCCAATCGCGATAGCGCCACATGCTGCGCCGCAACGCGTCCTTCTCGTAGCCCTGACTGTCGGCGTAACGCGCGAGGTCCAACCACCAGGATGCCCATCGCTCGGCGAACGCATCGCTCGCGAGCAGACGGTCGACAACCCGTTCGCGTGCACCTGCCGCGGAGTCTGCGACGAACGCATCGAGCTCCGCCACCGTTGCCGGCAAGCCGGTCAGGTCCAACGTCACCCGCCGCAACCACGTCGCCCTGTCAGCCGGCGCCGACGGCTTGAGGCCATGCGCCGTCATCTTGCGCAGCACGATCGCATCGAGCGGCGACGCTTGCCACACGGCAGCCGGCGTCGGTTGCAACGCCACTGCCGGCCGCGCAATCGGCTGATAGGACCAGTGCCCACCCTGCTGCGCAGCGAGGGCGGACGCAAAACAGGACGCGAGAATCAGAGTAGACTTCGTCACGGTAGGATGCGCGATTGTCGGGCCTCGCGGCCGTCGCACAAGGACCCGCAGTCGGATCCCGACAATCCGGCGAACCACACCTGTCGCAGTTCCGTTACGTCGGCCATGCCCCGTCCTCTCGTTCTATTCGCCGCAATGCTCGTGGCACTCGCTTCGGCCGGTGTCGCGCAGCTCAAGATCACCCACAAGTGGCTTGGCGAAGAACGCCCGGGCATCACCCAGAAGGGACAGCGCACCCTCGGCTGCTACGCACCGCAGCTCAAAGGCACGCTCACGGAACTCACCAAGCATGCCGCCAACAAGAAGGACTCGGTGGCAGCGGCAGCGTGGCGCGTGCTCGCGTTCTCAGGTACCGGTTCGAGCATGCGCAACGGTCACCAGATGAAGGTGATGAAGTCGCAGCTCCTCGTGCTGACTGCGCGGGTCGCCTACAAGGATGAAGTCCCGCCACCGCGAGGCAGGATCACACGCAGCGAAGAATGCCTCGCCAACCTCGCAATCGTCAGGTGTCAGCGTGAGGCCAACTACAAACTCCTCCGCAAGTACGTCGCCCGAGGTCTCGAACGGCTGCTCAAGCGGTTTCCCGAACAAGACACCGCGGCACCCACCGCCGAAGAGACCTTGTATCTGACCCTGCTCGCCGACTCCCTGATCAAGACCAGGTGGGATGTGCAGGGCCAGACATTCCTCGAGCTCGCACAGCGCGGCGTCGCGGCGACACCGCCAGGCAAGAGCAGGTTCTACGATGCCATGCGTCACTTCCTCGCGCTCATCGCTGGCGAGAAGGAGATCGACCCCGAGTTGACGACGGCCCTGTGCTGGCCCGGCGACCCGCTCAAGGCCCCCCTGCACGCGTTCCTCGGTGCCTACACACTGCGCGTCATGCCGCCCAACGTACGCGCCGCGCATTGGCCGTATGCGCAGCGGTTGCTGCAACGCCGCGAGAAGGGCCAGCTATGGCCGGCGGCCACCAACTTCGATCGCAAGACGACCGCATCGATCATGACGGCCATCGTCGGCATGAGCTTCGGCAAGAGCGGCGCGCTGCCGTTGGGTTACACGCCGCCGAAGAAAGAAGATCCGTGGAAGCATCCGTTCCGCTAGGACATCCATCAGGCCGACCACACGGCCAGCGCACCGCACCCCGCCACGAGCAACACGCCAACACACGCGCCTACCTTGCGGTGCTTGACGAACCACTGCAACACGACGATCCACATCGCGAGCGGCGCCAACCAACCGAGCAACAACGGTAGCTGCAGCAGTTCGCGTTCGGTACGGCCACACAGCAACAGCCCGGTGTGCAGCAGCGTGAGGCACAACGCGGCGCCCGAACCACAGATGAACGGTCGCCGCCACGCCGTCGTCAACATCGCAAACCCGAGCGCCACCGCGGCGACGCCAGCGAGTTGCCAGTCCGGGCCGCCGGCGTGCGTGCGCAACAACCACGCGTCCACGGCCAGCGCGATCGTCATCGCGAACGGCACTGGCAAGCCGTGCTGCACCTTCGACACGCGCCGCAGCGAGTGCCACAAGAGCCCCATCACGAGCCAACCGCCCGTCATGTAGAGCGCGCACGTTTCAAACGTCCAGCCAGCCCTGAGCTCTGCCGACAAGAACCACGGCAACATCAAGACGAGCACGACCTCGCTGCCAACGGTGAACACCTTCGGCAGCAACCGGAAGTCGTAGGCCGTGCCGAGCAGCCCGCCGAGCAAGACCGTCCACCACATCCACGGCCGCGGGGCTCCGTGCTGCACATCGAGGCGCCAGAACCATCCAGGCCAACCGTCAGCCATCGCAAACGGCACGCAGATCGCAATCGCCAGCGCGATCGCCAACCAGCGCGCGCCACCGACGCCGACGCACACAAGCACCGCGGCAATCGCCGGCAGCAACCCGAACAGCACCCACATCAGCACGTCCACGCCCCGACTCTACGATTCCCGCGGGCGCCAGCGAAGGCTACTCTTCGGGACCGACCCGATGTCTTTAGCAACCGTCACGACCCTCCGCCGCACCCTGCACGAATGGGCCCACCGCGCCGGCAACCAGAAGTTCCTGCGCGACGACCAGGAAGCGCAACTACGGCGTGTGCTCAAGGATCCCAACCGCCGCGCGCAGGCGCACGTCGCTGGCTGGATGCTCGGCACCTGGCACCTCGGCAGCGGCATGCTGCGCGTGCTCGAAGGCGATGTAGCTGGCTTCGATGAAGCGCGACAAGGCCAGAGCCTGCGCCGCGCGTCGCTGCTCGCGCGCGCCCGCCACAAATCGGGACCGCGTCGCGGCACTCGCGGCACCAAGGTTTGGCTACCCTTCTCGTTGCTACACGGCGCCTGGACCTCGCTGCTCGGCCTCGCCCTGCACGACCCCGGCGCCGAACCGCTCTACGACTTCATGCGCGGCTTGCCGGACATCGCGTTCAGTGAGAAGGACAGCGTCGCGTTCTTCACGCGCGACTTGCTGCGACTGCGCGACGGCCGCCGCATCAACATGTCGACGCGCCTCGGCCCGTTCGAAGAGGTGATGCAACACTTCCACAGCGATGAACGCCTGTTCGGCCGCGCCATGGCGGACCTGCTCGACTGGCACCTGCAGGAAGCACGCGGCACCGGCAAGAAGTTCGACGACCCTGGGTGCCGACTCTATCCAGTCGAAGCCATCGCGATGAGCAACGTGCGCGACTGGCTCGAACTGCCCAAGGTGCGCATCGACCACCCCCTGATGCACAGCAACCTCGGGCAGATGACGCCGCAAACGCCGTGGCCTTCGCACGAACTCGCCGCCGCGCTCGAACGGCAGGCTCGTGCGTAGCGATCGCCGGCCAGCTACGCTGTCGCCATGACTGGCACCCACCAGATCCCGTTCTCCGGCCAGCGCATCATCAGCTTCGCGCTCGTGTTTGGCATGACGATGTACGCGATCGCTGCGGGTGTCATCCTGCAGACCAACGACGGGGTCGGTCTATTGGAGGAGCCGATGCCGGTATTGGACACCGCCGCACTCGTCGTCGGTTGTGTAACCGGACTCGGCGCCCTCGTCTTGCGCACCATCATGAACAAGCGCGCGGAAGCGGCGCTGCCCGAAGACCGACAGATGCCGCGCTTCGTGTCGCGCATCGTGCCGCTCGCAATGCTCGAGCTCGGCTGCCTGCTCGCAATTACTGCCTGGATGCTCAACGGTGCGGCCAAGCCGTCACTCGTGGTTGCCTGCGTCCTGTTGTCGATCGCCATCGCCATCGTGCCGTTCCAGGATCCGGACGCCGACGCGAGCAATCCCTAGCGCAGACGTTCGAGCAAGCGGCCAAGCGCCTCGTCGTAGCGCGCCGGGAACTCGAGGAAGGCCTTGCCGTGGCCAACGTTGCCGACCTCCCACAGTTCTTTGGTGCCGTGATGTTGCGGCATGCGGTTGTAGAGCGCGCGGACGGTTTCCGGTGGCGCGCGGTCGTCGAGCTCTTCGCCGACCACCAATACCGGCAAGTCGTGCGGCAGGGTCGCGAGCACTTCGATCGGCGACACATCGGTCGTAGAGAAGCCGGACCACGCCCCCAACGCCGTCAACACCAACGACCGCCACGGCTCATACATGTAGGTGAACGAGCGTCGATCGCCGGGCCGGTTGAACGTCATCATGCGATGCGCTGCCGCCGTCAGATCATCGATCGGCGCATCGAGAATGACCCCGGCAACGTTTTCGATACGCGGCAACGCCAGACTCACCGCGATCGTGCCGAGGCTGACGCCAAACAACACCAACGGCGTGTTCTTGCGCCCCGGCTGCGACCGCACGTGCGCAACCACCGCCACGACGTCATCACTCTCGCGCAAGCCACCGGTAAACGGTGCCCGCGTGCTACCGCCGTGATTGCGTTGATCCACCAGCCAACATTCACAGCCGCGATCACGCAGCATGTTGGCGACGATCTCGAGCTCCATCGACGAACGGAACAGGCCGTGCACCAAGACGGCGACCGCGACCGGTTCTTCGACCTTGGCTTCGAGTCGATACGTGCAGATCGTCACGCCATCCGAGCTCGGCACGTAATGCGCACGCGCCTTCGCCGCCGCCAGGATCTCGTCCGACACGAGAGGCTCTGCGCTCTTCGCCTCCGCCCTCAAGGTCTCCCAACTCTGCACGAGCATGCGGCCATCAGCGGCGATGCGTGGACCGGCATAGTCCCTCTCAACCGAGCGGGAACCGAGACCGCGCGAGCCCAACAGACCGAGCATCGCGGGGAACGTCACGAAGAGATGCAGCGGGAACAGACCGAGATGCAGCCACGCGACGATGCGCCAATAGCGCTTCTGTGGTTTGCGCAGCAACCAGCGCAGGATGCCGAGCAACAGCGCAACGGCGAGCGTTGCCGCCGTGAAGATCAGCGCCGCGAGCAACGGGAAGATCACGCGTCTCCCTCCAAGAAGGCCGAGCCACCTTCGGGCAGCAAACCCGCGGCGCGACCACGACGCAGCAACTCATCAATCGCACGCCTGCCAGCGTCACCAAGGTCTTCGCTGAAGTCGTTGACGTAGAGAGCAATGTGCTGATCACAGACGTCGTCGGCCATCTCCTGGGCGTGTTCCCGAATCCAGGCGCGCGGCCGTTCTGGTTCGCGACGCGCCAACTGCACCGACTCGCGCAGCATACGCTCGACCTCACGGAACACATTCACACCGAGGTCACGCCGCGCCGCGATGATGCCGAGCGGCAACGGACCGTTGGTCGCCTGCTCCCACAACACCCCGAGGTCTGCCAACTGGCGCAGTCCGTGCTGCGCATACGTGAAGCGACTCTCGTGGATGATCAGCCCGGCGTCACACGAACCGTTCGCGACGGCCGCCATGATCTCGTCGAAGCGCATCGGCACGGTTTCTTTGGCCTGCGGCAACAACGTCGACATCAGCAGGTTCGCCGTCGTATGCACGCCCGGAATCGCGACGCGTGCGTTGCCCAGGTCGTCGAGTGAGAACGACGAGTCGCGGCAGACTACGAGTGGTCCGCAACCGAACCCGAGCGCCGCACCGCTCGACAACACGGCATATCGATCGAGGCAACGCGCCAACGCCGGCAAGCTCAGCTTGGTGACGGCAGGTGCATCGTCGCCGCGAACGGCCTGTTCGTTGAGCGTTTCGATGTCAGCGAGCTCCGCCGTCAACGAACACGTTCCCGCAACCGCGCCATGCACCGCCGCCCAGAACGCGAACGTATCGTTGGGGCAAGGTGAGAAGCCGAAGCGCAGCGGAGCAGATGGCACGAGGGCAGGCTACGAAGGCCGCGCCCGTCGGTCCATTACTCGTCATTCACACGCAGGCGCGAAGCCGGAAACAACCCCGCTGTGTCCGAAAACTCAGCCGCGCTGATTCGGGCACCAATTGGTCAGCCGCCGAAAGTCGTGAGCAGGAGCCGCAGAGGTAAGGTGTCGGCCATCGAGCCGAATCATCGGCCTTCTAGTGAGTAAGGACCAACAGGGATTCTGTCGGTGGGTCTGTCACGGGCAGCAGCTGCATCTCACATCTCGATGCAAGCATTCAAAAGACAGCCTCCACAGGCACAGTCAGGCGATGTGGCCCATAACGGATCTCAAGCTCCGCCTGGCGATGGTTGGCCTTGTTCGTCAACTTGAAGTTGATTGCCAACTTCGGCGCAACCTCTGCCACCGCCTCATGCTTGACCGGCACGGACTTGTAGGCTGGAAGACCCCGTCGATTGGCGTGCCAGGCATCGAGTTCCGGCTTTGCGACCGTGCCCGGATCCAACAGGCACAGCTTCCAAACACCGCTCTTGGCCCGCTCGAGCAATACATAATAGTAGCCCTTTGCGAAGCGCTCTCCACCAATCCGGAAATCGAACTTCGCATCGAGGTTGGTCCAGTGGTTCATTCCCATACGCCAGCGCGGGAATGTAGCCTTCTCGAGCCGCGCGAACGATTTGGGGTTCCACGCAGCAGGGCCGTATTCGATCGCAAGCTCACCGGGCGAACTATTCCAGGGTTTGGCCTCATCAACGGTCTTGTGGAAGTAGATCAATCGCGTACCGGCACGCGGCTCCCTCATGGCCCAACCTTGGAATGCTCTGCCTCGTTGATCAACATTCTGATCGACACCTACCGCAACGTCGTCTGCCGTGGCCGAATTGGAAGACGGCCAATCACTACGCACCTTCTGTCCGGCGAGAAACGCGGCAATCGCTGCATCCACCGCTTGCGCCCTGAGTTCGTGCACGAAGTGCCCCACGCCAAACCACGTAACTGTGACCTTCCCCCGGTTCAGTGGACACGGGTTTAAGTGAGATCGGGAAGAGACCAGCTTTGCTGGTCCCATGCAAGGGCGCATGAGTACCGACAGCGCATCTCGACTCGGATGCTGGGGCGCCGCGC
>Ga0316204_10003493_pt1 | contig 31214 bp, 30 predicted proteins | sample 6monrhotite_MG_2_FD_205661 | JGI IMG/M metagenome (GOLD analysis project Ga0316204, IMG submission 205661) | Microbial mat bacterial communities from mineral coupon in-situ incubated in ocean water Damariscotta River, Maine, United States -... | ecosystem: Environmental > Aquatic > Marine >...
AAAAATGTCTACTCTCCAGAAGCAGTGTTACCAGAACTTATTAAAATTTACAAGAGTTAATGGCCATTAAACCACTTAAAAAAATTACATACATCCAACTCCTTGTTTTACATGTGGGTATGGCTATGACCATTTATGTGGCTGAATTTACCTCAAAATTTTTCCTGTTTGGAGCGGTTGCCTATTTCTTATATCGAATCTTTTCAAATGCAAACAGAAAGGATGAAGTGCTTTTGGCATCGGCATATGTTATGGGCTTTGAAGTGCTTTCACGAATGACTGGAGGTGCTTTTTCGTATGAGTTTGCCAAATATGCGGTAATTGGATTTTTGTTATTAGGAATGTTCTTTAGAGGATTTACACGTAAATCATGGCCGTATGCCTTTTATATTTTGTTTCTCACACCAGGGATATTCTTTTCGGCGATGAACCTGAATTACGATACGAACTTTATGAACGCCATCAGTTTTAACTTAAGTGGCCCTATGTGTTTGGGGATGTCGGCGCTCTATTGTTACAATCGGAAAATGCCTGAAGAACGATTGAAAGAAATTTTATTGGCGGGGTTGCTTCCCATTGTTGCTACTACGGCCTATCTATATGTGTACTCTCCCAACATTCGAGATGTACTTTCTGGCACACGATCCAATTTTGAAGCCTCTGGGGGGTTTGGCCCTAATCAGGTTGCGACGATTCTTGGATTGGGGATGTTTATCTTATTTACGCGCCTGTTTTCGGTTAAAAGCCGACTCATAAACTTAATTGACCTTTCGCTTTTGGCTTTGGTAAGTTATCGTGCTATTGTTACTTTTTCTCGGGGAGGCGTTATCACGGCAGCAGTTTGCGCCGGAGCTTTTCTTTTCTTCTATTTCCTCAAATCTAAACGAAGAGAGAAAACTGTTTTAATTCCAAAAGTTGTGATAATTCTTGTTGTGGTTACCATAACGTGGATTGTTACGTCTATATCCACCTTTGGCCTTATTGACAAACGATATGCCAATCAGGATGCGGCAGGGAGAATCAAAGATGATATTTCAACAGGGAGGGTAGAGTTGATAGAATCTGAGATAGAGGCTTTTATTGATAATCCTTTAACAGGAATTGGAGTTGGGAAGATTAGGGAATATCGCTATGAAAAAACAGGAAGGTTATCTGCAAATCACAGCGAAATGAGTCGGATTCTCTCCGAACATGGAATATTTGGTTTTTTCGCCTTAAGTGTTTTGTTTATCACCCCTCTTGTTTTCAGAATTAGAAATAGGACAAACGTTTATTTGTTCTCCTTTCTATTGTTTTGGTTGTTCACCATAAATCATTCCTCAATGCGAATAGCCGCTCCTGCCTTTGTGTATGGATTATCCTTAATTTATGTATTTAATGCAAAGAAAAAGAATAGTATATATAGGAAATAAATTGGCACGAAAAGGAGGGACAGTCACTTCCATAGAAACGCTGGGCTCTTTTTTACAAAAAGAAGGGTATGAGGTGATAACTTCTTCGTCTATGCAAAATAAAGTACTTCGACTGTTGGACATGCTATATACGGTTCTTAAAAGCCGCAAGAGTGCCTCGGTAGTGTTAATAGATACATATAGCACCCAAAATTTCTATTTTGCTGTGTCGGTCTCCAATCTTTGTAGGTTGTTAAAAATACCGTATGTTCCTATTTTAAGAGGAGGGAATCTGCCCGAAAGGATACATCGTAGCAAGAGGTTGGCTCAAAGGCTATTTGGAGGTGCCATGACTAATGTAGCTCCTTCAATGTTTCTAATGGAACATTTTAAGGAGGCAGGATATACCAACCTGACGTATATACCTAATACAATTGAAATTGAGAAATACACCTGTAAAGTACGAAAAGACCTAAACCCAAAATTACTTTGGGTGCGTTCCTTTGCAGCATTGTATAATCCTGATTTAGCAGTAGATATTGTCGCCCAGTGCAAAGCATTGGGAATGGATGTTTCTCTTTGCATGGTTGGCCCTGAGAAGGATGGCTCTTTGGCACGATGTAAAAAAGAAGCTAACGAGAGGCAGTTAAACGTTCGTTTTACAGGAAAACTAGAGAAAGAAGCATGGATCGCAATGTCTTCAGAATATGATATTTTTATTAATACCACCAACTTCGATAATACCCCCATTAGTGTTATAGAGGCTATGGCTCTTGGAATTCCTGTGATTTCAACCAATGTAGGAGGGCTTCCATATTTGATTGAACACAACAAAAATGGGATTTTGGTGGCCCCCAACGACCCCGTGCTCTTTGTTCAAGCTATTACCACTTTATTGGAAGGCGAAACAAAGGCTCAAAATCTAGCCAAAAATGCCCGTAGTACAGTTGAAAACTTTGCTTGGCAGAAGGTAAAACATAAGTGGTTTGCTCTTTTAAACGAGTAAATAATTGCCTACTTTTATAGAATCAAAACTAATTAATGACCAAAAAATCGAACATTCACTTTGATATTTCAGAGCGAAAAATTCTTTTGCGTCTTATAGATATTGTTTGTGTGCTCACCTCCCTGTATTTAGTTGGGCTGGTATTCGATTTTGATTATTTTAAAATAAACTCACAACACTGGGTTTGGTCTATAGTACTCGCGTTGTATCTTACTGTTTTTGCAACCATTTTTGAACTTTACAATCTGCAAAAGGCGAGTAAATTTGAGATCGTTATACAGAATATCATTTTGGCGTCTTCAGTCACGGTGCTATTTTATTTATTGACGCCCTTTTTTACACCAGAACTCCCGGAAAATCGATTACAAATTATATACTTCTATATCTCGATTAACCTCTCACTATTTGTTTGGAGGTATGCCTATGTAGTGCTTATTTCGGCGCCGCGGTTTTTTAAAAAAGTACTCTTAATTGGTGATGCCAGAGATGTGAATCAAATTGTAGATTCTCTTCAAAAGTCGGATCCAAATTATAAGGTGGTGGGGTTTATCAATACAGATACAAGGCGTTATGTACCCTCCGGATTTAATCCATTAGAGGAATTTTCATTAACCAATGTTCAAGAAACAGTCGCCGAGAATGCAATTTCTGAAGTTGTGGTAGCAACACCCCAAGCGGACGGAATGACGGTCTCTCTGTACAATCAACTAATTCACCTTCTGGAGAACGGAATACCTATTAGAGAATATACGCATGTATATGAAGAAATTACCCGTCGTGTCCCTGTTCAGCATGTAGATAAAGATTTTTATCGTTATTTCCCTTTTAGCCGTAGTAATCAGAATAAGTTGTATCTATTTTTCCATCGAATATTAGATCTATTGTTTTCGGTGTTGGGATTAGTGTTTGGAGTGATTATCTCACCCATTCTCATCGTTGGTAATATCATTGCAAATCGAGGTCCCATGTTTTACACTCAGGAACGAGTAGGGCATAATGGAAGGAACTTTAAGATTTACAAATTGCGTTCAATGATTACAAATGCTGAAAAAGATGGAGCTGTATTCGCTTCAAAAAAAGACACCAGAGTAACTAAATTTGGGAGATTTTTGAGAAGATCACGATTTGATGAGATACCTCAATTTATAAACGTTATTAAAGGGGATATGAGTGTCATCGGTCCAAGACCAGAACGACCTGTATTTGTGAAAGAACTTTCAGAAAAAATTCCTTTTTATGAAGTTAGACATATTGTAAAACCTGGTGTGACAGGATGGGCCCAAGTAAACGCCAAATATGGATCGTCTACCGAGGATGCCCTTGAAAAACTGCAGTATGACTTATACTATATCAAGCGTAGGAGTCTCTTTTTGGATATTAGTATTGTGATTAAAACCTTAAGTACTATTATTTTCTACCGCGGACAATAGTTTTTACCTACGCGCTAGGATTTTTTTTAAATACCAAAACACATAGATATACCGAACCCCCATAGCTATAAACAGGGGAATAAGACCGATGGCAAAGCTTTGTACGCCAGTGATCCAATGGATGACCATTAAAACCAATAAGAGCAGTAGGAAAAACACATATTTTTGGATCCACTTTTTTGGTTCCTTCTTTAGGATGCCAAACGTGGCAATTAATGATAATGGCATTGCCCAAAGCAAGTTGTAATTATTTGCAGTAGCCGAATGATCTGTAGCAAACCAAAGCAACAACAGAAAAACACCTATGACTCCAGTAATAAAAAATAGAGCGCCATCTAAAATTCTATTACGACGACTCTTGATTGCATCTTTATAGGTAATAAATAGTATAAGCAAGCCTAGTATCCCAAAAATGAACAATGGACTTGTAAAAAAATTGGATGAGGTAGGTGTCTCTTTTGCGGTATAGAGAACCTGAGAATTCTTAACCAAAGGACGTGTAGCACCATATTGGCCAATGGTAGTATTTGCCAATGCTTCATGAACAAACTGAGGTAAATATTGATGCTCCCATGGAGTGGCTTTTTTATCGGTAACGGCGCCAATGGCAACATCCATACCCAAACTTCCCCAACTATTTAAGTCAACATTTTGCCTAATTAGTTGTCTGAAGGTCTTTTGCTCTGTGAGATATGAATCGTCATACTGAATATCACTGCCCAGTACCTGTTTTAGAACGTCTCTAGGTTTGGTAGCACAGTTGTCATAGAAGAAGTCATACAGGTACTCCTGATTCTCAGGAAGGGCGTTTTCTTCTAGAAAGTTGTAAAAAACCTGTTTTTGGTCTGAGTTTAGATTGAAAACTTGCTCCGTTACTGTACGATTTTGAGCGACATAGCGCCGCACGAAGCCTGGAAAAGGCTCTGTGTCCAATTTATAGAGTAGCTTTCCCCTAGCAAATTTTGTATAAAAGTTGGGCGTGTTAAAGTCGTATACACCGTAGTTATAAACCTTATCTCCCAAATCGTCCTTAACGCGAATAGCAGTATGTCCAAACTTATCAAACAGATAGCTTCCTGGACCAATGGTAATAAGGCTTATTTCGGAGTTTTCCGAAAGTTGACGTGTTTGTGAAAAGGTGCAGATACCTGTAAATAGAAGAATAGTAAGGAGTAAAATCTTTTTCACGTAGATAAATTGAGATTGAAAATTACTGAAATAAATGGATACGGTCTAGATATTTGCTATCTAAAAATGCTCCAGTCTAATTTAAGTGAAAAAACGTTGGAATACAAAGCCGCACTTTGGTCACCAATATCGGTAAGGGCATAATCTACCTGAATGCCTTTGTATTTAAATCCAACACCAATGTTGGGTTGAAACCCTACAGAGTCGCTCCCATCCAACTGTTGAATATTCTGAAAGTTACCCACACCAGCACGAACATAGATCATATCTATATAGCCAAATTCAAACCCCATGGCTGGATCAATACTGGTAAAAGAGGTAGAAATAATATCATTTGTTTCGGCAAATCGAAAGTTAAGATCTATTTCTGTGAGCAATGAAAAGTCGTAATGGAATACAAACTTACGCGAGACTCCAAGTTGAAGCTTCGGAATCGTAATTTCTGTATTTTCAGGCAAGTCTTGATTTTGACCTTCTACGGCTCCTTGAATGGTCGCAAATTGTTCCTCATCAATACTCCATGCGTTAAACGTCGTTGTAATATCGCGAGCCATTAATCCAAATTTCCAATCGCCTGTTTCAAACTGAATGGCTGCGTCCAATCCAAACCCCCATGAGGAAGCAAAATCCCCAATGATACGGCGTATTACTTTTGCGTTTACACCCAAGTTTAAACCATCCAACGGAAGTCGTCGTGCATAGGAAAACGTAATTCCATAATCTGCCGTTGAGAATAGACTAATGCGATTAAAATCAATATTACCCTGATCATCTATTAGTTGGGTGGTATTTAAAATGTCATCCACACCAAAACGAATAACCGATAACCCCACGGCGCTTCTATCATCTAAAGGCATGGCAAAGGCAGCGTAGTCATAATTTGCAATGTTCGCAAAGTAAGATGCGTGCATCAAAGAAAGTTGTTTGTCTTTTACGTGTACGAGTCCTGCAGGGTTCCAGTAACCAGAATTTACATCGGCAGAGGAAGCCACAACGGCATTCGCCATACCAAAAGAAGCGGCATCAACACCAATGTTCATAAACTCATTCGAGTATTTTCGGGTTGTTTGTGCTCCAACAGTAACAGATAGTACAATTAAGACAAAAAATAGGTTCTTTTTCAAGTTCAAAATTTTGAACAAATATCTCATTATTTTACAGAATACTAAACTATATTTTTAACTACATATTGTGTTTCTTTGGTAATAGACGGAAATACTTTGCTATTTTTACAAGGTTTATTAAAACATATGCTAAAACATATACCTAACATAATTACATCTCTCAATGTTCTTTGTGGATGTGTGGCTGTAATATTTGCGGTTTCCGGGGATCTAATTACGGCTTCTTTCTTTGTTTTCTTCGGAATATTTTTTGATTTTTTTGATGGTTTTGCGGCTCGCATGTTTCGTGCCCAGAGCGATTTAGGGCTTCAGTTGGATTCTCTGGCAGATATGATCACGAGTGGCTTGGCTCCATCCATTGTCATGGTACAATTGTTAAGCAAGTCTATTAGTGGAGAGTATTTGATATTGACCGCTGAAAGTTTTTCTAATACCTGGGAGAGCTATCTTCCATTTGTTGGGCTGTTGATTGCTGTGGCTTCTGCCTATAGACTAGCCAAATTTAATATAGATACACGACAAACCACTAGTTTTATAGGGTTGCCAACCCCTGCTAACGCCTTACTTATTTTAAGCTTGCCACTTATATTGCAGTATCAAAATTCGGAAATGGTGTCGTCGATTGTTTTGAACCAATGGGTATTGATTGGAATAACCCTAGTAAGTAGTATGTTATTAAACGCCGAAATCCCATTGTTTGCGTTAAAGTTTAAGACTTGGGATGTCAAAAGCAATACAATCCGGTACATTTTTCTGGGGGTAAGTATATTGGCCATCGTACTTTTTTGGTTTATGGCTATTCCGTTAATCATTGCCTTCTATATAGTACTTTCTTTATTCAGGAGAGAGAATCGCGTGAGTTGATGTGTCTGTGATTAACTAGAATTCTAATTTTTTCTTTCTCAATTCAAAATTCTGTCCAAGATATACTTTGCGGACCATTTCGTCACTTGCAAGCTCCTCAGGAATGCCATGTTTAAGGATACTGCCTTCAAACATTAGATAGGTTCTATCGGTTATGGCCAATGTTTCTTGTACGTTGTGATCGGTAATGAGAATACCAATGTTTTTATTTTTTAGCTGCGCAATGATACGCTGAATGTCTTCTACGGCCACTGGATCTACACCAGCAAAGGGCTCATCAAGTAATATGAAATTTGGGTCGGTTGCCAGTGCGCGGGCAATTTCTGTACGACGACGTTCTCCACCACTTAGCAGATCACCTCGGTTTGTACGTATGTGCCCCAACCCAAATTCTTCAATCAAAGATTCCATCTTCTTCCGTTGCTCTTCTTTGGAAAGGGTGGTAAGCTGTAATACACTCAGGATATTATCTTCAACGCTTAGCTTTCTGAAAACCGAAGCTTCCTGAGCAAGGTAACCAATACCGTTTTGGGCGCGTTTATACATGGGGTAATTCGTGATTTCCGTGCCATCTAGAAAAATTCTACCTCCGTTGGGTTTAATTAAACCAACAATCATGTAAAATGAAGTTGTTTTTCCAGCACCATTTGGGCCCAAAAGCCCAACGATTTCACCTTGATTTAACTCCACGGTAATTCCTTTAACGACCTTTCGACCTTTATAGGATTTCACCAAGCTTTCTGCTTTTAATTTCATGTACTATACGCGGTTATAGCTAATACGCTAAATGTAAGATTTTATTTTCCGAAGTAAAAATTATTTGGCTTTTTCATCTAGAGCATCCCAGTATTCAAATGCTCTTCGTAAATGTGGAATTACTATGGTACCACCTACCAAAAGAGACACACTCAAGCCTTCTACTACCTCTTCTTTGCTCAATCCGAGTTTATGACATTCTTCCATATGATATCGCACGCAATCGTCACATCTCAATACCATTGAATTTCCCAACCCTAAAAGCTCCTTGGTTTTTTTGGACAAAGCACCTTCCATATAGGTGTTGGTGTCTAGGTTGAAAATTCTCTTTATAATTTTATTATTGTCTGCAAGTAGTTTCTCGTTCATCTTAGAACGATAGGCATTAAATTCGTCAACGACATTATCGCTCATTTGCTTTCTTTTTTTTCTGATTACGAACAACTGCTTTAGATATATAAATGCTTATTTCATATAATATCAATACAGGCACCGCAACAATAACCTGACTTGCGATATCCGGTGGAGTAATTATGGCTGATAAGATCAATACAATTACCAAGGCATATTTGCGGTATTTTCTTAAAAATTGAGGGGTAACAAGTCCTATCTTGGTCAGGAAGTATATTACGATAGGTAATTCAAAAATGAGTCCACTCGCCAATACGGACGCGCGTACCAATCCTATATAACTGCTTAGGTCAAAATCGTTAAAGACTTCTGAGCTTACTTGATAATTACCTAAAAAATTTATTGAAAGGGGAGTCACTACATAGTATCCAAAAAGAACTCCTGTAAAAAATAGGAGGGAGGCAACTAGGATAAAACCTCTTGCGGTTCTACGTTCGTTTCCATGCAACCCTGGGCTAACAAATTTCCAGAACTCATAAATGACGTATGGAAAAGCAACGATAAATCCAGCGGTAATGGATGTCCATATATGTGCTGAAAATTGCCCCGCCATAGTTCTACTTTGAATCCTGAAGGGTAACTCATTAAAACAGAAGCTATCTTCAAAACCAACAAATCGTGCTGCCTTGCATAATAACTCATATGTAGGGAAGTCCGCTTTTTTAGGGCCAAAAATTAGGACGTCAAAAATAAAATCTGAAAATATAAATGCGGCGGTGCCAAAAAGCACGATAGCCAAGGTTGACCTAATTAGGTGCCATCTAAGTTCTTCTAAATGCCCTAAAAAGGACATTTCTTTTCCGGGAGGTGTATTTTGGCTTTTCCCTGTCATTAAATAATACCTTCTTTTGTAAGGTTGTGGATATGTACCACGCCACAATATCTACCTTTATTTTCGGCTAACAATTGTGTGATACCATGTTTATCCATTAGGTCCATGGCTTCAATGGCCATTGCGTCATTATCAATTTTTTTCGGATTATGACTCATAATGTCTTTTGCAGTCAATCCTGCAAAGCTATCAACTTTTGTCAACATTCTACGTAAATCTCCATCAGTAATAATTCCTACAATTTTATCTGCCTCAACCACGGCGGTAACACCCAGCATTTTTTCAGAAATTTCAACAATAACATCTTTTACGTCTGTATCTACATGTACTTGTGGTGTTTCATTAAGTGAGGTCAAATCGCTTACGCGTAAGTATAGCTTTTTGCCCAGAGATCCGCCAGGGTGAAATTTGGCAAAATCTTTACTAGAAAACCCCCTAAGATCGAGCAAACTCATTGCCAATGCATCACCAATGACCAATTGAGCGGTAGTACTCGTGGTAGGTGCTAGATTGTTAGGACAGGCTTCTTTTTCTACATAGGCATGTAACACATAATCTGCCTGTTGCCCCAAAAATGATTCTTTATTGGAAGTAATTGCAATTAATTTATTTCCTATGGCTTTTATTAGAGGAACCAATACTTTGATTTCTGGGGTGTTTCCACTTTTTGAAATACAAATTACAGTATCACTTTGCTGAATGGTTCCGAGGTCACCGTGAATGGCATCTGCGGCGTGCATAAAAATTGCCGGCGTTCCTGTAGAATTTAGGGTAGCAACAATTTTTGTAGCAATGTTGGCGCTTTTTCCAATGCCCGTGACGATCACTCTTCCTTCTGAATGATATATATACTGTACAGCTGAAGAAAATTCTTCGTTAACGAGTTCTGACAAGTATAAAATAGCTTTGCTTTCGGTTTCGATGGTTTGCTTGGCTATTAAAATAATGCGGTCTTGTTGATTCAAAATTTACGCTTTTATAAGTTTTGTAACTGTTTCAGAAATTAGTATATTTAGATTGCAAACAGGAATAGGGTTGTTTTTTAATCCTTATATACAATTAGTAGATACAGTTTTGCTACAATGGTTGCAAAATTACGATTGTTCCGTAGTTAAAACAATTTAATTATTGAAACATTAGCATATCAAATTTAAAACCTCATAGCAGCGTGGCTGAAATTGATATATACGCAGCACTCAAGAAATATTTTGGATTTAACAAATTTAAAGGACTTCAGGAAGATGTAATTAAAAGCATCCTTGGAGGACATAATACTTTTGTTATTATGCCAACTGGTGGAGGGAAATCCCTTTGCTATCAACTCCCAGCGCTCATTAATGAAGGAACGGCCATCGTAGTTTCTCCCCTTATTGCTTTAATGAAAAATCAGGTAGATGCCTTACGAGCGTTGTCTTCTGAAGAAGGCATTGCGCACGTGCTTAACTCTTCTTTAAACAAGACCGAGGTAAAAAAAGTAAAGAGCGATATAAAGAGTGGCATTACTAAATTGCTTTATGTAGCGCCAGAATCACTTACTAAGGCCGAAAATGTAGAGTTCTTAAACTCCGTTGTAATATCTTTTGTGGCTATAGATGAAGCGCATTGTATTAGTGAATGGGGACATGATTTTCGTCCAGAATATCGCAATTTGAAGAATATTATTGAGCGTATTGGAGATAATATTCCAATTATAGGGCTCACGGCGACTGCCACTCCCAAAGTACAAGAGGATATTTTGAAGAATTTAGGGATGCAAGATGCCAATACCTTTAAGGCTTCATTTAATCGCCCTAACTTATATTACGAAATTAGGCCTAAAACTAAAAACGTAGACACAGATACCATCCGATTTATAAAACAGCATGAGGGTAAAAGTGGTATCGCTTACTGTCTAAGTAGAAAGAGGGTGGAAGAATTGGCGCAAACGTTACAAGTAAATGGTATTAAGGCGGTGCCATATCATGCTGGATTGGATGCCAAAACACGGGTCAAACATCAAGACATGTTTTTAATGGAAGATGTGGATGTGGTTGTGGCTACCATTGCCTTCGGAATGGGTATTGACAAACCTGATGTACGTTTTGTGATTCACAATGATATTCCAAAGAGTATAGAAAGTTATTACCAGGAAACTGGAAGAGCGGGTAGAGATGGCGGTGAAGGACATTGCTTGGCGTTCTATTCGTATAAAGACATTGAAAAGTTAGAAAAATTCATGAGCGGCAAGCCCGTAGCCGAACAAGAAATAGGGCATGCATTGTTACAAGAAGTAGTTGCTTTTGCTGAAACCTCTATCTCCAGAAGAAAGTTTATTCTCCACTATTTTGGAGAATCTTTTGACAATGAAACTGGAGAAGGTGGTGATATGGATGATAATATGCGATATCCTAAAAAGAAAACAGAGGCTCAAGATGAAGCTGCCACCCTACTAAATGTTGTTAGCAAAACCAATCAACAATATAAATCTAAAGAGGTAGTAAACGTTTTGGTTGGAAATGTAAACGCGCTTATTAAGTCGCATAGAACAGATACTCAAGAATTTTTTGGAATTGGCTCTAATAAGGAGGCGCCATTTTGGATGGCGCTGTTACGACAACTTCTGATAGCCGGATATTTAAAAAAAGATATTGAAACATATGGAATTATCACGCTTACTCAAAGGGGCAATGCGTTCATAGAGAATCCGGAATCTTTTATGATGACAGAGGACCATTCGTTTAAAGAAGCCAACGATGATGCTATCATAGTACCGCAAAAAGGTGGATTTTCTTCAGATAATAACTTGTTTAAATTATTAAAGGGGGAACGGAAGAAAGTGGCAGATAAGCTGGATTTACCTCCTTTTGTTATTTTTCAGGATCCATCCTTGGAAGACATGTCTTTAAAATATCCCATTACCATGGAAGAATTATCCAATGTGCATGGGGTGGGTGAAGGAAAGGCTAAGAAATATGGAAAGTCCTTTTTGGAACTTATTAAAAGTTACGTCGAAGATAATGATATAGTACGTCCAGATGATTTTGTCGTAAAATCGACAGGTACCAATAGTGCGTTGAAATTATATATTATCCAAAATGTTGATAGAAAATTACCTTTGAATGATATCGCTGCGGCCAAAGGCTTGGAAATGGTTGATTTTATTAAAGAGATGGAAGCAATTGTCTATAGTGGAACCAAACTTAATATTGACTATTGGATCGAAGATGTCTTGGATGAAGATCAACAAGAAGAAATTCACGAATATTTTTTAGAAGCGAAAACCGATAAGATTGATGAAGCTATGGAAGAGTTTGACGGTGACTATGACGAAGATGAATTACGATTGTATCGTATTAAATTTATAAGCGAAGTTGCTAATTAACCATATTAATTTCTGAAATAAAAAAGCCGCTTCATTTTTGAAGCGGCTTTTTTTTATGTGATTAGTGCGAGAGTTCAACTTTACCAGTGTCCAAACTATAATGACCATGTACAATACGTAATCTATTGCCATCCACAGCTCCTTTTATAATTTCCGATTGATCGGATAATACTTGAGCATTGAGCTCGGCATTTTTTCTAACAATGGCATCATGTGGAGCATCTACCCCCAGAGCCTCTATTGCTGGATTTATATAAGATAGGAGATGATTGATGTTGGTGCCCATATCTTCTTGCTTAATGGCTTCGGTTACCGCACCACAACCTTGATGTCCCATAACAACAATAACAGGTGTGCCTATATGTGCCACCGCGTATTCAATACTTGCAATGGTAGATGTGTTAGCCACATTTCCTGCAACACGTAATACAAAGAGTTCTCCTAATCCGGTGTCAAACGCCAGTTCAGGAACAACGCGACTATCTGCGCAACTCAAAACTATGGCCCAAGGTGTTTGGGTTTTGGTTAGTTCATCTCTTCGCGCCCCATCCTGTAACTTACCATCAAGAATGCTATTCATAAATCGTTTATTTCCTTCTTCAAGCCTTTCAATAGTGGCTTCAATCTTAGTTTCGTAGTCAATTTTTTCTTCTTTATCTTCCATAGTGTTTATTTATATTAAAATTACATTTGTACATCAAGGTGCTCTGGAAACTGTTTAGGAATGCCTTCCTGATCTTCATCCAATAGCTGTCTCAAGTCAATTTCAATACCTCTTGAAATGGTTGAGATAGGAACATCATTTGCCGTGCCTTCAAAAGGATTTTCGCCAGCCCTGCCAACACGCTCCATAGTATGGAATACCCAAGATATGATCACATAAAATGGGATGGCTAGCCATATAAAATAGTTTGAGATTACAGGAAAACTTTCTGCTAATTGTTCAGCGATATTACCAAATTCGGGCACAATTCCGAAGGGTAATAACAGAATAAAAATCCAGACAAAATGACTTCCCAAGGTTGCATACTGCCTTGGATAGGGGAAGTTTTTGATGCGTTCAGATTTTCCCTGTAGGGTAAACATTTCTTGCAGTAAATTTTCGAGTTCCAAGAAAGAAAATTCCCATACTAAACCTCGTTCTTTGAGTGCTAGTAAATGTTTGGATTGTAAATAAAGAAGCGCTGCTGGCCTGTTCTTTTTACTAAGCACATACTGCTGTTCTTCTAGCGTTAAATATTCTTTTAAGTCTTCTTCCAATGTACTAACCTTCTCAGGAATATATATTTTGCGAGACCATTCTTGGTTGGAGCGATGTTCCATAAAGGTTTCCCACGGGCGAGCTGATCTCATAGCATGCCGTAGGGCAGTTAGCCATGCAATATGGCGGTACACAACCGTTTTCCTAGTCTCATACAGCTCATTTTCAGTTAGCTTAACGGTAGCATGTTCATTGGTGATCATATCCTTTGTCTTCATACCCCATGTTCGTGATGTATTGACAATACCACCCCATATCTTTCGGGCTTCCCAGATTCTTCCATATGCGGCGTTATTCTGAAAGCCGATCATAAATGCTACGGCTGTACCAACCACTGCAATAGGGGTCCAAGGAAAACTTAGGAAGGTTAAACCGAAAATTTCATATAAGATGGTAACTACGGTTGAAAAGAAAACAAACCAAAGTGTTTCCCATCGAGTCCATTTCATCATTCCAATGACAGAATATCTTTTTCGTATAAACATAGTATCTTTAAATAAGAAATTTTTGAGCTAGACTTAGCTTTCTTCAAAGTTAAATATAGGAAAATTATGGTTAGGATTTTCCTGTTAAATAAGGCGGGATTTTTACATGTAGAAGAGCTAGAATATTTCAAATTCCAAAATCAATGCGTACCTTTGCACCTCAATTAAAAATTTACATATGGAAGACGGTATTTATGCAAAGATTACTACCGAAAAAGGAGAGATCTTAATCAATTTAACGTACGATAAAACACCTGGAACGGTTGGAAACTTTGTTGCTTTGGCCGAAGGAAACCTTGAAAATGGTGCTGTTCCTCAAGGGACACCTTATTATGATGGTTTAAAATTTCATAGGGTAATTCCAAACTTTATGGTACAAGGCGGTGATCCTGCTGGTACTGGTGGAGGCGGACCTGGATATAACTTTGATGACGAAATTCATCCAGAACTTACACATAGTGGTCCTGGAGTGCTATCCATGGCTAATGCCGGACCTGGAACCAATGGAAGCCAGTTTTTTATAACGCATGTGCAGACTGCATGGTTGGATGGAAAACATACTGTTTTTGGAAATGTTGTTGAAGGGCAAGGAGTAGTGGATAGTATAGCGCAAGGTGATACTATGCAAAAAGTAGAAATTGTGAGAGTAGGAAGTGATGCTGAAAAATGGAATGCCGTTGAAAGCTTTAGAACATTTACTGGAGCGAAAATAGAACGCGAGGCAGCCGCTAAAAAAGCGCAAGAAGAATTGCTAAAAGAACTATCTGAAGGATTTGACACCACCGATACTGGTTTACGTTATAAAATCATCCAAAAAGGGGACGGAGCGCAAGCTGAAAAAGGAAAAACAGTAGCGGTACATTATAAAGGAATGTTTTCTGATGGGAAAGAGTTTGACTCCTCATACAAAAGAGGGAACCCTATTGAATTTCCACTTGGAATGGGGCACGTAATCACTGGATGGGATGAAGGAATTGAATTGTTGAAAGTAGGAGATAAAGCACGTTTCGTAGTGCCTTCGCATTTGGCCTATGGTGAACAAGGCGCTGGAGGGGTTATTCCTCCCAATGCGACTTTGATTTTTGACGTTGAGCTTATGAATGTAAAATAAGAACAACTTATATACATAAAAAAAGCAGCCAGTTGGCTGCTTTTTTTATTTCCATTTTATATTGCAACCAATACTTGGTTTCTGATCTTTCCGTTGCGGACTATTGTTTAATACATTGTCCAGAGCTTCTCTAAGATCTCTTCCATTTACTGGAATACTATTTCCAGGTCGGGAATTATCTAACTGCCCACGATAGATTAACTTTAGGTCGCCATTAAACACATAAAAATCTGGAGTGCAAGCGGCATCATAGGCTTTAGCTACTTCCTGAGTTTCATCATACAAATAGGGGAAAGAGTAGCTGTGTTTTCGAGCTGTTTTCCACATTTCGGCAGGAGAATCTTGTGGATATTTTTCAACATCATTGCTACTAATGGCAACAAATCCAAAACCTGTCACTCGATAATCATTACACAAACGAACAATTTCTTCATTTACGTGTTTCACAAACGGGCAATGATTACAAATGAACATTATAACGGTACCCTTTTCTCCTTTGATGTTCTGTAATGAAACAGTATCCTTAGTAACAGAATCAACCAAAGTAAAATCTGGAGCTACAGTACCCAGCGGCATCATGTTGGAAGGTGTTAAAGCCATATATATCTTAAATTTGAATCTTCACTATGCAAGATATTACATACGTCGCAAAATTACTATCTTGGTTACATAAAATATATACAATGGAATTAAGTTGGAAAGACTTTGAAAAAGTTGAAATGCGAGTAGGTACTATACTGGAAGTGCTAGACTTTCCGGAAGTAAGAAATCCTGCCTATAAGCTGCGTATTGATTTTGGTGATTTAGTTGGAATCCGAAAATCTTCGGCTCAAATTACAAGCCGCTATAATCGTGAAGAACTCGTGGGAAAACAAGTTGTTGCCGTAGTGAATTTTCCTAAGAAACAAATAGCCACATTTATGAGTGAATGTTTGGTGTTAGGAGCGGTGGATGGCAAAGACGTTACCCTTTTAGAACCTAACATGCCTGTGGCCAACGGATTGCGTATTTCGTGATTTTTAAAGTACCTCTTGGTCTCCAATATTTTAACGATACCATGCATGGACATAATCCTATGAATAGATCGATTTTCTTTAAAAAGTAGTACATTTAATTTTGAATAAAATAGTTATATGGGGCTTTCTTTATATCCAATAGTTTTGATTCATTCCAGACCGTAGAAGAATGCTTTTCAATTCATACCATTTTTTAGTTTTCATAATAGTTTTAATCCCGTTATTCATTGCGTCTAAAGGAAAGAGGTGGGTGGTATTACTCATTGCCAGCTACGTATTTTACATGTTATGGAAATGGGAGTACATATTTTTAATAATTATCTCTACTCTTGTTGATTATTATGTAAGCAATGAACTTGGGAAGTCAGATAATAAAGCTAGAAGAAAAGCGCTGCTGGGTTTAAGTTTAACTGTTAACCTGGGCATTCTGTTCTTTTATAAGTACTTCGAGTTCTTTATTCAGGATGTTTTTCTGTTAGATCGTAGGGAGGTACTTGGTAATCTGGAGTTCTTACTTCCGGTAGGAATTTCCTTTTATACCTTTCAAACCTTATCCTACACCATTGATGTATATAACAGAGTCATAAAACCCGAACGTCATTTAGGCAAATTTGCATTGTTTGTAAGCTATTTTCCTCAATTAGTAGCGGGACCCATTGAAAGAGCAGGACATCTCATTGTTCAAATAAACAAGAAACTTGATTTTAAAACAACAAACCTGATTCCTGCTGGAAAAATTTTCCTGTGGGGGTTGTTTAAGAAGGTAGTCATTGCTGACAGAGTAGCATTAATTGTAGACCCCGTTTTTTCAAACCCTGAAAGCTATGGCTCAGAAATGCTCATATTGGCTTCGGTTATGTTCGCTATCCAGATATATTGTGATTTTTCAGGGTATTGTGATATGGCAATTGGGATATCCAGATTGTTTAATGTCAAACTAAGTAAAAACTTCAATAGCCCATATTTTTCTTTCAGTATTACTAATTTTTGGAGGAGATGGCACATTTCATTATCTACATGGTTTAAGGACTATGTATATATTCCATTAGGAGGCAACAGAGTTGTAAAATGGAGATGGTACTATAATCTCTTCATTACCTTTGTGCTAAGCGGACTATGGCATGGTGCCAATTGGACATTTATACTTTGGGGGGCGTTTCATGGGACGTTACTGATTCTTGAAAGGGTTTTACCTTATGTTAGAATACATAAGGCGCCAAAGATGTTATTTGTTTTTATTCTTGTCACAATAGGATGGATTATGTTCAGGGCAGAAAATGTACATGATGCTCTCTATGTTTATTCAGAAGTGTTTAGCAATTGGTGGGACATTGGCACCTTGCGTAAAGAGTTATTTGGCATTGGGATAGGTAAATTGAATTTAATTGTGGCAGCATTTTCTATCCTTCTATTAATAATGTATGATCTTAAATTAAAAATGAAGAACTATTTGCTTCAATCGTTATTTTACTTGATCCTGATATTTTCGGTAATTATTTTCAGCATGGGAGAGGCTCAAGCTTTTATTTATTTCCAATTTTGATATGAAGAAACCGTTTTATTTTCTATTAATGTTTTTGTGCTTGAACGGGCTGCTTTCTTTCTGTTTTCATCAAATGATGAAGGAAAGCCGATTGATCTCTTCGGATGCCAAAATGAAAGAAGCTAATGGTGAAATTGAATATGTAATAGCTGGAACCTCACACGTTTTGGCAATTCAAGAAAAGGAGCTTCCAAATGCAATAAATATTGGTACGTATGCTGAAGCAATTCATCAAACCTATTACAAACTTCACTACTTATTAAATAAGGAGGAAGTATCTATTGATAATATTATTTTTTCATACGATCTAGAACTTTTAAAAAAGAGTGACGTAGATAATCTTAACTATCAATATTATTGGAATAAATATGAAAACAAGCCTGAGCTCATCAAATTTAGTGACAGCAAACTGGACTTCACCTTAAATAGGATCGCCACTTTTTTATTTCCATATAAGGACGGAGAGGTAGATGCTTTCGATTATTTGTCTGCTGATGAAAAAAATACTACACTGGCAAACTTAAGGGATGGATCAAGCGTACCAACCCTAAATCCTTCGGCAAAGAGAGAAATAAACGATACGTGTTTATCTGACCAAGTGTCCTCCTATGGAGCGTATTATTTTTCAAAAATCATTGCCCTTTGTCAAGCGAAAAATGTGCGACTTAACTTGGTTAGATTTCCGGTCACACCAAATTTTTATTTTAATAAATCAAATTGTTTTTCTCCAGACGAGTATTACGAGAGACTACAGAAAGAATATCTTCAAGACAAGGAGAATATATTTGTGCTGGATTTCCATGATCTGTATGATGAATCTAATTTTAGAGATGCACATCATTTAAAAGGAGGGCAGATTCGAGTGGACTTTACCCATGAACTCATACATAGAATGAACGAATTTCCACAAGCGCTAAAGTGAATATGCATATTTCATGAATTGTGCAACAATCCGTTTTTGGTTTCGTCTTTATGAATAATCAACCTTTTTATAGTATGCATAAACTAGTCACCACTCTACTAATCATTATAGGTTTTTCCTCCTGTACTTCAGAAACGTCTAATCTTATTTCGTTTACAGTCTCTCCCGTCATTGTGGATGGTGAAAACCAGTTGAAAATTAAGCTTCGCTGTCATGCAGAGGCTGATGGTGAAACCACACTCCTTTTTCAAGATGCTGTTTGGGGCCAGGACAGTATGCACAACGTGATTGCGTCTATGAGACTGCTAAATGCTGAAGGACAGGTTACAAAAAATAAGGACAGCGGTTGGATTCAAATAACACATCCTAAAGAGTTAGAGGTGTTAGAATTTGAATACCAGATATTGCAGGACACCCCCAAGGAGCTCACTACAAAAACGGATTCTAGACCCATCATTCAACCCGAATACTTTCATGTGTTTTCTCACAGCCTCTTTATGTTGCCCAAAGAAACGATAGCAACTACCAATGATAATCTTGATGTACACATACAATGGGCCGGTTTTCCAGATGAGTATGCGCTCCAAAATAGTTTTGGCAGCAATCTGAACGAACAGTCTATTCGAGGTATTTCCGAAGAAAAATTTCATACAGCCCTCTTTGCAGGAGGAGATTTAAGAATTCATGATATTGATATTCAGGGAAATCAAGTAGTTTTTGCCACCCGCGGGGAGTGGGAGGTGTTTCAGGATTCAACACTAGTGAACATTCTTGAAAACACCATGACGGTGCAACGAAATTTCTGGAAAGATCATTCTCAGCCATATTTTTCAGTAACGATGATGCCCACAGTGCAGAAGCAGGGTAGTAGTTTCCATGGTACAGGATTAACAAACTCTTTTTCCTTAACGGCTAGTAACAACCAATTTCTGGAAGTGGAGGGCTTGGCATATCTCGTGAACCACGAATTGCAGCATAACTGGATAGGCACGCTTATTAAAAATGTGAACGAAGAAGAGCAATACTGGTTTAGCGAAGGGTTTACAGACTACTTTACCATCAAGAACATGGCAGTGCATGAAATTTATAATCTAGATAAAAACTTCTTTGTAAAGGAGTTTAACACCTTTATGCGTGCATTATTTACTTCTCCAGTTAAAGACGCGCCCAATAGCGAAATTAACTATGATAATTTCTGGTCAAGTAGAGATTATAGTAAACTCCCTTATCATAGGGGAGCTTTGTTTGCTTTCTATTTAGACCATAAGATTGGGAAAGATTCTAAGGGAGAATATAATCTGGATCATGTTATGTTGGATATTAAAAAAGCCGCAGAAACCTCTGGTCAAAAATTAACACATTCCTATTTTATAGAGACCGTTGATGCATATCTTGCTGAAAGTATCAAACCTTTTTTTGATACACACATAGAACAAGGCGAGTTAATGGATTTAACCGAAATATATACCGAATTTGGTTTAGAATTTGAACCAACAAGTCAAGTTTTTGATCTTGGTTTTGAATTTTCGGAAGATAATCTAAGCATTGCCTCAATTGATCCAAATTCTGAAGCCTATAAAGCAGGTTTACGTCAAGGGGATCGACTGGGGCGCCGCAGTATTTACTATGGAAGCCTCACAAATAAAGCTGAGTTTACGGTGGTAAGAAATGGGGAAGAGGTGCCAGTAAGCTATTACCCAATAACCGAAGCACCAATACCTCAGTTAAAGGCCACTGATAATAACTTTAAAAACTTAACCTTTTAGTCTCTATATATCACTATCCAATTTATCTGTCACTACATAGTATCTCGGGTCGTCAATGGAAGATTCAATGATAGTTTCAAATTTAGGGTTGGCCTTTAGCAATAATGTTTTACAGTCGGGGCTTAAATGGGTGAATTTTACTTCCTTGCCTAGATCCAAGTATTTATTGGCAATATTACGCAGGGCTTCAACACTAGAATGATCACTCACTTTAGATTCAATAAAATCGATTTCAACACGTTTGGGATCATTTTTGACATCAAACTTAGTATTGAAATTTTGAATAGAACCAAAAAATAAGGGCCCCCAAATCTCGTAGACCTTGGTGCCATCTTCTTTAATACGTTTTCTTGCGCGAATCATAGTAGCATTCTTCCAAGCAAATACTAAAGCGGAAACAATGACACCTGCAATAACGGCTATGGCTAGATCTTGCCAAACCGTAATGGCCGAAACCAATATCAATACAATGGCATCAGATAAGGGTATTTTATGTAAAATTCTGAAACTACTCCATGCAAAGGTGCCAATTACAACCATAAACATCACCCCAACCAAAGCAGCGATGGGTATTTGCTCAATTAATGGGGCACCAAACAAAACAAAACATAATAGGGCAATGGCTGCTGTTGCTCCAGACAAACGTCCTCTTCCGCCAGAGTTTACATTTATAATAGACTGCCCAATCATGGCGCAACCTCCCATACCACCAAAGAGACCATTCAGGATATTTGCACTTCCTTGTGCCACACATTCACGGTTACCACTTCCACGGGTCTCCGTCATTTCGTCAATGAGGTTAAGTGTCATTAAAGATTCTATCAATCCAACTGCGGCCAAGATAAAGGCCGTGGATAGAATTATTTGCCAATGCGCTAAGGCAGTGTCAAGAAGAGAAAATATTTGTGACTGAAAAGTGGGTAATGACCCTTGTAAACCTTCTCCACCGCCATCACGAATAAATGAACCTACGGTACTCACATCAATACCTCCAAAGATAACAAGAGCGGCTACAACTATAATGGCAGCGAGTGCCGCTGGAACCTTCTTGGTGATTTTTGGCAGTCCAAACATAATTCCCATGGTGAGTCCCACCAGGGCCATCATTATCCAAAATGTGCTATTTGAGAAAAGGGCGCTAAACCAAGCTCCAGTGTCACCTAAAAAAGATATTTCAGAAGGAACCACGTTTGGAAATAGGGTGAGTTGTGATAAAAATATAACTATGGCCAGTCCATTAACGAAGCCCATCATTACAGGGTGTGGAATAAGCCTAACAAATTTTCCAAGCTTAAAAACTCCGGCCATTATTTGAATACCCCCGACCAATAGCAGGGTTATGAATAACCATTGAAGTCCCAGGCTTTCAACGGGTGTTTCTAAAGACAATCCAACTTCATTCCCTTTTTGTATAAGGTGCACCATGACAACGGCCATGGCGCCTGTAGCTCCAGAGATCATTCCAGGTCTTCCACCAAACAAGGCAGTAACAATTCCCATCATAAAGGCACCGTATAATCCCACCAGAGGGTCTATACCTGCTACAAAGGCAAAGGCAACTGCTTCAGGAACTAAGGCCAAAGCAACTGTAAGGCCCGAAAGAATATCATTCTTCGGGTTGTTTGTAAAGTTACGTAGGAGTCTTCTTGTCATTGCGCTTTCTGTTAAAAAAGTGGCAAATATACGGTTTTAGATGTGAGGAGAGGAGAAATAAATTTAAAGGATACGCCTGTATATTTTTAAGGAACTGTTTTCTTCCATCTTGGTTTCATAAAAATCAAAACCTAACTTATGAATAATCTTTTCTGAAGCGATATTATCTCGCTCATATACTGCATATACGGTAGTGATGGCAGTGCTACTTTCCACAAAATCCATAGCCAATTTTGCCGCTTCAAAGGCATATCCTTTTCGCTGATGAGCGTTACATATTTGCCAACCTATTTGAGTTCTGTCAGTATTTGGGATTGGAGTAACATTGATGCATCCAATGAGATCCATAGATATGCAGTCCCGAACCACCCAATAGTAGCCTGCGCCAGATTCAATTTGTTCAATTTTTAATTGGAGGAAATCCCTATACGCTTCTTTTGTTTTCCCCAATAACGGTTTAATGTATTTAAAAGCATCGGGTTCCTGAAACATGTCTAGTACTTCAGGAAGATCTTGTGATGTTATTAAACTAAGTGTGATTCGATCCGTTTTCATTATTGATTCCTATTGATACTAGCGAGATAAAATATTCATATATGCTTTCCACGGCCCGACTTCTTCGGAATATTGTTTTGCCATTACTCGTGCTATTTGAGAAATATGTGACAGATCGTGCGTTACCCAGGCCGATAGAAGTTGCCTAAGCGTAACGGGGCCCAAATCTGGATGTACGCCTTTTTTCTCGAGGTCATCCTCGGTTAGATTAAGAGCGGCTAGTTTCTCTAGGTTTTTTGATCTTAGGGTTTCAAATTCATCTAGGAGTTGATGAAGCGTTTTTCCTTTACTGTTTTCAAATTGGGCGAAACGGTCAAAAGGGATGAACGTTTTGTCGGAGTTTTCGCTGAGGATAATCGCTGTTCGTTCCAACCAATCTGTATGCTCACCATGGGTTAAATGCCCAATAATGTCAAAGGGATTCCAAGTAGAATTACCTTCATTACTATGAGTCCAATCTTCAGACAGGTTTACTAGAAAAGCGGAAAGGACCTTTGGGGTCCTTTCCAATATTTGCAAAGCCTTATGTAATTCGAAATCCATTACTTATTCGCTTCGATCCAGTTGTTAATTTTGTCTTCTAACAATGCGAGAGGTACGCAACCTGTTTCCAGCACTTGGTTGTGAAATTGGCGGATATCAAATTTATCACCCAAGGCTTCAGCCGCGTTGGCACGAAGCTCGCGGATTTTTAATTGTCCAATTTTATATGAAAGCGCTTGTCCAGGATTCGCCATATATCTTTCTATTTCAGAAATAATACTGGCTTCAGATTCTGCTTCGTTGTCCAGAGAATATTGGATAGCATCTTCTCGTGTCCATCCTTTAGAATGTAAGCCCGTATCCACAACCAATCGAATAGCGCGATGCATTTCGGCACCTAGCATTCCGAAGTATTGATAGGGATCTGTATACAATCCTAATTCACGCCCGAGCGATTCGCTATACAACGCCCATCCTTCGCCATATCCACTATACCAAAGTGTTTTTCTGAATTGAGGTAAGTCATCACTTTCTTGAGTTAGTGAAATTTGGTAATGGTGCCCAGGAATTGCTTCATGCAAAAATAGAGACTCGTCAGAGTAGACATTGTATTTTGATGCATTGGGAATAGGGGTGTAGAAAATACCAGGTCTAGTACCATCTAGAGAGCCTGGATTATATTCTGCGCTCGATGATTTTTCTCTAAAAGCTTCAGTACGCCTCACTTCAAAAGCTGTTTTAGGCTTAACGTCAAATAATTTTTCAATTTGTGGTTTCATACGTTCATGGATCGCATTGAAATTATCAATTACTTGTTGCGCTTCGGTGAAAGGCATAAGGTCTTTGCTGTTTCTTACGTGATCAAAAAACGATTTAAGATCTCCGGTGAAACCAACTTCTTCCTTCACTTTTTCCATTTCAGAAGAAATACGTGCAACTTCCGAAAGGCCTAACTGATGTACCTCATCAGCAGTCATGTTAGTGGTGGTGTACAGTTTTATTTGATAGTCATAGTACTTGCTTCCATTAGGTATTTCTGAAATACCACTAGACGTTCTTCCTGCCTCCATATATACACCGTTCATAAAATAATGCATGCTTTTGTAAGCGGGAACCACTTTGTCCTGTATCATACTTGTATAGGCAGTAGTCAATCTATTTTTATCTTCTTCGGAAAAGCCTTCTGGCATGTTCTTTACGGGACTATAGAAAAGGTGGTTTTCTAAATCGTCCTTCATCAATGCCGCCATCTGCGGAACCACTTTAGCTATTAAAGATTTGGGAAGTACATAGCCCGATGACATACCTTCTTTCATTTTAGCTTCTGCCGAAGCCATCCATGCTAAATACCCATCCATTCTTGATAACCAATTGTCATAATCTTCAACAGTAACAAAAGGTTGTGCACTTGCTCCGCTTGCCAACTGACCTACAACAAGATTGACAGACCACATTTGATCAATAGGGAAGAGGTCTGTTCGAAAGGTGAGTCCTTCTAAATTAATATCACACTCCCAAATTAGAATTGCTCTGCTCATTTGCTCACTCTCAGTAAGAGATTCATTTTTAAATTGGGATAATTTCTCCTTGTAACCGGTGTAATGGGCTTTTAATTCATTGGTATAATCATCAGATAACACATTGGGAAACTGATCATTGTAGCGGTTGTCTCCTGAAAATGTTGCATTGAGCGGATTTAGTTTTAATCCATCTTCATAATAATTGTCCAGCATGGTGTTGAATTCTGCACTCATATTTACAGGTTCTTCGGTTGTTGTTTCATTTTTACAAGCAATAAATAGCACCGAAAAGAATAGCAGTGCCAACATTTTTTTAATCATGATAGTGGTTTTATTTTTAAGGAATTTAAAGATAGTAAAATTGTTGAAGTGAAATGTATTTATTGAAGCTCTTGCAAGGCGAGTTCCATTTCATATTGATCTACTGTATTTATGAGACCGGCTCGTTCAATATGTTCGATTTTTTTGGTGAGGCGTTCGTCAACATTATTTATAGTCACTTGTGATGAGACCTTTTTAATACCGGCAAACAGAAGCGCCCAATGATATTCACTTTCTATAAAGCAACCCAATTGAGCAATATAGCCAGAGGCCCAGTTAATGATAAAATATGATGCTTGAACACCATCTTTTTCGATAATGAAGAACCTATAATTACCTCCTTGGATTGAATTTTTATGACTGTCCCAAGAATAATTTTTCTGGTGAGGAAGTGCTTCCCAATCCACTTCTGTATAAGTAACCTCTCTAAGAGAACCTTCAAAGGCAGCATCTGCCAGTATCTCTCCTTTGAAACATTTATAATCTCTACATATGGCAAAGCCGATACTTTCATAAGATTTAATCGCCCGATGGTTCTTTTTTATAACTTCAAGCGTAGCTTTTCTAATTTGATGATCTCGTAATTCGGGAAGGCATGTTTCATAGATGGCTTTAACAATTCTACGGCCTCGAAATTCTGGGAGAACCCCAGTTCCTGTATTGTAGGCAATTTTCTCACCCCACCGCTGGTCTATACCATGTAATATGAAGCCAACCAATTGGTCATTTTCAAACATTCCATAAGAAAGGCGATAATCAACATTAGCAGCTTCCCAACGTTTTTGGTAATAGGTGGGATCTTGAGGCATAGTCACATAATAGTTTTCAAAAGATTTAAGAAAACAGGTCATGAGAACGTCAAAACTGGTATTTCCCAAATGCCCAACTACCATGGTCCTGCATATGTTAAGTCTTCCCCAGAGATATGTTTGAGGTAATCAAATTTCAATTTGATAATTTGCCGTATATGTAAATGATCGTGGGCTAACCAGTTAGATAGAAACAGTTTAGCAGACATAGGCCCTCGTGTGGCATGTAGATGTGCGTTTTCCCACTGTGGGTTTTCCAAAGAACGCAACCATTGAACAGATTTTGCACGTTCTTCCAAAAGCACATTTAGGGTATGATTGTAGTTTTTTTCAATATACTTTCTTTCTTTAACCAATGCCACTGGATTGAACGGAGGAAGCGTTTCTTGAGGATGGTATAAAACTCGCTCTACCCTCGCTCTAAAATCTTCCAATTCTTCATCCACAAGATGGCAGACAATTTCAAGCAAACACCATTTTTCAGGAGCTTGTCGCCAAAGGTATTGCTTAGGGGTAATTCCTGAAAACAGCCCGATAAATACAGTTGCATTAGTTTCCAGTTCTTTAATAATATGGGAGTAATTCATGTGTTATATTGTTATCTCGCCTCTCAAATATAAAACAGCTTTTCCTTTAATAAAAACGCGATCACCTTTCAAACTACAAAAGAGTTGCCCCTTGCGGTTTGACAATTGTAATGCATCCATATTTTTCTTCTCAAGGCGCTGCGACCAGAATGGTACTAGCGTACAATGTGCAGATCCGGTAACGGGGTCTTCAAAAATACTTGCCTGCGGGGTAAAAAAACGAGAAACAAAGTCTACAGTTGCCCCTCTAGACGTGACTATAATCCCTCCGGGGTCTAGATTAATCTGGTTAATGATACTTTGATCTGGGGCTAGGTTTCTAATGTCTTCTTCAGAATTGTATACTAGTAAATAATCTCTGCTCTTCCAGACTTCAACAGGCTGAATATTTAGAGCTTCTTTAATGATGAGTGGTAAATTTGCTCGGATAGGTGGTCTCGAAGGAAAATCCATTTCGAAAAGATTGCCTTGCTTTGTAACGGATAGTGTGCCGCTATGGGTGTGGAAGTGTATTGCCTTTTCTGCAGGCTCAAAATAATTAAAAATCACCATGGCAGTAGCCAAGGTAGCATGACCGCAAAGATCCATTTCTATTTCAGGGGTGAACCAACGAAGGTGGTAGGTATTGGAACTTTCCCGAACAAAGAAAGCAGTTTCCGCCAAGTTATTTTCCAAGGCTATTTTTTGAAGGTGCGCGTCTGGGAGCCAAGCCTTTAATGGGCATACGGCTGCTGAGTTCCCGCCAAAGACTTTATCTGTAAATGCATCTATTTGAAAAATTTCAATGGTCAATTTTTGAGTAGTTAGGTAAAAGAAAAAAATTAGGTGTCATTATCCGAATTACGCTTTTTATGTTTCTGATCCATAGCAGAACCTATAGCAGCGCCTATGGCGATACCTACAGAAATGCCTATGGCAATTTTTCCCAGTACGACACCTATGGCCGTTCCAAATGCCATGCCTAGAGCTATACCAATTCCTAGGTAATTTTTGTCCTTTTCTTTTTTCATGAAAGTATCAAAGCAGTTATAGTTCGTGTTTCTAGTTACTATCTAAAGGTATTACATCTACTCGGTCCAATTGCCAATCATCTATTGTTTTCTTCCATATCTCGGTCAACGCCGCGGTAGATGTAGACGTATCGCCTTCTGGGCCTAAATAAGTTTCGGTGACTACTCTTCGTATAAACGCCGTGTTTTTTTCAACTAGTATTTCAACATACTCCGAGCTTCTATGTGTAACCCTCCATCCTATGTCAAACCATGATTTAACAGATTCAATCCATTCCGCTTTTCTGTTTATTTTGTTGCTTCCTAAAGTCCATCTACTGAAAGTTTCCGTTAGAAATGTGCCGTAGGCATCACCTCCTTTTCCTTGTGGTGCCGTGGTTTCTGAGAAACCCTCCATAGTATCAATAATTTCTTGTTGCGCTGGAGTCCAGTTGTTTTGTGATATGAGCATTTCTGAAATCATTACGAACAATAAAAGGAGAATCTTTTTCAGTGGCATAGTATTTATTTTTAGTGACTACTTTTTATCTAGAAAGTCCTTTAAATTTCCTTTAATAAAATAGTTCCAACCAGCGCGGCAACTTTCTGGGTTGAACTCTGGAATATCCTGTGGGAAACTTTCAATTCCTTGACAGGTAAGGGTGAGTTTTGTTTGACCGTTTTCCTCTAGTATATGGAAGGAGACGTTGGCTTCTCCAGGGTAATTGGGATACCTCCAATCATATGAAATCTTTCGCTCAGGTAACACCTCTGTGATTTTCCAATGGTGTGGAAAAATGCGATCTTCTACCTGAACTGTAAAGGAAGTCTCAAAGCCAACCCGAGGTTCGAAAGATTCAATATTATCAAAATACCATTGTACCATTAGGTCATGCTGAGTTATAGACCTCCATACGGTTTCCCGGGGAACATCAAAATAGTGTTCAACAATTATAGGATCATTCATGGTATTCTCTTTTGTATTTAATCAAGTCTGTCTATTTCTTGTTTTAAATCTAACAGCAGCTGTCTCGCTTTTTCTTCTATTCTAATATAAAGTGATAGCATATAACTATCTGTTCGTTGTGCCCAATAAATAATTCGAGCGAATTCAACATCATTCATCAATTGGTCATAATCAACCATCTTTATTTGAAAATTGGAGAGATCAAATTTTTCCAATAACAGGGGTTTGATGTAGTTTTTGAAATGTTGGTGATGCTCTATTTCGTTTGAAATGATACGTTTATGTTCAAGGTCATAGTACAATGAAATTTTAAGACGAATACTGTCGTTGGTAATTGTTTCAATGCCACGTGACCGTAATGTCTCATAGGCAGCATTATTTGAGAAGAAGGTGGTTAGTCCCTTAATTTCTGGCATTAATCTTTCAAGAGAATCAGACATTGGAAGATTCTCCTCAATATGGTTTGTCAATAACTTATATAGTGCGACTCTACCTTGAAATCCAATCACATTTTCTTCAATATCGTACAAATCTTGTTGAAGCGCTTCTCTAATTTCTCGAAGCGATTGTATTTCGATTTTAGCACTTTTTTTAGATTCATTCCAGTTATTAAAAGATATAGCCGCTGTAATACCTAAGAAAATGAGAATGATTTCCCCAAAAGCGTATCGCCAATTAATACCCACGGATTTCTTTTTGCTCATCACTATTTTTTACATCTCGTCACCAAAGAAAATGGCATTCATCAATAATTTGTTCGTTCCATACCAAAAGGCTCGAAAGTTTGTATTATCGGTAAAATAAATCACCTGCCCGCGGCCCATACCACCAACTTTAAACGGTACTGTGTTTTTTAGATCATCCAAGTTGGATTTGGAGATATAACCGCTCATCAATGGATTATTTGTATACTGTATGGGGTTGTTGTAACTATTTCCATCTGCTTTAAGAAACAATGTTGTATTTCTAAACATAGGTAATTTGTCATTCTTATATCCGAAAGCAATAGGATGGGAACGATCCAATTTAGTTTCAAAAATAGCACCTCCAATTACCTGAGCCCCAAAATAGTTACCTCGCTGTTCATAGGAAATAGTGTTGGTAGAATCTTTTCTGCTTTTGAAATCCATTTTCAATAGTTCATTACTATTTAACCATCTTCCAGCACTTCTATAGCCAATGAGAGTTCCCCCATTGCGTACCCAAGTTTTGAGTTTTTCGGCATCACTTTTTTTCAGGCCACGACCCCCACGCGAGGCAGGTAAAATAATATCGGTATATCTGCTTAGATCTGTCCAGCTAAAGTTGCGAGTATCGATCTTAGTAATTTGCATGTCATATCTAGTATCGAAGAGATGCCATACTTCACCGGCATCATGCGGATTGATGCCATCACCAACTAAAATGGCAACCTTGGGTGCTTCTAATGCTCTAAATTGATTACTTCCTAGATCAATTCCTTGCGTTAAACCAGTACTCACCGAAGTTATTGCAACATGAGAATCCGTGGCAATTTCGTTGAGAAAAGCTCCTAGTTCACTCGCTGAGAGTTTTTGATTCTGAACCGGAATAAGAATGGTTCCATAATCATAGGATTTTCCTTCTACGGAAAAAGGACGCATTCCTACCTTTGCTCGAAGTCCTTTTTGAAGAATCTTGTTCAAGGCTTTTGGCGTGTAGTAGTCATGCCATTCCATGAGGTATCCATAATTGGATGTGCCTGGAGGGGTAACAGCATTCATTGCAAATGATGTTACTTCGGCACCGGCACGACTCATTGAGGCATTTTCAATATAATCGACATTAAAGGAGAGCGGAAAAGTCCATGCACTAACATCGTAAAACAGGCTGTCTTTGAATGTAGTTCGTTTTTCAAACATTGCTTTAATAAGACGATGTTGTTTTTGATTCATGGGAACTACATAACTATATCCTTTTTTATAGTTTTTGCCTCCCGAGGAAAAATCACTTTTCAATTCGTGAAACTTGATCTTGTGTCTGTTGAGTATTTCGGCCAAATGAAAGGTCTTGGAAGCGTCTTTTTCATCACCAAAAACGATAGCGCCGCCAGAGGATGCCTCTTGTCTAGCATCGGCAAAGAATTTTCTTTGATAATCCAGCATTTGCGTTCTCATGGATACTGCTGCTTCCAGTGTAGACAGTGCCGCAGTGAATTGGTTTCTTATGGTAAAAGGAAAGGTCAAAATACCGTTGTCGCTTTCTTGAGCGTGTCCTCTAGAGGAAGCCTGCTCGAAAAGAATACCAACACTTCCATTAATATCAGGGAAGGTTGATCCTTTTCCGTAGTAGAAATCATCAAAACTTTCTTCCGTATAATAAAAACTTCCAAGCTTGTTAAAGGCACGTGCGTGAAATTTAGCGATGTCACCAGTAAGATCCTGGTTTTTTTGAGGTGTTAATGGATGGGTTCTCGATGGAATTCCTGGTTGAAAAAAGAAGCTCGCATTGGTGCCCATTTCGTGATGATCTGTCAAGATATTAGGGTACCATTGATGAAATGATTTAATGCGGGCCCGGCTTTCTGGTAATTGTGCGGGTAACCAGTCTCTATTCATATCAAACCAATAATGATTTGAACGTCCTCCCGGCCACACTTCGCTATACTCTCGATCGTTGGGATCAGGGTTAATATTTTTACTTTTATGAACATTCGCCCAATAGGCAAATCGTTGTAGACCGTCAGGATTAAAGGAAGGATCAAATAAGATGATGGTATTGTTAAGTAATTCGTCAATTTTAGCTCCCTGAGCGGCTGCTAGGTAGTAGGCCACAGCCAATGATGCGTTTGAACCACTGGGTTCGTTACCGTGGATAGAAAACCCTTGATACACTACAATTGGCA
>Ga0316204_10003494_pt1 | contig 31195 bp, 23 predicted proteins | sample 6monrhotite_MG_2_FD_205661 | JGI IMG/M metagenome (GOLD analysis project Ga0316204, IMG submission 205661) | Microbial mat bacterial communities from mineral coupon in-situ incubated in ocean water Damariscotta River, Maine, United States -... | ecosystem: Environmental > Aquatic > Marine >...
AAAATAAAATCGAAAAACGGAGAAAAGCGCACGAAATATTCGCTGAAATTGAAAAGTTAACGAAAAAAATCGAAAATTTTCCAGAAAAAATGATCAGTGAATTATTTTAGCTTCGTGCAAAGGTCTCTACTTATTATAATACCTATTCCTCAATTGATTCTCTTTGATCTTGACTAAACAAAGATACGTGAAAAAATGCTGTTCTGTTGCTATTTGCTAAATTGACAAACTCATATCCTCGCTCCTTAAAGATCCTAATTACTGCACAACTGCCTGTTCGGTGTCATCTCTATCGATTTCGGTATCATGAATTTTCTTGATATATAGCCCTCTGGAACTCCGAGCTAGGTCGCATAAAATACTATCATTTATTTAAACCGTTGCAGTTATATCTCTGTTGCAGGACTTGTTGCCTGTAGGCAGCGAAATGATCTTAATCTCAATATCTACTGCATAAATGTGTACTACGTCACAATTATTTTGCTTTTTCACTATTCAAATGTTATAAAAAGACCTAGGGTAAGAGTGTTAAGTTCTTGATTTTAGCTGTCCATATCAATAGTAATAAAAAAATACACTGATATGAGTAAGGGATACCCACTCAATAACAACAATCAATCTATACATTTTCTGACTTTACGTTGCGTTTGAATTATTTTATTCCGTGTGGACTTCGTTCACTCATACATAAACGACGCTGTGTATATGAGAATTTAACTATCAGCAGGAGCTATTGTGAAATCATCTATTATTCCTCGTATTCAGTTCGTTTTTATCGGTTTCTTTTTTGTGTTTATAAACAGCCATCATGCTTTTGCTGAAGAGGGCGACGTTCCGACGGTAATAACTCCGATAAGCGATGAAGTCGCGATCGAAAATACCGCTTACAATTTGAATGTCGCGGGTAATTTTTCTGGTGGTAGTGAAGAGGATCCTTTGAACTTCAATGCTACGGGGTTAACTGCAAACTTAAATATTAGTAATGATGGTTTGATATCTGGGTTTGTTTTAACCGCTGATATAGGTGACCATGTCATTACTGTTACTGCGGTAGACGGTTCGGGGGCTTTGGCGAGTGATAGTTTTACTTTATCGGTGATTTCAAGTGCAACTTTGTTCGCGATGGATGATCAGTTTAATGGGGTTATTGAAGATAGCGTTTCAAACTTACTGGGTGTGTTAGCAAATGATACTGGAGCCGGAACTTTGCAAAGTATAACCGTTCCAGATAATGGTGGCACTGCTATTATCAACGCTGGACAAATAGAATATACGCCCGCTACAGATTTTTCCGGTAACGAAACTTTTAGTTATACAATCACGGATGGAACGAATACATCTATGGCTTCAGTAAATGTTGCGGTAAGCAATGTAAATGATTCACCGGTTTTAGATACGCCGATTGGCGATCAAACCGCTACTGAAGCGGTCGCTTTTTCAATCGATGTTTCTACACATTTTTCAGATCCAGATGTTGAAGATATTCTTTCTTTTAGTGTTACAGGATTACCTACTTCTTTTTCTTTATCAAATGCAGGTCTTTTGACTGGAACGGCTGCCTTTGCTGACATTGGCGATCACTTAATTACTATTATGGCTGTAGATTTCAGTGAATCTTCTACGGCGTCAGATACATTTACCTTGAGTGTTATCTCCAATCAGGATGATCTGGCTATTGATGACAGCTTTGCAAATATTTCTGAAGATTCTGCAAATAATTCTCTCAATGTACTAGGCAACGATGTTGGTAATGATTTAACGATTACGTCGACTTCGGTACCGTCACAAGGGGGAAGTGTCGTTATTGTTGGTGATCATGTGGAGTACACACCTGCTGCGGATTTTGCTGGGAGCGAGACTTTTACTTATGCTGTAGTCAATAGTTTAAGCGTAACTGACACAGCATCTGTTACCGTTGGCGTGATCAATATTAATGATGTGCCTGTATTCGATCCTATAGCGGATCAAAATGCGACAGAAGCGGTTTTGTTTAGTTTGGATGTTTCGGGTTTTGCAAGCGATGTAGATGGTGATATCGATTTGTTTAGTGCGACAGGCTTACCGGTTTCTTTGACAATTGACGGGCAAGGTTTGATTTCCGGCACACCGCGTTTTGAGGATGTTGGTAGCCATATTATTACCGTGACTGCCACTGATCGACGCTTAGCTTCTGCTAGTCAAACCTTTATTCTTAATATCAGTGAAAATGCCAGTTTAGTCGCACGAGATGATTATTATTCGTTAGCAGAAAACAGTACTGCGACTTCTTTAACGGTTTTAGATAACGATCAAGGAACTGGATTAGTTATTACCCAAGTTGGAACACCGAGTGCCGGTGGAAGTGCGAACATTATTGCTGGCTCGAGTATTCAATACACACCAGCGGCTAGCTTTTTTGGAAGTGAAACATTTACTTATACGATTGATGATGCAGGAACCAGTTATACAGCGACTGTTTTTGTTAGTGTTTCAAATGTCGATAGCGCTCCGATTGTTGCTACGCCTATTGCCGATATTGCATCACATTCAATTGGCGTATTTTTTGAATTAGATATCAGCAGCAACTTTTTTGAACCTGATGGTCAAGCGATGTTGTTTGCTATGTCTGGAGCACCTGCTTCATTTTCAATTTCAAATGGGGTCATTTCTGGCTCACCTTTGGCGGCAGACTTAGGCAGTTATTCGATCACTGTTACTGCGTCTGACATTAATGACAACTCTGTTTCGGATACGTTTAGTTTGACGATTATTGATGATCTAACTCAGCTAGCCAGAGATGATTTTTTTACTGGTATAGTGGTCGATAGTATTGATAATCCTTTGGATGTGCTTGCCAATGATATAACACCATCAGGGGCAACTTTACTTATCAATTTTACCGGAGCAACTAGTCATGGTGGAACGGTGACTATTGTTTCCAATAGCTCCTTGTTATACACACCTGCAGCTGGTTTTGAAGGTGAAGAAACTTTTACCTATAATTTTATTACTAGTCCAGGATTCCAACAATTTTCTGCCAATGTTACTGTGACAGTTGCGGCGGCTGGTTCGGTGAATCAACCTCCGCAATTAGTTATGGCTATTCCAGCACAAACTAAAAATGAAAATGATAATTTCACCTTGGATCTTAACAGTTATTTTTCAGACGATAATACTGCTCAATTAAATTACGAGTCTACTGTTTTGCCGATAGGGCTCAGTCTTAGTGCAGATGGAATTTTCTCTGGGGTAGCGCAAACAGATTTAGAAGCGGGGCTGCATTCAATTCGAGTGACTGCTGCAGATGATTCTGGCCTTACAACAGCGACCACATTTGAGTTAACCATTAACGCTCAAAATGATCTGCCTTTCGACAATGGTGGATTAACACTTGATCCAACTGAAGTAATTGAAGATCAACTTTTATCTTTAGATCTCAGCGCAACTTTTAGTGATGAAGAAGATGATAATTTAAGTTATGGTGCATCTGGATTACCGGCAAGCATTAATCTTTCAGCTGCTGGTATTTTAACTGGAATGCCATCGAATGATGAAGTTGGTAGCTACAGTGTAGTTGTCACGGCGACAGATTCTAGTGCAGCTTCGGTTAGTAAATCATTTCAATTGATAGTTGTTAACGCAAATGATGCACCTACCGTTATTGCTCCATTAAGTGACGATACCGTTAATGAAGAAACGGCTTACGCTAGAGATATCAGTGGTGCATTTACTGACATTGACGGTGACTCATTAACTTTCAGCGCGACAGGATTGCCAGCTAGTTTATCGATGTCAACGGCGGGGCAAATTACTGGTGTTACTGTTCATGCAGATGTTGGTAACCACTCAGTTACAGTGACAGCGCAAGATCCATCTGGTGCAACTGTTCAAGATCAATTTAACTTACAGGTTTTGGATGTATTACATTCTCCGGTGATTAATGCCATTGCTAATCAATCAACCGACGAATTTGTTCTTTTGACATTTACAGTTTCTGCAACGGATGCAGATACCCAAGATAGCTTAACCTATTCAATTTTGGGTGTTATTCCAGAAGGCGCATCACTCAACCCAGCAACGGGATTATTTAGTTGGACACCGAATGAAACTCACGGTGGTGATTCTTATGTATTAACCATTCAAGTAGCAGACAACACAGGAATGACTGATACAACTGACGTAACAATTATCATCAATGAAATAGACAACGATCCCATCGCGAATGATGACTCTGCAACTTTAGATGAAGACACTTCAGTGACCGTTGCAATTTTAGCAAATGATTCAGATGATGTAGAGCTTGTACCAGCAAGTGTTAGCATCACCCAAGCGGCTACATCAGGACAGATTTCGATCGACACTGTCACAGGTTCGATTAGTTACCAGCCAGACGTTAATTTTAACGGAAACGATTCGCTTAGATATACGGTTAGTGATCCAGCTGGAAATGTTTCTAATGAAGCAGTCGTCAGTTTTGTTGTTAACTCTGTAAATGACGTTCCAGAGTTTTCGACTAGTCCTGAGTTATTGGCTGTCGTTGGTGAAAATTATCTCTATGCATTTGACGCAATCGATGTAGACGATGATGCGATTACTTATAACGCAGTTAGTTTACCAGTGTGGCTGAATTTTAATTCGTTTGATCAAACTCTGACAGGCATTCCTGCTGACACAGATATTGGTGTTCACAATGTTGTGTTGACTGCATCTGACGGTGTGGTCGAAACTGAACAAGTATTCAGCATCGAAGTTTTGCCAAATACTTTGGCAGATTTAGAATTGACTCTAATCGTTAAATCGCCTGCTCACAGAGCAAAGAGCAAAGCCAATCTAAAAGCGGTGATTTATAATCACGGTCCCGATGTTGCGCACAATGTTTTATTTACTGCAGAAGTATTTGGCGATGCGACTGTCAAAGGTCCCGGATATTGTAATGTTTCAGTTGTTGATTCAGTGAGTACCTTGATTTGCGAATACGATAGTGTCGAAGTTGACGATAAAAGAAACATCAACTTTACCGTTCAAAGCGATGAAATAAGTGACATTTATGTTGTCACTAAAGTCAGTTCGATTGATGATACTGAACTTGATAATAATATTGCGTCGACAACTTTATCTTTTACTAATCGAATTTTGGATCGCATCGCCTCTTTACTTGATGCTACTGAAGTCGTATTGATTGGAGATATGGATAACGATGGAAAAAAAGATATTGTATTAGTTGGAAATGAAAATAATGCTGTGACTATTTGGCGACAAAAACGATTCTTTAGATTCGAAAAATATGCAGAGTTTGGTGAGTCAGATAATAGTATCAGTGATGCGGCATTACTCGATGTTGATGGTGATGGCGATCTTGATCTGGCTGTGATGACCAACAGTACTAATGACAATTTACTTTATAGAAACGAGTCAGGAACATTTAATTTTGAACTGTTAGGTAATGAAGTTGCTAGAGGAGTGGTGGCTGCTGATGTTGACGATGACGGCTCTACTGATTTGATTTTAGCTGCTGATGGGGGCAACAGTGTTTATCTAAATGATGGTTCCTCGTTGAATTTTATTCATTCGCTTGGCAGTGCTGATAGTCGGGGACTTGCATTACTTGATATTGATAATGATGGCAAGTTAGATGTGGTGTTCGCGAATATCGGCTCTGAGATTATGGTTTATTTAAATGAAGCACTGATTTATGGCACCGGCACTACGTCTGTTGGTCAAATTATTAGTGGTCGTTATGCTAACGCTTATCCATTATTTAAAAATGGGAAGTCAGCGAGAGTTTTAGTAGATGAAACTTTTGCCATCGCCAAACTCGATTTTAATGGTGACGGACAAATGGATCTTGTTTTTTCTAGTAATGGAAAAATATCGGACAAAACTGTGCCAACTAATCGTTTATTGGAAAATATAGGGCTTGGTCAATTCGAGTCAAGTGGCACGATTGGTTCAGCTAAATCCATTCAGTTAAAAGCTTTTGATTTTAATGGTGATGGTAATCAAGATTTATTAACTTTAAATAAAAATGGTGCGCACCAAATTTTTATGCGGCAGGGACGCTCGTTAGAAAAATCCGGCTCTATTCTCTTATCAGAAAACGCTAAGAGCGCAGCTATTGCTGACTTAGATGAAGATGGCTTGCCTGACCTAATTATTGCGTCAGATACTGGTACGCAAGTTTTTGCCAATAATGGTGAGTTCAATTTTGGTTATGCCAATACAGATCTTAAGTTAGTCATTCAAGGTGAGACTAATATTAATGTTGGCGTTGAAATACCGTATAAACTAGTCGTTGAAAATAACGGAAATAATTTTGCCGAAAGCGTTGAAATTCAAGTTGAATTCGATAATCAATTGACCCTCAAATCATTTAGTGGAATTGGAGCAAGTTGTGTTGCCAATGCAAGTGGAGCAATCTGTACATTCGCTACTTTAGAATCAGCTGAAAAAGCCGAAGTCGTACTGATGATGAGTGTAGATAGCGTTAGCGATATTGAGTTTTCTGCAGTTGTGACAAGTAAAAATAATGAATTTGAAACGTCCAACAACCAAGCAAAAATAAATATTTCTGCAACAAAAACTGAAGAACTAGCCGAGACTTCGACTAACTCTGGAAGCGGTAGTCTGCTTTATTTGTTAATTTGTTTGTCAATGATATTTGGTTATCGTAAGAAAACCCTTTGATAGATTATGGATCTTTAATCTAATTCATTGGTTTGTTATTTTAATGTTGAGGTCTTGTTTTGTCAAAAAACGGACAAAGTATAATCACCCTGTGCCTAGAAACTAATCAGGGTGAGCTTACTCAATCGATTTTAACGAGCGAAAAAATAGTCCTATTCCGCCAACGGTTAAAACAAGTATCATTATAAGATCAAATGCACTCATTGCAGAAAACCTAAAACGTATCGAAGCGATAACACCGAATATAAGAGCAGCAATTGAGCCAACTGTTAAGAGCCACCCAAAGATATTTTTAGCGTTATAAAAAATTATACCCACTCCAAACATGAACGGAAACATAATCATTCCGCTTGTTATGCCAAAGCCTCCACCAAAAGCAGACAAACTATACATCTGCATCCCTAAACCAAAGTTTGAGGTAACCGTGATAGAGTTGAGTAGTAAATAAAATCCACCACACATCATAATAAAACCAATAAAAAATTGCCCTATTCCACCAGATGTTCCACCTGCACCTTTCATAATCATCTCCAATTTATTTTTTAACAACATCATAAACTAAGCGGACCTTGCGTACAAACGAAAGTATTCATGATGAAAGGTGACCGGATTGTAATGATCTAATTATTAGCGCGGCTCAGAGTGGGTATGTTTTATGGTTTATTTGAAATATTAATGATTAGTTAAATTGTAGGTTACTGTTTGTCAGGTTGTATTTAGTGTCCCAGTCTATATACTCATGCTAACTTTGGTAAAGTTGGTAAAGTTGATAGAGTTATGGAATATAAGAATCTATAAGCCGTTGTAGAGCGAATAGCCAATTTTGTTGGTGTAGATGTTAGCTTGAAAAACATCATACATTTCCAGCTAAATTAAGGTAATAGTAAAATAAGGAACTATTTATGCTAAGAAATTTTATACAGCTTATGCTTGTATTCAGCATTTTACTTTTTGCAGGTTGTACCTCAGAACAAGAACGATGGCTGAACAAATTAGAGTCAAAAGCGATAGAAACAGAACGAGCGATTGATGCTATCGACACTCATTTGAATAATGGCGCTGTACGAGGTTTTGCCGGTTCAACTTAAGATTAAAATCAAAGTCTGAATAGAACGATCAAATTCGATCAATTTGGGATCGCTAGCGAACAATTTCCGTGATACTTAAAGTAATTATTTTTTCTCAAAGAACCTGTCAAGTATTATTGTGAGATTTATTCGTTTTTTTACTTCCTGTGACGCTATGGGGGTGAGCAATTACGTTTTGACTATAATTTACAGGAATAGGGATCATAAATGCCAAGACTTTATATTTTGTTGCTTGCTTTATTTTGTAATAGCATCGTTGCTCAAGATTATATTAGAACAAAACAATGTCGATTTTCTAACTTTGAACTCTCTGATAGTGGGAAATATGTATCATTCTTCACTCAAAAAGGTGATATTGATAAGCTCGGAGATAGGGGGTTTAGTCATAGTGTATATGATTTAAAGAACAAAAAAATTATATATAACAGCAAGGGGTCGGTAGTAAATTTTAAATGGGCATTAGGCAGTGATTACTTCTATATGACCCAACCAAAGATGAAAAAAATTCTGCAGTGGTCGGTGTTAGATGGTCATCTTGGTACTTTGTCCAATGCACTTCATGATCCCTATAACATCTCTGTATTAGGTGCCGGGGGGGAGGGGGTTGACTTTTTTGCTGAAAGTATTGTGATTGATAGTATTAAAGCGAACCTTGGTTACATTCCGGTTATTAATTACACAACAAAATTGCCGATAGAACTTCGTTACAGAAAAGGCGGAAAATTTTATAATCGTAAATATCAAGCTGCTCCTTTGTCTAAAGAAATCAGACTAAATGTAGAGGGTACTTATCGATGGTGGGTTGACCCGAATGGAAAACCTTATGCTCGAATAGCAATTAATCAATCCAATTCTAGTTACTCCATTATCTCCGTTGATTCGAAATCCAACAAAGATAAAAAAGTGCTTCTTATCGGCGACTTAAAAGGACTTTCCCCATCTATATTGGGACCTTATGCTAATGATTTTTTTCCAGTATATGATCAAAATAATGAACGTTTTAAAAAGCTATACAGTATATCCAACTTCGAAACAGATACAGTTTCACTTTACGAAAATGATATAAAAACATTAAAACCGATTAAACAAATTTATGTCAATACTCAATTCGATGTTAACAAACCGATTATTGGTTTATCAGGAGAATTACTTGGTATAGAAATTTATACTAGGACAAGAGAGTTTATACCGTTAAGTGAAAACGGACGAAAGTTAGGAAAAATCATAGATAAGTTATCCAAAGGTATCTTTAAACCTTTTGATGTTACTGTAGCAGGAAGTACCGGTGATAACGATTCAATCATTGTCAATTTTAGTTCATTAGGGTTTAATCAAGTTTATCATATTGCGCTTGCTAGTAGCTTGGTGACCCCCGTACCGCAGGAATGTACTCAAGCAACGAACAGAAAAACGGTTATATTGAATGATTCAAAACCAATGGGTTACCTTACTTACAATCCTGCGTCTATAGATAAACCACTAGTTATTCTTTTACACGGTGGTCCAAGAATTCGAGATCGGCTCCTCGGTGAAGACTATCTTTATCAATACTTTGATAAAAACGACTACCCTATTCTCAGAGTGAATTATACCGGCAGCATAGGTTTTGGAGTTTCATTTTCAGATCTAAGTGATGTAAAAAATAGTGGGCAAAACTTGAAAGATATTGAACATCTTTTAAAGCTTGTTCCAGAGCATGTGAGTTCCAACAATCGTAAGGTTATTGTTGGGGGAAGTTTTGGCGGTTATTTGGTTCTTAAATCGCTTTTTGATAAGCACTTATTTAACAAAATTGATCATTATATTGCTATTAATGCACCTCTTTCTTTTCAAAGCTTAGATAGCTCTTTTGGTGATAATTCGTTTGGATATTTCTCCAAAATGATAGAGCCTAAAATTCTTTCTCTAGCTGAAATTAAAATAGAAAAAACAAATATCCCTAAACAAGGGTTATTAGTGTGGGGAAGGGATGATCAAATTGTTAAACCTGATTTAGAGGGGAATAAGTTGCTGGTAAAGAAATTTGAATGGTTTAAAACGATTGAACTAGAAAATTCGGGACATTCAATTTCTTCGTCCGATTTGGGAAGGTTATATACTGAATTAGATGTTTTCTTCGAAAGTCTCGGTCATAAATAATGAACGAGCTTTTTTGGTGATAGGGCAATAATCTATTAATGTGAATGTCAGCTTATGGTAAATCGAACTTCTCAGCCTGTTAATTTTATTGCCCGACGTACGATGATGTCGAAACTAGTATTAACAACTGCCTAGTTGAGTTAGAACTAGTACAGTGAATGTGTTTACCTATGACCCCCGATTATCGCGAGAGAACCAGTTGATAGACGAAGGAGCTTTATTCCATTTGCCACTAACAAAAAAGGTCTCTAGTAATGGGATAGTCCGGATGGCGGAGGCGCTTAATCCACTCTCGATAAAATAGTATCAAGCACTTCGTTTTCATTATCTAAATCTGGATGATCTAAAGTGTAGTGTAATCCGCGACTTTCTTTTCGTCTCATGGCGCATTCAATTATTAATTCTGCAACGGTGATTAAATTTCTAAGCTCAAGTAAATCGCTGGTGACGGTAAAATTTGAATAATAATCTTTGACTTCTTGCTTAAGTAATTGAATTCTTCGACTGGCTCTTTCTAGTCGTTTGGTCGTTCTTACAATGCCGACGTAGTTCCACATTAAATGACGAAGTTCATGCCAGTTATGTGAGACGACGACCTCTTCATCAGAGTCGGAAACTTGGCTTTCGTCCCATTGCGGTATTTTTACACTTGAAGCAATCGACTTATCTTTATTTTTAATAATATTTTCGGCAGCAGCTTTTGCAAAAACTAAACATTCTAGCAGAGAATTACTGGCCATTCGGTTTGCGCCATGTAATCCTGTAAAAGCGACTTCGCCAATCGCATATAGATTCTCCAAATCGGTAGATGAATTTTTATCAACGACTACGCCACCACATGTATAGTGTGCAGCAGGTACAACTGGGATCGCTTCTTTGGTGATATCTATATTAAGTTTGAGTAATCTTTCATAAATCATCGGAAAATGCGATTGAATAAATTCGGGATCTTTGTGGCTGATATCTAAATAAACACAGTCAACGCCGAGACGTTTAATTTCATGATCAATAGCTCGAGCAACGATATCTCTTGGCGCTAATTCTGCTCGCTCGTCAAAGCGATGCATAAATCGTTCACCATTAGGTAGTTTTAACACAGCACCTTCACCGCGTAATGCTTCAGTAATTAAAAATGAATGGGCTTTGCTATGAAATAAACAAGTTGGATGAAATTGATTAAATTCCATATTGGCGACCCGGCAACCACTTCGCCATGCCATTGCAATGCCGTCACCACTTGAGATGTCAGGATTGCTTGTATATAGGTATACCTTACTTGCGCCGCCAGTGGCTAGTACCACGTAATTAGCGCTAAATGATTCTACTTGCTTTGTTTGTCGATTAAGCGCATAAACGCCGTGGCATCGATTAGTTTCGCCGATAATGCCAAGACTGTGTGTGGTAATTAAGTCAATCGCATTATAATTTTCGAATAACTGGATTTTTTCATTTTGCTTGACTGTTCCTGATAGTGTGGTTTGAACTTCTTTGCCGGTTGCATCGGCTGCATGGATAATTCGCCGATGGCTGTGTCCGCCTTCCTGAGTTAGGTGGTAACGCTCATTGTTGCTGTTTTTGGACTCGTCTTGAGTGCTAAAATTAACACCTCTATCAATTAACCATTGGATAGCTGCCTGACTATTTTCGACGGTGTATTGCACCGCCTCTTTATTACATAATCCTGCTCCAGCACTAAGTGTGTCATTAACGTGAGATTCCACGCTGTCCTCATCATCGAGTACTGCGGCGATCCCGCCTTGTGCGTAGAAGGTTGCGCCTTCACTGAGTTGACCTTTACAGATGAGGTGAATATTGAAGTGGTCTGCTAGATGAAGTGCGCAGGTTAATCCTGCCGCGCCACTGCCGACGATCAAAACGTCCGATTGATGTTCGATAGTCATTATTGACCGCTAAAATTGATTTGTTAAGTCCCATTTTCCTTAATTATTCGTAAGATTACCAATCATTTACACCAATTAGCCGGTAAATGGCTATAAAATATCTGATATAATTTGGTGTCAAGGGTGATTCATTTCATCTAATTTGAACTAAATTGGATTGATGTAGGTCTTTAACAATCGAATATCGTCATAATATTGATAAATATAAACAAGATCGACCTAAAGCCAAGGTCGACAAATAATCACATTGAAATAAGAATAAATGACTAAAACGACAGATGCCGAGTTGGTAGAAAGGGTGCAACGTGGCGACAAGCGAGCGTTTGATATATTGGTAATAAAGTATCAAAGTAAAATACTATCTATTATCGGTCGGTTTATCAGTGATCACGCCGAAGTGAATGATGTTGCGCAAGATGCTTTTATAAAAGCATACCGAGCACTACCGAATTTTCGTGGTGAAAGTGCTTTTTATACTTGGCTTTATCGAATTGCCATTAACACCGCAAAAAATTATTTAACCGCAAGAGGTCGAAGACCTCCAGCGTCCGATATAGACTCTCAAGACGCTGAAAGTTATGGTGTCGGAGTCGCATTGCGAGAAAATGCATCACCTGAGCGTTTAATGATGCGAGATCAGTTAAAAGACGTCATATTTACCGCTATTGACGAATTGCCTGACGACTTAAAAGTTGCTATCAGACTCCGTGAAATCGAAGGATTAAGTTATGAAGAAATCGCTGAAACAATGGGTTGTCCGGTTGGAACAGTTCGCTCGCGAATTTTTAGAGCGAGAGAAGCCATTGATGATAAAATGAAACCTTTATTTGATGGGCATTAGAGGTGTTTTAACTGGGATTTAAAAGGTTGCTGCTTATTATCGATTTTTTTAGGCAGATAATGGCTAAATAATCGATTAATTGTGAACTAAATGTAATATCTTGTGTCGTAAAAGCAGAAACGTACGACAGTAAAAAACGAGTGGAAGTTGATATGTCGAAAAGAAATGAGTTTTTATCGGATTTAATTGATGATCAGTGTTCATCAAGTGACTTTGATAGTTTACTTAATGACAAAAATGCCATCGAGTGCTGGTACCGTTATTCTACGGTTAATGCGATTCTAAAAGACGAGTATTCTGCAAATGCCAGTGTTGATTTTTGTAAAGAAATTAGTAAAAAGATAGCTGACGAACCTTCTATTATCGCGGCTCCTCGTTCTACTCACACAGTTATTCGCTCTGCCAGTGCCGAAATCAAAAGATTCACAGGCGGTCTGGCGATTGCTGCTTCTTTTGCGTTTGCTACATTTTTCTCTGTGCAAACTATGCAAGTTTCTGATGATACTATCCCGGTCAATGGCAGTACTGCCGAGGTGGAGCTACCTACTGCAGGGGATTTAGCTGCTACACAGTCTAAACAAAGCTTGTCGGTTAATATGGAAGACAATTTGGAGCAAATGGAGCTTGAGTTATTTAATGACATCTTTATGAGTCGTGCTAGAGAGTCTGAAAAAGATTCTATTGCTCCTTTTGCTACACGGGTTGGTGCGGAGTACGTTAAAACCATTCGTTTTTCTGCTGAGCAATGGCAGGAAATATTGCGCCGAAATGCAAAAAATAAAGCTGACCCCACCAGCGAAGTAGATACCAATGGATCTGAAACGAATAGACGTGATTCTAAAAATGTTGAGTCAGACGATATTCAGCCATAACTACCGAGCTATCATAAATTTAATTGTTGCTTATGCTATATGAAACCGGTGTTGTTGCAGAATTAGTTAATGATATAGCAATTGTTCGAACTCAAAACCAACTGGCTTGCTCTTCCTGTAAAGTAGTCGATACCTGCGGTAATGGTATTGTCGAAAAATACCTCTCCGGTAAAGTTTTTACCAGCGAAATTAAGAACGAATTGAACGCTAAGGTCGGAGATAGAGTGACTTTAGCGATCCCGAATTCGAGCGTAACGAGAGCTTCTATCGTTGTTTATTTGATTCCTTTGATGGGCTTTTTATTGTCAGCTATTAGTGCTTCCTACTTTTTTCAAAGTGAAAACAAGGTGATTGTTTTAAGCTTATGTGGACTGGCTCTTGGTTTTTTTGCAACAAAATTTTACAATCGTTATCTATTGAAAACCGAATTGTATTCGCCTAAGATGGTCTTAATTGCTGATAATCGTATGTCGGATAATACTCGATCTGAAACGCTAAAATCTGGTTCAGCAATCGATGTTAACCAAATTTAAAAATAACGAAATTTAATGTTCTAGAAATTTAATATTCTATTAGATCACAGTTGAACCATGTGATAAATCAATTATTTAACTTTGTAAGGAATCACCGATGACACAAAAGAGAAGTATTTTTGTATCTTTAGCCTTGATTTTATCTCAAGTGTTTTTAATCAACACAACATCAGCAAAGCTTCCCGATTTTGTTGATCTTGTTGAAAAAGCTCAACCAAGTGTTGTGAGTATATCAACGACTATAACATCTAAGCGCAGAAATATTTTTTCGCGGCAATCCGGTTCCAGTCGTGGCCCGAGCGGTTCAGGATTTATTATCTCAAACGATGGTTATGTGCTCACTAATAACCATGTGATTGACGGTGTTGATAAAGTGTTTGTCCGTTTACATAATGGCAAAGATCTGGAAGCTGAAATAGTTGGAACAGATGCAGAAACAGACATCGCTTTGTTAAAAATATCTGGAGGAAGTTTCAAGCCCTTTAAGATAGGCGATATAGATAAAACAAAGGTTGGCTCCTGGGTATTAGCAATAGGAGCTCCTTTTGGTTTTGATCAAACTGTGACCGCAGGCATAGTCAGTGCAAAAGGAAGAAGTGTCGGTGAGCAATATATACCTTACGTACAAACTGATGTAGCAATTAACCCTGGTAATTCGGGTGGTCCCTTAATAAACATGGAGGGTCGAGTGGTTGGGATTAACTCCAAAATATTGAGTACTTCGGGTGGTTCTAACGGATTGTCATTTTCGATCCCCATTGATTTAGCGATGGATGTAGTTAATCAAATTAAAAATGATGGTGGTGTTCATCGAGGTTATTTAGGGGTTAATTATCAGGAAGTCAGTTATGAATTAGCAAAGTCTTTTGGTTTAGAACGTTCACAAGGAGCGTTAATCAATGGTGTTGCAGTTGATTCACCAGCGGAAAAAGCTGGCGTAAAAATTGGCGATATTGTTCTAAATGTTAACGAAAAGCCAATTAAAAATTCTAGTGAGCTACCATTTATTATTGGTCGCTATCGACCAGGTGATGTGGCTGATTTGTCCATTATCAGACAAGGAAAAAAGCTACAACTGAAAGTTAATATTGGCAGCAAAACTGGCGAAATAGCAAAATCGTCTTCTAGCAATAGGTCTCAAAAAGATAATTTACAGTGGTTGGGCGCAGAGTTTAAAGATATCCCATCAGAAATATCGAACCGAACCAATATTGATAATGGTGTGATTGTCAGTTCGATTGAGCGTGGCGCTATTTTCGATGCTGGTATTCGTGAAGGTGACATCATCCAGTCTATCCAGCTAAAAACTATTAATAACTTAGAGGATTTTGGCAAGATTGTTGATACGTTACCCAAACAAGGAAATGTACCTGTGTTAGTAAATAGACCCAATGCAGGATCCCAGTATTTGATCTTAGAGCTGAATGAATAGTTACTTATAAATAAAATAGCCTGTTCATTTATCGGCTGCAATTGTGCAGCCGATTGCGGCATAATTGGTATCAATTTCGATTATCTGGTCATTTTGCATGAATCAAGCGAGCCTTTCTCAATCATTGACTAATTCTAAATTACCCAATCGGCAAGAAATGTACACAGCTTTGCTGAATAAAGATCTTTCCTATGAAGGGATCTTTATTGCCGCAATCAAAACAACGGGTATTTTTTGCCGTTCGAGTTGCACCGCACGTAAACCAAAAGAACAAAACGTTGAGTACTATTCAAGCTGCAGTGAGGCACTTAGTTATGGCTATCGTCCATGTAAAATATGCCGACCATTAGAGCCTCTTGGAGAAACTCCGAAATGGATTGAAAAGTTACTAACCGAAATTACTCAAAACGGAAACTTCAGAATAAAAGATTATGAATTGCGTGAAAGGGAGATTGAACCCGCTACGCTTAGACGCTGGTTTAAAAAACATCACGGTATGACTTTTCAAGCATATTTACGAGCGATCCGTCTTAATCAGGCAATTGGTCTGATTAAACACGCTTCACCAGTAACGAATGTCGCTTTCGATATAGGATATGAATCGCTAAGCGGATTTGGAGATGCGTTTAAGAAATTGACGGGGGTGTCGCCAAAATCGAGTAAATCTAAGACTTTGGTGACGATTACCCGGATTTTAACACCGTTAGGTCCAATGGTTGCGGGTGCTACCGATCAAGGTCTTTGCTTGCTAGAATTTTTTGATAGAAAAATGTTAGAGACACAGTTAAAGCGTTTAACAAAATTGATTAACGCGAGCTTTGTACCTGGCGAGCATGTCCTGTTTTTAAAGCTAAATCAACAGCTTAAAGAGTACTTTTCTGGAAAACTCAAGTCGTTTACCATTCCCTTAGATATTCCCGGAACTGACTTCCAAAAGAATGTTTGGCAAGTTCTTTTACAAATACCCTACGCTAAAACACGCTCTTATCAACAACAAGCAGAATACACCAATAATCCTAAAGCGGTCAGGGCAGTCGCTAAAGCAAATGGGGATAATCGTATTTCGATCATTATCCCCTGTCACCGGGTCATTGGGAAAGATGGTTCGTTGACCGGTTATGGTGGGGGGTTATGGCGTAAGCAACGTTTGCTGGAACTGGAACAAAAGTACCAACAAAAACCATAAAAAGTTGCTTTTTAGGTGAAAAAATCCTACATTATCAGTTAGATAGCTCAATTTTAATAATAGTGGCTATATTTCAACTTAGATAAATGGGGTTTTAAACACATGGTAGCCAAAATTATCTCAATCGCGCAAGCAAAGGGTGGCGTTGGTAAAAGTACTTTATGTGCCAATTTATCTGTGACTTTATCTCAAAGTGCTAAAGTTTTAATGATTGATTGTGATCCTCCTCAGCATTCATTATCTGCTTGGTATCATGTAAGAGATGAGCTTTATACGGACACGGGGTTAACCATAATTTCCGCAACGACGCCCGCACAATTAATCTCTCTAGTGGAAAAAAATAAATCCGATTTTGATTATATTATGATTGATGGCGCACCTCACGTTAATCCGTTAGTTAGAACTATGTTATTAATATCGAATCTAGCATTAGTTCCGTTGGCTCCATCTTCAGTGGAAATTTGGTCCTTCGCATCATTCGAAGACTTGATTCATGAGGCAGTAAAGTATAATAAATCACTTAAAACTAAAATCGTTTGGAATAGAGTCAGAAAACGAGTCAAGTCCTCAGAAGATGTGATTGAAAAAGTAAGCAAAGATTCAAAATTGACTGCTTTTAAAAATCAAATTACGTTTAGAGTGGCCTACCTTGATTCTTTTGCCAAAGGCTGTAGCGTTTACGAATGGACTGATTCAGTCGCGAGTGCTGAAATTTGGTCGCTCAGCTCTGCGGTTAAGCGGCTTTTAAGTAAAGTTGATCCCGTCAGGTTATCTAAGTCGGTTGCGGCGCAAAGTTTTATTAAAAAAGGGATGTAAAGCTTTCCTAACCCTTCTTTACCAAAGAGGGGCGCGAAATATTAAAAACTATACTTAAACTGTTTTCTTCCTACGCTGCCAAGCATAAAAACCACTACATACCAAAACAATAATAATAATGCCAGATAGATCGGTGACTAATTTTCCCGGCAGAGAAAAAATTCTTCCACTATGTAAGTCTTGAATAAATTTCAAATAGGTTAGTTGCTGACTTAAGTAGATATTCTGTAGCTCTATTAGTTCTTTTCCCTGTAGAGATCTCAGTCTTGGAGGCATTATTGACATTAAGGTTGTGGGGTTCCAATTCATATAGATTGGATCAAGTTTCCATGCTTGTTTTTGGTTCATTATGATTAATTCTGGTTTGTTTTCTTCATCAATAAAATGATCAAGTACCGTTACTGTTTTAATGGGAATAGGTAAACCCGAATTTTCATCTAACATTTCAACTAGCTCAAAATCTTGTGTGTAAATATACAGCTTTTGTGATGTTGCAAGATAGAATAGACCGTCGTATTCAACTAAACCAATTAAATTTGAAGTTCTATCAACTAATTGCTTTTGATCCAGATAGAGTTTTTCGCCTAGCTGACAAATTTTCTTTTTGATGGGAATCACGTCGATACACTTTGAGGTCTCTGGTGGTTTTATTCCGTAAAGATCAACGATCCAGCCGGATTGGATATATTGCTTATGTAGTTCTAAATCGTCAGAATGATTTAATAATATACCTGTAATTGCTAGATTAATTAAAAATAATGCGGCGGTAAAACCGACGCGGCGATGCCATTTGCGAAATAGGTTCTTACGTCTTTTGTCTTTTAGTTTTTTTTGGTAAGGACTCATTGGTTTTATTTATTGCCTAATTGCGATAAAACTGTCTGGTGAAAAAAAATGGCTAATCGAGCTATTTTTTTCATTGCATTGACTGACATGGTTGCGCCGGTAATGCCATCGATATTTTGATTGAGTTTTTGTGAGCTATTTAATCCGATATTCTCAAACTGCTTCGCGAAAGCTGGTATGTTAATTTCGTAGCCACGACTTTCTCTGAATTCTAGTACTCGGATTATTTGAATTTGATCGTTTTTAACACTGATCCCAAAAGTGATTGGGCGCTCCTTGCCTATCTCATCGAGATACCAAATACTGGTCGGGTTTTCAACATCATCACTTATGCTGTATCGAATGCGTAGTTTTGGATATTTGTGATCGAGAATGGTAATTACTTTTGACTGAATTTCTTTTTTAAGCCAAAGCGTTTGGGTTTCAAATTTTTCCGAAGGCGATAAAGGCTGTTTTGCTATAGAGAAAAATTCGTCTTGACTCATGTAGGATTTTGCTGAGGAAGGTTGAATTGAGAATAAAAATAATACTGCGATCGGTAAAATACTACTTTTAAAATAGCGATTAAGGTAATCTGTTTTTATTTTGCGCACGTTCCCCTCTCCCTAAACCCTCTCGGCAAATGCTCCATGCTTTGCCCTATTACCTACATCCTTGTAGGCATCCCTTGGGGGGAGAGGGGACTTAAAATATATTTTAAAATTGATAACCGACACCCAAATTAAAACCACTTGTGTCAACACTTCCAGAACTATTTTCAACATCAATTTTGAAAACAACATTTTCGTGTGGCCAATAATTTAAACCGATATTGGTTTGTTTTATTTCTGTATCGATTGAATTACCGGCGCTATTATCCCATATATTATAACGAGCAAATAGTCCGAAGTTTTCATTGATTTTAAAACTTGGTTCGATGTAGTAGCCTTTTTGTTTATCTCGCCCTATAAGATCTGCTTCGTCACTATTAATATCCCAAGCGGCGTATAGCGCTTTAAGGGTAAAATCACCCACATTATATATCCCGTGTGCTGTGAATAAATTGGCATCTGCATCTAATTCGCCTTGGGTGACATCTGTTTGAAGTTGATAAGAAGCTGCTAGTTCTAAACCTAGAACTGCCGTGTATTTTATTCTCGCGGTATAAGCTAGACTGTCAGCATTTGCTTTGGCTGCTTTTTGCCGACCACTTCGGATCAAAAAGGACTTACTGCCATCAGTTGGAACACTAAGACCAGAATGTATAGAAAAATCCGCGCTTAATCCGTCATTAAATTGAGTAGTTAATCCAGCACCTGCTTCCCACCAAGTTGCGGGAATAATATTTTTCTCTATAGGGTTTCTTTCTACGCCATAAAAAGTCGGAGGCTCGTGAGTTTCGTTAATGATTCCGACAGGAACCAGAAAAACACCAGCTTTTAAACGAGTGTCATCAGTTAAATCCATCTCTATAAATGCTTGTTCTAGTTCTGTTTCGCCTACTTGACCGTCACCAGAAACAGCATGCTCAACTTCTAGCTCAGAGAAAAACCGAATGGTGTTGTTAAATTCGTGTCCAAAAAATAGTACAAACCGATGAAAATCAATGTTTTCGTTATCTTCGATATTGTTATAATGAAGCTCTCCATAACCGCCTATGGTGGTTTTATTAACCGAGCTTCCAGTGATATTTTCTTCTATGGCTGAGACGCTGGCTTCAATTTTTTCGTCGTTTTCCTCGACTTTCTGCTCTGTTTTGGTGATTTCCTGCTGCAATGACTCAATTTGAGCTTGCTGTTTCTTGAGCATATCCAACAACTCTTGATTAGTTGGTTCTGCTGCATGTAAAGTTGAAAAAGTGAGCAAGCTTGCTGTAGTCAATAGAGATTTTTTAACGTTCATTATAGTCCTAACTTGAAAGATAGTGTGTTGGTTGGTGATGATCGAACTATAGAATACAAATAATCTAAATGCAAATCATTCTCATTAAGAAATGCGAATAAGTTTGATTTAGATCAATATGCAGTGTTTCAAATTTTATCTGCTGAAATCTTCTCTACCGGTTGCGTAATGACAAAAAATGCGATAACTTGTTGATTCAAAAGAAATTGTAATGTTTAATCGATGCATGACGATTATTTGGAGACTTACTCCATCAAGTAAAAATGTGTACTTTTGAGTCGTAGGATAAATTTAAAGAGGATCGCATGCGGATACGAACAAATAGAAAAGCATGAATGACTACTTTGACATATGGAAATTACTCGCCGGACTAGGGCTATTTCTATTCGGTATGAAGCTTCTTGAATCAGCGTTAAAAAAGCTGGCTGGTCAAGGTTTTCGACGATTTCTCAGAAACTCTACCGATAAACCTTTGCGTTCCGTGTTTGGTGGAGTTATTGCTACAACTCTTGTTCAAAGCAGTTCCTTAGTTGGTCTAATTGTACTTGCTTTTGTGGGCGCAGAAATCATTCCGCTGGTTAATGCGATTGGCATTATAATTGGTTCAAATCTAGGCACTACTTTTACGGGTTGGATTGTTACAACGCTCGGTTTTAAACTTAATTTTTCTACTTTCATTTTTCCGCTGGTAGCATTTGGGGGGCTGAGTTATGGATTGCTAAATGGAAAGGCAAAAAATATTAGTTTGTTGCTCCTCGGTTTTGCCCTGTTACTTATGGGGCTCGACTATATGAAAAGTTCTGTTAGTGCTTTGACGGATAATATCGAAATAGAGTCTATTGCCGACTATCCCTTGATTGTATATCTATTAGCTGGAGCGATTTTTACAGCGATTATACAATCTAGCTCCGCGACGATGATGCTGACTTTGAGCGCTCTTTATGCCGAAGTTATTTCGTTACCTTTTGCTGCTGCGATAATCATTGGCGCGGATCTTGGGACGACTAGTACGGTCTTTTTAGGCAGTTTACAGGGAGTTATTTCAAAGCGTCGGCTTGCAATGGCTCATGTGCTGTTTAACTTTTCGGTTGATACAGTTGCTTTCGTATTTTTGTATCCTCTCTTAGAGTTCATTAGATGGATACAACTAACCGATCCTCTTTATACTTTGGTAGCATTTCATAGTTTATTTAACTTACTTGGTTTAATTATATTTTTACCGTTTATTCGTTTTTTTGCTAGGAAACTCGAGCAATGGTTTCCAAAACGTGAACAAAGGATTACCCATTTCATTCACAATGTTTCAGAAGAAATCTCAGATGCAGCCATTGAAGGGCTTTCTAGAGAAGTGAAAAATTTACTATATTTAGTGACGCACTTAAATTTGCGGTTTTTAGACGCAGATTCAAAAATAACTTCTCAATTGGAAAAAGAATTTCGTCTCCCTAAATCGATTATTTCGGCAGGTAAACTAGAAGAGTATTTGGCAATCAAAGGATTAGAAGGTGAGATCATCAACTACGCCTTAAAGATAAAAATTTCTAATGTTGAAGAATCAAGGTTGCAGTCTGAATCTCTCGCGCATCAAGTGGACAGCTTAATCAATGCAGCGCGGCATGGCGTGGACTCAGCGAAAGCTTTTAAAGATATAGAGCAAGACTTAGCATCATTTCATATAATCGATAATGAAGAGTTTAGTTCATATTTTGATGAGTTAAAAAAATCCGCAATATCTGATAACGTATCTATTATTTCTCTGATTAACAAATCAAATGAACCTGTAGAAGCTGAAAGTGCTCTTTCTATTTTGAAGGATAAATTACAACAATATCACACAAGTATATCTAATCGACTTTACTCAAAACAAGAGGGCACTAATTTGTCGTCCGTCGAATTATCTACATTATTGAATGTTAATAAAGAAATTCAAACTTCAGCGAATGCGTTGATTCAATCAATCAGATTAATTTGTTTTTAGGTCTCTAATAAAAAATCGAGCAGGATGTAATGCGTTGGAAATATAGTTTTGCAGTGGCGAAATGTCGTTGGAGATTAAGCTACAAAGATGTTGGCTGGCAATCAATGAATAAAGTAATCCATGGGAGCCATAAGCCGTATTGATCCATAATCCGGGTAAATTGTAATGGCTGATTGAATCTCTAGACAATTTTTTCTGACCTAGATTCTGAAAATCAGAAAATAATTTTTCTTGATTGATGGCGGCACCGACTATTGGTAAACGATCGGAGGAATGTAATCTGTAACCCACGGTGCCAGCTAGCTCAATCGACTCAATTTCGTGCTGGGATATTTGGGGAAGGTCTACTTCTTTTAGAAATTTAGAAGTTCGATTTAACATATCATTTTGGCTTAAGTTATTCAGACAGTCATCTTCAAAGTCTTCGAATGTAGTACCTAAGTGAAAGTGATCGTTGTCTTTAGGAACAATATAGATTTTTTCGCAAAGCGTGTTCTTTATTTTTGCCGATAAAATTTTTGAGTTGAAATAACAGGTTTGACCGCGTGTGGTATTGCTGTTTCTCGCCGTGATATTTAATTGTTCAAGAAGGTTGCTCTTTGCTCCGCCACAAAAGATCACTTGCTTGTACTGATAAGTTTTATTTAGGGTGGATAATCGCCAATACCCATCATTAAATTTAATATTTTCGATTTTCGAATTTTCATTTAAGCAAAGTTGCTCATTTGAGATTTTATCTAATAAGACTTGACAATATGTTGACATATTTACAACTGCCGAGTGAGGGAAATACATGCATCGTTCATTGTCGGGATAGACAGAACTTCTCGTTATCCATTTAGTTAAGCCTAGAGCAGAACATAGTTGTTTAAAGTTTTCAGCGATTTTTTTATTCTCGAGAAATCTTTGAACGCCTTGACTGAGTAAAATAGATTGGCTTTCGTCTTCTTTCATGCTTGATAAAAATCGAAGTAATGTCAAATAAGCCAGCCAGTTAAACTGACTACCAATATTCATATCACTGCTTAGCTGTGGATGAAATATTCCTGCCGCAGCACCAGAAGCACCTTGAGCGATATTTGAATGAGCTTCAAATAAGTCACAGTTGAATCCTTTTTGTGAAAGGCTATAAGCCGTTGAGCATCCAGCAATTCCTCCACCGATAATGGCGATTCTTTCGTGGTCGTTAGGTATATTGTTTCTAGCGATATTAATCCAAGGGTTTTCGTACTTTATATTAATAAACTTAGACTGCTTTTTTTCTACATGAGGTTGTTTTAAAATAGCGGTCAGCATTTCTCTTTTTTTCGCAAAACCCTTTCGTTTATTGATTTCAAACCCGACTTTAATCAATGGTTTTTTTACTGAAGCTGCTACACTGTAGGTTGCTAATCTTGTGCCGACTTTAGATAATTGCGCTATTTTTTGTGCGTTATTTTCACTCCACATACTTGTATTCTTAGTTGGCGCAAAACCATCTAAAAACCAATGGTCAATTTTAATTTTATTTTGTTGAGATCTTGACTCTTTTATCAAATCGTCAAAAGCATCTTCTAATGGCATTAACATCAAAGTTAATGTGAGCCGCCATTGAGGGAAATGAATTTGATGTCTGCCATAAGTTTGTGATGGATAAGCGCAAAGCAACTGACTCGATAAATCTGAAAATTGAGACCATAATTTACTGGTTTTTTCAAAGTCGCTTGGAGAAAATGGGCGTTTTTCAATTGCAATATAATGAAGATGTTGTCCGCAGTGTTTGTCGTGCTGGGCTAAATGTGCTCGCCAATGATGTGCCGTGTTTAAAAAATTTAAGCCACTTCCAAAACCTAACTCAGCAATATAAAACTGATCTTGCTCTAAGTCTTTCCAATCATCGGTTAAATGATTCCCATCTATAAATACATGTTGAGATTCTTCAACTGCGCCATAAACAGAAAAATACACATCATTAAATTCAGTGCTAAAAGGTAATCCATTTCGCCATTCAATTTCAGCAGGCTTAACAGTAGCAAACTTTTTTAGTTGAGCACTAGACATGTAAAAAGAAATAACGCTATAAGATTTATCAGATAAAGAATTGAGTGGACTCTATAACTTCAATCTGTTCTACCTCAGTTATCTCTGTGCCTCCGTGGTGAATATGTTTTATTTGTTGTTTTTTGATTTTGTTTTTAGTTTTTAACAAGATTCAAAAATTCCGCTCGAGTCGCAGGCTTTTGCCTAAACGCACCTAACATAACCGAAGTAATCATCGACGAATTTTGTTTTTCGACGCCGCGCATCATCATACACATATGTTTTGCTTCGACTACCACTCCAACTCCAGACGCTTGAGTGACTTCCATAATAGCTTCGGCAATTTGTTTAGTCATACTTTCTTGGATCTGCAAGCGTCTCGCAAACATATCAACAATCCGAGCGATTTTTGAAAGACCAATCACTTTGCCGGTGGGTAAATAAGCAACGTGACATTTACCAATAAAAGGTAGCATGTGATGTTCGCATAATGAATACAGCTCGATATCTTTTACAATCACCATTTCGTCATTATCTGAATCGAATATGGCGTGATTTACGAGTTCTTCAAGTGATTGTTCATAACCACGGGTTAGAAACTGCATCGCTTTAGCTGCTCGCAAAGGGGTATCGGCAAGCCCGTCTCGATTAATATTTTCACCTAAGTGAGTCAAAATGTCAGTGTAGTTAGCGGCGAGCTTGTCGGTGGTCTCTATATCGCTCATTTTATGTTCCATTTATGATATATATGTTTGAGGTGATCATTGTAATTCAGAGATTAGGATCAACCAAGTAAAAGTCTGAATTCTAGTTTTTCGTTTAATTTATTAAAATAGTATATACTGGTATATATTGATATAAATCATTCAATATTGAGATGAGAGTTTTATAAATGCTATTAAAGCGGCTATGTGAGAAACTGAAATCGAACCAAGTTGCTTATGCGCTGGTTGGTGGACATGCGGTGGCGTTGCATGGCGCGGTTAGGGGAACGGTAGATATTGATTTTGTGATCCGTTGGAATAAAACTAATTTAACTAATGCCGAGTCGCTTTTAAAAGAGCTTGGTTTGATCTCCCGCTTACCGATCACGGCTGATGAGGTGTTTTCTTTTCGCGATGAGTATATAAAAAATCGTAATCTAATCGCTTGGAATTTTTACAATCCAGATAATTTAGCCGAACAGGTTGATCTGATTATCGATTTTGATCTCTCGGGTAAATCGATCGTTAATATGACGGTCGGTGAAGTCGAAATGAGCGTAATATCGATTAAGCAATTGATTAACATGAAGAAAAAATCGGCTCGCCCTCAAGATCTAGCTGATATTGAGGCGTTAAAAAAGATAGCTGAGAGGGAATCAAAGTAATGAATCGTCCCGTTCAATATTTTTCAGATGAATATCTAGAATCATGCCGAGAAATGACTGCTGAGCAAATTTGCCAGTTTTTGGATGACTTTAGAAAATTACATGCAGCTCCTAAAAAAGTTAGAGCGAGCCCTCCATCAAAACTGATCAGCCTGAAAGTCTCAAACAACTTACTGGCGAATTTTAGGAAAAAGTGCGACGCTGCAGATCTTCGTTATCAAACACAAATCAAAAAGTTAATGGCTCTATGGTGCGGATCTTAATTTTGTGAATGCTAACTTCACCCAAAAGCCAGCCAAACCCCAACTGCCATCATCAAACTCCCAGATAGTTGGTTAAACCGTTTCAGTTGGTTGCTCTGTTGTGATAGATGTCGTAAAGTTTTACCGCTGGTTGTATAAATATATCGACGTTTATAGACATTTGGATAAGAGCATTCTTTTGCAGGGTTAAAAACAAAATGTTATCTTACTTGTCTTGAGGCTGTCTAGCTTTCGAACTCAAAATATTTGAAGGAACGATTTGATGTCAAAACACAATTATCCACATCTATTTAGACCACTCGACTTGGGTTTTACCCAATTAAAAAACCGCGTCATCATGGGATCAATGCACACTGGTTTAGAAGAAGCTCGAGATGGTCACAAGCGAATGAAAGCCTACTTTGGCGAGCGCGCCAAGGGTGGGGTTGGTTTGATCGTGACCGGCGGTTTTGGACCAAACGTACGAGCGGCGACACATGAGCACACAAAATTGCTCAAAACCGATGAAGATATTGTTAATCATCGTGAAATTACTGACGAAGTCCATCAATATGACTGCAAAATTTGTATGCAAATTTTGCATACGGGGCGATACGCTTTTAATGCCAGCCCGATTGCACCTTCCGCTATTAAAGCACCAATTAATCCTGTTGCACCCAAAGCGGCAACGGAGGAAGAAATCGAACAGCAGATTTTGGATTTCGTTAGTTTATCGCGGCAAGCGCAAAAAGCAGGCTATGACGGTGTCGAAATCATGGGTTCAGAAGGTTATTTTTTAAACGAATTTTTAGTAGTTCGCACCAATCAGCGAGACGATGACTGGGGTGGCAGTTATGAAAATAGAATGCGTCTGCCAGTCGAAGTGGTTCGCCGAGTTCGTGAGGCGGTTGGCGAAAAGTTTATCATCATTTTTAGACTCTCAATGCTTGATTTGGTCGAAGGCGGCAGTAGTTTTGATGAGGTAGTTCAACTAGGTCAAGCGATTGAAAAAGCAGGCGCTTCGATTATTAATACCGGCATTGGTTGGCATGAAGCGCGAATTCCTACAATTGCTACTAAAGTTCCTCGAGCTGCATTTACTTGGGTGACTAGTCGATTTAGAGAGCATTTTGGTATTCCCGTGATCACTTCGAACCGAATTAATACGCCAGAAAAAGCAGAGGAAGTTTTAGCAAGAGGCGATGCGGATATGGTTTCTATGGCGAGACCATTTTTAGCTGATCCGGAATTTGTTAACAAAGCGGAGGTTGGTAAAAGTGATGAAATTAATACCTGTATCGGTTGCAATCAAGCGTGTTTAGATCATATTTTCGTTGGAAAAACAACTAGTTGCTTGGTCAATCCTAGAGCTTGCCATGAAACCTATCTGAATATCGTGGTAACAGATAAAGTAAAAAAACTGGCTATTGTTGGTGCTGGACCTGCGGGACTTTCGGCGGCAGTTACTGCTGCTCAGCGAGGTCATAAAGTGACTTTATTCGATCAGGCAAAAGAAATCGGTGGACAATTTAATATTGCGAAAACGATTCCTGGAAAAGAAGAATTTCATGAAACCATTCGGTACTTTTCTAAACAGCTTGAATTGTCGGCTGTGAATTTAAAATTGGGTCAAGCCGTCGATGCTCAAACGTTGAACGAAAGCGATTTTGAAGAAGTGATTATTGCGACGGGTATTAAACCACGAACACCGCCGATTGAGGGTATCGAACATCCAAAAGTGATGAGTTATTTAGAACTGCTTAAAGATAAAAAGACAGTCGGTGACCGTGTTGCAGTGATTGGTGCTGGAGGGATCGGTTTTGATGTTTGTGAGTCGCTTATTCATGAGGGAGAAAGTACTAGCCAAAATATTCCTGCTTTTATGAAAGAGTGGGGCATTGATATGACGTTAAAAGCAAGATCCGGTATTGAGGGGGTTAAACCTGAATTTGAAATGCCAAAACGCCAAGTTTTTCTATTGCAACGTAAGCAAAGTAAAATTGGAAAGGGTTTAGGTAAAACGACTGGTTGGATACATCGTACGGATTTAAAAAAGAAGGGTGTCATTATGATGCCAGAATGTGAATATTTAAAAATTGACGATGATGGGTTGCATATTAATGCTTCTGGTGAGCCAAAAGTATTGGATGTTGATAATGTAATTATTTGCGCTGGTCAAGATCCATTAAGAGAATTGGTCGATGAGCTAAACAAACCTTATCATTTATTAGGTGGGGCGGATGTTGCCTCTGAGCTGGATGCCAAAAGAGCAATTGAACAAGGGACAAAATTAGCGGCTGAAATCTAAATTAAGAAAATGGGTCAGTCGTTGAAAAAAAAATACCAAATTGTTGTTGATCAAAATATGCCAGGAGTCGAAGAGTTATTTGACGACTTCGCAGAAATTGTTCGTCAAGATGGACGGTTGATTGATAATGATATTTTACGGAATACTGATGCACTTCTTTGTCGATCGATCACTCAAGTTAATCAATCACTTTTAAAAAATACTAAAGTGAAGTTTGTCGGTACTGCAACTATAGGTATTGACCATTTAGATGTTAATTGGCTAGAGTCTCAAAATATAAGTTGGAGCAATGCCGCAGGTTGTAATGCGTCGGCCGTTGCTCAGTATGTGTTAAGCGCAATGGCATATTGGTGTAAAGTTCGCTCGCGTCAAATAAAAAATCTTCGTGTTGGAATTGTTGGTGCGGGAAACGTAGGCAGCGAATTAGCTCGATGCTTAGAAAAATTAGGTATTAAATATTTATTGTGTGACCCACCATTGCAATCTCAAGGAGATCAACGTCCTATGGTTTCCATGCAAGCAATTTACGACTGCGATGTAATTTCTTTACATGTGCCGATGATAAAGGGCGGAAATTATACAACAAAATACCTTGTTGGAAAAACGGAACTGCAAAAACTTAGAAATGGTCAACTATTGATTAATGCTTCTCGTGGCGCAGTAGTCGAAAATCAAGCGTTAAATGTCTATTTGTCTGAATCAAACAATGCCGATATTGTATTAGATGTTTTTGAAAATGAACCGAATATTTCTACGAAGTTAGTTGATAAATGTTTACTAGCAACACCACATATTGCTGGACATACTTTAGAGGGAAAACTAAGAGGAACTTGGATGATTTATCAAGCCTTTTGTCAATATTTCGAGTTGGAATTAAATAAAAAAGAAAATGATTTATACCCACAAAAAAATGAAATCATACTAAAAAACATTTTGGAAGAAGACTTGTTGGCGATTTATGATATACGATCAAATGCAGAAGTATTAAGGTTAAATAATGAAGAATCAATTGCTGTGAAATTTGACCGTTTAAGAAAAAATGCGACTCAGCTAGCTAGTGGTAAAATTCGGCGAGATTATTCTGGCTGGACATATATTGGGAAGCACGCTTTACCATTTTAAATAGGGTTAAGCAGGAATATAACCATCACGAGATAGAATTTTTGACAAACCTATAACCGTGTGATTTCAAGATGGTTATCTATTTTCAAGATTTTTCTGGTGACTAGTCTTGGTGTTGACATTGTCACCATGATGATTTAAGTTTGTTTTAGTTTTGATATTTATATGTATTGTATGAACGATAGCAACAGAGATATACGGAAGTCAATATGAGCGGCATCAAACCATATAGTGGGCACTTAATTAGTGAATTAGGCGTTAAGAGGTATTTACACGGGCGGAGTAATCAGCAATTCTCTAATATAAATCTTTTTGAGGATGTACAAAAAAACAACCGAGGCTGGAAAGATAAGCCCTGTTTTTCAGGTTGTCACAGTACTTCATATAGAGCTCTTCGCAAGCAAGCTACTTGATCCAGCACTGTAAAATTGATTAGTGATAAAGCTTGGACCAGTGACAGCGGGTCTTGTTGATGGAGCGAAATTTCAAACCGTTGACATGGTAGACAGATTGGGTAAAGGTGTCGGGCGAACAGCAGAAGGACTTGGTTTACTTGGTCAAGATAAATTTAGTCTGGTCGGTGTTGAAAATATGGTGGTGGCAGGTCTGTTTAATACCACCTTTAAAGCACTTGTTAATATCGATTTGAGTTTTATTGATAATCCATTAACTCAGTGTGTTAATCTTGTCATAGAACGCTATCTGACAGCTATTCCAGAGTGGGTGATTGAAGACATGCTAAAAGATGGTGTTTTTGATTCTCTTAAAAATCTCGATGAATATCGGGTTTTGTCAGCGGCTAGAAAGGGGATCAGCGAACTATCTAATATTGAAGAGGTTAAAAAGACCAAAGGAGCAATCAGAGATGGTTCGAGACAGTTCATTAGTAAGCAGGTCGGTAAAGCGCTGACCGCTAAGACCATAGCAGCTATCTCATCGCTTATTGCTTCAAAAATAGCTAAAGACATTATGTCAGATCCTAGGAATACTAGAGTAGTAAAACGACACCTAGCGGTCATTCGCAAAGGTATTAATTCTACAAAAGGTAATTTAGGTAACATTTTACTCACCTTGCTTAAAACGCAAGGCTTACTTGGTGTTGTCGCTAAAGCCAGCCGCCAATTACATTCGGATTGCCCTATAACTTGGGGAATCATGCGCAATAAAATGCAAGGCATTGACATGATATTTTTTTTAATGCAGCCAATATTACAAGAATATGTTGATCGCCTGAACTTATTAAAAAAGCAGCCACTGGTATTTGTTAAAGTGATCGGAGCTCTAATTAGAGATCGAGAGACTAATAGTCTTTTACGCCCTTACATGGCATAAATCATAATTTTCAAATTTAACTTTCACGCAATAGGTTTATCTTATAATGCAATCAATTAAGTCATGCTTAGTTATTATCTTTATCGTATTTAACTTACTTGCGTGTAACAACGAACTTGATGCGCAAATCTATTCAGAGCGAGGGATCTCACTAACAATCCCAAAGATGTGGAAATTAGTCAAAGATGGTGATTATTTAGGCGATAGAACCATTTCTTTTTCAACGGGGGAATTTTCGGGAGTATCTCTTACGATTTTTCTAAAAAATGAAGAGAACTCAACCCAAAAGGGCATTCTTTTTCCAGGAGCGATAGCGGACTATGACAAGATTGATCGTGCAGCATATGTAGAAAGACGAGCCATTAAATTGTATACAACACTTAGCCAAAGTCATTATGCTGAAACGCGTATCCCGATTTCTAGACCACCCTTTATTGGTGAGCTTGTAACCATCAGTTACCGTAAATCAACTGGTCTGCAAGACATGGAAATAGAGTCTTATTTATTAAAGATTTAAAACCACGTCCTTAGGGCGTGGTCATCGTCCGAAAGGCTATGCCTGTAGGCTCTACTCATGGTATTCACTTAATTGGTTATCCCCATAACTGATTAAGGAAAAAACCATGA
>Ga0316204_10003495_pt1 | contig 31189 bp, 29 predicted proteins | sample 6monrhotite_MG_2_FD_205661 | JGI IMG/M metagenome (GOLD analysis project Ga0316204, IMG submission 205661) | Microbial mat bacterial communities from mineral coupon in-situ incubated in ocean water Damariscotta River, Maine, United States -... | ecosystem: Environmental > Aquatic > Marine >...
GGCGCTGTTCAATCTTGAAGTTGAGGGCAATATCTATTCGCGGATCATGAATCCAACGGTGGATGTGCTGGAAAAGCGATCTGCGGAGCTGGAAGGTGGTATCGCTGGTTTATGTCTGAGTGCGGGTAGCGCGGCAATCAATTACTCCATTCTGAATATCGCAGAAATGGGCAACAACATTGTAACGACGCCCCAGTTGTACGGCGGTTCCTACACCTTATTCAGACACATGCTTCCCAAACAGGGCATCGAGGTTCGTTTTGCAGCTGACGATTCGGCGGCGGCGATCGAAAGTCTTATCGACGACAAGACCTCGGCAGTATTTTGTGAGTCGATCGGTAACCCGGCAGGTAATATTGTCGACATTGAAGCGGTGGCGGCCGCGGCGCACAAACACGGCGTGCCTCTGATTGTTGATAACACGGTGGCGACACCCGCTCTTATCAAGCCGATCCAGTGGGGCGCTGATATTGTCGTCAATTCACTGACCAAGTACATGGGCGGGCATGGCACTACTTTGGGCGGCGTCATTGTCGATAGCGGCCAGTTCCCATGGGCAGAGCACGCCGAGCGATTTCACATGCTGACAACACCTGAGGCGTCGTATCACGGCGTTGTCTACACCGAAGCGCTGGGACCTGCAGCGTATATCGGTCGAGTGCGAACAGTGCCACTTAGAAATACAGGCTCGGCGCTAAGCCCCATGAACGCGTTCCAGATCCTGCAGGGGCTCTCGACTTTGCCGCTACGCATGGAACGTCATTGCGACAATGCGCTGGCGGTTGCCAAGCACCTCAGTGGGCATTCCCGGGTGGAATGGGTGAATTTCGGCGGTCTGCCAGACTCCCCGTATTACGACCTCGCTCAGAAATACACGAATGGCAAGCCGTCCGCGCTATTAACATTCGGTATCAAAGGCGGGTTCGATGCGGGGGTTAAATTCTACGATGCGCTCGAGATGTTCCTGCGCCTGGTTAATATCGGTGACGTCAAGTCGCTGGCTGCCCATCCGGCATCAACAACGCACAGGCAACTTACCGAAGAGGAGCTCAAGACAGCCGGGGTAACACCGGACATGATTCGCCTCTGCGTCGGTATCGAGCATATTGATGACATTCTTGCGGATATCGATCAGGCGCTGGCGGCATCGGTCTGATGTGACCAAATTCAGGCACACCACGATCATCGCGGTTGTCATTGCCAACATGGTAGGCACCGGGGTGTTCACCAGTCTTGGTTTTCAATTACTCGACATTCGCTCCGGATTCGTGCTGCTGATGCTCTGGGCGGTCGGCGGAGTCATCGCTATGTGTGGTGCGATGACCTATGCGGAGCTGGGGGCGGCAATGCCGCGCTCCGGCGGCGAGTACAATTTCCTGACCCGAATTTACCACCCGGCGGTAGGGTTTGCGTCCGGCTGGGTGTCCGCGACCGTCGGTTTTGCAGGGCCGACGGCACTCGCCGCGATGACCTTTGCCGCCTATGCAACGTCATCGCTTGGTGGCGATGCAAACCCCTGGGTGTTGAAGGCAATCGCTTGTAGTTTGATTATTGTCCTGACGCTCGTGCACGGCAGCACGCGGCGCAACAGCGGCGGCATGCAGGTCATCTTCACAATCCTCAAGGTCGGGGTAATCGTTGTGTTTTGTATCGGGGCTCTTTGGATCGCCGATACGCCACAGCCGGTGCGCTTCCTGTTCGCGGCCGAGGACGTGCCGCTACTCACCAGTGGCGCGTTTGCTGTCTCGCTTATTTACGTCAGCTACGCTTACACAGGCTGGAACGCCGCTACCTATCTGAGCGGTGAGTTGCACGATCCGCAGCGCACTCTGCCGTGGATCCTGATGGCCGGAACGCTGGTCGTAATGGTCTTGTATCTCGCCCTCAACTACGTGTTTCTTCGCGTGACGCCAATGGAGTCGATGGTCGGGCAACTGGAGGTTGGCTATATCGCTGCAGATGCTGCGTTCGGCGAGTTGGGCGGGCGTTTTGCCGGCCTGGTGCTGAGTCTGCTGCTGATTTCAACCGTCAGTGCGATGACCGTCGCAGGACCGCGCGTGCTGCATGTTATTGGTGAGGACATCAAGCAACTACGTTTTCTTGGCGAGACTAATTCGGACGGAGTACCTGCCAGAGCCATCCTGGTGCAATCCTCATTGGCGATGATTTTCATTCTGACTTCGAGCTTTGAGTCGGTGCTCGTATTCTCAGGGTTTATTCTCGCGCTCAACAGCCTCGTTACCGTACTCGGTGTCTTCGTATTGCGATTGCGGCAACCTGATCTGCCGCGTCCATACCGCACCTTTGGCTACCCGGTCACACCGCTAATCTATCTCGGACTGACCGCATGGACGCTGGTTTTCGTCGTTATCAACAAGACTCAGGAGTCGATGATGGGCCTTGCTGTCATTGTCGCCGGCCTGATCGTATACGCGCTGTTTCCGAAGCAAACAGATTAGATCCCGGTAACGAACGCCTCGAATTCCGCATCGTCGATGGCGGCAACTTCGGCATCGCCTGGATATTGCCCGCTGAGTACATCGGAACGATACGCCGACAGCGCCGCTATTCTCGCGTCACGAACTTTGGCGTGCAGGGCGGGCAGGTCGCCGTAGCTTCGAGCATGGCGTGGAATGTGCTGGCCCTCGCCACAAATATCAGAGGTGAACAGGAACATGACGTCGGCTTCGCGCCCGGAGCCAAGAGAAATCGTAACCAGTCCGGTACGCTTATTGATCTCGCGCATTACCCGTTCCGGAATTAACTCTGCTTCGACCGCAAACGCACCGGCATCCTCCAGGCGCCGAAACTGATCCCAAAGTTCACTTGCTTCGTCAGCGGTTTTGCCCACCGCGCGCACGCCACCATAGAGCGTCGACTTTTTTGGAATAAATCCGAGGTGCCCCATGACCGGAATATCCTCTTCGGCGATACGGCGCAGCGATTCGAGACGCCGCGACGTAATTACAGCATCGGCGCCACTCTTGAGTGCATCGTATGCGGTACCTAGCAAGTCGTCGTCGCTAACTGCGCCGGAGAAGTCGATGGCGGCCGTGACGAACAGTTTCGATGAGCCTTCGCGAACCATCGGTACGAAGTCGGACATGCAGACGACCATTTCGATGCCAGCCGCTTCAGCCGCCGCGGCTTCGTCCGGCGTGGACGCTGTGACCTGGGTCAGAAGATTGCCGCTGCCCCTTTGAGCTTTGATCGAAGCGACTGTTGCTGTACGTGTAACGTCTTGTCCGGTGTAATCAAGAATGCGTGGCATATTTGTATCCCTTAAACAGGTTTCTACCAGGGCAGATGCTGGCCATCGAAGGTCCAGAATTCGCCGCTGTCTGCTGCCGTCAGATTGTCGACAACCTTGCGAATGCCCGCGGCGGATTCTTGCACAGTGACCGCCGCGCTGCTGCCGCCCATATCCGTCTGCACCCAGCCGGGATGTATGACGACGCAGGTAAAGCCATCCGATCTTAGTTCACCGGCCAGAGAACGCGTAAACATATTCAGTGCCGCCTTACTCTCGCTATAGCCATACATGCCGCCGCTGGACTTGCTGGTAATGCTGCCGGCGACGCTGGAGATATTAATGATCTTTCTCGTCTTGCCTGCCTGCAAATTGGCGAGCACGGCCTGCGTCACGCGGATCGGCCCGACGGTATTTACGGCCATCATCCGATCGAACTGGTCAAAATCAATGTCCTTGATCGACTGCAGCCTCGACAGCACGCCGGCATTGTTGATCAGCACGTCGATGGACTGATCAGCGAGCGTATTGGCCAGTCGATGCACGCTGTCCTGGTCGGTCACATCGAGTTGCACGATTTGCACGTCCAATTCGATCAAGTCTTTTGCCGCCGCGGGTGCTCTGGCCGTGCCTATGACATGCCAGCCGGCAGCAGAATACTGGCGCGCCAACTCGAGGCCAATGCCGCGATTGGCACCGGTAATCAGTACAGTTTGTGCGCTGGCTATAGAGGATATAAAGAGTGCGGCAATTGTCAGCAGCATCGATTTTCTTGTCATCATAGTCATGGCTCCAGCGCTTCACAGACGAATAATTACAGGATCATATATCATGCGTGCCTGCGTTGACCGGAGCATACAGCATGACGTTTCCCCTGATCGGCCCCGAGCAGGACTTCGCTCTCTGGTGCACTCTTATCGGATTGGCGGGCTTCGGTTTTTGGTGTGAGCGCTATGCGTGGGGCCGCAAGTATTCGGGCGTAATGTTGTTGATGGGCTTGGCGATCGTCCTGGCGAATCTTAAAATTATTCCGACGACGGCGCCTGCGTATGACGCAGTATGGAATTACCTGGTGCCCATCGCTATTCCGTTGCTGTTGTTCGAGGCGGACCTCAAACGCATTGTCCGCGAATCAGGGCCGACGCTGGTCGCGTTCATCATCGGTAGCGCTGCGGTGGTGGCTGGCGTGATTATCGGTGCGGCGTTTCTGGACCTTGGACCGAATGAAGCCGAGCTGGCCGGTATATTTACGGGTACCTATATTGGTGGTGGACTTAATTTTGCCGCGGTTGCTGAGGCCAGCGGCATGCAGGATGGCAGTATGCTCTCGGCCGCGATCGCCGCTGACAACGTTGTGACTAATCTGCATTTCCTGCTAATTATTTTTCTGCCTGGTATTGCCTGGGTGGCGCGCAAGTATCCCAGCCATCACATGGATAACGCCGAGGAATTTACTGCAGATTCACAGGCGAGCCTGCACCGTATTGCCAATCTGGATATCGCGGGGCTGCTCGCCGCGATCGCGCTGGCCTTCGCGCTGGCGGCAGCAGGCAAGGCCCTGGCTGAGTTGCTGGGCAAGCCGCAGTTCGCAATCCTTGTGACCACCGCGCTGACATTGCTGCTCGCGACGTTCTTGCCGCAGCAGGTGAAAAAACTGTCCGGTCACAACGAAGCGGGCAACGTCATGATGTTTATCTTCCTGGCGAGTGTCGGCGCGACAGCGGATATCTGGCAGTTGATTGCAATCGGTCCGGTACTGTTCATTTTCGCGTCTGTAATTATTGTCGTGCACCTGATTATTCTGTTGGGGGTCGGCAAGCTGCTAAGAATCGATCTCGCAGAGCTCGCGATGGCGTCTGCAGTTTGTATTGGTGGGCCCTCCAGCGCCGCCGCGCTTGCCTCAGCGAAAGGCTGGAAAGACCTGCTCATTCCCGGCGTGCTTGCAGGGTCTTTTGGCTATGCGGTGGGTAGTTTCGTCGGAATTAGCGTGATCGAGTGGCTGCGCTAATCTGTTAAGATGCCAGCATTCAAATATCAGGCAAAACGACAGGTAACTCATGCGCATAGATGCAATCAGCATAGGTGACAACCCACCGGAAGACGTAAACGTCATCATTGAGGTGCCGGTTGGTGGCCAACCGATCAAATATGAGCTCGACAAGGAGTCGGGTGTTCTGGTCGTGGACCGGTTCCTGTACACGCCGATGTTCTACCCGGGTAACTACGGGTTCGTGCCGCATACTCTTTCCGAAGACGGCGATCCGATCGATGTGCTGGTCTGCAATACCCGTCCGCTGGTGCCGGGTTGCGTCATCAATGTACGCCCGATCGGCGTCCTCATTATGGAAGATAATGCCGGGCAGGATGAGAAGATTATTGCCGTGCCAGCATCGCACCTGACCAAGCGCTATGAACACGTAAAGGAATATTCGGATATCCCAGAGATTACACTGCAGCAAATCGAGCATTTCTTCGAGCACTACAAGGATCTTGAGCCCGGCAAATGGGTAAAAATCGACGATTGGCACGGTGCGCAAGATGCGCAGAGGCTCATCGTCGCCGCGATTGAGCGTGCACAACAGCAGTAGGAGGCGGCATGGCGGGTCTTTACTACGAACAGTTCAGTGTTGGTCAGAAGTTCGACCATCCGATACGACGGACGATTACAGAAGCGGATAATGTGCTGCTCACCACGATGACGCACAATCCCGCGGCGCTGCACCTGGACGCCGAGTATATGAAAACAACGGAATTCGGTCGGCCGTTGGTCAACAGCTGTCTGACGCTTTCATTCATGGTTGGAATCTCGGTCAACGACACGACGCACGGTACGACCGTAGCCAACCTCGGTTGGGACGAAGTGCGTTTTCCCAAACCTCTGTTTCATGGCGACACGATTCACATCGAATCAGAAGTACTGGAAAAGCGCGACAGCAAGTCGCGACCAGACAACGGCATTGTTGTTTTCGAGCATCGCGCCTTTAATCAGAATGATGAACTAGTCGGTATTTGCAAGCGCACGGCGCTGATGCACAAACTGCCGAAATGAGCCGCAGTTACCTATTTGTACCGGCAGACAGTGAACGCAAGCTTGCGAAGGCATCGGATACTGATGCCGACGCGCTGATACTCGACCTTGAGGATTCGGTCGCTGCCCACGCCAAAGCAGCGGCGCGCGCACTGGCGGCAGAATTCGTCGGCGGTAGAAATGACGCATGGGTGCGCATAAACCCGATTGATTCAGACGAGGCGCAAGCAGATCTCGCGAGTGTCGTCGCCGCTGCACCAGCAGGCATCATGTTGCCGAAAGCGCGCAGTGCTGACGACGTAATCAACCTGGCATCAAAACTGCGGCAACTTGAAGCGCAGCACGGCATTACCGTCGGCCAAACCAGAATCATTGCGTTATGCACCGAGCGCCCCGAAGCACTGTTCACCCTGGCAAGCTATATCGGAGCAACTCCGCGTCTTGCTGCGCTGTCGTGGGGCGGAGAAGACCTCAGTTCCGCGTTGGGCGCCAGCGCAAATCGCAGCGCCGATGGTGAATGGCTGCCCACGTATGAAATGGCGCGGTCTTTGTGCCTCTGTGCGGCGGCCGCTGCCGAGGTAGCCGCAATAGATACGGTGTTTACGGATTACCGCGATTTGGATGGTCTGGCAAAGTATGCGGCAAATGCACGCCGCGATGGATTCAGCGGCATGCTGGCAATTCATCCGGGGCAGGTTGACGTTATAAACCGCGCCTTTATGCCAACGGCGGAGGAAGTCGAGCGCGCCAGGCGAATCGTTGCGTTGTTCGATGATAATCCGGGCGCCGGTACGCTCGGCCTGGATGGTGAAATGATTGATCTGCCACACCGTGTGCAAGCAGAGCGCCTGTTGGAGATCGCAACAAAACTCGCGGCCGGATAAGCTCCGGTCGAGCAAAACAAGAGGGTAGTGAGTAATGAGTGAAATTCATCCTGTCAGCGCCGAGGTCAAGGCGCGTGCCTTGGTTGACGAGGCTGCTTATAAGGAAATGTACGCGCGCTCCGTTAGCGATAACGAAGGATTTTGGGCAGAGCAGGCGCAGCGACTCGACTGGATCAAGCCATTCACAAAAACGAAAGATGTCTCTTTTGCGAAAGACGACTTACACATTCGCTGGTACTACGACGGCACCCTGAACGCCTGCTACAACTGTGTTGACCGCCACCTGGAGACCAAAGCGGACGATGTTGCGATTATCTGGGAGGGTGACGACCCCAACCGCGATCTGAGTATTACGTATCGGGAGCTGCACGAGAAAGTTTGTAGATTTGCCAACTCATTGAAAGCGCTCGGTGCCAAGAAAGGCGATCGCATTACGATCTACATGCCGATGATTCCGGAGGCGGCGGTCGCTATGTTGGCCTGCGCGAGGGTCGGGGCGGTGCACTCAGTGGTCTTCGGCGGGTTCTCGCCGGATGCACTTGCCGGGCGCATCCACGATTGCGAATCGAACATCGTAATTACGGCAGACGAGGGTCTGCGCGGCGGCAAGAAGATTCCGCTAAAAGCGAATGTTGATGCTGCCGCTGCACGAGCAAACGTGACGACGCTTGAAAAAGTACTGGTGGTGCGCAACACCGGCAACGACATTGACTGGGTCGAAGGACGCGACGAGTGGTTGCATGAGCTCGAGGCAACGGTTTCGGCCGACTGTCCATGCGAAGAAATGGACGCCGAGGATCCGTTGTTCATTCTGTATACGTCCGGGTCCACGGGAAAACCAAAAGGCGTGTTGCATACAACCGGCGGTTATCTCGTCTTCGCAGCGATGACGCATGAATACGTTTTTGACTACCACCCGGGGGATGTCTACTGGTGCACCGCAGACGTTGGCTGGGTAACCGGGCACAGCTATATCGTATACGGGCCACTCGCCAATGGCGCTATCACCTTGATGTTCGAGGGCGTGCCCAACTATCCGACGGCGTCCCGCTTTTGGGAGGTTTGTGACAAGCACAAGGTCAATATTTGCTACACAGCACCGACTGCGATTCGTGCACTGATGCGCGAGGGCGATGAGCCTGTGAAGCGGACGTCGCGAAAAAGTCTGCGCCTGCTAGGGTCTGTCGGTGAGCCGATCAATCCGGAAGCCTGGGAGTGGTACTACCACGTGGTGGGTGAGCAGCGTTGTCCGATCGTGGATACCTGGTGGCAAACCGAGACCGGCGGAATTCTGATTAGTCCATTGCCCGGCGCGACCGCTCTCAAGCCAGGTTCTGCGACTAAGCCAATGTTTGGTATTCAGCCGGCAATTGTTGATGGCGACGGCAATACGCTGGAAGGCGCTGCGGAAGGTGTCTTGATCATGACCGACAGCTGGCCAGGTCAAATGCGCACTATTTATGGCGATCACGAACGCTTTGTTGCGACCTATTTCTCGACCTTCGACGGTGCCTATTTCACTGGCGACGGTGCGCGCCGCGACGAAGACGGTTACTACTGGATCACAGGACGCGTCGATGACGTACTGAACGTATCCGGTCATCGCATGGGTACGGCCGAAGTTGAAAGCGCGTTGGTGGCGCATCACGATGTTGCAGAAGCGGCGGTCGTCGGCTATCCGCACGCTATCAAAGGGCAGGGGATCTACGCCTACGTGACGCTGATGGATGGGGTCGATGCCAGTGACGAGCTGCGTGCAGACCTGCAGCAGTGGGTGCGCAAGGAAATTGGTCCCATTGCAAAACCTGATCTGATCCAGTGGGCACCGGGATTGCCGAAGACACGCTCCGGCAAGATCATGCGTCGCATACTGCGAAAGATCGCTGCTGATGATTATGCGGAGCTTGGCGACACGTCGACGCTTGCGGACCCGATCGTGGTTGAAGATCTAATTGAGAATCGGCAGAACAAAGCCGATTAAAGGCGCTGTTATTGGCCTTCAGTCTTTCCGATGGGCTCTAATTCGACCATGTCATCGATATCGAACGGTGACTCATTCATAGCGTCCAGCTCCGCCGAGATTGCCGGGTCAATATCAATGTCACGCGTCGGAATACTAATGTCACGCGCCGGGTTGTAGTCTGTCTCAGTCAGGATAACGGTTTCCTTGAGATGTTCGTCAACGCCACCGAGACGTGCGTACTCAGCAATTTGACGTTCGTACGCGCGTACAAATTCTTCCGCATACATCTGCGGGAAGCGGCCGCCACCTTTTTCGGTCAGGATTGGATACAGGTCGCCGTACAGGTCCCAGTACTTGAACTTGCTGGTGAATTTGGCGAAAAAGCCTGAACCCAGTGTTCGGTCGAAGCCGTCTTGCAATTCGACCGGATCAAAGCGGTCGGCGAACTCCAGGAATGCGTTGTTCATCGCATCCAGGAATGCATCCTGATGAAACAGCAAATCTCGGCAAACTTCGCGGACTGCATCACGTGGTCCGAGATACTCGCCTTCTTGGCCAACCAGAATCTGCATGATCGAATCTTTGGTATTGGCCGAAAGTTTGAGTGGATTGTTGTGGCGTGGCAGAACGGTTGTTTGATCAAGGCGAAACGCGTTTTTCAGGTTCGCGCGGCTCGCCAGTAACTGCGTTGAGCCTTCGACAAACTCGCGTAAGACTTCACCGGCATTGCGCATGACTTCATTCATATCGGTCGCCGGACTCAATTCCTTGCGGTCGACTCCCAGCCCTTTCAGGAATGCGTCAATCAAGTCACGTTCATCAAGATCGGCTTCCGCCAGCGGCGCAGGAGGTGCTGCCGGCTGCGGTGCTCGCGGTTCAATGTCTTCTGGTAGTGCCACATCTGTTTCGGCGTGGTTGCCAAACAGAGCGGACTGGAATTCGTCATCGCCGGTTAGTGCTTCCTCATCGAGCAACAGCAAGCCGGTCTTCATGGCAACTTCATCGACCATCGAGCGTGCGTGGTCAGTGACGACTGATTGGGAGTCGTCGAGCGGCATAGCGATACTTTCGCCCTCATCGACACTGACGTTGATGACGAAATCGCCAAAACGAATGACATCGCCATTGTACAGTCGCCTTGGATTGCCCTTGCCAAGAGGCTCGCAGTCGCCGTTGATATACACGCCGTTGGAGCTGGTGTCTGCCAGATAGTAGGCTCCACCCTGGAAATCGATGGTTGCATGGCGGCCGGAAATAAAGCGGTCCGGGTCTGGCAAAATCCAGTCGTTCTGCAAGGAACGTCCGATGGTGCCACCTTGGCCGTCAAACTCGCGCACAGCATCTTCGCCGACGATGTCGCGATGTTCACTAACGATTTCGAGTTGGAGTGCCATGACAATTGGATAATGCAGAGAATCAACGGCATACGCTGCTACCCAGTTCACATAATAAGAAGCGAGTCGATGCGGCGCATAGCGTAATATGCGATAAACAGACCAGATATGGTAAAAAGCATCAGAGGGTAGATTCTTGGGCCAAGTCGGTAGTATTTAGTTAAACTACGCGGCCTTCGAGGATGGTAGCTGTGACAGATAAAAATCTCTTCAGGGTAGTTTTCATGAGTCAGGGTCAGGTCTATGAGATCTATGCCCGCGAGGTCGGCCATGGCGAGCTATTCGGTTTCGTCGAAGTCGAGCAACTGGTGTTTGGCGAACGCACGACCGTGGTAGTCGATCCGTCAGAAGAAAGAATCAAAGCCGAATTCGAGCATGTCACCCGAACCTATTTGCCGATGCATTCCATCATTCGCATCGATGAGGTCGATAAACAGGGGCCTGCCAAAATCTCGAAAATGGACGGTAACGTAACCCAGTTTCCAATGCCGATTTACACACCAGGGGAACATAAGCCCTGATGCTTGAGTTGCCCGGGCAGCCAGCGCTGTCAGATTTTCGTCTCGCTAAACTCCAGGGTGCACTGCAGCAATTTGAGCCGCGCGTGAAATCAGTCGCCGCGCGTTTTTGCTACTTCGTTGCCGAAGACGCGATCGTCGCACTTAGCAACGAGCACAAGAAACGCTTAAAGGCGTTGCTGCTATCCGGCGAGAAAACAGGCGCCTTGGGTAAAGGCGCACGCACTTTGTATGTGCTGCCCAGGCCCGGAACAATTTCTCCGTGGTCGAGTAAAGCGACCGACATTGCGCGTGCCTGCAATCTCGATTCCGTTGAGCGAATAGAGCGTGGTATTTGCTACGGCCTGCAGTTCAACGCAGCGATCAATGATGACGATCTCGCTGCACTGGGCCCGCTGTTGCACGATCGCATGACCGAAACGATATTCACATCAGGCGACGAGGCGGCCGCCCTGTTCGAAGCACACGATCCTGCGCCGGTCACAACGATTCCTGTCCTGCAAGGTGGCAGAAAGGCACTGGCCGCAGCCAACGTTGATCTGGGACTGGCGCTGGCGGATGAGGAAATCGATTATCTGCTCGACAGTTACAAGGCTCTGGATCGAGACCCGACTGACGCGGAACTAATGATGTTTGCACAAGCGAACTCCGAGCATTGTCGGCACAAGATTTTCAACGCGGACTGGGTGATCGACGGTGAAGTGCAGGCGGAACAGCTGTTCGGCATGATTCGATCAACCACCACAGCGAGCCCGGACGGTGTGATATCCGCATATTCGGACAACGCGGCGGTCATGGAAGGCTGGCCTGGTTCGCGACTGATGCCGTCTGCAGGCGATCGTGAGTATCAATACAGTGAAGAGCCGGTGCACATCCTGATGAAGGTCGAAACGCACAATCATCCGACGGCGATATCGCCGTTTCCGGGTGCTGCGACCGGCAATGGTGGCGAAATTCGGGACGAGGGGGCGACCGGCCTGGGTGCCAAGCCAAAAGCGGGCCTGACGGGATACTCTGTGTCGCATCTGCGGATCCCCGGGTTCTCGCAGCCCTGGGAAGTGGATTTTCCCCATCCCGAGCGCATGGCATCGCCGCTGGACATCATGATCGAAGGCCCGATTGGTGGTGCTGCGTTCAACAATGAATTCGGCCGGCCAAATTTGCTCGGCTATTTTCGGACCTATGAGAGCAGTCTTCCAGGTTTGCCAGACAATGAAATCCGCGGTTATCACAAGCCGATCATGATTGCCGGCGGGGTCGGTAATGTGCGCGCGGAGCATGCGAAAAAAATCGAGGTACCGGTTGGCGCCAAGATCGTCATCATCGGTGGACCGGCGATGTTGATCGGCTTGGGCGGCGGCGCGGCCTCCAGCCTCGCAAGCGGCAGTAGCAGCGAAGACCTCGATTTTGCATCCGTGCAGCGTGGCAATCCGGAGATGGAGCGCCGTGCACAGGAAGTCATTGATCGTTGTTGGCAAATGGGCGAGAAAAACCCGATTTTGCTCATCCATGATGTCGGTGCGGGCGGCTTATCGAACGCGGTGCCCGAGGCGGTTGACCACAGCAAGCATGGCGCCAGCATTGAGCTGCGTAATATCGCGAATGCCGAACGCAGCATGTCGCCGATGGGTATCTGGTGCAACGAAGCGCAAGAGCGTTATGTGCTGCTTATTGATGCAGAGGATATCGACGACTTTGAAAAAATCTGCGACCGTGAGCGTTGTCCGCTGTCGATCATCGGCACCTTAACGGATGACCAGCAGCTGGTGGTCAATGACATCGACTTCGACAATCAGCCGGTCAACATGCCGATGTCACTATTACTTGGCAGTACGCCAAAAATGTCGCGTGATGTTGTGCGTCAGCCGTCGCCCGAGTCGAGCATTGATCTGAGCGGTATCGATCTGGCAACAGCCGTATCGCGGGTGCTGCGTTTTCCGGCTGTCGCTGACAAATCATTTCTTATCAATATCGGCGACCGCACCGTCGGCGGTCTGAGTGCTCGCGACCAGTTGGTTGGGCCATGGCAGGTGCCGGTTAGTGACGTCGCATTGACGGCCACCAGTTACGAGGGCTTTACCGGCGAAGCGATGGCAATGGGTGAACGCACGCCGCTTGCCACTTTGAACGCGCCGGCTTCAGGGCGTATGGCCGTTGCCGAAGCAGTCACCAATATTGCGGCGGCGCGAATAGCAGGTATTGAGAAGATTCGCTTGTCCGCAAACTGGATGGCCGCCAGTGGGCATCCCGGCGAAGATGCCAATCTTTTTGACACGGTCAAAGCGGTGGGTCACGAGCTCTGCCGCGATCTGGGCATCGCTATTCCAGTTGGCAAGGACTCGCTGTCTCTGAAAACGCGCTGGGCCGAAGGTGATGCTGAGTACGAGGTTGTTGCCCCTGTCTCGCTGATCGTATCGGCTTTTGCAGCAACGACAGACGTTCGCAAACACCTGACACCACAGCTGCGCTTGGTCGAAGACTCGACCTACCTGCTATTGCTCGATCTGGGTGGTGGCAAGAATCGCATGGGTGGTTCGTGTCTTGCGCAGACCTTCAATCGTGCCGGCGGTGCCACCCCGGACCTTGACGACCCCGAACGACTGAAGAACTTTTTTTCAGCAATTCAAGAGCTTAACGAACGGGAAATGTTGCTTGCGTATCATGACCGCAGTGACGGTGGACTCGTCTCGACGCTGGCCGAAATGATTTTTGCCAGCCGGCTGGGCATAAGCCTGCGGCTGGAGGGGTCCGACAGTGCGATTCTGGAGCAACTGTTTAACGAAGAGCTCGGCGCGGTAATTCAGGTCGAGAAGAAAAAACTCACGCAGGTACAAATGGTTCTGGACCGGACCGGCGCCAAGGCGACGGCGATCGGTCGGGTTGAATATGACAGTCAGGATCTGACCATACGCCGCGGCGAAGAAGTGGTTTTGCAGATGGACCGTGCGAGTCTGCAACGCAACTGGTCGGAGACCAGTTATCGAATTCAGGCATTGCGCGACAATCCGTTGACGGCACGTCAGGAATTCGACCGCATTCTGGATGACAAGGATCCGGGACTGAATGTGAAGCTGAGTTTCGATCTCGGTGACGACATCGCGCGGCCCTATCGCGGCCAGGTGGGTCCGCGGGTCGCGGTGCTGCGTGAGCAGGGCGTCAATAGTCAGTACGAGATGGCGGCCGCATTCATGCGTGCCGGATTTACCGCTGTTGATGTGCATATGAGCGACCTGCATGAGGGCCGCGATAATCTCGCGAATTATCACGGGCTCGTTGCCTGCGGCGGATTTTCGTTTGGCGATGTCCTCGGCGCCGGTGGCGGCTGGGCGAAGTCCATTCTTTATCACGAGCAAACACGCAATCAGTTTACGGAATTCTTTCTACGTAATGACACGTTTGCACTGGGCGTTTGCAACGGCTGCCAGATGCTGTCGCATCTACGCGAGCTTATTCCCGGTGCTGAAAGCTGGCCGCGATTCCTGCGCAACAAGTCGGAGCAATTCGAGGCGCGCTTGAGTCTGGTCGAAGTGCTCGAGAGCCCGTCACTATTCCTCGAAGGAATGGCGGGATCGCGGTTGCCGATCGCAACCTCGCATGGCGAAGGGCGAGTCAGCTTCGCCGATGACAGCGACCGCTACTCGGCCTCACACATGATCGCCGCACGCTATGTCGACAATTATGGCAACGTCGCGGACAGCTACCCGGCGAACCCGAACGGCTCTACGGACGGTATCTGCGCTCTGTCCAATGAAGATGGTCGCGTCACGATTATGATGCCGCATCCGGAGCGAGTCGTGCGCACGATTCAGAATTCATGGCATCCGGACGGTTGGGGAGACGACGGCCCCTGGATGCGTATGTTCCGCAACGCACGAGTGCTTATCGGCTGAACTTTAGGCGGTAGACTTCAGGTCATCGCCGCTTTCTTCAACAAAAAAGCGACGCACTTTGATGGCGCGCGTGAGTTTCCCGCGACGCACAAAGCACTGGTAGAACATGTCCTTGAGGACCTCAAGCAACACGCCGGCCTGGTAACGATTTAGCATTGGCAGGTCTTCGCCGACATTGGCGTCAAACAGGATGCTTTTGAGCGGATCAAATGCATCGTCTTCAATGCCTGCGATATCGCGCGCAATCATGACCTCGTCAAACGCCTGCAACTTGCCGCCTTCGCCTAACGCCGCAAACGCACTGCTTGCAGAGCGGCGGCACATCGATGCGAATGCGTTGAAGTTGTTGCCGGAATAGCATGCCAGCGCTTCGCGAAACAGTACCTCGGTTTCCTTGGGCAAATACGAAAACGAAAAGCGTTCTTTCGGCCGCTCCAGTTCAACGTAGTTTTGCGATAGTTCGACGCGAGTTTCGCCAAATCCGCGCGTTGCGAAGCGCAGAAAAACAGGTGCCTTGCAGGAGTCACACTGAAACACGAGGCCGACGTGCGCCGGCTTGTCGCGGAGCAGGTCTTCAGCCCGCGGTATCGATTGTGGACTCATGTGGGAGTGCACATTGCAATACGGACATTCGAGCCCGATCTGCTCGTCACCTTCGGTCAGGAGTCCCTGATCCCTGTCCAGACTAATCGTCATAATTCGCTCTAAATCAACCCTCTAGCTCAGTATGCACCATGCAGCAGGCGCTGCTGTACATCGTTAACATAATCCCGGAATCATTCTCGTTACTGACCCCAATCGCCAACCGCCTCACGTGCGAAATCGTTCACCGGCCGCGCAATCAGTGCGTCTCGGCTCAAAGTTACCCGAAAGCGCGCGCCATCGGCCAATGGTAAATAGGTTGCTGTGCCGTAGTAGGCGTCGATGCCCGGCGCAAACTTCGGAAAGTCGTGCGCCAGATTCCACAGATCCAGCCGCCGCTCTTCTGCCAGAGCATGTACGGTGCGTGGCTCGGAGCGTTCGCGGTCCACGTTTGAATAACGTCCGCTCAAACGCTCAAGCTGATAAACCGGGTCCAGACCCAGAATGGTGGCGGGTGGCTGCCAGGTCAGGACACGCGCGTCCAACTGCCACTCGTCGCCACGAATGGGCAGCAGCCGGTCCAGTTGGCCATCGATCATCAATCTTGCTGTGTACGCCTCGTCGCCGGTTTGCGAAAACTCGATTACCGCGACCTGCTGCTCGGCGGTCAGTCTCTCGTAGCCGAGGTAACTCATGAACAGCAATACCGCGGCAGTGCCGAGCGCCGCCGACGTCGCAGAAAACGCAGCTGACCCGGTCGCGCGCAGGAAACGTCCGCGGCGCATGTTGCGCAGCATCGAGCGCAGCAACAGCAGTGCGACGATGGCGCTTATAACTGCGACTACAATTAACACGGCTATTGAACCCGCCTAAGCATCGAGTCGCTTGTACTTGATGCGATGAGGATTGTTGGCATCGTCGCCGAGACGACGCTTGCGGTCTTCCTCATAGTCCGCATAGTTGCCGGCAAACCAGGTCACTTCGGAGTTGCCTTCAAACGCGAGGATATGCGTCGCGATGCGATCCAAAAACCAGCGATCATGCGAAATCACGACCGCAGAGCCAGGGAATTCGAGTAACGCTTCTTCCAGTGCTCGCAGCGTCTCAACGTCAAGATCGTTGGTGGGCTCATCAAGTAGCAACAGGTTGCCGCCGGCCTTAAGCATTTTTGCCAGGTGCACCCGATTGCGCTCACCGCCGGATAGCACTCCGATCTTCTTTTGCTGCTCGGCGCCACGGAAGTTGAAGCGGCCGACGTAGGCTCGCGACGACGTCTCGTAATTGCCGACCTGAATCAGATCAAGCCCATCTGAAATTTCCTCCCAAACTGTCTTGTTGTCGTCGAGGCTGTCACGCGACTGATCAACGCTGGAAATCTGCACGGTTTCGCCCAGACGAATGTTGCCCGCATCCGCTTGTTCGCTACCTTCGATCATGCGGAACATAGTGGTCTTGCCCGCACCGTTGGGACCGATCACGCCGACGATTCCGCCTGCCGGTAGTTGAAAGCTGAGGTCGTCTATCAGGAGCTTGTCACCAAAGCCTTTCTTCAGGCCTTCGACTTCAATGACTACGTCACCGAGACGTGGTCCGGGCGGAATGTAGATTTCATTGGTCTCGTTGCGCTTCTGATAACTGGACGAAGAGATCTCGTCGAACTGGCGCAGGCGCGCTTTTGACTTGGCTTGGCGGCCTTTCGGATTCGAGCGCACCCATTCAAGCTCGGTCTGCATCGCTTTTTGCCGGGCTTTTTCGCTCGCTTCTTCGTTCGCCAGTCGATTGCTCTTTTGCTCCAGCCAGGAAGAGTAGTTGCCTTCCCAGGGAATGCCGTGACCGCGGTCGAGTTCGAGAATCCAGCCAGCGACGTTGTCGAGGAAATAGCGATCGTGAGTTACTGCAATGACGGTGCTTGGGTATTCGTCGAGAAAACGCTCCAGCCACGCGACGGATTCCGCATCCAGATGGTTGGTCGGCTCATCCAGCAGCAGCATGTCAGGTTGCGACAAGAGCAAACGGCATAGCGCAACACGTCGCTTCTCACCGCCAGACAGCTTGCTGACATCCGCATCCCAGGGCGGCAGGCGCAGTGCATCGGCGGCGATTTCCAGCTTTCGATCCAGCTCCCAGGCGCCGGCCGTATCGATCGCGTCCTGCAGCTTGCCCTGTTCCTCGAGCAAGGCATTCATTTCATCGTCGCTCATGGGCTCGGCAAACTGCATCGCGATCTCGTTAAAGCGATCCAGCAACGCCTTGGTTTCCGCCACGCCTTCTTCGACATTGCCGCGCACGTCTTTGGCCGGGTCCAGTTCCGGTTCCTGCGGCAGGTAGCCGATATTGATGCCTGGCTGCGGGCGCGCCTCACCGTCAAATTCTGTGTCGAGTCCCGCCATGATGCGCAATACGGTGGACTTGCCTGAGCCATTCAGGCCAAGAATGCCGATCTTTGCGCCCGGGAAGAACGAGAGGGAGATGTCCTTGATGATGAATCGTTTTGGCGGGACCACTTTGGCCACGCGATTCATGGTGTAGATGTATTGCGCCATTTAACTCTGCTGTTTGTTCTGCAGCCCGCATTATCCGGTATGCTGCAGCGATAGCCAACAACAAGAAGTCGCGCCCATGAGCGATTCGGTACTTGTCTACAAAGGAGAAGAGCTCGCCAGCTACGGTTTTGGCGATCCGCATCCGTTCGGTTTTGATCGTCACGATGTATTCCAGCAGGAACTCATTAACGCGGGTCTGGATGCGAAAGTGCAGTTCGGCAGACCGCGGCGCGCGAATGTGGATGAGCTGCTGCTGTTTCATACCGCCGACTACATCGACCTGGTGTCGAGGAAGTCCGCGGAAGGTCGTGGCTATCTGGACGATGGCGATACACCTGCCATGCCCGGCATCTTCGATGCCGCCTCCGACGTCGTTGGTACGACCTTGGCCGCGGTCGATGCGGTTATGGCGGGCACTTGTAAACGAGCATTCGTACCCATAGCCGGTTTGCACCACGCAGCGCGGGATCGGGCCGCCGGCTTTTGTGTATTCAATGATTGTGGCGTTGCCGTCGAGTATCTGCGCAAAAATTACGGCCTCAGTCGAATCGCCTATATCGATATTGACGCGCATCACGGCGATGGCGTTTTCTATGGCTTCGAAGATGACCCGGACCTGATCTTCGCGGATGTGCATGAGGATGGTCGCCACCTGTATCCAGGCACGGGTGCCGCGGCAGAAACCGGCAAGGGCAGGGCGCGCGGTAGCAAACTCAATATCCCGATAGCACCCGGCGCAGTCGACAGCGATTTCTATCGCGAATGGGAGCGCGTGGAACAATATCTGGAACATGCCAAGCCTGAATTCATTCTGTTCCAGGGCGGTGCCGACAGCCTTGAAGGCGATCCCATAACCCATCTCTGTTACACCGAGGAGGCGCATGCCAAGGCCGCTGCAGCGCTTTGCCGTATCGCGGACAAACATTGCGCAGGGCGCATCGTTGGTACTGGCGGCGGCGGTTACAACCGGCACAATCTTGCCCGTGCATGGACGCGGATCGTGCAGTCTTTCGTTGCGGCTGCCTAAGCAGTAACATCGCGTCCTTGCCAACCCCTTGCTGCGGAGTCTTTCCCCAATGTTCGATACCACCACAACACTTGAGTCCTACGATCCCGATCTGGCGAAAGCCATTGCTCAGGAAAGCAGACGTCAGGAAGAACATGTCGAGCTGATTGCCTCGGAAAACTATGCCAGCCCGCGTGTAATGGCGGCGCAGGGATCCGTGCTAACGAACAAGTACGCGGAAGGCTATCCGGGCAAGCGTTATTACGGTGGTTGCGAGTATGTGGACGAATCCGAAACGCTGGCGATTGAGCGTGCCAAAGAGCTGTTTGGCGCAGACTATGCCAACGTGCAACCGCACTCCGGATCACAGGCCAATGCGGCCGTCTATATGGCGCTTTGTGAAGCCGGCGATACCGTGCTCGGTATGAGTCTCGCAGAAGGTGGCCACCTGACGCACGGGTCCAAGGTTAACTTCTCCGGAAAACTGTACAACGCTGTGCAATATGGTCTGGTGGCCGAAACCGGTCACATTGACTACGAGCAGGTCGCGGCCCTCGCCAAAGAGCACCAGCCGAAGATGATCGTTGCAGGATTTTCAGCATACTCGCGGGTGGTCGACTGGAAGCGTTTCCGCGAGATTGCTGACAGCGTTGGCGCTTACCTGCTGGTGGATATGGCGCATGTCGCCGGGCTGGTTGCGACCGGCCACTACCCGAATCCGATTCCCTACGCTGACGTCGTTACGACCACCACGCACAAGACGCTGCGCGGTCCGCGTGGTGGCCTGATACTGGCGCGCGCGAACGACGAGCTCACCAAGCGATTTAGCTCTTTGGTATTTCCCGGGACCCAGGGCGGGCCATTGGAACACGTCATTGCGGCGAAGGCCGTGGCCTTCAAAGAAGCGATGGACCCATCCTTTAAGGACTATCAAGAGCAAGTGTGTGTCAATGCGAAGGTCATGGCAGAGGTTTTGGCTGAACGCGGCTACCCGATTATTTCAGGCGGCACCGACAACCACCTGATGCTGGTTAGCCTGATTGCCAAGGGTATTACCGGTAAGGCGGCGGATGCGGCGCTTGGTCGTGCAAATATCACGGTCAACAAAAATGCGGTGCCGAATGATCCGCAGTCGCCGTTTGTGACCAGCGGCCTGCGGCTTGGTACACCGGCCATTACGACCCGCGGCTTCGGTGCTGAGGAGACCCGTGAGCTTACCGGCTGGATAGCGGATATACTGGATGATATCGATAACGAGGAGACGAACGCGCGCGTTCGCGGTCAGGTGCTGGAGCTCTGCAAGCGCTTTCCTGTTTACGCGTAGTCACGATTTCCGATGCATTGCCCGTTTTGTAGTCATGAAGAGACCAAAGTAATCGACTCGCGTCTGGCCGCTGACGGCAGACAGATTCGCAGACGCCGGCAATGTCTCGACTGCAACGAACGCTTCACGACTTTTGAATCTGCTGAATTGGTGATGCCGCGGCTGGTCAAGAATGACAGCTCGCGGCAGCCCTTCGATGAGTCCAAGCTGCGCAGCAGTATGACCCGTGCTCTCGAGAAGCGGCCGGTTCCAAGTGATGAGCTTGAAGAAGCCGTCGAACGTCTGATTCATCGTCTGCGAACGATGGGCGAGCGTGAGGTTCCGTCGCGACTGGTCGGCGATCTGGTGATGGAGGAGCTGCGGGCGCTCGATGAAATTGCCTACGTACGTTTTGCCTCCGTGTATCGGCGCTTTCAGGATGTCACTGAGTTCGAAGAAGAGATCAAGCGTCTGCAGCGAATCTCGGAGACTGCCGCAAGCCGTGAACAAATGTCTCTCTTGCCTGAGTTGCTCGGCAAGAACAAATAAAACCCAATGTCTGATTTCGCCGCGAAAGATCGTGAGTTTATGCAACGCGCGCTGCTGCTTGCCGAGAATGGAGTATTTGGCGCGCAGCCGAATCCGATGGTGGGCTGCGTACTGGTAAAAGACGGCGAGATTGTCGGCGAAGGCTGGCATGCACGCGCCGGCGAGGCGCATGCGGAAGTGAACGCGATGCTTGCTGCAGGCGAGAAAGCGCAGGGTGCTACCGCCTATGTCACTCTGGAGCCCTGCTCGCATCACGGCAACACGCCGCCCTGCTGCGACGCATTGATTGATGCTGGCATTGCCGAGGTCGTGGTGGCGCACGAGGATCCGAATCCACAGGTCGATGGGCAGGGTATCGCGCGCTTGCAGAAAGCAGGGGTCACTGTTCGTAGTGGCTTACTGCGCGAGGATGCAAGGCGACTGAACGCCGGCTTCCTGAGTCGCATGCAGCGTGGTCGACCGCGTGTGCAACTGAAGATCGCCTGCAGTCTCGATGGACGCATCGCGATGGCGGATGGGCAAAGCCAATGGATTACCGGTGCACAAGCGCGCGCGGATGTGCAGCAACTACGTGCTCGCGCTGGCGCAATTCTGACCGGCATCGGAACGGTGCTCGCGGATGACCCGTCGCTCACGGTACGTGAAGCGCAGCTCAATCCGTATGACCGGCAACCCTTACGGGTGGTCCTGGATAGCCATCTGCGCATGCCGTTGACAGCCAGGATGCTCGGCTTGCCGGGCGAAACGCTGATTTTTTGCAGCTCGGGTGCGAGCGCGGCGGGGCTTGCCAATGCCGGCGCTGAAGTCCTGAAAACGAACGGCGAGAATGGTTTGCTTGAGCTGGCTGCGGTGCTACAAGAACTTGCGCAGCGCGGTATCAATGACCTGCTGGTTGAGGCCGGTCCGACTATCGCCGGGCAATTACTGACACTAAAGCTGGTCGATGAGCTCGTCATTTATCAGGCGCCACATATTCTCGGTAGTGAGACAATGGGCATGTTCAACACACCATCCTGGCAACGACTGACAGACCGTCAGCCGCTGACCATCATGGAGGTTGTGCAGGTCGGCAATGACACACGTATCAGGGCTATTCCGGAGAACTGAAGCAGATGTTCACAGGCATTATCCAGGCGCAAGGCAGGATCGCGGCGATCGACAAGACCGGTGGTGACGTGCGCTTGTCCATTCAGTCGGACGGCCTGCCATTCTCGAGCTACGCGGTCGGCGAAAGTATTGCCGTTAACGGTGTCTGCCTGACTGCGACGGCGCTGCGGGCCGATGGCTTCGATACTGATGTATCCATCGAAACCCTGAACGTGACCTCGTTGGGCGACCTCGTCACCGGGTCGCTGACGAATCTTGAACCGTCATTGAGCTTCGGTGACCGGCTTGGGGGACACCTGGTGAGCGGTCATGTTGATTGTCTTGGCAGCGTCACTCGTGTCACCAGGGACGCTCGCTCCATCCGGCTGGTGATTGCTATGCCGCCAGAGTTTGCGCGATATGTTGCGAAAAAAGGGTCCGTATGTGTTGACGGCGTGAGTCTTACCATCAATGCAGTATCGGCAAGCAGCTTTGACTTGAATATCATCCCGCATACGGCTGAGACTACGATAATCAGCAATTACCGCGTTGGCAGCAAGGTTAATATCGAAGTGGATATGCTGGCGCGTTACGTCGAGCGCTTACTGGCAAAGGATCCCGACGCATTGTCTATGGAAACTCTAAAGGCACACGGTTATGTCTGACAACACGACACTGCACCCCACTGCGATGAGCAGCGCGGTGGAATATTCATTCAGCGATATTGAAGACATCGTGGCCGACATCCGTGCCGGCAAGATGGTGATCATGGTCGATGATGAGAATCGCGAGAACGAAGGCGATTTACTGATGGCTGCAGAGAAGGTGCGGCCGGAAGATATTAACTACATGGCGACCCATGGCCGCGGACTTATTTGCCTGACCTTGTCGCGCGAACGCTGCGCGCAGCTGCGCCTGCCGCTAATGGTGAGTGAAACCGACCAACAGCACGGTACCAATTTCACGCTGTCGATCGAGGCCGCTGAAGGTATTACCACCGGCATATCAGCGCACGATCGAGCGCGCACGGTGCAAGCGGCTGTGGCACCCGCAGCCAAGCCTGAGGATCTGAGTCAGCCTGGCCACATTTTTCCGGTGATGGCACAACCTGGCGGCGTACTTACGCGCGCTGGCCATACCGAGGCAGGCTGCGATCTTGCGCGATTGGCTGGGCTGGAGTCGGCCGCGGTTATTGTCGAAATTCTGAATGAGGACGGCAGCATGGCGCGCCGCCCGGACCTGGAGACGTTCGCGCGCGAGCATGATATTCGTATCGGCACGATCGCCGACCTGATTCGCTTCCGTCTGGAAAAAGAACGCAATGTCGAGCGTATTGCTGAGCAGCTGATCGACACGGCTCACGGTGAATTTAAAATGGTTTGTTACGACGACCGCGTGAACCGCGCTGTGCATATTGCACTGATCAAAGGTGACCTTGAGAGCGAGGCCAATCCACTCGTACGCGTACATTTGCAGGACACCTTGGGCGACGTCATTGGTGTGCAGAGCCGCTCGCTAGGTTGGCCGCTGGAGTCTGCGATTGAACGTATCGCCAAAGAGGGCGCAGGGGTGCTTGTCGTGCTGCGCGAGCAGGAAACCTCAAGAGATTTCATGGATGCCGTTGAGGGCTTGAGCCGCAACACGGATGAGCTAGGCAACCGGCGTGACGGCGAGTCTGTGGTCCGCACCTATGGTATTGGCGCGCAAATACTGCGCGATCTCGGATTGTCGAAAATCCGTGTATTATCAGCACCCAAGCAAATGCATGCGATCTCCGGATTCGATCTTGAGATCACCGAGTATGTTGAGGACTGATGGATAAGATCAAGGCAACGGAAGGGGACCTGGTGGTTCGAGATGCGCATTTTGGCATCGTCGCGGCACGGTTCAACGATTTCATAGTTTCGTCACTGCTCGGCGCAGCCGTGCGTTGTCTGCATCAGCACGGCGCTGTGGATGCCGATATCGAGATCATCCGTGTACCCGGTGCATTCGAAATGCCGCTGGCAGTCGACAAGTTGGCGGCCAGTCGCCGCTGCGACGGCATCATCGCTTTGGGAGCCGTTATTCGCGGTGGGACACCGCACTTCGACTATGTTGCCGGTGAGTGCATCAAGGGAATTTCCTCAGCCGCGATGTCTCATTCAGTACCCATCGGCATGGGGGTCCTGACCGTAGATACGATAGAGCAGGCCATTGAACGTGCCGGGACCAAAGCTGGCAACAAGGGCGAAGAGGCAACGCTGGCCGTCATTGAGATGGTTAACCTGCTACGTCGCATCGACTAGCGACGCCGCTGAGAATTGATCATGACTAAGGCTGCTTCTACAGGCGCTCGGACCCGGGCACGTGAACTTCTGCTACAGGCTTTGTACCAGAAGCAAATCGCCGGCCATGATAGTGCCGAGCTGCTACTGCAGTTTCGCGAACAGACCGCCTACAAACGTGTTGATCAGGAATTTTTTGACGAAGCTCTCGTGAAAATTTGCGACACCCAAGCTGAGCTTGAGAAAGCAATTGAGCCCCTCATCGATCGTCCGCTGGAACAACTGGACCCGGTAGAAATGGGGGTTATGCTGATTGGCGTCTTCGAGTTGCAGACCCGACCTGATGTGCCGTTCCGAGTTGTCATCAACGAAGGCGTAAATCTGGCAAAACGTTTTGGCGCGCTCGATGGTCACAAGTACATCAATGCGTGCCTTGATCTTGCCGCGCAGACCCTGCGCAGCGACGAAGTACAAGCACAAGGCAGTGGATGAGTTTGAACTGATTCAGGAGTACTTCGTCCGTAGCGGCGAGGTGGCGGGAGTCAGTACCGGCATCGGCGACGATGGCGCCGTCCTGCAGCCGGATCCCGGTAAAGAACTCATCGCAGTGATGGATACCCTGGTCGAAGGAATTCACTTTCCGGACGCGACCGACCCCTTTGATATTGGCTATCGCGTTGTCGCGGTTAATTTGTCTGATGTTGCGGCCATGGGCGGGCGGCCTCGCTGGATGACGCTGGCGCTGACTTTGCCGGTCGCCGACGAGGCCTGGATCGCGCGTTTCGCAGAAGGCTTGCATACTGCGGCTGGTGAACACGATCTGGCCCTGGTCGGTGGCGACACGACCACAGGAAAAACCCTGGTGGTCAGTGTGCAAATTATCGCGGACATCGACGCGGGCAAGGCGATTAAGCGCTGCGGCGCTCAGCCGGGTGATCATATCTACCTCACTGGTACTGTCGGTGACGCGGCTGCGGGTCTGGAGCTGATCGTATCCAGCCAACCACACGCTTTCTTGTCTGCCCGCTTTCTGCGCCCGGACGCCCGCGTTGCGTTTGGACAGGCGCTGGTTGGGGTTGCCACCGCCGCAATCGATGTATCGGATGGCTTGTTTGCCGATCTTGGCAAGTTGTTGGCGGCGAGCAGCGTCGGTGGCATTCTGGAGATTGACGCATTGCCGCTGTCCAGCGTATTGCGTGAATCCTTCGACCTTGCAGCACAGCGCCGTTTTGCCTTGTCCGGCGGTGACGACTACGAGCTGTGTTTCACGGTTGCACCAGACACCGCTCTGCCTGTTGGCACGGCGGTAACCCGCATTGGCACGGTCACTGCGGGTGATCAGATCAGATGCCATCTGGATGGCGAGCTTGTGCCGTATGCAGACAGCGGTTACCTTCATTTCCAATGACCGCTGCGACAAAAATTTCTGCGCGAACCGTACTTACCGACCCGGTGCATTTGCTCGCGTTTGGCCTGGGTCTTGGCTTGTCGCCCGTCGCGCCAGGCACGGTTGGCACCTTGCTCGGCATCGTTATTGCCTGGCTGACGCTGGATTTGCCCCTGAATATGCAGATTGGGCTCGCCGTCGCCATGGTGCTTGCCGGCATCTGGATTTGCGACAACAGCTCGCGCCGCATCGGGCAGCATGATCCGGGCGGCATCGTCTGGGACGAGATTGCCGCTATGTATATCGTGCTGCTGTTTGCTCCCACGACGATAAGCGCATGGATACTGGCTTTCTTGCTGTTTCGGCTCTTCGATATTGTTAAACCGTGGCCGATTCGGGACCTGGATCACAGTATCGGCGGGGGTCTGGGAATTATGCTGGATGACCTCGTTGCTGCTCTGTATGCCGTGATTTTACTGGCTTTGTATGGGCGGCTGATGACCTGACACGTGAGACAAAATGGCAAGCTCGGTTACAGAACTTGAAAGCGCTAAGAAGATGCCAGCGAAAATTGGTAAGTACGTCATTATCAATAAAATTGGCCGCGGCAGTACCGGCGATGTCTTTCTCTCACACGACCCGTACTATCGTCGCGACGTCGCTATCAAGGTCTACAACATTGAGGAAGATTCCGACGCTGACCGCGCCAAAGTCGCACGCAAGATGTTCTTCAATGAGGCGCACATGGTGGGCATGCTGCAGCATCCGAACATCATGCCGATCTTTGATGCGGGCGAAGAAGATGGCAAGTACTACGTAGTCACGGAACATATTCAAGGCGCCCGCACGCTCGCTGCGTATTGCCGACCCGACAATCTCCTGCGCGTTGATGATGTTGTCGAGATTATCTACAAGTGTGCCAAAGCGTTGCACTATGCACATGGACGCGGTGTGATTCACCGCGACATCAAACCCTCCAACGTCATGCTAACGATCGACAACGATGTTCGTATTATCGACTTCGGTATCGCTATCGTGAATGATTCGGAGGTCTCGCGTATCGAGGGCATTGCCGGTTCACCGAGCTACATGTCTCCGGAACAAGTGCAGTCAGAAGAGCTTTCAAATCGGTCCGATCTGTATTCACTTGGCGCCGTGATGTATGAATTACTCACTGGCTTTCGTCCATTCCGGGCCGACAATCTTTCCAAGTTGTTGCATCAGATCGTGTATGCAACGCCACCGCCAATCCACACCTATCGTGACGATCTCCCCGAAGAACTGGAGAACGTTGTTGCAACGACGATGCTCAAGGATCCGGACAAGCGCATCGCGAGCGGCGCCTCAATGGCGGCCGAACTCACACGCGTCTACAAAGACCTGCGCCAGAAATACGACAGCCTGGACAATCAGGAACACTTTGATGTGTTGCGCACCTTGACGTTCTTTCACGAGTTTTCGCACGCCGAAATCTGGGAAGTACTGCGAGCCTCGGATTGGCACGACTACAAAGACGACGAAGATATTGTTCGCGAAGGTGAGATCGATGACCGTTTCTACATCATCGTTACTGGCAGTGTCTTTGTGCAGGCCAACGGCAATAACCTTGGCACTTTGACCAACGGTGACTGTTTCGGCGAAACCAGTTACGTTCGCGGTGCCAAACGACAGGCGTCCATCAAAGCCGATGGTGCTGTCACAATCCTGCGTGTTAGCTCCACCTTGATGGAACAGGTTTCTTCGTCGTGTCAGCTTCGATTTAACAAGGTATTCCTGCGCTCGCTGATCAAACGGCTGCAAGGCGCAACCTAGGTTACAATCGCTCTACTCTCATTCGAAGAAGTGGAGCATTTCATGCAAGCTCGATTCCTGGCGCTCTTCAGCGCACTGCTTTTCTGTATTTCTCCCGCGTTGGCAAGTGAACTTGCTGACAGCGTAAAGCAAGACTATGACGCGTATCTGGGAGACCTGTGGGATCACTTTCACCGTAACCCGGAACTCTCGCTGGTTGAATTCAAGACTGCGAAGCGCATGGCTGCGGAGTTGCGTGCGGCAGGATTTACGGTGACCGAGGGTGTCGGTGGCACGGGGCTGGTTGCGATGCTCAAGAATGGCAGCGGGCCGTTGGTGATGATGCGCGCGGACATGGACGGATTGCCGGTTGAAGAAAAGTCTGGATTGCCAAATTCATCGGTCGCGACGCAAGAAGATCCGATAACCGGCAACGTGGTTCCGGTGATGCATGCCTGCGGTCATGACGTTCATATCACCAGCCTCGTCGGTTCGGCGCGGCAAATGGTTGCGCGCAAGGACGCCTGGAGCGGCACACTCATGCTGGTGGTACAGCCTGCTGAGGAACGCGTCATCGGTGCTCGCGCAATGCGCGACGACAATATTTGGGAGCGTTTCGGCACACCCGACTATGCACTCGCATTTCATGTCGGGGCGGGCAGCCCGGCGGGCAAAATTGATGCACCCGAGGGGCCGGCTTACGCGGGCGCCGATACGGTCGATATCATCGTGCATGGCATCGGCGCGCACGGCGCAAGCCCGCACCGTGGCAAAGACCCTATTGTTATTGCCAGTCAGATCGTGGTCGCGCTACAGACGCTGGTATCGCGGGAACTCTCTCCGCGCGCGCCAGGCGTCGTCACGGTCGGGTCTTTCCATGCGGGAACCAAACACAACATCATTTCGGATCGCGCGCACCTGCAGCTCACGGTTCGCAATACGAATCTGGAAACGCGTGCAATCCTGCTTAGCGGAATCGAGCGCATCGCGATCAACGCGGGGCGCATGGCGGGACTGCCGGAGGACATGCTGCCGGAAGTCATCATTTCTGAGGAAAGTGTGCCACCAACAATCAACGACGCGGTGCTCGCGAAGCGCTTGAAAATGGCTTGGGCCGAGGCAATGGGCGAAGACGCTCTATTTGATGAGCCGCAGGACGGCATGGTTGCTGAGGATTTCCCCTATTTCACGGTAGACCCTGCCATCAGCAGTGTTTATTGGGGTATCGGCGGCACGCCGCAGGAGGACCTCGATGCGGAGGCGGCTGGCGGACCGATGGTCGCAAGCCATCACTCGCCGTTGTTCAAGATCGCCGCTGAGCCGTCAGTTCGTGCAGGCGTGGAGTCAACTGTCGTCGCCTTGCTGGCGCTGATGGGCGACTAATCGTCCAGATCGAACGGTTCGAGATTTTCTTCGCCACCGGCCGACTGCACGAGAATCTCGACTTTCTGTTCAGCCTCCTTGAGGGCGGCCTGACACTGGCGTGTTAGCTTGATGCCTTCCTCGAATTTCTTCATGGCTTTTTCGAGCGGCAGGTCGCCGGATTCCAGTTCGTCGACCAGCGTTTCCAGGTCGGCGATGGATTTTTCGAGGTTTACGGATTTCTTGGTAGTCATAGCGGCCGTAGTTTACGCACTTATGGGTCTATCCGTGAAGTTGACATGTTTAGTACACGCGGATAAAGTTTCGGTCGACTTAGAATATGTCTAAAAACAACAATCAATCTCACTTGCAGAGGGTAGGACATGTCACTCAAGGACAGCAAAACCGAAGGAAATCTCAAAGACGCTTTCGCGGGCGAATCGCAGGCGAACCGTCGCTATTTGTATTTTGCAGCGAAAGCTGACGTCGAAGGCTACAACGACGTAGCGGCTGTTTTCCGCTCCACCGCGGAAGGCGAGACCGGACACGCGCACGGGCACCTCGAGTACCTGGAAGAGACCGGCGATCCTGCGACGGGTCTGCCAATCGGCTCCACTGCCAATAATCTCGCAGCGGCTATCGCTGGCGAAACGCACGAGTACACCGACATGTACCCGGGCATGGCAAAAACCGCTCGTGACGAAGACTTCGATGAAATCGCCGACTGGTTTGAAACTCTGGCTAAAGCCGAGCGTTCACACGCCAATCGTTTCCAGAAAGCTCTCGACAGCTTAGACGACTAAGATGTCCAGCAATCGCGAGGGGAGCCTTGAGGCTCCCACTCGCCATGCCCTAGACTGGCAAAGCGACGCGTTCTACGACGAACCTCAACTTTTTGAGGAGCTTGAGCGCGTATTCGACATTTGTCATGGCTGCCGCCGTTGTTTCAATCTGTGCAATTCGTTTCCGACTCTGTTTGATGCAGTCGATGAGTCAGAAAGCATGGAGGTCGATACCGTGCCCAAGAAAGTCTATTGGGATGTGGTCGACCACTGTTATCTCTGCGACATGTGCTACATGTCGAAATGCCCTTATGTGCCACCGCACGAGTGGAACGTCGATTTTCCGCATTTGATGTTGCGCGCCAAAGCGGCGCGCTTCAAGAAAGAAGGCGCATCCGTGCGCGATCGAGTGCTAAGCGCCACTGATACGGTCGGCAGTCTCGCCGGTATCCCGGTCGTGGTACAGGCCGTGAATGCCAGTAATAACAGTAAGATTGGACGCAAATTGCTTGAGAGCGCGCTTGGCGTACATCGCGATGCGCCAATTCCCGAGTACCACTCCAATACAGCGCGCAAACGACTGAAATCGCGGTTGGGCGCCAGCGGCGAAGGCGCGCAGCCGACGGACAGCACGCGCGGCAAAGTCGTCATGTATGCAAGCTGCTACGGCAATCGCAATCTGCCGTCGATGGACGAGGACTTGGTTGCAGTGTTTGAACACAATGGAATCCCGGTCGCATTGGCGGAGAAAGAGGCCTGCTGCGGCATGCCGAAGCTCGAGCTGGGTGATCTGGAGGCTGTTGCCAAAGCCAAAGAAGTCAATATTCCGGTGCTTGCTGCGCTGGTCGACAAGGGCTGGGATATCGTGACGCCGATTCCATCCTGCACTTTGATGTTCAAGCAGGAGTTACCGCTGATGTTCCCGGATGACCCGCAAGTGCTGAAGGTGCGCGATGCGATGTTCGATCCGTTTGAATATCTGATGTTGCGACACAAGGACGGCAAGCTGGATACGGAGTTCAAGAGCTCGCTGGGCAAAGTTTCGTATCAGGTGCCTTGCCATCTGCGGGTACAAAATATTGGCCTGAAGACGCGCGATATTCTGCAGTTGGTTCCGGACACTATCGTTGAGGCAATAGAACGCTGTTCCGGGCACGACGGTACCTATGCTGTGAAAGAAGAATTTCACGAGATCTCAAAAAAGATCGCACGCCCGGTTGTTAACAAGGTAAAGAAGGGCGATGCCGATCATTTCATTAGCGACTGCCCAATGGCGGCCGAACAAATTGCACAAGGTCTTGACGACCACGACGCCAAGCACCCCATGGGCTTGCTTCGTCAGGCATACGGAATCTAGAAGCATGCAGAAACTAACGCGCGACGATCTTTTTAGCCTCGAAAAATACGCGGAAGCACGCGATGATTTTCGTGACAAGGTGCTGCGCCACAAGCGCGACCGGCGCATCGAACTGGGAACCAATGCGGCGCTGTATTTCGAAGACCGAATGACGATGCAGTACCAGGTTCAGGAGATGCTGCGTATCGAGAAAATTTTCGAGGCGGCCGGTATCAATGAGGAACTGGATGCCTACAACCCACTCATT
>Ga0316204_10003497_pt1 | contig 31141 bp, 25 predicted proteins | sample 6monrhotite_MG_2_FD_205661 | JGI IMG/M metagenome (GOLD analysis project Ga0316204, IMG submission 205661) | Microbial mat bacterial communities from mineral coupon in-situ incubated in ocean water Damariscotta River, Maine, United States -... | ecosystem: Environmental > Aquatic > Marine >...
CTAAATCTATAGCAATAACGGTATGATCGTACATGTATGGACTCCGTTGGTAAAAGTTTCAGAGCTTATTACGCTACTCTTCCTAGGGGAGGGAGTCCATACATCGCCTCCGACACCTGTTGAACAGCCAGACTAGTTCGCACTTAATAACTTCTCGATTATTAAAAGACAAAACACGTAAAGCTATGTTTCAGATCATTCTCGCTTAGGCTGGAATCCAATTAGTAACTATTCATTATATGAAGCTATACCACGTTAAGCACGGTCCAGTTATAGGAGTGTCAAAATCAGGGATGATTTTGCCAAGCCCCCACGGACGGGTTCACGGCGGCTCCTAAAACTGGACCGTGCTTAACGTGAACCAGCTATCATATTCAACTAAATATAAGCATTTGCTTATGTTTTTCATAAATATCATTGAGTTTTATTTATATTCGTAAAACCTTATAGTAGTTTCATCTTAAAAATTAAAGTGTCATTGAAGCTTAGTTAGCGCTGAGAAATGACCCGCAGATTTTAAATACACTAGAGGAAATTATAATGGACCAGTCCGCACGTTATACAGACCTAAGCTTAGATGAAGAAACATTATTAGCTGAAGGTAAACACCTTTTGGTTGCCTATAAAATGGAACCTGCTGAAGGTTATGGCTATTTAGAGACAGCAGCACACTTTGCTGCTGAGTCTTCTACAGGTACTAACGTTGAAGTATCTACAACGGATGACTTCACTAAAGGTGTCGATGCCCTTGTATACCATATTGATGAAGCTGAGCTTGATATGCGTATTGCATACCCGGTTGACCTATTCGATCGCAATGTGATTGATGGAAGAGCCATGGTTGTATCGTTATTAACGCTGATCATTGGTAATAATCAAGGTATGGGTGATGTCAAAGAAGCTAAGATTTATGACTTCTGGGTACCACCTAAGTTTTTACAAGAATTTGATGGTCCATCTAAAGATATTTCTGATATGTGGCGTACATTAGGTCGTCCATTGGTAGATGGTGGCTATATTGCCGGTACTATTATTAAGCCTAAATTAGGTTTGCGTCCGGAACCATTTGCTAAAGCGGCTTATCAGTTTTGGCTTGGGGGTGACTTCATTAAGAATGATGAGCCTCAGGGTAACCAGGTATTTTGCCCAATGAAAAAAGTACTTCCTCTGGTATCTGATGCCATGAAACGTGCTCAGGATGAAACTGGTGAGGCTAAGTTATTTTCAGCCAATATTACCGCAGATGATCACTATGAGATGTTAGCTCGTGCAGACTATGTTTTAGAGACTTTTGGTGAAAACTCGTCGCATGTTGCGTTCTTAGTTGATGGTTTTGTGGGCGGCCCAGGTATGGTGACCACTGCAAGACGTAACTATCCAAATCAATATTTACATTATCATCGTGCTGGACACGGCATGGTGACATCGCCTTCTGCTAAGCGTGGTTATGATGCTTATGTATTAGCTAAGCTATCTCGTCTACAGGGTGCTTCAGGTATCCACGTGGGTACAATGGGTTACGGTAAGATGGAAGGTACTAATGATGATAAGCTTATTGCGTATATGATTGAGCGTGATGAATGTCAGGGTCCTGTGTATTACCAAAAATGGTATGGCATGAAGCCTACTACTCCGATTATTTCAGGTGGTATGAATGCCTTAAGACTTCCAGGGTTCTTCGAGAACCTAGGACATGGTAACGTCATTAACACCTCAGGTGGTGGCTCGTATGGTCACATTGACTCTCCTGCTGATGGTGCTCGTTCTTTACATCAGGCATTCGATTGCTGGAAGTCTGGAGCAGATCCTATTGAGTATGCGAAAGAGCATAAAGAATTTGCCCGAGCATTCGAATCATTCCCAGGCGATGCAGATGCCATCTACCCAGGATGGAGAGAGAAACTCGGCGTACATAGATAAATTTATTTGTACTACTAGTGTAAGTTTGGCCTCACCACTAGGTGGGGCTTTTTTTATCTAAAAAGAATGATATTGTTAAGTTAATGTAATTAGGGTTAGGTTTATGACAAATACAGAACCATTCGATACCGATCAATATAAGATCTCTGATGAACCATATTATGAAGTGCAAGGGGATGAAGTTTCACTTTATGAAGCGGCTTATTCAGCGCGCTTGCCGGTTATGGTTAAGGGCCCCACTGGTTGTGGTAAATCGCGTTTTATTGAACATATGGCTTGGAAGCTTGGTAAACCACTTATTACGGTTGCCTGTAACGAGGATATGACTGCTTCTGATTTGGTTGGTCGATATCTACTCGATGCCAATGGTACCCGCTGGTTGGATGGTCCATTAACAACGGCAGCTCGAATTGGTGCTATTTGTTATTTAGATGAGATTGTAGAGGCGCGACAAGATACCACGGTTGTTATACATCCTTTAACCGACCATCGTCGTACGCTGCCATTGGATAAAAAAGGTGAGCTGATTGAAGCGCATCCAGACTTTCAATTAGTTATTTCCTATAATCCCGGTTATCAAAGTTTAATGAAAGATCTAAAGCAGTCGACCAAGCAGCGTTTTACTGGATTGAACTTTGACTATCCTAGCACCAAGCTTGAAGTTTCCATCATCATGAAGGAAGCAGGCATTGATGAAGACACTGCAACTAAATTAGTTAAGATTGCACACGCTGCTCGGCATTTAAAAGGTCATGGTTTAGATGAAGGAATATCTACGCGGCTAATCGTTTACGCAGCTACCTTGATGAATAACGGCATTGATAAAAAGGCGGCTTGTCGGATGGCACTGGTACGCCCAATCACTGATGATGCAGATATTATTGATACTCTTGACCATGCCATTGAAAGTATTTTTGGTTAACATCAAATGTCACCGGTTGATATTCAACACTATCGTGGTCAACTAAAATGTAACTTCAAACAAATTGAAGAGTGTTTTGATGATTACATAAAAGATGCACTTCGTAATCTGAGCTCTGAGGGCGTCGATAAGTACCTCGATGGGGCCTCGAAAATATGTATGATCGGCAGAGGTTGGGAGCCAGTCTCTATCTATCTCGAAGAAATGCCTCAAATGGTGCAACGTCTAGATGAGGCGATTCTAGAAGTTATCTCAGAAACAGTCTGGTCTATGTCTCGAACGCCCAATGGCAATTCCATACCACCACTGATGCAGTGCCTGCCCGAAGCCTCTAGAAGGCTTGGTTCTACAGAACAAGTACTAAATTTTTTAGCCATAATATTAAAAATGATGGAGCAAACTACGGTTTCGATCCATGGTCATCATGCCACAATACCAAGCCCAGGATTACCGAAATTACTTAACCAAACACCGTATTTATTAAGTCAGGTTTCATTACAAGGTTTAAGTAATTGGGTAGACTATGGGGTGAGGAATTATGGTAATCACCCAGAACGACAAAAAGATTATTTTAGCTTACAATCAGCCGATAGTAAGGCTATGTTACAGCGTGAACGTCACGGTACTCTGTACATGGATCACGAGCGTCAGCTTGATATGTACTTACGCAGCATGTGGCAAGATGAATCGTATTTTGTACCTTACTCCTTAGGCTTTGATCCATTAACTAAACCCGTTCCATACTACGATGAACTTGGGATAAGAATTCCTGATGTTTATGATGATAAAAATGGGGTATCGGGGATAGATCGTTATCGACTAACGATTGCTCATATAGCAGCACACCGTCGTTGGACGAAACAATTGGTCGCTGATAATTTTAGTCCTTTTCAACGGGTAGCCATTGAGCATTTGGAAGACTCACGAGTTGAGTGTTTAATGTTACAAGAGTATCCGGGCTTAAAAAAGCAATTATTAGCTATGCATCCTAAACCAATTGAAGATGATTGTGATTCAGAAAGGGAATCCTGTATTCGTCATCGACTGGCTATGTTGTCACGGGCCATTCTGGATGACCAGCACGGTTATCAAAACGAACACATATTAAATGCTGTGCGTCAGTTTCAAGAGGCAGTATCAAATGCTGGAGCAAGCACTGAACAGATGGTAGATATCGCTATTTCGTTTATTGCTCGAACTCGTTTACAAAGTGATCAGCTGGCCAATATGCGCTTTGAAAATACTGAAGTCGACTACCGCGATGATAATCGGCATATGTGGGTGTTTATTGAAGAAAATGATGAAGCCGAAGATTTTGACGACAAACAAAAAATGGAAAAAGAAGAGTTAGAGTTAGATGGTTTACCGCCTAGGCATTATCCAGAATGGGATTACGCCACCACATCATTTAAGCCAGATTGGGTTAGTGTCTATGAAGCCGTTCATCCATCAGGATCCACAGCTGATGTTGATGCTATTTTAGATAAACATGCTCAGTTGGCAAAACGACTTAAGAAATTATTGGATTTATTAAAGCCACAAAACTATGTTCGCCAACGTTATCAGGAAGAAGGCAGTGAATTAGACCTAGACGTCGCCATACGATCATTGATTGACTATAAAAGTGGTGCCCAGCCTGATCCAAGAATCAACATGAATCACAAGCATGATGGCCGTGATATCTCGGTTATGATTCTACTCGATTTATCGGAATCATTAAATGACATTCCAGATGGTGCTGAGCAAAGCATTTTACAACTAAGTCAGGAGGCTGTGTCACTCCTCGCTTGGACGATCGAACAACTGGGTGATAACTATGCTATCGCTGGTTTCCATTCAGACACGAGACACAATGTTCGTTATTATCATATTAAAGGATACAGTGAAAAATTTGATGATACTGTAAAGAGCAGAATTTCAGCCATGCAGGCAGGATTTTCAACTCGCATGGGCTCAGCGATACGCCACGCTTCGCATTATTTAGAAGCACAAAAAACTGATAAAAAGGTTATGTTGATACTAACCGATGGTGAACCATCAGATATTGATGTCGATGATGATGATTACTTAATCCGTGACACTAAAAAAGCGGTTGATGAACTCTCTTCTAAAGGCATGCACAGTTACTGCATTAGTCTAGATAAAAAGGCAGATGATTACATTCAAGACATCTTCGGTGCTGGTGGCTATACAGTCATAGATAATGTTGAAAAACTACCAGAGAAACTACCACTGCTGTTTGCAACGCTAACTTCCTGATTGTATAAATTTTAAAGATAATTTAAACGATTCAAAATTCTTATATTTATGTATTCCTGATGTTAATGATAATATCCGAGACATCTTCAGTGCTGGTGGTTATACTGTGAATGATAACGTTGCAAAGCTATCTTGCAGATCACCACTGCTATTTGTAATACTTCGTTATTAATTGCATTAGTTTAAAGGCCGGATTAAACGATGAGTAATCTTGTTACTATTTCAGTTGAGTTTTCTTTTAAAGGAAAGGTGCACAGACCGTCAGTCGAGGTACAGCTTGATAGATATATTAAATCAGGCACCTATCCAGATTTCCATCAATTAATCGCCGAAAACAATGCTTTTGATTTATACTCTTATGAATATGAAATGATTCAGGCAGCACCCATTTTGTATAGTAATGCAGAAGGACTAGTGACTGAATTTATTTCAGAAGGCGTGTTAAATTTTAAACTGTTTGAATTAGCTTGGCATGAGAATAAAATACAGCAAGAACTTGATGTCTTGGTACAGGATTCAGGAATGGAAAGCTTAAAAACTAACCACACCCTTAGAGAATTACTCTTAAAAGCTTATCAACTTGGTTTAAAACAAAGTGAATAATATGACTTACTCAATCGATATTAAAGTAGATACCAATTACATAAAGGAGCAATCTTCTCCTGATAAAAATTTCTTTGCTTTTTCCTATACTATAAGCATCACAAATACAGGAACAGAACCAGCAACCTTGCTGCGCCGTCATTGGATTATTAAAGACTTCAACCAGAAGGTGCTTGAGGTTCAAGGTGATGGTGTTATTGGCAAGCAACCGCGCTTATTGCCTGGTGAAGACTTTATCTATACCTCTGGCACCTCGATGGAAACTGATGTCGGTACCATGAGTGGTAGCTATACCATGCAAACGGATGAAGGTGAGTTATTTGAAGCACCTATTGCTGAATTTGTTCTCGCGGTTCCACAACAGATGCTCCACTAAAATTGTTTCTATACATTACATTGCACTAAAGGCATCGGTCCATTTCCCGTTAGCAGGGCCAATTAAAACAATCTCTTTAAGTTGCGCTTTTGATACGCCACTTTGTTGCCTTGAGCTGTTTACCTTTATAGAAGTTGAAATTTGACCTGTATTTGCTCGCCACTTTTTCGACGTCCATTGGTAACTACCGCTGATTTTCATACTCTTAATTTTCCAACCTCGTTTCAGCATTTTACCTTGAAATAAATAAAAGTAACTATATCCATCTTTTCTAAGACCCGCTACATGACAAGGATGAAGTAGCATATTCACACCTCCGACCATTTGAGCCGGCCTACCAGCACATGTCTTTTTATCTGAGCGTACAAGAAAAGTTGCCTGGCCATTTTCTCCAGAGCCAGTTTTATTCCCAGTTGTGCGATAAGGATAAAATTTATAGCCGTTTTTCTTAGCCTCTGACCAAGCGGAGATACCATTGACCTTAAATTCTTTTGTTGCTGGAGCACTTCTATTTGTTTGAAGCCTACTCTTGGTTGACTTTGTCGTTGCAGCCTGCAGCAAGCTCGAACTAACAACTAGCATAATTACGGCCCATGATACCCGTGATATATATTTACTCATTTCTATGCTCTCCTCTAGGTTTTGAACGTCAATTATTATTGATCTATATGTATTATTTCTGAGTAGCGCAGTGAACTGTGATGTATTTCATCACCATTTTTGTTCAGTGCAACAATTCGCCAATAAAATCCACTATTAAGCTTCTTGAGAATCGTTTGTGTAGGCGTATAGGTTGTTGTACTCGGTTTTAACAAAGCAGAAGTAAGCAGAGATTGTTCTTTATCTGCTTGATAAAATTCTATCCGATAAATTGATAAATTTGCTGACTGCTTGGGTTCGAGCCAACTAAACTTTACATTATTAGAACGTATTCGTTGTTTATTTTGTGGCAACAATAATTTTATAGCTGCATCACTATTCTGTCCGTTTGCAACACTGTCCTTGCTATCACTAACCAAATACCTAAGCGTTGGCATAGCAAAGCCTGCTGCGCCGCCCGTTGCAGCAATCCCCCTGAGTGTATTGGTATTTCCTTCTTTATCATTGCTCGCTTCTATTCTAAACAATATTCGATGTAGCCCAGTAGCCATGGTTGGTAACAACCTAGGATCAGGCCCTGGAATGACTGCTCGGCCTGTCGGTGGTAAAAACTTTTGAAAGCGACTGATTAATCGATAACGTTTTTGTAATGGGCGCTCTTCGATGGGCAGACTAGCCTCCGATAATAAATCAAAATGTGTGGGTTCAGCATCACCTGGCATAACCAGTTCCCAACGTCCTTTAAGTAAACCGCTACCCGTGTAATTAATCGATGCTGAGAAGTTCTCAATTTGCTCAGATTGTTGAAAAACTGTAACTGCGTTACGTGAACTAAAGTCATTAAAATTTAGGTCTACCTTGGTTAGAGATAACGGCGTACGCGCACCGCCACCTGCCATGCGACAAGTAACAGTTACATAGGTACTGATGCCATTGTTAACAAATTGTCTGACATAAAAGAATTCTGACGAGGCACCTCTTTGAGCTTCTTGGTAGGCTCTTCGTATAACGGCTGTTGGAATGCTCATAACATCCGTCATATTGCGAGGGCCTGCTAAGTTATTGTTCTGACCTTGATTGAGGTCGGTATTGCCGTCTGGGTCTATAGTAGCCGCTGCTTGTAAACGCGATATATCTAACTGCCTTGGCAAATGCCCTAACAAAGTACCAGAAACACATGGATTAGTTCCTACAACGACACCACTAGTCGTTACATCGCCACACCAAAATGCATCGACAGGCTGCTCTGTAGGCTGAATATTATGAAATGTAATAACAACAGTTGTTGGGCCATTTGAGTTAACATTTACACCCGTCGGATGACGGCCTGACACAGCTAAAATTTGCGATGTAACCATTGCTAAAATTAAACATAAACTATATTTCGTCTTCATCATGGTTATCCTATTTAAAAGCTCAGACTGATACCCAGTTGGGCTACTATTGTTCCAAAACGGTTTTGAAAATTAAATATTCGGTTGAATGATTTACTCTCGTTGTAGTTTATTCTTAAACTAATATTACCATCGGCAGGAAACCACCAGTCTCCTTTGACTAGGTTCTTAACCAATCCAATATCGGCATTACAGGCGGTATTTTCTGCCTCATCCAAGGAGTCTTCTTCTTTACTTAACCCATAATTAATATTCAACCCTAGACCAGACATGGACTGATAACTGTATGAAACGCCAATCGTATTACTGTATTGAATCTTTAAGTTTTCCAGATCAAATTGCCTATTTCTAGCGACAGAAAATGTCCAACTGCTCTGATCATCCTGTTGCCAATTAAAATTAAACATATGCTGTAAATTTGAGAAGTCAGAATTTTCTCTATCTATCTGGCGATTATCTTGTTCAGTGTGATTACTTTGTAATGAAATTGAGTGTTGCTCTAATTGCCAACTAGAAGCAATTGTATGAGTATTGGTTAACTGATCAGGTAAATGGCTGGCGCCATTAAATCCACTGAATAGCTGATCCGGTGAATTTACTGCAAATTGATGACTGGATTGATAGCTATATTGTAGCTCAGGCAACCAAGATGGTTGACCATCATCAGCGTTCTCATCTGCAAAAATAGAAGCTAAAGGAATGTGGGCATTAAAGTTTTCGTTTTCAGTTCGTGTAGTCAATATACTCACGATATTATCAAGATTGTCTTGTGAGTATTGCTTATCATAATTACCACTAACACTTCCTACCTGATATTGAGCACCAATATGCTTGCTGATGACATTTGCCTGAATATAGGCGGTCAATGTTTGATACAATGGCTCTGCTTTATTATGACTTCCATTGATGACCAGATTAACATTAGATCCCCATTGTGATTCCCAATCTTGCACTAAAACGTATGAAAGACTTAGGTTGTGTGCAATGGCTGTTTCAGAATCAAGTTGTAGCAGTTGATCACCAAAACTCAGGGAATCATCATCTGGGTTGCTGTAACGGCTTAGCGCTACTGATAGCTCACCATTGAATCTCGCATCTGTATCTGAGGCGACAAATTTAAACCCTAATCCTTGGCTTTCTTCTGCACTGGCTATTTCACCTATACCGAAATCATTTACCGATTGTTTTACTGCATCAAGATAGGTGGCTTCCATAAGCACAGAAATTCTTGATTCAGAAAATGCATTATAGGCAACGCCTAAAGAGTTTACATATTGTTCATTATGATTTGAAAGACCAGTAAAATTATCAAAACCGACAATATCACTGCCATTTAATAATGCACCATTAAAACTAAGTTGCGAATCCCCCTGATACTGCCAACTGATGCCTCTTCGGGACAGACTATCAATTAGCAACGGATGACTACCATAACTGGTATGGCCCATTACAATATTGTGATTTCCATTCTGTACTGTGACACTGTAGTTCATCAGGTCGAACTTTCTTGCACGATTTTCTTTGCTGCCAAATTGTATTGCTTGCTGCCTATTAGAAACTGATAAAAAGTCAAAACTTGAATCAATAGTCAAATCATCTCGCTGATGGCTTCCAACCAAGCCAATATTAGCCGTTACGTCGGTGTAGGTTGCTTTCTCAGAGGCAGTCGCTTCACCAATTGGATGTTCATCTAATTGACTATTAGTATTTATTTCTAGCCGAGGAGTCCAACTCGCCTGTTTAAATCCAGCTGAAGATAGAACCTTTATTGGCAGTTCTCCAATAATCTGCCATTCGTTATCACTCAATAGCTTTATTGTGAGTTGGTTCTCTCCCACAGGAAGCGGAATTCCTCCTGTAAATTCAATTCGACCATCCTTATACGTAAACACTTCAGTGACATCGCTATCACCAATATATATTTGAAACTGTGGTATTACAGGATATTCCGCCAGTTGTACTGAACTTGATTGCTCAACTGTATCGTTTGCAAGTTTGATTTCAAATGCTTGAGTGTTGTTTAACCAACCCTCTATCTCAATTCCATGGCTATCAAATAGACCTTCAATCCTATAAGTCGTTTCAGCCCAACCGTTGCTGAAATGACTTAAGAAGAATATTAAAATTATGCTACGAACTATTTTATTTGACATAAATTATCATCTTTATTGGATTTTAATTATTTCATTTTTATCATTTGCTTTTAATGAAACTCAAATCAACCGCGGCGCTGTATTCAACAGTGGCTCATTTAGCTTTCAATCACATGCTATGAGATTAAAGTTGTCGCACTTAGAAAGCTTGAAAGAAGCTTGAATTTCTTTGAAACAATTTGAAACTCAACAATTTCAATAACTTACAAGATTATAGGTGTGATTAAAGTTCCTATAAAATGACTGAAAAATTGCCCTAAGATATTTTTCTGGGTAAACTCAGTGATATAAAAAATATAAATAGCTTTTATTTTTAGTTGTATCAAAGCTAGGTACGTGAAAGGGATAAACATGTTTTACCAATTTGGTGACTACCAACTAGATCTAAATATTCAAAAACTATACCGTGGCAAGACGCTCATAACTGATGATGATAAAACGCTCAAAGCACTTATTATCCTCTGTGACTCATACCCAGAACTGGTCGAAAAAGACAAACTAATAGAAGAATTATGGCCAAACCAGGTTGTGACAGACTGGTCTCTATCAAAGCTAATATCAGACATTAGACAGCTGTTGGGTGACAGTGGTAAAGATCAGGAGCATATTAAAACAATTCGAGGACGCGGTTTTCGGTTAAATATTCCGGTCCAAAAAGTTGACGCAATAACCCCTCAAGAAAGTAACAAAGTAAATCGTTTTAGTTTTAGTCATATTGTAATGACTATAGCTGTCCTAGGCTTAATTATTTTAGGTGTTTTATATTTCCCAAAAAGATCAACTGATAATGAATCTCAGAACCATTATCGCGTTGCAGTATTACCTATAACCAGTGACAACGCATTAAAAACTGATGACTGGGTAAAATATGGTTTAATGTCCATGGCATCAGAACAACTAGAACAGTACACAAGCATCCAAACAATTCCTGTCTCCAATATCATTAACGTATATAAAGATACGCCCTACCCATCTGAAAGTGCACTGTTTGATAGCATTTGTTCCCAACTGGGCTGTAGTCATGTGATCGTTATCAAATACCGTTTAGAGAATCAAACGCCAGTACTTGGTTATAAAATCATTAGTGAGAATTTCAATTCCACTGTTTCTGAGTTTGTTAATAAAGATATTATCAGTACCACTGATATGCTACTCGATCATTTAGCCGCTGAATTAATACCGACCGAGACCGATAGAATTTCGTTAGATAAAACCTTCTCTAACGACAATAAAACCAACCGTTCATATGCGATAGGAGTTCACGAGCTTTACAGTGGCGATTTGCGTTCTGCGCGAAACTATCTTGAACTTGCATTGGAAAGAAGCCCTGACTTCTTTTGGGCAAAAGCATACCTAGCAGAGGTAGACTATCGCTCAGGAAATTTAGCTGTGGTATCAGAATCAATCCAAAACATGAGTCAACTTGGGCTGTCGCCAGAACAAAGCTATTTTCTAGAACACCTCTACTCAAACGTACTTTATAGTCAGGGTAAATTAGAAGATTCTTTAGCCGTTACCAAGAAACTTACAAATAATAGTTATGCTATGAAAGACCCACTGTTAATGGGCAATGAACTGTTGAATATTGGCAGCAGTTTACAAGCACTAGGGAAAACCGAAGAAGCGATTGAATACTTAGAAAAGTCGCGCCATCAATACAGTACGGCAGGTTTTGGAAGTGGTGAAGGACGGGTTCTATTTAACCTGGCTAATGTATATCTTGTTAGTTCTCAGCGTGAACAAGCCATTAACTATTATCAGCAAGCTAGAGAAATATTCATTAAATTTGGTTTGACTGGGTATGCATTAATGGCAAAACACCAAATTGCTACAACTAATATTTACCTCGGAAAAATTCAAAATGCAGAAGGTGAATTAAGACTTCTAATCAATTCATACAAGGAGATTGGTGATAAGGAAGGCGAATTAACAGCCTATCTGGATTTAGCCAATGCTAGCTTTGCGAAACGAGATTTTAATGAAACAACAAGCCGAATTGAGATTTTACTTAAAGAGCTCGATGGCAGTGAATTCCACTCTCTAATAAACCAGTCCCTGACTTTATCCGTGCGATGTTATCTAGAACTAGGCATGCTTGAACGAGCAGAAGCTAACTTTAACCTTATAGAAGGCAGTTGGACTGATATTAGACCTGCCTTTGCATTAATTGCAGCCCACATAGAACACGATAAAGGCAACTTAGAAAATGCAGTAAATGTAGCTCATAAAATAAAAAGTGACTTGGCTAGCCAGTGGACAGACGCCCATCAGCATATTTTAGATCAAATTGAACGCTCTTTAGGCAATAACAAAGTTACCCCTTTAAATTATTAGTTGCTTGCTTTTATCCATTAAATAAACCTTGAATAGACTATTCAAGGTTTTTCCAACTACTTCAAAGTCATTTCAAGATACTTCAAAGTACATAGCTTATATTTATCATCAATAATATATCTTTAATACTTAGCTGAAATTTGTATTGAATAAAATTTATAGAGGTGTTGAATTGATTAAAGTAAAAGTATATGCAATTTTAATCGTCTGTATAGGCCCATTTGTAGAACCAATTAGCATTGTTGCAGCAGGTAGTGACAACACCTATTATGCCTGTACTCAAGGTTATAAATTTGAATCTAAATCGAAGGCCGCACGTTGTGTAAAGGAAAAACGTACCAGCCATCGTCCACCGCTTTCATGCTCAAATGATAATCAATTGGTACTGACTGTCGATCATATGGGTAAAAAGGATATCTGCACAATAAGAAAGTCAGGTATCGGGAACTCTAGTAATAAGCTAAAGCTATCAAGTCCTAAATGCCCAAGTAATTACACTATTCTTGCTCGTAAAGGCAAAGATTCATGTGTCAGAGAATATCCGCAATCGATCATTGCCCCGAGAAAAAAAATTCGCATTTCAGGGGCTAATTGATCATTTAGATAGGCATTTTAGTATCTATCTGGTTATTCAAGCTCAATTAAGGGTGCCCAATCTAACCAATCAGGATCTAATTCAGTGTACAGTTTAAATGATTCCCCATCGGCTACGGGAGCACCTGGATCATCTGGCGTTGCAAGCGCAATACCACCAGCAAGAATTGCTTCAACAGATTCGGTCTTTAGTTCAACACCACTGAGTAGTCCCGCTGACATTTGAATACCGCTAGCATTCCAAAACTTAGTATTGCTTCGAATCAACCGCTGGTACTGAGGTTTAATATTGGCAAATATCTGTACTCGATCAGCCGTTTTCGAAAGCTGATAACCGACTACATTACCAACGACCATCTGACGGTAATAAAGCTCTGTGCCTATCTTAATAGAACCAAGTCTTGAAGTTTCAAGAACTAGATTTAAGCCAGTCGGCATAACCTTTCTTACTGGTTGTTGAGTGCTCAAAGTAAAGGTATCTCTGTAGGCTCCTGGCCCTTTAGAAACTCTAATCTCTGGTCCCGACAATAACTGCCCTAAATTTTCCTGACGCGTTAAGCCTATTCTCGCTTTGGCAATCCAAAATATGCTTCCTTGGGTTAATAAAGCTTTATATTTATCCGCAATACTGGCCATTAATTCGATTTGATCCTGATCATTCAGATGTTGCTGGGTGACTTCACCCACAATTAATCCTTGATAACGAATCGCAGCGCCAACAGCGATACCTGATGCTTCTTGATCTAATAAGTTTATTTGGATGCCGCCCGCCTCAGCAGCCTTTTGTGTCGCATACAACTTAAATTGTTCGCCATGCTCAACCACACGAGCAGTATTAACCTCGCCTTGTAAACCAAAAGCGATGCCTCCGGCAAGAATAGTCTGAATACTTTCAGTGTTTACATCAATACCCGAGGCAGAAGCACTGACCTGAAAACCTGAGACATTCCAAAAGCGACTAGACGCCTTAACTAAATACTGATGCTCAGCACTGATATGAATGCCTATTAAGACACCTTGCTGTGCCATTCGGACGTACTGAACTGATCCCACCTCAATCTGTCGATGATAGACAGGAGACCCAGGTTGTTGGCTCATACTTCTTGGTGCCACTAATTCTAAAGTAAGGCCTTTATCACTGGCATTTTTAGGTGCTGCACTATCAGATAAAATAAAGTCAGTTTTGGCTGCTCCGGCAGCAGAATTAAACGTTACATAGGGACCACCGAATAGAGAATCTAAACCGCTGACTTTGCCTGCACCGAGTTGTGGTGAAACAAGCCAAAAAGTTGTATTCTCAGTGATCAATGATTGGTAATTTTGGTTCACATCAAAATGAGCAAACATCCTATCCTGTTCATGTTGGTACTCTAAGCGCTTTAAGATACCAACACTTAAGCCCTTATATTTAATCGTCGTAACATCCTGTTGGAATGAGTCAGCTGTTGGAATTTCAATACGAATTGATAATGGATTCTCAGAGGCTAATGGATTATCTAATAGTCTAAACTCATATCCATCATCAATCTCTGAAGCATTATCATCAACTGTCTCAAAAGCGATTCCACCGCGAATAATATTCATTATGGAAGAGGAGCGAATTTTAATTCCACCTAATCCTGCAGACACATCAAGTCCACTGGCATCCCAGAATCTACTGCTACTATTAATTAAATGACCATATTCAGGACGTATATGTAGATGAAAACCTAACCCCTCATTTAAATCATTAACAAAAATGTTTGCTACTCGCCCTACCTCAACACCCTTAAATAATACCGGTGTATCAAGAGCTATAGATCCCATTGTTTTTGATTTGAGAATCACATGTAAACCAGGATCTTTAAAGTCTGGTGGAGGAGGACCGTCTAGCGCTTGAAATTCTCTTGCCGACTCTAATGAATCACCAATCTTCATGGTAATGTAATTACCAGAAATTAAAGTTTCAAGATTGGATAGATTTCTAATCGATAGGTTAGGTTTTACCAACCAAAACTGGGTGTCCGTAACCAATAAAGGTTCCGCACCTGGATCAATGATTACATTGGCTAATATTCCTGACTCGTCATCAGGAATAACATTAATGCTATCTAGATGACCCACATCAATGCCATGAAATTTTACTTTGGTTATTCCGGATTGAAGATCATATCCACTCGGAAATGCTACTTTGATTGGGACACCAACACCGGCGTCATCATAGTCTTCATGAAGGCTGAAAAAATGAGTTGTGTCGATATTGGGCGCTTCTGTATCTGGAGTAAATAACGATATCCCACCAGCTAAAATGGCAGAAACAGATTCTGTCTGTACTTCAAAACCAGATAAAGAACCCTTTACACGAACGCCACCAGAGTTCCAGAATACCGTGGATTGGTTAACTAAATGACTGTACTTAGATTCAATTAAGGCACTAATACTTACTGTTCTTGTATCTTCAGATAATTCATAAAAACGTACTTCACCAATAGGAATTTGTCGATAATACAATCGACTTCCTTCACTAATTGATCCTAATGATTCGGAAGTAAGGGTAATTCTTAAACCTGGATCATCTTCACCAATGGGCGGCGCAGAGTGCATGGCTCTGAAATACCTGCGTGATTCACCATCCTTGCCAGGTTCAAAAGCGATATAGTCACCACTTAAAACTGTATCTAAACCTGAGACGCCAGCCAAAGATATCTGTGCTCTAACCACCCAAAACTTAGCATCATTGGTAAGATAATCAGCGAGCGATGGCTCCACCTCAGCATGAACTAATACATGTGTTAGTGATTCCGCTACTTCAATAGAGGTTACTTTACCGGCATTAATACCACGAAATTTCAATTGAGTCTTACCGGCAACAATACCTTGTGCAGTAGCCATCTCAATGGTAATTGGAACCTTGGATTCTAGATTCAATTTAATCAACAACCAGGCAGAAATTAATACCGCCAATATAGGTAAGAACCAAATTGGTGACAGGCTTAGCTCGACATTCTTAGTTGCCTTTACATGAGGTTTAGATTGCTGTTCATTCACCTCTGGAATCTCCTTCTAATCGGTCCCAAATGATCCGTGTATCAAAGCTATTAGCTGCAAATATAGTAAGAATCACCATAGCACAAAAAGCAGCGGCACCTAAACCCGGAATCACGTTGGCAATATCGCCCAAACTCACCAAGGTAACGAGTAATGACACAACAAAAACATCTAACATAGACCATTTTCCAAAAAATTCGATGACTCGAAATAGTTTCGTTCGAGGTAATGAGCCACTTGGCTTTTCCCTATGAACTGAAATCAGTAATATAAAAAGTCCGATAATCTTCAAGATCGGCACCATAATACTGGCTAAAAATACAATAATCCCTATAGGATATAAGCCATGCTGAAATAGACTGATAATACCCGACATTATGGTATCTGGTTGGCCTTTTCCAAATGACTCAATAGTCATCATTGGAAGAATATTTGAAGGGATTAGTAACAAAGTGGCCGTAACAGTTAAAGCCCATGTCTTATTAATTGAATCGGGTATACGTGAGTGAATCACAGATCCACAACAGCGACATATATGTTCATCACCATTATTGACACGAGAACAGACCTCGCAACCAATCAAACCGGCAGATCGGGCTGACTCTAGTTGCTCCTGGTTAATTTTCTCTGGCATGCTGCAAAGCCTCCCAGAAGTACTGTCGAGATACCGTAGTTGTTACTAACAAACTACAGAACATCATGACACAAAAACTAAATAAACCCGGACCCACAACGACTGTAAAGTCATCCAATAACTTCACTAAGGAAACAATGATGCCCAAAATATAGACTTCTGGCATACCCCAGGATACGAGGCTTTGATACAAACGTTGCAATGGAATCAGATAATTAGGATAGCTATTAATTCTTAAATGTAGGGATATCCAAAAGGAAAACAATAACAGTAGTACTGGAATTAAAATAGCAAACAGAAACAAACTTATGGCGGCAATCCAATAGGCACCTGACATCATTGGTACTAATGTTTCAAAGATCGATGATGAATTGGTCAGCCCTAATGTACCCATTTCCATCAACGGTAAAAAGTACGCTGGAAAGACCATCAATAAACCACTGATACTAACTACCAAAGTGGTATTAACAGGATCCTTTCTACCGATATACAATAAAGCATTACAGCGTGGGCAATGTGCATGTTGATTTTCGACTAATGTGATTCGCTCAACAAGCAAATCACATTCTCTACAGGCGGTTAACTTATCGAGTGAATTCGAATCCATAATCGAATTAAGGGTTGTCAGGTGGTGGCTCGTTCGAGTTAGGCAACTCATTTTCATTACTAATACCAATTTCAGATCCGACCACTTCATCGCCCTGAACGATGATAACTTCAACTCTACGGTTATAGGCTCTATTTTCGCGATTTGTATTTGGTTTTACTGGAATATTAGCGCCATGGCCTACAATTCTAAGCCGCTTTTCTTCTAAATCTTTGATTCCAAGTAACTCACGCGCAACAGCTGCCGCACGGGCACTTGATAATTCCCAGTTTGAAGGAAATCGTCTTGTTTTGATCGGTTTATTATCAGTATGGCCTGCAACGGTAATTCGGCCTTGTGTTCCTTGTAAAAGAGAGCCGATTTTTGCTAGAACCGGTTTAAAGCCCCTTTGAATATCAGCTTCACCTGATCGAAATGAGCCCTGTTCTCTAATTCTAAACACTAAAAACTTACCCTGGGCTACAATCTCTATTTGTCCTGATTCGAGTTCTTCAGCCATATCTTGGGCTACTTTAAGCGCAAGTGCCTCAGTTGACTCTGTGGGCTCTTTTGAATCAGTACTTGTTTCTACTAAGCTGTTACTGAATTGATTGGTATCTTCTGACTCAGAATCCTGCGCTTCTTCGCCATCATCCGTTCCTTCACCTTCAGAGAAGTCTAATGTTTGACGGTCTGTATTAATGGTTTGCTGTTGTACAGCAGTGATTAGCGTTGGAGTCGGCTTTCCAGGAGAGAACTCCTGAGCAATTACACTGGTGCCCTTAGGAATATCTTTAGCTTTAACCTGATTTTGAACACCAAAGGCATTCTTCATCGAGCCGGCAACCTGTTTATACTTTTGAACGTCCATTTCTGAGAAAGCCAATAATAGAACGAAAAAACACATCAGCAGTGCCATTAGATCAGCAAAGGTCCCCATATATGCGGGTAACCCCTCCGGGGGACATTTGACCTCTTCTTCTTCGTCACTCATCGAACTAACTTACTCTTCGCCTTGAGGACGTTTTTTTGCTTCGAGATAACCCAACAGAGCCTGTTCAATAACTCTTGGGTTTTGGCCTGCTTGAATTGACAATAGGCCATCTATAATTAAATTGTTAGTGAGTTTTTCTTCCTCATCACGCATCGTACATTTATCAGAAATAGGTATTGCAACCATGTTTGCTAGGATTGCACCATACAATGTTGTTAATAGCGCTACAGCCATAGCTGGGCCAATTGATTTGGGGTCGTCCATATTTGATAGCATGGCTACCAGACCAACCAAAGTTCCAATCATACCCATAGCCGGGGCAACATCACCCAGCTGCTTGAATATACTGGCACCGAGCTGGTGACGTTCACTCGCCATTTTTACTTCTTTACTGAGAATTTGCTTAACCACTTCTCCATCATGGCCATCAATAAGTAGATTAATGCCTTTATTCATAAAAACATTGGGTACTTCTGCGCTCTCTAGAGATAACAAACCACCTTTACGTGCAGCATCAGCCAGCTCAACGATCTTAGCGATAAGCTCTTCTGCGGAATCTGTTTTAAAGTTGAGTACTTTTAGGCCTGAGTGAACAGCTCCTAAAAACTGTCCTAAGCTAAATTTGGTCAAAATAACAAAGTGACTACCCACCAGTACAATCAATACCGAAGGTACATCAACAAACAATCCGAGACCACCACCGATAACCATAGCCATGGCAACCATGGCAAAGGAACCGATTAGTCCAACAATGGTAGCTAAATCCACCCTGTTCTCCTATGTATTACTAGCTATTTAGTTAGTATATCGTATTTTCAGACAAAGGCTATGCCAAATAAGCATGCCTTGTAACAGGCTCTGGGTATTTTATCATCCAAAACACATTCATATTTGAACCTATCTTAGCATTAAATCTCACTAGTAAATTAGTTTTAAATCATAGACAATGTGTACCCTTAGAGGCCATCAGACGGTAATAGAAACATCATGACAGATTCTAATAATAAGCCAGAAAGTTTTGAGCAGCAGCTTGAAGCACTAGAGAAAATAGTCGATCAAATGGAACAAGGGGATTTAAGCCTAGAAAGCTCCATAAAACAGTTTGAAACGGGTATCAATCTAGCAAATAATTGCCAAAAAACACTCGAAGCAGCTGAGCTGAAAGTTAAGGTACTTATGTCAGACGATGATCAGAAGCTACAAGATTTTGAAGAATCACAGTAGTCGTACATTAACAGCTCTATAATAATGGCTCTAAAACAGTGACTCTAAAAGAACAAATTAATCATTGCCAGCAGCGGCTAGACCACTTACTTGAAAATTGGTTGCCAGCAAAAGAAATCGAACCGCAACGGCTACATTCAGCCATGCGTTATTCAAGTCTGAATGCGGGTAAACGCCTCAGACCATTGCTTGTCTATATGGTTGGTGAAGCACTAGGGGCAGAAGAAACTGACCTAGATGCTGCCGCGCTTGCACTAGAATGCATTCATGTTTACTCATTGATCCATGATGATCTACCCGCAATGGATGATGATCATTTAAGACGCGGTAAAGCAACCTGCCATATCGCCTATGATGAAGCCACTGCGATTTTAGCAGGAGACGCGCTTCAAACACTCGCCTTTGAGATTTTGGCAAATCATCCACTCAGTGCTAAGGCTGAACCTAATCGGACTCAGTTAATACAATCTTTAGCCCAGGCGAGTGGCTCTCAGGGTATGGGTGGTGGCCAGATGATAGATCTTCTAGCGACCAACCAATTTCAAGATATATCTCAACTTCAAGCCATGCACCGTATGAAAACTGGTGCCCTTATTAGATGTTGTGTCAGCATGGCGATAAGTTGCAGCGGAATAAATGAACCAAAGACTACTGAAGCATTAGAGAAATTTGGCGACCTAATCGGTCTGGCCTTCCAGGTTAAAGATGACATCTTAGATGTTGAAGGTGACACAGCGGTTATTGGTAAGCCCAGCGGCTCTGACAGCAATGCCAACAAATCAACCTTTCCAGCTCTGCTTGGTTTAGATGAAGCAAAGAAATATGCTAAAGATTTAATTGCGGAAGCCCTTTTGACTTTAGACGGAATACCTTACAATACCGGTGCATTAAAACAGGTATCAAATTTTATCATTGAACGTCAAAATTAGGCCCATGGATAAAGCAATTTACCCCATATTAGACACTCTGGATGCTCCAGATAAACTGCGACTTCTCGATCAAGATCAGTTGCCTCAGGTCGCCAGTGAGTTAAGAGAATTTTTAATTAACACCATCAGTCAATGTGGTGGTCATTTTGCTGCTGGACTTGGAACAGTCGAACTTACCATTGCATTGCACTACCTATTAAATACACCAGAAGATCGAATTGTTTGGGATGTCGGCCATCAGGCCTACCCACATAAGGTGCTTACTGGCCGTAAAGATCGATTAAAAAGTATTCGTCAAACCGATGGCCTAAGCCCTTTCCCCGATCCGAATGAAAGCGCTTATGACACTTTTGCCGTAGGACACTCCTCGACATCCATTGGTGCAGCCTTAGGGATGGCGATTGCTGCCAAACAAAGAGGCATTAAACGGAAGGTAGTCGCAGTCATTGGTGACGGTGCTATGTCAGCGGGCATGGCGTTAGAAGCAATGAACCACGCCAGTTCCTGTGGTGTTGATATGCTGGTTGTGCTTAATGACAATGACATGTCTATCTCTGAGAACGTCGGCGCCTTAAATAACTACTTCTCGCGAATCTTTTCTGGCAGCACCTACGCCAGTATCAAAGACAGTGGCAAAAAAGTACTGCAAAGAATGCCTGGTGCCAGTGAGCTAGCACATCGTGTTGAAGAACACCTAAAAGGTATGGTCGTCCCAGGTACATTTTTTGAAGAATTAGGTTTTAACTATATCGGCCCTGTAGATGGTCATGATTTGGACGCTCTAATTCCAACCATCAAAAATATGCTCAAATTGAAAGGCTGCCAACTACTCCATATAGGCACAAAGAAAGGCAAGGGTTATGAGCCAGCGGAAAAAGACCCAATTGGTTATCACGGAGTAGCTACGTTTGATCCAACCGTCTCATCATTACCCAAAAAAGTATCGAGCAAAACCTACTCAAATATCTTTGGGGAATGGATTTGTGATATGGCCAAAGAGGATCCCAAATTAACCGCCATTACTCCTGCTATGCGGGAGGGTTCAGATCTTGTTAAATTTTCGAAAACTTTCCCAGATAGATATTATGATGTGGCAATAGCTGAACAACATGCAGTCACTCTTGCAGGCGGAATGGCAATAGATGGTTTGAAACCAGTGGTTGCTATTTATTCTAGCTTTTTACAGCGTGGCTACGATCAACTTATTCATGACGTCTGTTTACAAAATTTAGATGTTCTCTTTGCAATAGATAGAGGTGGTATTGTTGGCGGTGATGGTGCGACACATAATGGCGCCTTCGATCTCAGCTTCTTACGATGTATACCAAATTTGATTGTCATGGCCCCAAGCGATGAAGACCAATGCCGTCAGATGCTTTACACCGGTTACCAATATCAAGGGCCTGCAGCTGTTAGGTACCCAAGAGGAAGTGGAACGGGCATTAAAGCTGAAACAAAAATGACAAAGTTAGACATTGGCAAAGGGCGAGTAACTCGTCAAGGAAAAAAGATTGCCATTCTAAACTTTGGCCACTTACTTCCTGATGCACTTGCTGCCGCTGAAGAACTCAATTCCACTGTGGTTGATATGCGTTTTGTTAAGCCACTAGATAAGGCGCTAATTGATGAGCTAGTCAGTAGTCATGATGCACTAATTACTTTAGAAGAGAACACCGTCCTAGGTGGAGCTGGTAGTGCAGTCAATGAATACCTTGCAGAACAAGGCCATCTCATCCGAGTTAAGAACATCGGTATCCCTGATCGCTTTATTGAGCATGGAAGTAGTTTAGATTTAAAGCAGGGCATTCTTCTGAATCAACAGGGAATTACAGAAGCCGGAAAAGAATTACTCAATCAACTTTAGTTTTAACCAAGTACAGACCAAACAATAAAAAACCGGATGAAAGCAATGACTCTCATCCGGTTTTTTATTTAGATTAGTTTATTATTTAAATCTCTAGGCAAAAACCGCGACGCAATAACCAAGTATCAGCGTTGGAAAGAGTCCCAGCCCTAACATCGCAAGACCATTCAAACTCAGCACTATTCTCATTGATAGATCAGAGCCTAACTCGGCATCTGTCTCAGGTGCATCAAAAAACATTACCTTAGCTATTCGTAGGTATACGAAAGCACCTACAATTGAGAATACCATAGCGACAACGGCTAACCAGACTAGGTCCTTATCCGCATTGAGTACCGCCATAATAACTTCTAATTTTGGCCAAAACCCGATAAATGGAGGAACACCAGCCATAGACATAATGGTCATTAGCATCATAAATGCATACCAAGGGCTTCGCTGCCAAAGGCCTTTAAAGTCATCTAAGGTGTCACACTCGAATCCGGCGCGGCTCATAAAGATGATAACCCCAAAACCAGCAACCGTAGTTAAGGCATAAACCAAGATATAAAACATTGAAGCTGAGTAGCCATCCGGTGTACCAGCAATCATACCTAGCAGGAAATAGCCAACATGGGCGATTGCAGAATATGCTAATAATCGCTTTATATTTGACTGAACGATTGCAGTTATATTACCAAGGCCCATAGAAAGAACAGCTAATATAATTAACATCATCATCCAATTTGACTCTAGGCTCGGCATTGCTTCGACTAAGATTCGCATAATCATGCCAAAGGCTGCAATCTTAGGTACTGAACCAATAAAGGCTGTTACTGGTGTCGGAGCACCCTGATAAACATCAGGAATCCACATATGAAAAGGTACCGCGCCTAGTTTGAAGGCAATACCTGAAACCATAAACACAAGCCCCATACCGAATAAGAGACTTTGAGTACCAACCATTGCATCAGCAATTAGGCCAATTTCGATGGTCTTAGAGGCGCCATATACCAATGACATACCATAAAGCATAAATGCAGATGCCACGGCACCCATCACAAAGTACTTCATGGCGGCTTCACTGGAATTGCTTGAATCACGATGACTGGCCACCAAGGCATAGCTGGCCAAAGTTAATAGTTCAAGGCCCAGATAAATGGTTAATAAACTGTGCGCTGAAACTAGGACTAAAGCACCTAAGGTAGCAAACAGCACCAGCATATAATATTCACCGCGTAATATATCTCGCTCATTAATGTACGGACGTGAATATACCAATACGATAAAGGCCGTAATAAATATAGCGAGCTTTAAGATAAGTGCCATACCATCAAAGATGTAACTGCCCGCATAGGCTATGGTTGCGTCTTCAGTCGCCATGCCAAGCTTGAGGGTGTAATAAAAGCCAAATACCAATGCAAACTGAGCCAATAAATAGGTTAACTTATGGCCTTTATCCTTTACGAACAAATCAGCAACCAAAACCACACAGGCCATGATTAACATGAATATTTCTGTTCCCAGAAGAGTTAGATCAGGTGTTTCAAACATTAGGAACATACTCCTACAGCGACTTCTGTTAATTTAGACTGGATACCACACTCCAATAAATTCTTAACCGAAGCGTCCATAATTTCTACTAGGGGCGCTGGATATAAACCAAAGCCCAGAACCATTATTGCCAGTAAAACCATAACCATGGTTTCACGCATATTCATATCAGTTAGGTTTTCTACTTTCTCATTAGCCACATCACCGAAAATTACCCGCTTGTACATCCAAAGGCTGTATGAAGCGCCTAAGATTAATGTCGTTGCAGCTAAGAAGGCATACCAGAAGTTCTCTTGGAAAGCGGCCAATATAACCATGAACTCACCAACAAAACCTGATGTACCTGGTAAACCACTGTTCGCCATGGCAAACAACATAAAGAAGGCTGCAAATACTGGCATCTTATTGGCAACACCACCATAGTCAGCAATATTTCTGCTGTGAACGCGGTCATAAAGAACACCAACACATAAGAACAATGCAGCGGAGATAAAGCCGTGTGAAATCATCTGAATCAAGCCACCTTGCAGACCGAGTTCAGCCGCATTTACGTGTCCTTCGCTCATCAACCCAAAAGCGATGAAGAAGCCAAGCGTAACAAAACCCATATGTGCAATCGATGAATAAGCAATGAGCTTTTTCATATCTTGCTGTGCCAAGGCAACTAATCCAATGTACACCACTGCGATCAGCGACAAGACAATCATTAGGAAAGAATACTCAACCGCTGCATCGGGTGTTATTGGCATACTGAATCGGATGAAACCATAGGTTCCCATCTTCAACATGATTGCGGCTAGAATTACAGAACCACCTGTTGGCGCCTCAACGTGGGCATCCGGTAACCAGGTATGAACAGGGAACATCGGTACCTTAACTGCAAATGCCAGTAAAAAGGCAAAGAAGATTAAGCTTTGTACATCTAATGGCATCGCCAATGTATGCATATCAGCAATAGCAAAGCTACTGGCTTTTATCCCCATATAGATAAGGGCAACCAGCATGAATACTGAACCCAAGAATGTGTATAGGAAAAATTTAAGGGTTGCGTAAACCCGATTCGGTCCGCCCCAAATACCAATGATTAAGAACATGGGTATCAACATGCCTTCCCAGAAGACATAAAATAAAATGCTATCTAAGGCCGCGAAAACACCATTCATTAGACCTTGCATCACTAAGAACGCAGCCATATATTGACCCGGTCGATTCTCAATAACTTCCCAGCCTGCGACAATCACCAATACCATTGAGAAACAGGTCAAGATGATCATAGGTAAAGCAAAACCATCGATTCCTAATGAATAATTAATATTCAGGGTTGGAATCCAAGCAGCATGCTCAACAAACTGCATATTTGCAGTACTTACATCAAAGCCTTGATACAGAGGTACACAGAGAGCCAGAGTCACGACCGAAACCACCAAAGCGATGGTTTTAGATAGACCTGGATTTTTATCTCCTAATAACAGTAGTAGTAAACCACCGAAAATCGGAATCCATATCAGTAAACTTAATAATGGCAATTCATTCATGAATCGTTCTCTTTTTCTATCTAATTATCAGACGGAGCTGATCTAAAAAACCAACCAGCCTAGGAAAAACACTAGGCCAAATATCATTGCAAAGGCATAGTGTGAAACCTGCCCAGTCTGTACGTGACGGATAACTCGTGCAGCCAATCCAACTGACTTAGCACTGCCATTAACCATAACGCCATCAATCAAACCTTGGTCAGCATGTTTCCATAACTTCTGACCAAGCAGTACCGTGCCATTAGCAAATATCTTTTGATTGAATTCATCAAAGTAATACTTATTGCTAAGTAAGGTATGTAATGCTTTAAATTGCTTTTCAAGTGCAACAGGAATATCAGGTCGCTTAACATATAAGAACCATGCCGTACCCACACCAGCTAAGGCTAAGTACAATACTGGAGATAAAAAGGCATGAAGTGCAAAACCTACAGCACCGGTCCAGTATTGCTCACCAACCTGTGCCAATACATCGTGGTTTGATGCAACACTAATTGCACCTTTGAAGAAATCACCGAATAGCATTTCACCTGCACTAGGCCAAGCAATAATCACTGATGGAATTGCCAGCAATATGAGCGGCAATGTCACCACCAATGGAGACTCTTTTAAATGCGCTTTAGTATGTTCATCAAATCGTTCATTGGTATGGAATACTAAGAAAAACATTCTGAAACTATATAAGGCCGTAATAAAGACACCTGACATGACGGCAAAGTAAGCATAGCTAGAGGCCGCACCTAAATCAGAGGCGCCCGCAGCAAGAATAATGGCATCCTTAGAGTAGTAACCTGAAAAGAACGGTGTTCCTATCAAGGCTAAAGAACCGACTAAAGAAGTTATCCAAGTGATCGGCATGTATTTGTACAGACCACCCATCTTGCGCATATCTTGCTCGTGATGCATTCCTATAATCACCGAGCCTGCCGCCAAGAATAATAGTGCTTTAAAGAACGCATGTGTCATCAAGTGAAATACACCTGCAGCATAGGCAGAAGCACCCAAGGCGACAACCATATATCCAAGTTGTGACAATGTTGAGTATGCGACAACTCGTTTAATATCATGTTGCACTAAACCTAGCAGTCCCATAAATAACGCCGTAGTCGCACCAATCACTAAAATGAATGCCAAGGCAGTTTCAGAGAACTCAAATAGAGGTGACATACGTGCCACCATAAATACACCAGCTGTTACCATGGTTGCCGCGTGGATTAATGCTGAAATAGGTGTTGGGCCTTCCATTGAATCAGGTAGCCATACATGTAATGGGACCTGAGCTGATTTACCCATGGCACCGATGAATAAACAGATGCAAATCACGGTCATGGCTGACCATTCACTACCTGCAATCACATCAAAGGTTGCATTGGTAGCTGCAAAGGCTTCAACCTTACCAAATACGGTTGCGTAATCTAATGAGTCGAAGAAATATAAAACACCAGCAATACCGAGTAAGAAGCCAAAGTCTCCAACACGATTAACCAAGAATGCCTTAAGGTTTGCATAGGTTGCTGTCGATTTCTTAAACCAGAAACCAATCAATAAATAGGACACTAAACCAACGGCTTCCCAACCAAAGAACAGCTGTAAGAAGTTGTTAGCCATTACCAACATCAACATCGCAAAGGTAAACAATGAAATGTAGCTGAAGAAACGCTGATAACCAGGATCATCTTTCATATAACCAATTGTGTAGATGTGTACCATAAGTGATACAAAGGTCACTACAACCATCATCATAGCGGTCAGATTATCAACTAAGAATCCAACCTCTAAAGAAATATTATTAATAACAGCCCAAGTGTAAAGCGTGCCGTTATAGACTTCACCACCGCCTAATAGGTAATTGAGTACATAGATAGAAGCAGCACAAGAAAACCCAACACCAGCTATAGTCACAATATGCGAACCGGCACGACCGATTACTTTTCCTAAAAGACCTGCAACTATGGCACCAATTAGTGGTGCGAGAACTATCCAGAGATATAATTGTTCCATATTTCTATTCCACCCTACCCTTGCAACGAGTCAAGTTTTTCGACTTCAATTGAACGTCGATTTCTGAATACCAACAATAGAATTGCCAGCCCGATTGCAGCTTCTGCAGCAGCAACAGTCAGAATGAAAAATACGAAAACCTGTCCCGTGGCATCATCAAGATATCGGGAAAAGGCAATAAAGTTAGTATTCACGGCAAGCAATATCAATTCGATACTCATCAATAAAGTGATGATGTTTTTTCGATTGATAATAATTCCAGCCAGACCAATGACAAATAGTAAGGCGCTCACGACGAGAAAATCAGATAAGGCAATCATTATTCTTCGCCCTCCTTATTGGTTCCCTCAGCGGGCATACTAATAATTTTTAAGCGCTGTTCTTTTTTCACTTGTACCTGCTTTCTTACAGACTGTGTTTTAGTGCCTTCACGTTTTCCTCTGAAAGCAAGGCTGATGGCTGAAATCATTGCCACCATCAGAATAAGAGCCGCCAATTCAAAGGCGTAGAAATATTTAGTATAGAGCAGCATGCCTAGCTCTTTTACACTGCTGTAATCAGCCGGACGCGCTTCTGGGATAGGAAATGCTTCCGGTGTAAGTGCTGAATCAAATACTTGAAATAGTATGTAAAGCAATATGCCTGACATTAATACCGCGATGGGTAAGTATCGAGTAAAACCCTGTCGAAGCTCTGCAAAATCAACATCAAGCATCATAACAACGAACAAGAACAGCACCATCACTGCGCCAATGTAAACCAGCACCAGCAAGATGGCTAAGAACTCAGCTTCTAAAATCATCCAAATACAGGCTGCAAAGAAGAAACTCAGAATTAAGAACATCACTGCTTTTACTGAGTTTTTAGCTGTAATTACGGTTAAGGCTGAACCTATCAGCATTACCGAGCAAGCGTAAAAAATAAATTGTACTGTTGTCATATCCATTTCCTGTTGCTTATCGGTACGGATCATCAGAGGCTATATCTTTAGCCAACTGATCTTCGTACTTATCACCAATAGCCAACAACTGTTGTTTGGTCATGATGTTTTCGCCACGATTTTCAAAGTGATATTCAAAAACTCTAGTCTCTACAATTGAGTCCACTGGGCATGATTCTTGGCAGAATCCACAGTAGATACATTTGAACATGTCAATTTCATAGCGCGTAGTTCTTCTGGTACCATCATCCTGTCTTGGACCCGCTTCAATAGTAATTGCTTGTGCAGGGCAAACCGCTTCACACAGCTTGCAAGCAATACAACGCTCTTCACCATCTGGATAACGACGCAATGCATGCAAACCTCTAAAACGGTATGACTGAGGTGTCTTTTCTTCCGGATACTGAACCGTCACTTTCTTTTGAAGCATGTGACGACCAGTTACTCCTAATCCTTTAAATAACTCGGATAGAGTAAATGCTTGGAACAGATTCTTTAAATATGCCATAACTTATCTGTATCTCTCGTTTAGTTGTACCATGGACCGAAGCCAGTTTTTGCCATTACAGCAACGACCACTAGCCAGACCAGGGTTACAGGTATCAGTACCTTCCAGCCCAGACGCATAATCTGATCATAGCGGTAACGTGGGAATGTAGCTCTTAACCACAACATACCAAATAGCCAGAACGAAGCTTTGAGGAGTAACCAAACCATACCCGGTACCCATGCAAACCAACTTTCCATAAATGTGCCTTGGAATGGTGATAACCAACCGCCAAAGAAGAATAAGGCAGTCAGAACAGAAATTAGAATCATATTGGCGTATTCAGCCAAGAAGAATACAGCAAAGGATGTACCCGAATATTCAACGTGGAAACCAGCAACGATTTCAGATTCACCCTCAGGTAAATCGAATGGCGCACGGTTTGTTTCAGCGACACCAGATATGTAGTAAATAAGCGCTAAGGGAAATAGTGGTATCCAATACCAAGTAAATATATGGCCACTTTGACCGGCCACAATATCACCTAAACTTAGGCTATTTGCAGTCATAATGACACCGACCAGAGTGAAACTCATCGCCAGCTCATATGAAATTACTTGAGATGCGGATCTTAAAGCACCGAGTAATGCGTATTTTGAATTTGATGCCCAACCGGCAATGATAATTCCATACACACCTATTGAGGTCATAGCGACAATATAGAGCACTGCCGCATTAACATCAGCCAATACTAACTCGGCATCAAATGGAATCACTGACCAAGCAGCTATTGAAGGGCCGAAAAATAATATCGGGGCTACTAAGAACATCACCTTATTCGCACCAGTGGGTACGATGACTTCTTTAAATACTAGCTTGAATACATCAGCAAATGGTTGGAACCAACCTCTAGGTCCTACACGGTTTGGGCCGATTCGAACTTGCATATATCCAATTAATTTCCGCTCAGCATAGGTTGTATAGGCTACGGCAAGAACCAAAGGAATTAAAATCGAAACAATTCCAAGCAGTATTTTAACGATTGGAATAGCTAATATCATTTCAATCATCTCGATCATGCGTTTGCTCCTTCTTTGCCAAGTCGGCCATCTAGAGTTGCCTGTAATGGTGCAGACCTACGCACCAACTCATCCACCTGATAAATATTTTGGATATTGACCGGAGCCATAGAACCCTGAGTCGAAGTTGGTAGTGACCATGTTCCTTTTTGGAATGAAAGTTCACTCAAGGAAGATTGTATCTCGGCTAAAATTTCTGTCGAAGCGCTCTGTTCAAACCCTTCCAATTCAAATAAGTTGCCCATCACTCGGTATATTTTCCAAGCGGGTCTTGCCTCGCCCTTAGGAGCAACAACACCGTTAAAGCTTTGCCATTGGCCCGCAGTATTTACAAAGGTGCCTGAAGTTTCAGTAAATGCAGCCAGTGGAAGTAGAACATCCGCATATTGAGCTATCGAACTGTCTTCGAATGCTGTTAATGCAATCACTATATCTGCTTCTTGCATGGCCTTCATAGCATCTGCTGATATATCCATATCGGGCTCAACACTCTGAATTATGAATGCCTTAATGTCACCGTTTAACATCTGTTGGATATTTTTACCGTCACATGGCTGCTGAGCAGCATTGCGATAAGGTATTGCACCAACCAAATGAGCACCAGCACTGTTTGCACCATCAGAGAAGGTACCGAAAGTAGCGCCACTCATGTCGGCAATTGCTTGAGCTACAGCAGCTAACTTTGAGTAATCTTCATGATTGTATGCATATTGCCCAAAGATGATCGCACCATCCTCAGCATCATGTAGTGTTTCAGCTATCTGTTTTTGTTCAACCGTTGGGTCAACGTTAAAGTCACTGATTGTGGCAACAGAATCGACATCATCCATAGCAGCTAATGCCTTAGCTACACCCATTAATTGCACCAGCAGTTGTGAGCTATCAACAATGATTTGAGGTGAGGTTCTGAAATTATTATTGAAATCTTCAGTGTTTATCGCCATCACATTGCCATCAAATGTTGATTTGCGTAGATGAACTGAGGCGATGGGCTGTTCTTTTCTGAGATTAGAGCCTACTAATAACGTCGCACCCATGTGTTCGAGATCGACCACATTTCGTTGCATACTAGGATATAAGGCGTCCGCTGAATCAGCACTAAAATCCGCTCTTCTAAGTCGAGTATCAATATTGTTTGAACCAAGACCTCGAA
>Ga0316204_10003498_pt1 | contig 31140 bp, 26 predicted proteins | sample 6monrhotite_MG_2_FD_205661 | JGI IMG/M metagenome (GOLD analysis project Ga0316204, IMG submission 205661) | Microbial mat bacterial communities from mineral coupon in-situ incubated in ocean water Damariscotta River, Maine, United States -... | ecosystem: Environmental > Aquatic > Marine >...
CCCCGCCTGGTCCTCGCTTCCCGTCCTCCCCTCGGCGCTGCTCGTCGGCCTCGTCGCCTCCGCGCTCCTCGGCTACGTCCCGGTCCGCGCCACCGCGCTCCACGCCCGGGGCCTGGACCAGTCCAAGCCCGCCCGCGTGCTCCAGGAGCTGGACATCCAGGAGGCGGTGGTCTTCGCCCCCAAGGTCTTCAACCTGACCTGCCTCTCCGACGCCCGGGTGCTCTGGAACCTCCGCCGTCCCCTGAGCCACCCGGATCTGAACCCCTCGATCCTGTGGGTCAACCACGTCGACACCGCCGCGAACCGCGCGTTCATGACGCTGCATCCGGACCGCGCGGGGTACATCATGGCGTACAAGACCGACTGCGATCTGTACTTCATCCCCATCGATCACCCCGTCGCCGACGCGGTGGCCCCGGCGGTCCAGGTCCGCCCCCCCATGGAGCCCGAGTGGTAGCGATGCGCTTCGATCCCTTCTGCTGTAGCTCGTACCTCACCTACCGCTACATCGTGGAGCCCGGCCGCAGCTGGGCGGACGGCGTCGCGCCGGCGTTCCCGATCGTGCCCGAGAAGCACCGCTCGGACGTCAGCTCCGCCGACGAGATCCTCGCGGCGCTCCGGGCGCTGGTCGCCGACGTCGTGCCCTCGGAGACCGGCATCCTCCTGAGCGGCGGCATCGACTCAGCCATCCTGGCGGCCCTGCTGCCGGAGGGGACCCGGGCCTACACGGTGCGCTTCGTGGCCGAAGGCGCCGCCGACGAGTCCCCGGCGGCGGCGACCTACGCCGCGCACTGCCGCCTGCGGCACTCGGTCGTGGACGTCACCTGGGAGGACTACAAGCGCGCGGTGCCGACGCTGATGCGCCGCAAGCAGGCCCCCCTGCACGCGGTGGAGGTCGGCCTCTACCACCTGGCCCGCGCCGCCAGCGCCGACGGCCTCTCCCGGCTCATCGTCGGCAACGGCGCGGACTCCACCTTCGGCGGCCTCGACGGCCTCCTCTCCAGGGACTGGTCCTTCAGCGAGTTCGTCGACCGCTACACCTTCCTCGACCCCCGCAGGGTGCTGCGCCAGCCGGTGCTCATCCCCGAGCCCTTCGAGCGCTACCGCCGGGGCGACGGGGTGGACGTCAACGGCTTCCTGAAGGTCGTGCACGGGCTCGGCATCGTCCAGGCCTTCGAGAACGGCATCCACGCAGGCGACTGCTCGGTGATCGCGCCCTACGAGCAGCTCTGGCTCTCAGCACCCCTGGACATCCAGCGCATCCGGGCCGGCGAGAGCAAGTACCTCCTGCGGGAGGTGTTCAGCCGCCTCTTCCCCCACCTCCCCGTCGCCCCCAAGCTGGCGTTTGTCCGCCCCATGGGCATCTGGATGAAGGGCTGGGCGGGGCCCCGGCGCCCGGAGTTCCTCCCGGGCCTCGACATGGCCGGCTTCTCCTCCGAGCAGCGCTGGCTGATGTGGTGCCTGGAGCAGTTCATGGACGTCATGGAGGATCGCTGAGCATGGGCACCGTCGCCATCTCCGGCGGGGCCGGCGGCTACCCGGCCGCCTTCCCCTACGACCCGGACACCCGCTACCCCGAGTACCCGGGCGCCGGGGTCTCGGGCGCGCCCAACAGCGTCTACGAGGCCGTGCGCGCCTGCCTGCGGGGCCTCGGGCTGGACGCCGAGCGCTACGGTACCCCCGGGTGGAACCCGCTGGGCCACCTGGTGAAGCCCGGCGACCGGGTGTTCATCAAGCCGAACCTCGTCACCCACGAGTACCGGCTGGGCTGCGACTGCCCCGGCGATCTGTTCTCGGTCATCACCCACCCCTCGGTGCTGCGGGCCGTCGCCGACTTCGTGGCCATCGCCCTGAAGGGCCGCGGGGAGATCGTGCTGGGCGACAACCCCTGCATCGACGCCGACTGGTCGCTGCTCACCGAGCGCACGGGCCTCCACCGCTTCGGGCCCTACTTCACCGAGGCCGGCACGCCCTGCAGGGTGCTGGATCTGCGGCCCATGTGGACCGACGACCTGACCTACTACGGCTTCCGCTCCAAGGTCAGCCCCCAGTCCGGTGATCCCGAAGGCGAGAGCGTGATCGACCTCGGCGACCGCTCCTGGTTCCGCGGCATCTCGCCGCTCCTCTTCCGCGGGGTCTTCACCAACCGCTGGGAGACCATCCGGCACCACAGCATGGGCCGGCACCGCTACTCCATCGCCAGCACGATCCTGAACTCGGACGTGTACATCTCCGTGCCCAAGCTCAAGAGCCACCACAAGGTCGGCGCGACGCTGAACATCAAGGGGCTGGTGGGGATCAACTACAATAAGAACCACCTCATCCACTGGCGCATCGGCTACCCGGGCTCCGGCGGCGACGAGTACGCGGTCGCTCATCGGGCGGGCGATCACCTGCGCATCGCCGCCCGCCACGTCGCCCGGGACGTGGTGCCCGAGGGGGCCTACCTGAAGGCGCGGCGCCGCCTCAAGGGCTCCCGCCTCGACCGCTGGACCACCCCGAAGTGGAAGGACGAGCACGAGCGCTACCGGGGCGCCTGGAGCGGCAACGACACCTGCTGGCGCATGGCCGCGGACCTGTACAACCTGTTCGTGCGGGACATGGCGGGCTGGCGCGCCGAGAACAAGCGGCCCGCGCGCTTCTTCAGCGTGGTGGACGGGGTGCTCGGCGGCGAACACAACGGCCCCTTCTGCCCGAAGTCCCGCCCCAACGGGGTGGTGATCGCCGGCGGCGATCTGCTGGAGGTCGACTGCGTCGCCGCCCGGCTCATGGACTTCCGGGTGCGGCAGATCCGCTACCTGGATCAGCTGCTGGACCAGCACGAGCTCTCCACCGACGACATCCGGGTGCGCTGGGGGGACGAGGACGCCCCCGGCTTCTTCGCCCCCGAGCACCGCTACCTCCGCTACGAGCCGCCCACGGGCTGGCCCGAGCTCTCCCATCACCCGGAGCGCGCCCCCACCGAGGCGGCGCCCACCTGGAGCGACCTCCGACCATGAAGATCATCATCCTCGCCGCCGGCAAGGGCGAGCGGCTCCGCCCGCTGACGCTCAACACCCCCAAGCCGCTGCTCGACCTCGGCAACGGCCTGACCCTCATCGAGTCGCAGCTCCAGAGCATCCAGCGCTCGGGGGTCATCGACGAGGTGGTGCTGGTGACGGGCTACCTGAGCGAGCAGATCGACGCCAAGCTGAAGACCTTCCCCGCCGGCGGCCTGAGCATCCGCGCGGTGTTCAACCCCTTCTTCGGCGTCTCCAACAACTTCATGTCCATGTGGCTCGCCCGGCACGAGATGAGCGGGGACTTCATGGTCACCAACGGCGACAACCTCTTCGCCCCGGAGGTCTTCCGGGGCTTCGTCGAGGGCTGCGGCGAGGGGGTGCACCTCGCGGTGGGCCCCCACAAGGACTTCGACCACGACGACATGAAGGTCAACATCCAGCACGGGCTGGTCGCCCGGGTGAGCAAGAAGCTCACGGCCGAGCAGTCCCACCTGGAGTCCCCCGGGCTCACCATGGTCCGGGGCGCCCGGGCGCGGCACCTGTTCGGCACCCACCTGAACCACCTCGCCCGGGAGGCGGCCAGCCTGAACGTCTTCTGGCTGGAGATCTTCAACCGGCTCTACGAGGTCGGCGTGCCGGTCAACCCCTGGGAGTTCGACGCCGCCGGCAAGTGGCAGGAGATCGACTTCCACAAGGACATCCAGCGGCTGCGCGCCTCCATCCAGGTCCGCCCCGGCCTGCTGGAGTAGCGCCGGCGTGGCCCCCGATACCCTCACGGTGCTCATCACGAGCGCGGGCAGCACCGCCGCCCAGAACCTCGCCCGCGTTCTCGCCAGGGCCGGGTGGGGGGTGCTGGGCGGCGACATGCGATCGGATCACGCCGGGCTGGGGCTCTACGACCGCGATCTGCTGCTGCCGCGCGGCGACGACCCGGGCTACATCCCCGCGCTCATCGCCCACATCCGCGCGCACGGCGTGGGGCTGCTGGTGCCGGTGATGGCCCCGGAGCTGCGCGCCGTGAGCCGCGCGCGGGCCGCGCTGGAGGCCGGGGGCTGCCGGGTGATCTGCGCCCCCGCCGAGGCGGTCGACGTCTGCCTCTCCAAGCGGCGACTCGCCGACGCCCTGGCTGAGGCCGGGGTGCCCCAGCCCCGACCGCTCACCCCCTCGGCGATCCGCGAGTTCCCCGTGTTCGCGCGCCCGGACGGCGGCACCGGGAGCCGGGGGGCGCGGCGGGTCGACGACGCGGAGGCGCTGGCGCGGCTGAGGGCGACGGCGCCGGGGCTGGTGTTCACCGAGCACTGCGAGGCCACGGAGTACAGCGTCGACGGCTTCGCCTGGCCCCCCGGGCGGCTGGTCCACGCCATCTGCCGCTCCCGCGACGAGGTGCGAGGCGGGCTGGTGGTGCGCTCGCGGGTGGAGGCGCTGGGGGAGCGTCTGGCGCTCGTCGCCTGGGCCTGTGAGGCGCTGGGGCTCGCGGGGTTCTTCAACCTCCAGTTCTTCCAGGAGTCCCCGGGCGCCCCCTGCCACGTCTTCGACGTCAACCCCCGGCTGGGTGGGGGGATGATCCTGTCCTTCGAGGCAGGCCTGGACGCGCCGACCTACCTCGCCGACCTCGCCGCCGGGCGCTCGCCGCCCCCCGGCGGCGCGGAGCGGGTCGGGCTCCGGCTGATACGCCGCTGGGAGAACGTGCTCCTGGAGTCGGACGATGTCTGAGTCCCCGGCGGTGGTGGTCTTCGACCTGGACGACACGCTCTTCCCCGAGCATGACTACGCGCTGAGCGGGCTGCGGTACGTGGGGCGCTACCTGGAGCAGGCCCACGGACTGAGCGGCGCCGCCGAGCGGCTGGTGCGCGCGCTGGAGTCCGGCGCGCGAGGCCGCATCTTCAACGCGGTCCTCGCTGAGTACGGTCTCGCCCCGGCGAGGATATCCGCGCTGATTCCGGGGCTGGTCGAGCGCTATCGGGCGCACCCACCGGACATCCGCCTCTACCCGGAGGCCCCCGCCGTGCTGGCGGCGCTCCGCGGCCGCTTCCCGCTGGCGCTCATCACGGACGGACCGGCGATCTGTCAGCGGGCCAAGCTGGCGGCGCTGGCGCTGGACCTCGATCAGGTGATCGTCACCGACGAGCTGGGGCGGGCGTTCTGGAAGCCCCACCCGCTGCCCTACCAGCGGGTCGAGGAGCGCTTCGGCGTGCCGGGCGCCGGGTGCTGCTACATCGGCGACAACCCCACCAAGGACTTCGTCACGGCGCGGGCGCGGGGCTGGCGCACGGCGCGGGTGGACCGGGGCGACAGGCTCAACCCATCGGCCGCACCCAGCGACGATCACGAGGCCCGGTGGGTGGTCGGGAACCTCACCGAGGCCCTGACTGCCCTGGGTCTTGACTGCCGATAGGGCCCACAGCTACCCTCGGCCGATGTCAGAAAACCACCGCCGCGTCCTCGTCACGGGGGGCGCCGGCTACCTCGGCAGCGTCCTGGTGCCCAAGCTGCTCGACAGCGGCGCCAGCGTGACTGTCTTCGACTGTCTCCTCTTCGGAGAGGCCCCGCTCGCGCCCGTCGCGAACCACCCGCGCCTCTCTGTCGTACGCGGGGACATCCGCGACACGGACCGGGTGGACGCCTTGCTGGCCGAGGGGCGCTTCGACGCCGTCATCCACCTCGCCGCCATCTCGAATGACCCCAGCTCCGAGCTGGACGCCGATCTCACCACGTCGGTCAACCGGGACGCCCTGGCGCACCTGATGCCCGCCGCCAAGGCGACCGGGGTGAAGCGCTTCCTCTACGCGTCGTCCGCCAGCGTCTACGGCATCAAGGACGTCGAGGACGTCACCGAGGCGCTCTCGCTGGAGCCCATCACCCTGTACGCGAAGTACAAGGCGGAGGGCGAGGCCATCCTGAACGCGCTGGTCGACGACGACTTCTGCGGCGTCTCCGTGCGCGCTGCCACGGTCTGCGGCTGGTCGCCCCGGCTGCGGCTGGACCTGACCATCAACATCCTCACCTCGCACGCCATCACCAACGGGCGCATCCGGGTGTTCGGCGGCGCGCAGATGCGGCCCAACATCCACATCGAGGATCTCACCGACTTCTACGTCTTCCTGCTGGACGCTCCCGCCGACGTGGTCAGCGGCCGGGCCTACAACATCAGCCGGGAGAACGCCACGGTCATGGCGCTGGCGGAGATGATCCGCGACGAGGTGGCCCCGGCGATCCCCATCGATGTGGTCCCCACCGACGATCTCCGCTCGTACCACCTGAGCGCCCGCAGGGTCGCCGAGGAGCTGGGCTGGCACCCGACCCACACGCTCCAGCAGGCGGTCGCGGATCTGAAGGCCGCCTTCTCCGACGGCCGCATCCCCGACGTCGGCGACCCCAGCTACCGCAACGTGGTGCTCATGAAGGCGGATCCCGACTTCTGGGTGCGCTCCCTCGCGGGCGGGCCCGCATGACCTCACCGCAGGTGATCCCCTACGTTGATCTGACCGCGCAGCACGCCGGGATCAAGGAGGAGCTGCTCGCCGCGGTCGCCCGGGTGCTCGATCACGGCTGGTTCATCCTCGGTGAGGAGGTCGCTGAGTTCGAGCGGCGCGTCGCGGCGCTCGTGGGAGTGCCCCACGCCGTCGGCGTGAACTCGGGCACGGACGCGCTGGTGCTCGCCCTCCGACTGCACGGCGTGGGCCCCGGCGACGAGGTCATCACCACCTCGCACTCCTTTGTGGCGACCGCGAGCGCCATCGCGATGGTCGGCGCCGCGCCGGTCTTCGTGGACGTCGATCCCGACACCATGCTGATGGCGCCGGCTGGACTCGCCGACGCGCTGACGGACCGCACCCGGGCGGTCATGCCCGTGCACCTGGGCGGCTTCGCCTGCGACATGGACGCCATCGCCGGCTTCTGCGACGCGCACGGCCTCGCCCTCATCGAGGACTGCGCCCAGTCCATCGGCGCCACCTGGCGCGGGCGCGGGGTGGGCAGCTTCGGCACCGGCGCCTTCTCCCTGCACCCCCTGAAGAACCTGAGCGCCTGCGGGGACGGCGGCTTCCTCACGGTGCGGGACGACGCGGCCGCCGAGCGCCTTCGGCGCATGCGGAACATCGGCCTCCAGACCCGGGACAGCTGCGTCGAGGTGAGCGGCAACAGCCGCCTGGACACCCTCCAGGCCGCCATGTTGTTGGTGAAGCTCGATCACCTGGACGCCTGGACGGCGCGCCGCCGGTCCCACGCCGCGGCCTATCGAGCGGCCTTCGCGGGTCGCCTGCGCCTCTCCCCCGCGCCGCCCCACGCCCAAGCCGTCTACTCGACCTTCGTGGTCCGCCACCCCCGCCGGGACGCGCTGGTCGCGGGCCTGCTGGAGCGCGGCGTGCAGGCGAAGGTGCACTACCCCCTCGCGATCCATCAGCAGCCGGCCTTCGCGTCGCCGGGCGCGCGGCTGCCGGTGACCGAGCGGGTGGTCAATGAGATCGTCAGCCTCCCGGTGACGCAGACCCTGAACGAGCGCCAGCGGGACCGGGTGATCGCGGCCGTGCTGGACGTGCTGAAGGAGCTCGGCGATGCCCCGCTGGGATGAGAAGATCTTGGAGCCGGTGGACCTCGCCGGCATCCGCGAGCAGCTCGCCGCCGAGGGCAAGACCGTGGTGCAGTGCCACGGCTGCTTCGACATCGTGCACCCCGGGCACATCCGCTACCTGCGCTTCGCCCGGGAGCGGGGGGACGTCCTCATCGTCAGCCTGAGCGGCGACGACGTCGTCGGCAAGGGCTACGACCGCCCCTACATCCACGAGCAGCTCCGGGCGGAGAACCTCGCGGTGCTGGAGTTCGTGGACTACGTCTGCGTCGACCACCACACCTGGGCGGGCCCCATCCTGGAGCAGCTCCGGCCCGACATCTACATCAAGGGCAAGGAGTACGAGCAGAAGGCGGACCCGCGCTTCCTGAGGGAGCGCGAGCTGGTCGAGAGCTACGGCGGCAAGGTCATCTTCAGCTCCGGGGACGTGGTCTATTCGTCGAGCTTCATCATCGACGCCCACAGCCACCGCTTCCCCTTCCAGGACGAGAAGGTCGCCCGGTTCTGTACCCGGCACGCCCTGACCCTCGATCGCCTGAACGCCACCCTCCAGGGCGCGGTCGGAAAGCGGGTGCTGGTCGTCGGGGATCCGATCCTGGATCACTATGTGCGCTGCGACGCCGCCGAGGTCGCCTCGGAGAGCCCGGTGCTCTCGGTGAGCCCCGTGGCGGAGGACTGGTTCGTCGGCGGGGCGGGCCTCATCGCCCTGCAGCTCTCGGCCCTCGGCCTCACCTGTGAGCTCCTCACCGCCGTCGAGGCGAGCGGCAGCGAAGGCTTCCGGGCGCGGCTCGACGACATGGACGTCAGCCTGGACGCCGTGACCACCGACGCGCGGCCGGTGTACATCAAGACCCGCTACCTGGTCGACGGCAAGAAGGTCTTCAAGGTCAACACGGGCCGGCGCGCGCCGCTCTCGACCGTCGCCGCCGAGGCGCTGCTCTCCAGGCTCCGCGAGCGCCTGCCCGAGGTGGACGCGCTGGTCGTCGTCGACTTCGGCTACGGCATGTTCAGCGAGCGCACCGCCGAGGCCATCGCCCAGGCCGCCGAGGAGGCGGGCCGCCCCTGGTTCGTGGACGTCTCCGGGCGCACCAAGGCCAACGTGCTGAAGTTCAAGCGCCCTACCCTGGCCACCCCCACCGAGGACGAGCTGCGCTTCGCGCTGGCCGATCGGGAGAGCGGCATCGCCCCCCTCGCCGCGCGCTACTACCAGCAGACCGGCGCCGAGCAGCTCATCGTCACCCTCTCCGAGCGCGGCGTGCTGCTCTTCCATCCCCCGAAGGAGGGCGAGGGCCGGCTACACACCGACTACCTGCCCGCGCTGACCCGGCACCCCGTCGACACCGTGGGCGCCGGGGATGTCTTCCTCGCCGCCCAGGTGCTCACCCACCTCGCGGGTGAGGACACGGTGCTCGGGCTCTACCTGGGCAGCGCGCTGGCGGCGCTGCACCTGGGGCGGCTGGGCAACTCCCCGACGGACGCGCGGGAGCTGACGGGCTTCCTCGAGCGGCGGGGCGAGCTGACTCCGTGAACAAGCGGCTCTTCGGGCTGCTGCTCGGGCTGGCGGTCTCCGGACTCTTCATCTGGCTCACCCTGCGGCGGGTGGATCTCGGCGAGGTCGCGCGGCACGCGGGCGAGGCGTCGCTGGCGATCCTCGCCCTCACCCAGGTCACCAAGCTGACGAGCGTGCTCTTCATGACCGCCCGCTCGCGGGTCGTCTACGGGGGGCTCGGCGACTACACCTTCGGCGGCCTGTTCCGCTCGATCCTGGTCGCGCTGTCCGGCAACACGGTGCTGCCCTTCCGCATCGGCGAGCTGCTGCGGGTGGGCTACCTCTCCCGCACGGGCGGCGCGGCCCCGGCGACCTGCCTGACCGGCCTCGCGCTGGAGCGCCTGCTGGACGCCTCCTGCCTCGTGATCCTCTTCTTCGCCGTCGCGCCGTTCACGGTCCTCGGCGCCGAGGTGGAGACCTCCCTCTTCGCGCTGGCCGGCGCCCTCATCGTCACGCTGGGGAGCGCCATCGCCGTCTCCCGGCAGCCCGAGCCCTTCCTGGCGCTCATGGACACGCTGCTCTCGCCGCTCCCCGAGGCGCTCACTGGCAAGCTGCGCGGCCCGCTGGCGCGGCTGGTGCGCGGCCTGAGCGCGCTCTCCTCGCCGGCCTCGGTGATCAAGGTGCTGCTCTTCTCCATGGGCTCCTGGCTCTGCGGCGCGGGCTCCATCCTGGTGTGGCTCTACGCCTTCGATCTGGCGCTGCCCTGGTACGCCCCCTTCGTCGTGCTCTTCTCCATATCTCTCGGCAGCTTCCTGCCCTCGTCGCCCAGCGCCATCGGCACCTACCACTACTTCGCCGTCACGGCGCTGGTGCTGATGGGCGTCGATCAGGACCGCGCCACCAGCGTCGCCGTCCTGGGGCACGTCATGGCCTTCGTCCCCTTCACCATCCTGAGCCTGCCCATCCTGCTGCCGGATCTGGCGCGGCTCTGGCGGGAACGCCAGGAGGCGGCGTGAGGGCCTACCTGTTCGACATGGACGGGGTGCTCGTGCGGACCGAGGCGCTGCACTTCGGCGCCTATGTGGGCCTGTTTGAGGCGCGCGGGGTGCGCTTCACCCTGGAGGACTACCGGCGGGTGGGCGCCGGCCGCCCCCGGGAGCAGGTGCTGCGGACGGTGCTCGGCCCGCTCGAAGGCGACGCACTGGCGGCGCTCATGGCTGAGAAGCAGCAGCGCGTGGAGGTTCTCGTCGCCGAGCGCGGCGTCGACCTCATCCCCGGCGCCGAGGCCTTCGTCGCCCGCTCGCGGGCCGCCGGCCTTCGACAGGCCGTGGCGACCTCCAGCCGCTCCCCCGCGCTCTTCCTCGGAGCGATGGCGGCGCGCTTCGACGCCGTGGTGGACCGGGGGCAGGTCGCCCACGGCAAGCCCGCGCCGGATCTGTTCCTGCGGGCCGCCGCGCTGCTGGGCGCCGCCCCCGCGGACTGCCTCGTCTTCGAGGACGCCCCAGCCGGCGTCGAGGCGGCCCGGGCCGCCGGGATGCGGGTGGTGGCGCTCTCCACCTCCCACTCACCCGAGGCGCTGTCCGACGCCGACCGGGTGGTCCCGGACTTCCGCGCCCTCGCGGATGAGCTGCCCTGAGCGCGGTCGCGCGGGTCGTTCGGGTCGCGCGGGGCTCGCGCTGATACAATCGCGGCCCAACCTGTGAGAGCACCATGACATCGGGCGAGACCAGCGACGACGAGATCCTCACCGTCATCATCCCGTGCCTGAACGAAGAGGCGTCCATCCGCTCCACCGTCGAGGAGGTCTACGCGGAGGAGGACAAGCTCCCGCTCACGCTCAAGGTGTTGATGTGCGACGACGGCTCCACGGACCGCACCCCGGAGATCATGCGGGCGCTCTGTGAGCGCTACGAGAGCTGCGAGGTGATGACGAACCCGCAGAACATGGGCGTCGGCGCCACGGTCACCAAGGCCTACAACATCGTCACCCCCGGCTCCTGGATCACGGTGCTGCCCGGCGACGGCGAGATCGTCTTCGCCTCCATCCACAATCACCTCGCCGTGCGCGGCGAGGCGGACCTCATCCTGGGCTACCTCCAGAACCCGGTGATCCGCACCACCCAGCGCCGGCTGGGCTCCCGCGCCTACAACATGGTCGCGAACTTCCTCTACGGCTTCGAGTTCCGCTACTTCAACGGCTTCAAGATGTACAAGGTGGAGACCTTCAAGGATCTGCCCTCCGTCTCCACGGGGCACGCCATCACGGTCGAGCTCATCGCCAAGGCCGTGCTCCGCAACCCGGGCCTCCGCATCGCCGAGGTGCCGTTCGTGTGGCGCGTGCGCCACGCCCGCGCCTCCCACGCCTTCAAGCCCTCCGCCATCGTCACGGCGATGCAGGAGACCCTGACGGTCTACCGCTCGGTCAGCGAATACCGGGACCAGATCTACCGGGAGGCCGCCATGGAGGACGCCCGCCGCGACGAGCCGCGGGTGGGCGGATGAGCCGCCGGAACCACAAGAACCTCGTAGTCCTCCACATGGAGAGCCTCTCGGTGCCGGCCCTCCAGCGGGGGGCGCGCTTCCCGGAGTTCACCCGCATGGCCGCCGAGGGCGTCCGGCTCACCCGCTTCATGAGCTCCGCCAGCTCCTCGCTGATGGCCGTGAGCGACTTCATGTCGGGCAACGGCGGGGAGATGGATCACATCGTCAACTTCGACGATCCCGCCAACCGCCAGCGCGGGCTGACCCCCAACCTCTTCGACGTGCTGCGCCGGGCCGGGTACCGCGTGAGCGGCAACGGCTACCCGGTCATCTCCCGGGACGACCCCGGCGACTGGCGGCTCTGGGGAGACGCCGAGCGGCCCTTCGCCTGGCATGAGACCTACGACGCCTTCGCCGCCGCCCTCGACAGGGAGCTCACCCGCGGCGAAGACGACGCCCCCTTCGCCATGTACATCTGGGATCTCCGCAGCCACCTGAGCTACTCGACGCCGGACAAGCCCGAGAGCATGCCCGGCTTCAAGCGGGTCGCCGCGGGGCACGCCTGCATCGACGCCACCGTCGGCGTCGTGCGCCAGCTCCTCCTGGACCGCGGGCTCGCCGACGACACGCTGGTGGTCTCCTTCGGGGACCACGGGGACCAGTTCTGGAGCCGGGGCAGCTACTTCGGCTTCGTGCACGGCTTTGAGCCCTACACCGAGCTCATCTGGACCCCCGCCTTCCTCTGGGGCGCCGGCCTCGCCCCCCGCGAGCACGACGCGCTGGTCAGCCTGGTGGATCTGGCCCCCACTCTGCTCGACCTGCTGGGCATCCCCGCCGAGCGCGGCGAGGCCCCCAACCCTGGCGTCAACGTCCTGCGTGAGCGCCGCCCGCTGGCCTTCTCCCAGAACCTCTTCACCAACCAGATGCCCAACAAGGCGCTGCCGAAGTCGTTCTCGGTGACCAGCGACGACGGCTGGCACCTGGTGATGTCCGAGGAGGGCCTGGAGCTCTTCAACTACGAGCTGGACCCCACAAACCACGCGAACCTGCTCGTCTACTTCGCCATGGATGAGCGCGGCGCGCTGCGCTTCGAGCCCGGCGAGGCGACCCACTCCCACCGCCGCTTCACGCTGAATGACGCCCAGGTCGAGGAGATCCTGGAGCGCTTCCAGTGCCTGCGCGCGGCGCTCGCGGGGCTGCTGCGGGACAAGGCCGACGCCTGCACGGAGCACCCCTTCGATCCCTCCGCCCTGCTGCGGATCCGCCCCCGGGCCTACACCCACAACCGCGACCACCGGGCGCTCGTGGACCTCGAGGCCAACCGCCTGGAGCTGCGCCGCCTAGTCCAGCGCGAGGGCCCCTACGCCGCGCTGCTCCAGCCCGAGGCCAGCAGGTAAAACAGCGCATCGCGGCTGAAGTCGATGGCGTACACCCCATAGAACCACGCCACCGTCAGCGACACCGGGTGGGCGACGACGAGCCGACCCGCCAGCGCGACGCCGACCCGCCAGGTCCCGGAGACCGGCGCTCCGCCCGCCTCCCAGGTGAGCGGACCGCTGCCGGCCCGCCAGTCCACCTGCCCCAGCCAGTCGAGCCGCTCAAGCCAGCGCGCGGCGCTGGCCTCCGGGTAGCGGAGGACGGGCGCCGAGCCCCCTGGTTCGCTCACGAAGAGCAGGTAGCCCGTCAGGAAGTAGAGGTGGAACAGCAGCCCCGCTTGAGAGAGCAGCGGGATGCCCAGGTGCAGGCCGAGCCCGACCAGAAAGGCGACGCGCCTGAGCTTGGGGATCCAGAGGGCGACCGCCAGGAACGCCTCCGCCGCCAGCGAGCCCCACGCCAGCGCGGACATCAGCGCGGCGTTCTGGCTGAGCGGCGACCACATCAGCAGGCGCTCCAGCACGATCCCCGACAGGAAGTCAGCGTCCAGCTTGTTGATCGCCGCGAAGAGGTACACCAACGACAGCAGGGCCTTGAAGCCGAAGACCGCGCAGTCAGCGGTCGTGAGCGCCTCACCGCCGCCCCCCCGCCGCCCGAACAGCGCCAGCAGCGGGAAGGACAGGGCCATCAGCACCCAGCCGTGGTGAAAGGCGAAGTAGTCGACCAGCAGGACGTACCACATCGAGAGGCCGAACAAGGCCGCGAACAGGGAGGCGCGGAAGCCCACCATCACCGCGAGGGCCGAGGCGCCCATCGCGGCGATGATGCCCGGATGAAGCCACGCCGGGACAGCGAGCAGCGAGGGCAGCCACGGGCTGACAAAGAAGCCGCCGCCGCGCGCGTCCGTGTATCCCCAGCCGATCATCTGGAGCGTCGTGAGCAGCCCGAGGAAGCCCCAGCAAGCGCGAAACAGGCGCGCCTTGGGGGGGGAGAGTCGCCCCTCCCGGACGATGAACCGCGCCAGCGTCACCGAGGCTCTGCCGGCGCCAGCCTCCGCCGCGCTTCGAGCCGAACCTCCGGCTGGTTGTTCACCCGGTAGACAAGCTCCACGACCACCTCGGCGTCCGGGGAGTAGCCCTGCCCATCAGCGGCGGCTCTGGCGAGGCTGCCCCGCGACAGAAACTCCGCGAACTGCTCCACCAGATCCGGCCGCAGATCCCCATGAGCGGTGAGAATGAACGCGTTGTGCCAGATCGCCTCACCGCCTGAGAAGTACACCTCCCTGTCGCCATCCCGGACGGAGGTGAGCAGCCTGGCGTCGACCCGGGAGCGGTACATGTTCCAGGCGCCGATGGCGCAGCCGGGCCAGAGGGTGTTCAGGCCGGGCACGAAGGGCCGGGCCCCCAACAGCAAGACGCCCCCGAGGAAGAGCGCGAGCCCACCGATCCGCAGGCGCTCCCCGGTCACCCCGCTCCCGCGGCCTCGCGGCTCTGCTGGATGATGCCGCCCAGCGAGAGGCCCTCCTTCAGCAGGAAGAGCAGCCCGATGCCCACGGTGAAGCCGAAGAGGGTCAGGTGGTTGATCACCGCGAAGGTCCGCGCGAGGTCACCGTCCACCCCGAACAGCACGAGCCCCGCCGCGCAGAAGGCCTCGAAGGAGCCGAAGAACCCCGGCGTGGGCATCACGGTCATGCCCGACAGGGTCACCGACCAGTTGGTGAGCGCCACGTCCCAGCCGTGGGGCACGTCCGCGAAGGCCATGAGCGCGAGCCAGACCCCGCCGACCTGTGTGGTCCACATGGCGACCGTGTTGAAGAGCACCCAGGCGGCCCGCTTCGGCGCCCCCGCCAGCTCCCGCACGCCCTCCTGGAAGGCCGCGAGGAAGCCCGGCAGCCTCTCACCCAGCACGGGCATCCAGCCGGTCAGCGCCCGCACCAGCGCGATGAGCCGCGCCCCGCCGAGCACGATGACCAGGAGCCCCACCGCGCCCACGGCCACCACCGCCCCCGCCAGGAGCTGGCCCGCCTGGACCACGTCGACCCCCTCGATCACCACCCCGCCCGCGGGCAGATCGACCGCCCAGGTCACCAGCAGCAGCATCGCCACCAGGCTCGCCAGATCGAGCAGCCGCTCCACGAAGACCCCGGCGACGGACGCGCCGAAGGGCACCCCGTGCTGCTCCAGCAGCAGGTACGGGCGCACGAACTCACCGAGCCGCAGCGGCACCACGTTGATGGCGAGGTAGCCGATGCAGTTCACCGAGAACACCCCGGCGACCGTGACGCCGTGTCCGACGAGCGCCGCGAGGCGCAGGCTGCGGAAGCCGTGCACGGCCGTGTAGGCGAGCAGGGTCGCGGCGATGTACCGCCAGCGCAGGCCCTCCAGCGACACCTGGACCACGTCGCGATCGATCCCCCACAGGAACCACACCAGGCACGCTGTTGTCAGGATCAGGACGGTCGCCAGCTTCCACTTCACGCAGCGGAGTCTATCAGTCGCCGGTCAGGCGCGCTCCCGCTGATACCAGCGCCAGGCGGTCTCGACGATCGCGTCGAGTGAGGTGTACCGCGGGGACCAGCCGAGCTCCGCCCGGGCCTTCTCCGCGCCAGCCCACAGGCCGGGCGGGTCGCCGTCGCGGCGCGGGGCGTCGATGACCGGCACCGTCAGCCCGGTGACCCGCCCGACCGCGTCGAGCACCTCCAGCACGCTCCGCCCTCTGCCGGTGCCCAGGTTGTAGGCGCCCCCCGGGGCCCCGTCCATCAGCGCCCGCAGCGCCCGCAGGTGGGCGTCGGCGAGGTCCAGGACGTGCACGTAGTCGCGCACGCAGGTGCCGTCGGGGGTGTCGTAGTCCCGGCCGTAGATCGAGAGGGCCTCCCGATCGCCGGCCGCGGCGGCCAGCGCCAGGGGGATGAGGTGGGTCTCCGGATCGTGGGACTCCCCGAGGGAGCCGTCCGGGTGCGCGCCGGCCGCGTTGAAGTAGCGCAGGCTCGTCGCCTGGAGCCCCTCCCGCTGGCGCAGCTCATCCAGGATCTGCTCCACCATCAGCTTGGAGCGGCCGTACGGCGACAGCGGCCCGATCGGGTGCGCCTCGTCCACCGGCAGGTAGGCGGGCGCGCCGTAGATGGCGCAGCTCGACGAGAACACCAGCCGGCGCACCCCCGCCCGCGACATCTCGGACAGCAGCGTCAGCGTGCTGCCGACGTTCTGCTCGAAGTACCACAGCGGGCGCCGGGTGGACTCCCCCACGAGCGCGCGGGCGGCGAAGTGCATCACGGCGTCGAAGCCCTCGACCAGGGTCCGCCGCAGCGCCTCCCGGTCATCCAGCGGGGCGACCACCAGCCGCGCCCCCACCGCCTCGGCGGCCGCGCGGTGCCCCGTCGACAGGTCGTCGTAGATCACCACCTCGGCGCCGCTCTCCCGCAGCGCCCGGACGCAGTGGGCGCCGATGTAGCCGGCGCCGCCCGTCACGAGGACCTTCACCGCTCAGCCCCCGCCAAAGAACGGCGAGGCCCAGACCCGGTGCTCCTCGCCCTCGATGGTGAGGGCGATGCGGATGTAGGCCGCCTCCCCTTCGGCGAGGTCCAGCTCGTCATCCAGCAGCTCGCCGTCCTCGAACAGGAGCTGCGAGCCGTCGGCGGCGATGAGCTCGATCGCCAGGATCTCCGCCTCCGCGGCCTCGCCGATGCCCTCGATGCTGGCCACCAGCCGGGCCGGCATCTCCGACGCCGGCACCATCGCCCCCGCCGGCAGCACGTCGCCGGACTGCCCCACCGCGAAGACCCGGACCGGGTATCGGGGGCCGGAGGTCGCGAGGGTGCCCCGGGTCCGCAGCCCCTGCCAGAGGCTCACCCGGTCCAGCGCGCCCTCGACCATCACCCCGGTCACCCCGCCGTTCCAGTCGTGGCACTGGGCCGAGTCCAGATCGCCGTCGCCGTCGGTGTCGGTGAAGTTGGCGGTGCAGGAGGGGCCGTCCTCCGGTCCGGGCCGGGAGTCGTGGGAGTCCGTGCCGGCGGTGAAGCCGAGCTGGTAGCCCGTGGTGAGCGCGGCCTGGACTGAGCCCTGGGGCCAGTAGAGCGAGTTGGACTTGATGTGCCAGTCGCAGCGCTCGGCCTCCAGGTCGTAGCACTCGGAGCTGCCGTGCTCCGAGTACAGCTCGATCAGCACCTCGTAGTCGGGATCGGGGAAGTTGGAGGCCAGGGTGAAGTCGACCGGCTGGGGCCACTGGGACGCGGTGTGGTGCATGAAGCTCATGACCTTCACGTCGTCGCCGCAGTCCCCCGAGGTCTGGTCGAAGGCCGCGTAGAGCGCCACCGGCGAGGTCGCCAGGTAGGGGTTTCCGTCGACGAAGAGCGTACCGCCCACACCCTTCTGGTACGGCAGATCCTCCCGGGCGCCGATGCGCCAGTTCTCGCAGACGTCGGTCTCCGAGAGCAGCACCGTCTTGTGGCCGCCCAGGAAGTGTCCTTCCTTGTTGGGCTCCTGCTGGCCGAAGTAGGTCCACTCGTAGCCCAGCAGCGGGAGGATCAGCCCCTCAGCCTCGGCGTCCTGCACCCGCGCGACCTGCTCCTCCCACACCGGGAAGGACTCACCGGTGGTGCGGCCGGAGGGGTAGTAGAGCAGCCACTCGGCGTGATCCGTCAGGGCCACGAAGTCCAGCTCGCGATCGATCGCCACGCTGAAGAAGTCGATCCCGGGCTCACCGGGCACCGTGTCGTTGCAGTTGTCGTCGGGCTCCTCGCAGCCGTCGTGGGAGAGGTTGCTGTGAGCGTGCAGATCGCCCCAGGCCAGCGAGCGATCCAGGCGCACCAGCGCGGCCTCGTCCCGGTCGAGGATGTGCAGCGCGCCGTCGCCGACGTCGACCGCAAGCGCGGCGACCAGCGCCCCCTCCGCGCTGGGGCCGTCAGGGAGCACGAGCCCGCCGAGGGCGACGAAGCCGCCGTCCTCCAGGCTCATCACCGAGGCCACGGTCGCGACGTCTGTCCAGCAGTCGCCGCCGATGTCGACGACGTCACCGCCGTCAGCCACGCAGTCACCGTCCAGGAACCAGACGGCGGAGGGCGTCTCCCAGCTCAGGACGGCGGCCCCCGAGACCGGGGGCGCCTCGCCGTCGATGGCGCCGGCCTCCACCTCCACCGCGACGGCCTCGTCAGCGTAGATCCCCGCCGGGGCGTCGAGGCCGATGCTCAAGGCCATCGCGCTGGGCGTGACGGCGTCCGTCGCCGCGTCGGTGTCGGCGTGGTGCAGGCGGTAGGCGCTGCCCGCGGGGGCCCCCTCGTCGACCCAGGTGCTGTCGTCGAGCTGCATGGCCGCGTCCACGGCCTGCCAGCCGTCGCCCGCGTCCCGCTCCAGGGTGATCCCCGCGCTGACGGCCTCATCGACCCAGAGAACGGCCCCCTCGCTGCCGGCGACGCCGCTGAGGGCGGGCAGCTCCACGCCGGCTGTGGGGCCCGAGTCGCCCCCGCCGTCGTCCCCGCTGGGGGTGTCCTTTCCATCACAGCCGGCCAGCAGGAGGGCCAGCGATATCCAGTGGCTCAAAGTCATGGAGGGCACGGTAGTTCGAGGTGGTGATGCTGGCAACGTCCCAGATGCATCAGCCCATCGAGGAGACCATCTCCACGTCACCTGTCAGCACCGGCACCTCGCCGTCAGCGGTCGCGATCACCAGCGCGCCGTCGTCCCGGATCGACGCGGCGCGGCCCGCGATATCGCCGACCCGCACGTCCCGTCCCAGGGTCGCGGAGCGCTCCCGGCACGCCGTCAGGACTCCGTCAGCCCCCGCCTCCAGGCTGAAGACCCGGGCCTCGATGGCGTCGGCCAGCGCCACCACCAGGGACACGCGATCCCGCTCGCCGCCGATCAGCGCCAGGGACGAGGCGCCCGACAGCGCCGGCGGGAACGATCGCTGGTTGACGTTCAGGCCCACCCCCACCACCGCGGCGTCCACCCGCATGCCCGTGAGGCTCACCGAGGCGAGGATCCCGCCGACCTTGCGGCCGTCCGGGGCGAGCAGATCGTTGGGCCACTTGATCGCCAGCTCGCCGAGGGTGTCCGAGATCCCCGCCGCCGCCGCCAGGCAGATGAGCGGCGCCCGCGCCGCCGCCAGCGACGGCCGCAGCACCAGCGAGAGGTACAGGTTCAGCCCCGCCGGGGAGGCCCAGGTCCGCGCCAGCCGACCCCGCCCCGCCGTCTGGGCGTCGGCCACCACCAGCGCGCCGGAGGGCGCGCCGGCCGCCGCCAGCTCGGCGGCGATCCGGTTGGTGGAGTCGCAGACATCGAAGGCATGAACGGGGCGCGCGCACGCCCGAACCAGGGCGCCCCGGTCGAGCGCGCGCGGTCCGCTCACGCCATCATCTTCATGCTCAGGTCCACCCACCGCGCCTGGTGGATGAGCCCGCCGACGCTGACGATGTCTGGGGGGTGAGCGAGCTCGGCGAGGCCCCGGATGCGCTCGGCGGTCATGTTGCCGCTCGCCTCCGTGACCGCCCGGCCAGCGACCATGGCGACGGCGGCGTCGATGGCGACGTCGTCCATGTTGTCCAGCAGCACCACGTCCGCGCCGCAGTCCAGCGCCTCGCTCAGCTGCACCATGTTCTCGACCTCCACCTCGATGCGGACGAGGTGGTGGGCGTTCGCCCGGACAGCCTCGACCGCCGGGGTGATGCCGCCGACCGCCGCGATGTGGTTGTCCTTGATCATCACCCCATCGTAGAGCGCGAAGCGGTGGTTGTAGCCGCCGCCGTGTCGCACGGCGGCCTTCTCCAGCGCCCGGTGCAGGGGCGTCGTCTTGCGGGTGTCCACGACCCGGATGCGGTCCCTGGCGGCCGCCACCACCGAGGCGGTGTGGGTGGCGATGCCCGAGAGCCGCATCATGAAGTTCAAGGCGACCCGCTCGGCGATCAGGAGCTGCTGGACCGGCCCCTCGACGTGGGCCAGATCGTCGCCGTGGGCGAGGGAGTCCCCGTCGGCGGCGACGCGGGTGAGCGCGCAGCCCCGGGCGGCGAAGACCTCGGCGGCGATCGCCAGGCCGGAGACCACCAGCGCCTGCTTGGCGAAGATGCGGGCGCGACCTCGCTGATCGGCGGGCAGGCAGGACTGGGAGGTGATGTCCCCCGGCCCGATGTCCTCGGTCAGCGCGGCCAGCGCCAGCGCGCGCAGGTCCATCACGCCAGCGCCTCGCGCGCGGCCTTCAGCTGAGCGAGCTTGTCCTTCGCCGCCGCGAGCTTGTCCTGGAACTTGGCCACCACCTGAGCCGGGGCCTTGTCCACGAAGCCCGGGTTGCCCAGGCGCTTCTCCAGCGCCGCGAGATCCTTGGCCACCTTCTTGATCTCGCCGTCCAGCCGCGCCCGCTCCGCGTCGAGGTCCACGAGGCCCTCCAGCGGGATGTAGAGCCGCGCGGCGTGACCGGACTCGCCGATCACCGCAGTGGCCACCTCCATCGTGGGCTCGGCGTCCAGGGTCTCCAGCGTCGCGCGGGCGAGGTGCTGCAGCGCCGACTGGTGACGCTCCAGGATCGCGGCGGCGGGCCCGAGCGCCAGCAGGCGCACCTCCTTGCCCGGGGACAGCTCCATCTCGGCCTTGATGCGCCGCACGGCCACGATGGCCTCCTGCAGCACGGCCACCTCGGTCAGCACCTGATCGTCCGCCGGGTAGTCGGCGGCCGCCGGGTACGCCGCGTTCATCACGGACTCGCCGTGGGCTTCGCGCACGTCGGCCGGCAGGCGCTGCCAGATCTCCTCGCCGAGGAAGGGCATCAGCGGGTGCATCAGCCGTGCCACGGCGGAGAAGGCCGCCACCAGCGTGTGCTGGGCGGCGGCGCGGGCGGCCACGTCGTCGCCGTACACCGCGGACTTGGAGAGCTCCAGGTACCAGTCACACAGCTCGCCCCAGGTGAAGGCGTGCAGCTCCATGGCCGCCTCGTTGAAGCGGTAGGCCTTGATGGCCGCGCGCATGCGCTCGCTGGCGAGGCCCACGCGGGCCAGGATCCAGCGGTCGTACACGCCGGGGGCGGCGTCCGCGGCGGGGTCGTAGCCCGCGAGGTTCTGGTGGGTGAAGCGGAAGCCCTGCCAGATCTTGTTCACGAAGCGGGTGTTCACCTTCACCCGCTCCTCATCCCAGTTGAAGTCCCGGCCCTCGGCCGTGGTGGACTGGATGAGGGTGTAGCGCAGGGCGTCGGCCCCGTGCTTGTCGATGGCGTCCAGCGGGTTCACCACGTTGCCCTTGGTCTTGGACATCTTCTGGCCGTCCGCGGCGCGGATGAGGCCGTGGATGTACACGTCCGCGAAGGGCACGTTCCCCATGTTGTGCAGGCCGGAGAACATCATCCGGGCCACCCAGAAGAAGATGATGTCGAAGCCGGTCACCAGCACGCTGGTGGGGTACCACTTCGCGAGGTCGGCGGTCTTGTCGGGCCAGCCCATCGTGGAGAAGGGCCAGAGCGCGCTGGAGAACCAGGTGTCGAGCACGTCCTCGTCCTGGGTCAGCGCGATGGACTCGGCGGGCTCGCCGTAGTGCTCGGCGGCCGCCGCCCGGGCCTCCTCCTCGGAGGTCGCCACGAACAGCTCGTCGTCGGGGCCGTACCAGGCGGGGATGCGGTGCCCCCACCAGAGCTGGCGGGAGATGCACCAGTCGCGGATCTCGCGCATCCAGGAGTAGTAGGTGTTCTCCCAGTGGTTGGGCACGAAGCGGGTCGCGCCGTAGTCCACCGCCGCGATGGCCGGGGCGGCCAGCGGCTTCATGGACACGAACCACTGGGTCGACACCATGGGCTCCACGATGGCGCCGCTGCGCTGGGAGCGGCCCACGCTCATGGTGTGGGGCCTGGTGCCGCGCTCCAGGCCCAGCTCGCGGATGGCGGCCTTCACCTGCTTGCGCGCCTCGAAGCGCTCCAGGCCCTCGAAGCGCCCGCCGTGCTCGTTCACGCAGGCGCGCTTGTCGAACATGGTGATGAACTCGAGATCGTGCCGCTTGCCCACCTCGTAGTCGTTGGGGTCGTGGGCCGGGGTCACCTTCACCGCGCCGCTGCCGAAGGCCGGATCCACCAGGATGGCGTCGCCGATGATGGTGATCTCGCGATCCATCAGCGGGTGCTTCACGGTCGCGCCGATGAGGTGCTTGTAGCGCTCGTCGTCGGGATGCACGGCGATCGCGGTGTCGCCGAGCATGGTCTCGGGGCGGGTGGTGGCCACCACGATCTCACCGCTGCCGTCGCTCAGGGGGTAGGCGAAGCTCCAGAGCTCGGCCTGGAAGCCCTCCTCGTGCTCCACCTCGAGCTCACTGAGCACGGTCAGGCCCACCGGATCCCAGTTGATGAGGCGGGTTCCCCGGTAGATGAGCCCCTCCTTGTGGAGCTTCACGAACACCTCGCGCACGGAGCGGGACAGGCCCTCGTCCATGGTGAAGCGCTCGCGGGACCAGTCGCAGCTCACCCCCAGGCGGCGGAGCTGGTGGGTGATCTTGCCGCCGTACTCCTCCTTCCAGGCCCACACCCGCTTCAGGAACTCCTCGCGGCCGAGCTCCACCCGCTCGATGCCCTGCTCACGGAGCATGCGCTCCACCACCCACTGGGTCGCGATGCCGGCGTGATCGGTGCCGGGGATCCAGAGCGCGTTGTAGCCGCACATGCGGTGGAAGCGGATCAGGCAGTCCTGGAGCGTGTTGTCCATGGCGTGACCCATGTGCAGGCTGCCGGTCACGTTGGGCGGCGGGATCACGATGCTGTACGGCTCGCCCGGCGCGTCGGGATCGCCCACGAAGAAGCCGCTGGACTCCCACCAGGGGTAGTACTTCGCCTCGGCGGTCTCCCAGTCGTAGTTGCGGGGGAGCTCGTTCTCTTGGTTCATTTCGGACATTACTTCTCCAGACAGGGCCCGCGTATCGGTTGCGGCCCTGACGATCAATGGAAATGGGTCGAGCGGCCGGACAGAGGTCCGGCCGCAGGGTGTAGGTCCATCGACAACAGTGCGGGGAACAGTGCGGCGCTCGAGCAGGCGCGCTGAGAAGACTCAGCGGCGGCTGCGGCGGCGCTCGTGCTCCGCGATCACCTGACGGGCGATCTCGGGGGTCATGTTGCGCACGCTCTCGTCGATGGCGCCAGCAACCAGATCCCGGAAGGCTGCGGACGAACCCAGCGCATTGCGCAGGATCCCTTCCACGACCTCAGGGAGCACCTCCAGCACCGCGCGCTCGAGCGCGGGCATTACGACATCCGGGTCCACGACGACCGGCTCGGCGTCGCGGTAGTCCCGGGGGAGAAAGGTCGCCAGCCGCTCGTCCGACACCGGCGGGGGGTGCACGGGGGTCGGAGCGGGGGCGGTGGGGGCCTCGGTCAGCGGCACCAGATCCTCCGTGGAGGTCTCCAGCGGGCCGGGCTCGTAGTTCGTGAAGTTCGCCAGGGTGTCGGCGGGGGCGTCGGGCGCGTCCGTTGAGATGATCGGCCCCAGCGCGTCCTCCACCACGGCCCGGAGGCTCTCGGAGGTGAACGGCAGGGGGATGCGGCCGTCGACGCCGCTGTCCTCGGCGCGCCGGGCGTCGTACACCTCGAAGCCGCCTGACAGCAGGTAGACCAGGGCGGCGGGGTACTTGTCGCGCAGATCCCGCGCGAGGTCGTAGCCGTTGCCGCCGGGCAGGCTCACCGCGCTCAGGATCAGGTCGATCTGAGTGCCGTTGAGCTTGCTGTCCACCTCGGAACGATCACGGGCGTTCACCATGGCGAAGCCGGCGCCGCGGAAGGCATCTCCCACCTTGCGGTGGGTCGCCGGGTTGGGGTCCACGACGAGGATGGTTTTGTGGGGCATGAACCGGGTTCCGTGAGCTGATGAGAGTGCTACCACCTGGGCCCGCGCGCTGTCAACGTGCGGGGAGGAGGAGGGTCAGTCCTGAATGACGCCGACGTACATGGCGCGCGTGATCACGTCGACTTTCAGCCCGCTCTCCAACTCCTGCACGTCGGTGTTCTGGAGGCCGACGTAGAGGTTGATCACCTCCACCGACAGCTCCTCGTCCAGCAGCGACCAGACATCCTCGGTCAGCGTGAACTCGGCCAGGCCGGTGGTGTTGCAGAGCACGCTGTCGTAGGCGTAGCCGTCGCGCTCCATGCGGATCTGGACCCAGCTGGATTCCCAGTCGTCGGCCTGCCAGCTCAGGTCCAGCGGGTCGCCGAACGACAGCCCCTGGCTCACCTGATCATCGTCCACGTTCACGGCGGTCACGGTGCCCGCGGCCGGCGTCGAGACCCCGGTGAGCGGCCCGGCGTCCGTGATGGAGATGCCGGTACCCAGCATCTCGTCGAGGTTCTGACAGGAGTGCTGGTTGCCCAGCAGATCCGCGTAGTAGTAGCCGGGGGTGTGGCGCTCCATCACGCCCTGCCCCCAGGTAGTGACCCACTGGGGGGTGCCGTCGATGTCGGCGCCCGCGTTGCCCGCGTCCTGCGGGAACATGGACACCCCGGAGGCGCACTCGCCCTCGGGGGGCAGGGTGAACTCCTGCAGCCCGTCCGGCGCGTACTCCAGGGTGGTTGTCAGCGCGTAGGCGCCCAGGTACGGCGCGGTGCCGTCCGATCCGCCGCAGGGCCAGGTGACGATGTCCGCGATGAGCCGCGAGTCGGGCTCGGGGTCCGAAGCGCCGGGGATGGTCTCCTCGGTGGTGCTGTCGTCATCCGTGGCGGCGGTGTCGTCATCACCGAAGCCGCCGAGCTTGCCGCTCTGGCAGCCAGCGACGAGCACCAGCAGCGCTGCGATCATGGGCATGCGGGTCACTGCGATCTCCGGAGATTGGAGGGCTTAGAGGAGTAGTCTACCAACCCTTGTGCAACCCTGCGCGGCGCAGACCCGCCCTGGTGCGCAAAAAAACGGCCGGGGGCGGGTGCGGCGCCAGCGGCTCCGGCAGCCGCGACAGGTCGATCCCGGCATCCGCGGCGGCTTCCCGAGCGGCGAGCAGTCCAGCCAGGACATCGCCCTCCAGCCCGGGGGCGCCGGTCTCCTCCGCGGCGCCCGGGACCGCCCCCGTCGGGCGGCCGACAGGCGCCGCCGCGTGGCCGGTCACGAAGCTGCCCGCCAGCTCGGGCCAGATGCCCTCCGCCAGCGCTCGGCAGGAGGCGATCGGCTCGCGCCCCGGCGAGGCGCGCGTCAGCTCGATCACGCTGCCGCCGGTCGCCTCGGACCACGCGCGGTGATCCTCTCGCACCCGGTGGAGCCAGGTGTAGGTCTGCGCGGCGCCGCCCATCCCTCCGGCGTCCGCCCGCCCCGGGTCAGGGGCGCCTCGAAACCAGAGGCGAATGACCGCCTGACCGCCGTCGGTCGGGGTCGTGACGCGGGCCTGCGCCATCAGCGACGGCGCTGCGCTGACGATCACCTCCCCGCCGGACGCCTCGATGCCGGCGATCAGCGGCGCCAGCAGCGCTCCGGACGGCGCGCTCGAGAGGGCGGCGAGCTCCGAGTCCCGGGCGTCCGCCAGGCCCCTGCGCTGGAGCGTCGTCAGGGCCAGCGCCAGCGGGACGGCGCGCGCGGGCACGCCGAAGGTCTCCTCACACCACCCCTCCAGGAGCTGGACGCCGTCGGGTGAGAGGCCCGCATGGAGGGCGTCGGCCCGCCCCCCCGGTCGCGCGTCCGTCACCGCGTCAAAGGCGACCGCGCGCGCCAGCGACCGCGCGTCCCCGCCCCCCCTGAGCCAGCACCAGGGCGCGGGCCATCGGCTGCGCCGGGCGTCGCGCTCGGGCGTCAGGTGTCGGTGGCCGCTCGGGTCCATCAGGATCCTGTCGGTGCCCCGGATCACCCGCAGCGCGCGCGTCGTGTCGAGGGTGTCCAGCAGGCGGCGCAGGTTCCTGTCCTGCCGCCACACCCGCACGGAGCGCCGCTCCGACGGGAAGCTGAAGCCGCGGCCGTCGTGCTCGAAGCAGACCGGCGGCAGCGGGGCCAGCGCGCCGCCGACGTGCGCTGCGGCCTCGACGAGCTGAACGGACGCGCCAGCGCTGGACAGCGCCCAGGCCGCCGTGAGGCCAGCGAGGCCGGCGCCGGCGATGACGATCGGCGGGCTCAACCGATCACCCACGTCGACAGCCCCCGCGCCGCCAGCAGCGCCGCGAGCGCGCGGGCCTGGGCCCGGTCCCGTCCGAGGGCGATCACCGATCCATCCCCGCCGGCGCCGCTGAACTTCGCCCCCAGCGCGCCCGCCCGACGCAGCGCGGCGGCGGCTCCGACCAGCCCCGGCGCGGCGAGCGCAGGCAGCTCGGCCATGAGCCCCTCATAGGCGCTCTGAGCGTCGTCCATGCAGCGCCCCAGCGCCGGCAGATCGCCGCGCTCCAGCGCCGCCGCGCCTCCCGTCGCCAGCGCGCCCCAGCGCGCGATGGCAGCGCGCACCTCGCCGCCCACCCGCCCCTCATCCCGGTGGCCGCGGGAGAGCGCCGCCAGGATCCCCGGGGTGTCTCTGGGCGCCGAGAACGCGGCCACTGCCAGCGGCGGCGGTCCAGCCAGGCCAGTCAGGCCAGGGCTCGCGGCGCGCGCCGACGCGCGCCACTGGAGGTGCAGCACCTGCCCCCAGGCGCAGGCGATGGGATCCAGGCGCCCGCAGGCGACGCCCACGCGCTCGCGCTCGGCGACATAGGCCACGTCAGCCTCTTCTTCGCGCCCCAGCCCCGGAGCGAGGGCCCTCGCCGCCGCCACACAGAGGGCCGCGGACGACGAGAAGCCCCGGCCCTGTGGCAGATCGCTCACCAGCGTGAGCGTGCCCGACGGCGGCGCGTGCCCCCGCGCGGTCAGCTCCGCCGCCACGGCCGCCACGTAGCGCAGCGGGTCATCGGGGTTCAGCGCGCCGGGCGGCAGGGGGTAGCGCGCGGTCAACGCCCCAGAGGAGACATGAGAGGAGACATGGAGCTCCCGCGCCTCACCTGGCGCCGCCGGCAGGAAGCGCGGGCGGATCCCAAGCGGCATGGGCGCGACGAGCGAGCTGCCGCCAGCCCAGTCGCAGTGCTCACCGAGGAGACAGACCCGTCCTGGCACGAACATGCCCACCAGCCTACCAGCGCGCTACAGTGCGGTCATGCTGCTCGCCCTACTCGCTGGCGTGGCCCAGGCTCAGGACTACCGCTTCCCGACCTCTGACGCCGACTACGGTCACTTCTACCCAACCGCCTACTACGATCACGGCGGGAGCACCGACTGGGACTGCGGCGCGGTGACCTACTCGGGGCACCGGGGATCCGACTTCGGGGTGGGCGGCTTCGACGGCATGGACGCGGGGCGGGACATCGTCGCCGCCGCTGACGGTGAGGTGGTGACCATCAACGACGGTGAGTACGACGAGTGCACCACCGGCGACTGCGGCGGCGGGGGTGGCTACGGGAACTACGTCACGATCGAGCACGGCGACGGGCGGAGCACCATCTACGCCCACATGAAGCAGTGGTCCGTGGCGGTGGCCGAGGGGGATCGGGTCGAGTGCGGCCAGACGATCGGCGAGGTCGGCTCCTCGGGCAACTCCACCGGCCCCCACCTGCACTTCGAGGTCCGGGAGTCCTCGGGCAGCGCGTCCGATCCCTTCGACGGCCCCTGCTCCGCGCCGCCGAGCTACTGGCGCTCTCAGGGCGCCCACGGCTACCTCCCCGCGCCGAGCTGCGCCGAGGAGGGCCCCTGCGAGACGGAGGGCGAGCTGACCTGCGGCGACTCCGTCTCGGGCCGCTCCGACGCCGGCGGGGCCACCAGCGACCACTACTTCTACGGCTGCGAGACGTGGATGTACTCGGGCCCCGAGCGGAGCTGGACGGTCATCACCGACCGGGACGAGCCCATCACGGTGACGCTGAGCGGCCTGAGCGAGGATCTGGATCTCTACGCGCTGGAGACCGACGCCTGCGACGGCGGCGGCTGCCTGGCCAGCTCCTCCAACGCCGACGGCGACGAGTCCCTGAGCTTCGACGCGGCGGGCGGGCGCGCCTATGTCCTGGTGCTCGACGGCTGGGAGGGGGCGGTCAGCGACTTCACGCTCTCGGTCGACTGCGACGGCGGCCTCCCATCGGGCGGGGACACCGCGCAGGGGGAGGACACCGCCCCCGCAGTGGACACCGCCCCGTCGGGCGACTCCGCGGACAGCGACAGCGGACCGGTCGGACCGGGCGATCCGGGGCCCGGCGGCGAACCGGGGCCCGGCGGCGATCCCGGGCCCGGCGGCGACGAGGCGGCGGCGTGGCCGCGCGCCAGCCTCTCGGACGTCGGCGGCGGCTGCGGCTGCGGCGCCCCCGGCGGCCCGCCCGCGCTGCTCGCCGCCTTCCTGAGCCTGCTCCTGATCCGCAGGCGCGCCGGGCCATGATCCACCTGCCCGTCGATGACATCCTGCCGGACCTCTGCGAGGCGCTGGCTCGATGCGGCGCCGCCGTCCTCGTCGCGCCGCCGGGCTCGGGCAAGACCACCCGCGTGCCGCCGGCGGTGCTGGACGCGGGGCTCGCCGGGGACGGCAGAGTGATGGTGCTGCAGCCGCGCCGCGTCGCCGCCCGGCTGTCCGCGAAGCGCATCGCCGCCGAGCGGGGCAGCGCGCCGGGGGGCGAGGTCGGCTGGCGGGTCCGCTTCGAGGATCGCACCGGACCCGACACGCGCATCGAGGTGGTCACCGAGGGCATGCTCACCCGACGAATGCAGCGCGATCCCTTCCTGGAAGGCGTCGGGGCGGTGATCCTCGACGAGTTCCACGAGCGCAGCCTGCACGCGGATCTGGCGCTGGCGCTGGTCGCGCAGATCCGCCAGGAGGCCCGGGAGGATCTGAAGATTGTCGTGATGAGCGCCACCCTCGATCCCCGACCGGTGGCGGCCTTCCTCGACTGCCCCGTGCTGGAGACCTCAGGGCGCGTCTTCCCGGTGGAGCGCATCTTCGACACCCGGTCGGAGGCCCGCGATCCGGTGGACAGGGTCGCCCCCGCGGTGCGGCGCGCGCTGAGCGCCAGCGGCGAGGGGCACATCCTGGCCTTCCTCCCAGGGGCGGGGGAGATCCGCCGGGTCGGTCGCGCGCTGGGGGATCTGCCCGGCGCGGGGGTCGCCGTGATCCCGCTGCACGGCGGGCTCCCAGCGGCGGAGCAGGACCGGGCGCTGGCCCCCTCCGATCCCCGGACGGCCCGCAAGGTCGTGCTCGCGACCAACATCGCCGAGACCTCCGTGACCCTCCAGGGTGTCCGGGCGGTGGTCGACGCCGGGCTCGTGAGAGAGCCCCGCTTCGAGCCCGCGCTGGGCCTCGCGCGGCTGGAGACCGTCACCGTCAGCCGCGCCAGCGCGGATCAGCGCTCCGGGCGGGCGGGGCGCACCGGGCCGGGGTTCGCCTGGCGGCTGTGGACCGAGGCGGCGGACCGTCGGCTGGCGGCCGCGGCGGCGCCTGAGATCCTGCGAGCCGACCTGACGCGGGCGGTGCTGGAGGTCTTGAGCTGGGGAGGCGGCGCGGCGGCGTTCCCCTGGTACCAGGCGCCGTCCGAGGCCGCGCTGGCGCACGCGCTGGGGCTCCTGGAGCTGCTGGGCGCGGTCCGCGGCGAGCGGGTGACCGACCTCGGCGAGGCCCTCCTGGCGCTGCCGCTGCACCCGCGCCTGGGCGCCATCGTCATCGCCGGCCACCGCGAGGGCTGCCTGGAGGACGCCGCCTGGATGGCCGCCCTCGCGAGCGAGCGGGATCCCCTGCGGCGGGCGACGGGCTCGGGGCACAGCGATCTGGAGTGGCGACTGGACGCGCTGCGGGGCGGTCGCCTCCCACCGGAGGCGGACCGTGGCGCGGCGGCGGCGGTCTCCCGGGCGGCCCGACAGATCGCCGCCGTCGCGCGGCGCAAGCTCGGCGGTCAGCGCTCGCGGCGGGTCGACGAGGAGACCCGGGCGCGCCTCCTGCTGGCGGGGTTCCCGGATCGGATCGCCCGACGCCGGGCGCCGCGCTCCCCCAGGCTCAAGCTGACCGGTGGGCGCGGCGCGGAGCAGCACCCGAGCAGCGCGGTGGTCGACGCCGAGCTCCTGGTGGTCGTGGACCTGGAGCTGCGGGAGCGCGGTCAGGATCCGGTGGTCCGAGTGGCCGCGGCGGTCGATCCGGCGTGGCTCCACACGGAGGAGGTGGTGACTCAGCGCTTCGATCCAGGCCTCGAGCGCGTGGTGACCCGCAAGGTGACCCGACACCAGGATCTGGTGCTGAGCGAGGAGGTCACCCGCCGGTCCGGCGACCCGTCCCGCGCGGCCGCGCTGCTGGCCGAGGCCGCCGCCGCGGATCCGCGGCGGGCGCTGGGCCCGACGCCGGCGCTGGACGCGCTCCGGGCGCGCACAGCGCTGCTGCGGCGCGCCATGCCCGAGCTGGACCTGCCGGCGCTGCCCGACGACGCGGAGCTGCTGCCGACCCTGTGCGTCGGCCTCCGCTCCTTCGACGCTCTGCGACGCGCTGATCCGGCCGCCGCCGCCCTGGCCCACCTGAGCTGGCCGCAGCGCAGCGCCCTCGACGAGTACGCTCCGGAGCAGCTCCGCGTGCCTAGCGGCGCGCAGGTGGCGGTGGACTACAGCGTGGATCCGCCGGCGATCTCAGCGCGAATCCAGCAGCTCTTCGGCATGGCGCGCGCCCCCGCCGTCGCGCGGGGGCGCGTGCGCTGCAGAGTCCACCTGCTGGCGCCCAACAACCGCCCGGCTCAGGTCACGGACGACCTGGAGAGCTTCTGGGCCAATACCTACCCGCAGGTCCGGCGGGAGCTACGGGGGCGGTATCCGCGCCACGCCTGGCCCGAGCAGCCAACCACCGCGGACGCGGAGAATCGCCCGCGGCGGCGGCGGCGCTCCTAACGGGTCGCGCGGTGTGCTCCCCGCTCCCGCGAACGCAGAGAGCTCTGAGCGCGAACAAAGAGAGCTCTGAGCGCGAACAAAGAGCGCTCTGAGCGCGCAGCGCGACAGCTCCGATCATTAGAGCTGGTGCTCCTCTCCTCCTCTCCTCCGGAGCGGCTTCCGAGCGGCTTCCGAGCGGCTCCGATAGGAGCGCCCCGGTCGGGTGTACTCGCCGCCCGTTGGTAGGGCTGCCCAACCGCGAAGCGTCCCCTTTGCGGGTCATGTTGTCCCCTCACTGAGTTCTCATCTTCCGCCCGATCGTGCCGTCAGGCGCGCGCCAACTGCGAAGAGGCCCCTCTGAGGAACGCGACGTCCCAGCGTCTCACGGGAGAGGGTGTTGCGACGTCAGATGCCTCGCCGCAAGGCGACATCAGGAGGCAAGACCTTGCGAACACGTGGACGGTTTTCGACGGAGCCC
>Ga0316204_10003500_pt1 | contig 31127 bp, 31 predicted proteins | sample 6monrhotite_MG_2_FD_205661 | JGI IMG/M metagenome (GOLD analysis project Ga0316204, IMG submission 205661) | Microbial mat bacterial communities from mineral coupon in-situ incubated in ocean water Damariscotta River, Maine, United States -... | ecosystem: Environmental > Aquatic > Marine >...
TCTCATTTTACATAAATATCAATAATACCCGTTTATTTTAAAGTTAGTTTTGATTATATCGTCACTGGATTATTCAAAATAGGCACATAATTTATGCTTATTAAGCATTTCTTAAGCCAAAATACCTTTTTTGTTATTTCGACTATCTGATTCCAGCACACACAAACCGTTGTTATTCTGAGCGGTTATTTTTATAGTAAGTTCATCAAGTGAATTTTTGAGATTAAATTGACACTAAATAATGATTTTAATTTTTCTAAACTAAAGGTTTGTGTAGATATGAATAGAATATTGGTGGTTTTTTTTACGATGTGTATTTCTTGTCAATTGTTTGCTCAGGATTTACCTGGACATCATGTCTTAAAGCAGAACGAGTCTGGCGAATATTATGTGATTAATCGTGAGAATATTACCATGATAGAAGCTTCAATATTAAAAATGGGATTCAGTGCGAAATGGATTCTGGCTTGTATAAAACATAAGTCTATTGATAGCGATCTCAAACGATGGGTCTTCGTAGATGTTAAAAATGGCGGGACTTTTGATTCTTTACATCAGGAAAACTGGGTTTATTTTCGAGATGAAGCATATCCAGATTTAAAAGAAATTACATTGACCGACTATAGCGATGAAACCTGTCCATAGCGTAATTGATTGAATTAGCACAATAATGGAACAAAATTTAGATATTCATTTTTTCAGAGAACGACTTGCTGAAAGGCTAATAGAATTGAATGATCTTGCTGAGACAGGAGATGCTGCTGCTGAGCCAGTTGAATTGGATCAAACCAGAGTTGGTCGGCTTTCGAGAATGGATGCAATGCAAGCACAGGCTATGTCGATAGAGACGAAACGCAGGAGAGAGGGCGAAGTGTTAAGGATTAATAGTGCTCTAGAACGAATTAATAATGGTTTCTTTGGCAATTGTCAGGAATGTGATGAGCCAATCTCAACTGCACGATTGACTTTGGACCCGTCTACCTTGCTCTGTATTAGTTGTGCTATGAATAGAGAATAGCCCTACTCAAACTAAGTAGGGCTATTTAAAAATGCTTTTAAGGAGATGGTTGCCAACCTGCGTCAGCCCACAACCCGCCACTTACTGCAGAGTTATGGATCATAAAACAAATAGCGTCAGCGATTTCAGTAGGTCTGATTAAACGGCCTAACTGTGTTGTCGGTAGCACATGTTTTTCGATATATTCTTCGCCCATTGCTCTCACCATAGGTGTATCAGTGAAGCCAGGATGAATAACACCACAGCGAACACCATGGAAGATGGCTTCCTTACTCAATGTTGCTGATGCGCCTTCAATACCTGCTTTGGTTGAGGCGTAAGAGACTTGTCCTTTGTTTCCCTGTGATGAGATTGAACCGATGAATACGACGGTACCTTGGACGCCTTCATCCGGATTCCATTTCTTCTGACCACGCTGAGCGCGATCTTCTGCAATCTTGGCGATCATCTCCATGCCCCAGTAAACTGGCGCGATAAGATTGACATCGACCACTTTTTTGAAGTTTTCAATAGGGTATATGCTTGCTTTCTTTGTTTCTTTATCGACTTTAACAGCAAGTGAATCACGTGTAATGCCTGCCGCGGGGACACAGATACTGACCATGCCATGGTCTTTAGCCATTGTGGTAAAGACTTCTTCACGAAACTTCTCATCGGTGACATCACCCTGGAAAGGGATAGCAATCTTGGCATCGACTTCGCTATTGACCTGTTCTGCGGCAATTTCAATATCAGGCGTTATATCAACCATGGCGATTGCTTTAACACCGCGTTTTGCCAATTCAAATGAAGCAGCCCGGCCAATACCACTCGCGCCACCAGTAACTAATGCAACTCTATCTTTGATTTCCATGTTTACCTCTTGAATGCAATGGAAAATGAATTAAGGCTTTATTGTAGAGTATATTTGGTGCACTGCAATAAAAATATTCGTAATATATTGATATACAGCTATTTTTCAATGGCTTACATAGAACATGAATTTTACAAAGAAGACTATCTAGATTGCTTTATAGAGCATGGCTATGCCACTAATAAACATTAAAATAAGGGTATATTGTTTGAATCGTTGAGTATCAATCCTGTTTAGTTGTTTTCTAGCCAAAAACACACCTACTAAGGCACCGAGTCCAAGAGCAACACCAAAACCTGCAATTTGTACACTGAGCGCACCAAATGCACCATAGCTGACCAACTTAGTGAGCTGCATTACCAGCGAATTTATTGCCTTTGTACCTACAAGATATTCTTTCTCAAGGCCATAGCTCAGCATGAAGGGATTGTGTACAGGCCCAGTAGCACCAACCAAGCCTGATAAAAATGAAACAGTCAGCCCTAAGGGAAAAAACCAGGGTAGCTTCATTTTCATGGTTAACTCCACTTTGCTGAACCTGTCCTGCAAGACGTAGGAGACTAAGAATAGGCCAAGCAGAATCTGGATAATCTGGATATTGGTCTGCGACAATGACCAAGAACCAGCTACTGCACCAATAATGCTACCGGGGAGTAAAAAGCGGATTACTTGCCAATCAATACTTTTTCGAAATATCACTGCACGTGATGGGTTTGCGATTAATGCAGCGATTGAAATAATTGGAGCGACCATTTGCGCGCCTATTAAAAATGAAATTATTGGAATAAGCAGAGTAGCCGCGCCACCAGCCGCGACTGTACTAAAGAACCAGGCAATAAGTCCAAATATGAATAGGAGTAGGAAAATCATAAGGTAAACTTAGCAGAATCTAGAGAATAAATGCGATATCCTGTTTTGAACATTTTAAGCTTACTTAGGCAGTTCAAGATATAACAATAAATTAATATGGGGTGATGATATGAGCTTGTATATACGGTCTACGAGTTTTGGCAGGGGATATGCGTGGATTGCAGAAGCATGGCCCTATTTTACACGTAACCCACTTGGTTGGATTGCTGCGATGTTTGTGTTTTTTTTAATCTCTATGGTCGTCGGTATTATTCCTCTTGGGGGTATTGTCTTAAATATTTTTTACCCTGTTGTTGTTGGTGGTTTTATGCTCGGCTGTCTTGCTCATAAAGAGGGCGGCTCTTTCGAGTTTCAACATATGTTTGCCGGCTTCAAAGACCCTTATTTTAAACGCTTGGCCATGCTGGGTGTGTTTTATACTATCCTCACTTTCACAGCTATGATTTTGGTAGCTATTCTTGCTTTTGTGATATTAGGCGGGTTCGAATTTCTTCAAGAGATTGAGCAAGCACAAGTTGAGGATATTTCTGCTTATGCAACAGACATCATGCTGCTTACGTTAATAGCACTAACACTATTCACACCATGTGTTATGGCGATTTGGTTTGCTCCGACTATTATTATCTCCAGTGAAGAGACGCCACTTTCGGCGATGTTATTGAGTTTTAATGCTTGTCTAAAAAATGTCTTACCATTTGTCTTATATGGCACTGTTGTTTTTATATTGGCCATTGTAGCTTCTATACCTCTCATGCTCGGCTATTTGATTTTGTTGCCAATACTCAGCGCGAGTGTATATGTTTCTTATCAGGATTGTTTTAAGAGCGATATAAGCGATGATCCGACTCAATTATTACCGCGTTAGTCTATTGAACTCCGGGCTTAAACCATAATCAGAGCAAAGCATGATGATTGGATTAGATAAAAACACACAATTTCCCAGTGCTGGCGCTGCATTACCGGGACGACAGACACCGCTAACCGTTGATAGTTGCCATTTTGTTAATGGCAACTCGATCAAACCACCATTTCCTGAAAATATAGAACAAGCTTTATTTGGCCTTGGTTGCTTTTGGGGAGTTGAAAGAAAATTTTGGGAGTTAACTGGGGTTTATTCAACCGCTGTTGGTTATGCTGGCGGGCTTACACCAAACCCAAGCTATGAAGAAGTCTGCACGGGCATGACAGGGCATAATGAAGTGGTACTTGTGAACTATTTTCCCGAACAAATTAGTTTTAAACAGCTATTAAGAGTCTTTTGGGAATCCCACAATCCAACACAAGGCATGCGCCAGGGAAATGATGCGGGTACACAGTACCGTTCAGGAATTTATGTTTTTAATGAACAGCAAAAAGAAATAGCACTCGCTTTGAGAGATGCTTATCAAGTTAAATTAGATGAAGCAGGTTTTTCTTCTATCACGACTGAGATAATTGATGTACCCGAATTTTATTATGCAGAGACATATCATCAACAGTATCTAGCAAAAAATCCAGCAGGTTATTGTGGATTAGGTGGCACTGGCGTTAGCTGTTCTAGCCAATAATTGTTTCGCCAATAGGTGTTTGAGAAATAGAGAGTTATTTTAAATAGGATGGGGATTCTTTTTTTAATTTTTTACTTTGTTTAGCTGCGGTCTTTTGCTTATTAATTACGATACTCGCAGTGGATTTAGTATTGATTGCCATCATTGATCCTGACGACGTCCTTATATAGTTCATATTATATCTCCGGTTCTTTTTATAATTAATTTATTGGAAAGCTGCTGGCATAACGGCTAATCCATTCCTCGGTTATTTTCTCTCTACTCAAGAAGGGGCCATCTTTATAACGTTTGTCATTTAAATAGAGCTCGATATGACATATCTGTTCAACGATTCTTAATTTTGGACTATCTTCAGCATCTAACAACCATATCCCTATCTCAAAATTATCATCAGTTTCCTTGACCATGACAGTCTTACCCAAAAAGCGATGTGTTTCTTTGCGCGTAGGTATAGTCACTTCAATAATGCTACCTGGTTTTTGATACTCATTAGAGGAGAAGGTCAAACCAATGTTTGAAGTTTGCGAGTCTTCTACTTTTGATCGTTCCCAAAAACGCAAACGCCTAAATTGAAGTGGAAAACGGTCAGGGTGTTTAATAAACCCCACTAGTAATTCGTTCTCAAAATTTATCGACTGACCGGATGACATGGGCGGGGAAACCGATCCAACTCCGGGTTGATAAGAAGTACGACTTAGACTTACATCAGCTAGCATGACGATCTCCCAATGAATCAAGTACTTATAGAGTATAGTTTTATGACATTATTAGAGATAAATCAAGTAAAAATTTAAAAATATCAAGTATTTATAGCTACTACCTAGTAATAACATTAAAAATTAAATTCATAATATCAATATAAATCATTGATATACATATAGTTATAGTCGTAATATAGAAATATAATAGTTGTACTTAAAGTTAGTTTTTAACCTAATTCAATGTCAGAATTTACGTCGATTGAGATCATTTCTACAGTTGGTTCATCTGGTAATGTGATTTTATTCCAAGTATCGACAATCAAATACATGGTGCCTGAAATAACAAGCAACAAAATGATGTCGCTGAATAGATGTCTTTTAATGTAGATGGATAGCTCCATATCAAGATCCTCGTTTTTATTTAGTTAGAACTTACAACAACTAACGTGCTAAAGATGAAGTCGTTGACAAAAACATGAACTGTTCACGATTTTTCACAAGAGTTTGTGAACTGTGTCAAAATAGTGCCGTTAAATTAATGGGGAAAAGTACATGAAGGCGATGGTAGGTTTGGTGATAGCCATACTGATAATCTTTATAGCGAATTTGTTTTGGCCATCAAACGGAGATAGTGATCGGAAATTGTCATCAAATGAAGACAGTATGGAGCAAGGAGATAGTATAGAAGCCGCTACTAATAGAGATGTTATTTTATCATCGGATCTTAATGCGGCGAGCGATGATGAAAAAATAGAGTTGATGACAGCGGAATACGAAATCCTTGAAAAGGAACGTAAAAACTTAAAACGTCGACTCTCTCGCTTAAAGCATGATATGTGGGGTCAAAAATTTGCCCCAGAAACGGCTAAGAAGATGAGCGAGATAATGTTGAATTCACATAAGCTGATAAAAAACCCGGATATGTTGGGTGCTTTCTCAAGTGTTAAAGGGATCCAAGATGAGATAGCAAAGGTTGAATTTGCAAAGACCTCAATTGAACAAGTAAGCGAATTGATCGAAAAGAATAAAAAGAGTAGTGAAGCGATTGAATAACCAAGTTTTATATTAGTTCAGCAATGCAATGTCTTGCATCTGGGGCTATGTCTGTGATCATTATCTCTGAAATATGATTTTCTAAATCTGAGTTATAAGGAGATTTTGATTCAACACGAATAAAATTATCTGTATACCCTGACCAGACATTATTTTCATTACACGTCTCCCAAAGAACAGAGTGTGATTTATTGATTTGTTCATGCAAACAGATTTGGCGCATTGATTTTTCCAGCGAATGTAGTTGCTGGCTCCGTTCTTTCTTTATCTTAGAACTGACTTGATTGGCTAATGACGCGGCCTTTGTACCTTCGCGTTTTGAATAAGTAAAAATATGAATGTGTGAAAACAGTGATTCTTGTATAAATTTAATAGAGTCTTGCCACTCTTCATCGGTTTCTCCTGGAAAGCCAACAATAATATCGGTCGTCAAATTAAAATTTGGGATCTCGCATCTTGCCCGTAGTATCAAATCTTTAAAATCATCCGTTTTACAGCGCCTAGCCATCCGTCTTAAGACGCTATCACTGCCACTTTGCAAGGGAAGATGTAAATGTGGCATCAAACGTTTATTTGAAAATAATGAAAAGAAATTACCAGGTAAATCCCAAGGCTCGACCGACCCTAATCGAATACGGGGAATTTCCGTATCAGAAAGAACCGATTTAATTAACGCGTAAAGATTTGAATTAATATCACTCCCATATCCACCTACATGCACCCCGGTAAGGACAATTTCTTGTATACCTTGTTTATGGTATTGATTAATATCATTAACAATATCTTTTATTGAACGACTGCGTTCATTACCTCTAGCTACAGTAACGATACAAAATGTGCAGCGATAACGGCAGCCATCCTGAATTTTGATAAAGGCTCTGTTTCTTCCACGTTTAAATATACTTGCTTCACCGGGCTCAGTGGACAATGCGGGCATAGTGTCACTACTTAATTCTTTTAATGCGATTTCGACTAACTGATCTTTTTGCTGATTCTTAATAAGAAGATCAATCCCCGGGATATCATTCTGAATTTTTTCATCGAGACTTGCATAACAACCACTAACGATAAGTTTAGCCTGTGGATTATTACGATGTGTTCGCCTTATTATTTGCCGTGATTTTTTTACCGCCTCTTGAGTTACTGCACAGGTATTAACGACCAATACATCTGCTTCGGCAGCGTTTTGAGTCACACCATGGCCTTTTTCTTGAAATCCTTCGGCCCAGGATTCAAGTTCTGCTTCATTTAGACGGCAGCCTAGTGTTTTTAGGTGAATTTGCATGCCGCGTACTATATCAGATACGACAATTGTATATAAACAGACCCATGGACAAGTTTCTAGTCAAGCTTCGCAAGTTCCAAAATAAGTTTTGGCATGTCTTTGTGCTTGCCAATAAATGTCGATACATCAAATTGACAATCTGGATATCGAGCATTCGCTGTTTCAATAAGGACTGGAATATCACGTGTAACATGGTTGCCCGAATTTAAAAAATAAGGAAAAACGGTAATGCTAGATGCACCATCTAAAATGACATTGTCTATACCTTGAAGAAGGTTGGGTTCTGCCAACTCCAAATAAGCATATTCAATAATATCGTATTCATCACTTGAATAAGCTTTCACTTCTCTGGCAAGTGCTACGATCTCTTCATTAGATTCTTTTCGTCGGCTTCCATGAGCCAAAATAATGAGAGCGTTCATATTATTTTGGTTCCATTAAACTTTCTTTTAAAGACTGCTCAAGTTGTACATCAGTCTTTCCGCCTAGGTTTTTTGATTGTTCTAACATCTTTTGTGAATTAGAAATGTCATTTTGTAAATAATAAGACTTTGCCCATAAGTGGTAAGCGTAGGCTTGTAATGATTTGTTCGGTGACTGGCTTGACTGTTTATGTAAATCATTTGCATCATTAAATAATTCTTTTTGTAGTTGCTTCTCTTTAGTTAAAGCACAGTTTGTTATTGTATAGGCATAATCTGACAGGAAGCCACTTTCATTTAAGCCTTTCTTCTGTGCTTGCGTAAACATTGCTACGGCCATACATGAATTTTTTTTATTGTTATAAAGTAAACCATAACCAAGATAGATATATGCATTATCTGGGTTTAGTAACCATGCTTGATTGAACCGTTGCATCGCTTTATCAAACTTGTTTTGGCTATACATCTCAAATCCACGTTCAACATACCCTTCAGCAGCATGTTCGCGACTACTGAACGACCGCGTAGATTTTACGATAAATTCATTATCTTTTTTCAAAAGCTCGACGTTGTTTTTTCTGTCTTCTCCACCATACATAGGTAGTAAACTACTGTCAGTGCTTGCTAGTGAAGAACTTGTGAATATTAAAAGCAGGCTTGTTTTTAAAAATAGTTGTGTGATCATAATTATGTGAATATAAATTATTTTCTTTTAACGCTGTAAAAGTGTTTCGAGATGCTTCCCAATGCATAATGGTAATGCCTGCAAATTATAACCACCTTCAAGTAAAGAAATAATCCGATTCTCACAATGATGATCGGCTTTTTCCATGATGCGTTCTGTCATCCAGGAAAATGACTCTGTAGATAGATTTATATTTGCCAAAGGATCAGCCTGATGCGCATCAAAACCAGCAGAGATCAGAATGAACTCTGGTTTGAATACATCTAGCCTGGGTAAGATATCTTCCATAAAAACCTTATCATAATCTCTATCGGTAGCACCTATCGGCATTGGGCAGTTTAATGTTGCTCCGTTACCTCTACCAATCCCTGTCTCAGAATAGCTTCCTGTGCCGGGATAGAAAGGGTACTGGTGTGTGCTGATGTATAAAACCGATGGGTCTTCTTCAAATAAATGTTGAGTCCCGTTCCCGTGATGTACGTCCCAATCGATGATGGCAATTTTATCAACGCCATGTGTATTTTGAAGATAACGTGCTAGAACAGCAATATTATTAAATAAACAAAAACCCATTGCCATGGACATTTCTGCATGGTGTCCAGGAGGTCTAATCAGTGCAAAGGCATTATCAATAGTTTTATTAATGACGTTATCTGCAAGTTGAATCGAGCTGCCTGCTGCAAGCAAGGCTACATCGAACGACTCAGTGCACACGCTGACATCCATAGAATCTAGATGGCTGTTGCCAGAACGACAGACTTCTTCAGCGCGTCTTACATAATCAGTGTCATGAACCCCTAATATCTGTTCTAGTTCTGCGGAATTCGCCTCAACTTGAGTTAAGGATTCGTACCAAGCCTGAGTTTCTAGATATTTTAATGCTACAGATAAACGCGCACTGCATTCTGGGTGACCATCACCGGTGTCGTGTTGCAGAAATCGTGCGTCTTGTACAAAGCCTGTCTTCATTTAAATAAAGTTTTAATGCCCGTCACTAAGTGATTCGCTATTATACTTGTTTTAACACAATAACAAGACGCAATCTTCCTATGTATAAACCGAAAAAACCCGTGTTCACAAAGCAAAATAGAGCTTTTGGTTCCTGGGAATCAACGATCACAACCGACTTGATGCTAAATAGCAGTGTTGGCTTAGGTGAAATCAGTATTTTTGACGATGATATTTACTGGGTCGAGATGCGAGCCAATGAAGGTGGTCGTTATGTTGTTGTTAAACGTACAGCCGATGGACAACAATCTGATGCAATCCCTACTGACTTTAATGCGCGTACACGGGTACATGAGTATGGTGGTGGTTCATATTTGGTGACAGAACGAGGAGTGGTTTTTACTAACTTCACTGACCAATGTTTGTATTTGGTTGACGCTAACAATAACTGTAAAAAGCTCACGGCTCAAGAAGACTATCGCTATGCAGATATGATCTATGATAGACACCGAGAGCGATTGATTTGTGTGCGAGAAGACCATTCTGATAAAACTCGTGAAGCGTTGAATACAATAGTCGCTGTGCCTTTATCAGTGACTGGGGACGAAACCATTCTTCAATGCGGAGCTGATTTCTATTCTAATCCAAGACTTAGTCACGATGGGCAACAACTGTGTTGGATCAGTTGGTTGCACCCCAATATGCCATGGGATAATACCAGTCTATTTGTTGCTGAGATTAATAGTGCAGGCGAATTAGGAGAAGCAAAGTTCATAGCCGGAGGCGATGATAGTGAAGCTATTTGCCAACCCTTGTGGAGTCCTGATGACACACTTTATTTTATTTCGGATAAAAACAATTGGTGGAATTTATATCGATTCAATGAAAAAGGTACTGAATGCGTTATAGAACGTGACGCAGAGTTCGCGGTGCCTCAATGGTCCTTTCGTGAATGTAATTATGATTTTATCGCTAATAATTCAATCATGGCAGTCTACAGAGAACAAGGCTTGGCATATCTTGCGGTGATCAATACGAATGAAAAAAATATTGAGACCTTGTCTCTTCCCTATACTGATATTGAATCGCTAGTCTGTAATCAGCGTACCGCCTGTTTTCTGGCCGCATCTCCGAGTGAATTTGCATCGGTTATTGAATATGATATTGAACATCAAAGTTATAATATCATTCAAAAATCAAATACTATTCGCCTAGATCAAAAGTATATTTCTGTTGGTGAAAGCATCAGCTTTCCTGTTGGCGAAAATAAAAATGCACATGCTATTTTTTATCGACCGCAGAATAGATACTTCACCGGGCTTGATGGTGAAAAACCACCATTAATAGTAATGAGCCATGGTGGCCCAACGGGCGAATCACACAACGGTCTTAAAATGGTGGCGCAATTTTTTAGCAGCCGTGGCTTTGCCGTACTTGATGTGAACTACGGTGGCAGCAGCGGTTATGGTCGGGAATATCGACAACGTTTAAATGGCAACTGGGGCATTGTAGATGTTAACGATTGCAGCAAGGCAGCCTTATATGTTGCCGAACAAGGTTGGGTCGATAAAGATCGATTAGCTATTCGTGGTGGTAGTGCAGGGGGCTTTACGACACTAGCGGCATTGGCATTCACTGATGTCTTTAAGGCTGGCGCCAGTCATTATGGTGTTAGTGACCTAGAAGCCTTGGCAAAAGAAACGCATAAGTTTGAGTCCCGTTACCTGGATAATTTAATCGGAGCATATCCAGAACACCAAGAAATTTATAAAGAACGTTCCCCAGTCAATGCTGTTGATAAATTATCTTGCCCGGTCATATTCTTTCAAGGTTTGGAAGATAAAATTGTGCTACCGAATCAAGCCGAGATGATGGTCGATGCCCTAAAAGAAAAAGGCATCCCGGTTGTGTATATAGCTTATGAAGGAGAACAACATGGTTTTCGGCAAGCCAAGAATATTAAGCGAACCTTAGAATCAGAATTGTACTTCTATTCAACAATATTTAACTTTGAATGTGCGGAAAAGATAGAGCCTATTTCGTTTCTTTGAAAGTATTTTATTTAAACAATGCTCATGTATTCAATCACATGTGCCCGTGAATACGGTGAAGCTCCAAAATTTTTTCCAGTGTCAACTCTAACACTTTGTTATGTTTTCGAATTTTCATTTTCTATTTCTTCCAAAAATTGCTGAGCTAAACCTTGAGCACTCTTTCTCTGGTTATTTCCTAAATCACTCCACTTTTGGCAATACCAGCAAATTCGTTCGGCTATAGTTCCATCCGAAGGCTCATTAAGTTTGCCCCTTAGTGTTAATATCTGGGAACCTATACTCACTAATGCTTCTGTCTTCTTATTAGTCCTTGATTTTAATTCAGGCAGTGTGTTGAAACCCGACACACAAAACATCAGCTCATTGTTACCCTCAGCCGCTTGCTTTAGGAGTGGAATCAAATTTTCTTTCAACTCTGATTCCAGAGCATCTAGTTGTATATATAATTTTCCTTTCGATACCATTATGAGAGGTCAGGGAAAGCAACTTTTTGTTAAGTAAACATATACTTAAGCTTCAATGATGCACTTTAATTAGATATTAAAATAAAAGACACGACAGAGGAGCATGGCTTAATTTAAATGACTAATAACCGCCTTTGTATACTCTTTTGTATTTGCGGACCCTTGAAGGTCTCCCGTGCGTGTTTTTGGATCACTTAGGGCTGTTTTAATCGCATCACGTAAACGATCACCTAGTGCTTTTTCTTCAATATGATCCAACATCATTGCTGCGGCAAGGAGTAGGGCAGTCGGGTTGGCAATACCCTGTCCAGCGATGTCTGGTGCTGTACCGTGTACGGCTTCAAATATTGCGGCATCTTCACCAATGTTTCCGCCTGGAGCAAGTCCGAGACCACCGATCAAACCGGCAATTTCATCAGAGAGTATGTCGCCAAACATGTTAGTGGTTAAGATCATGTCGAATTGAGCTGGATTAGTAACCAATTGCATAGCGGTGTTATCCACAATGCGATCTTCAATCTCTAGACTTGCGTATTTCTTTTCTTTACTCACTTCTCTTGCAGTTTCAAGGAATAACCCTGTCAGTTTTTTAAGAATGTTTGCCTTATGCACAATCGTTATTTTTTTACGATTGTTTTTAATAGCATAATCAAAAGTATATTTTGCGATCTTACGACAACCCGAGCGAGTAATAATACCGGATGCTTCAGCAACGGCTTTTGGATCATCGTCAATAGGGATGTAATGTTCAACACCGACATAGAAGCCTTGTGTATTCTCACGAATCAAAACGATATCTATATTGTCATAACGGCGGCGATCATGGAGGTAGGATACTGCTGGTCGAACATTAGCATATAATTTAAATTCTTCTCGTAAACGTACGTTTGCAGAGCGAAAGCCATCTCCGATGGGGGTTCCCAATGGTGCTTTTAGTGCAAGCCTCGTTTCACGGATATTATCCATCATTGCTTGTGGTAAGGGGTCGCCAAATTCTTCAAAGGCAGCTAACCCGGCTTTAAATCGGTGCCATTCAAACTTTGCACCGAGTGCGTCTAGAATTTCTATTGTAGCGTCAAGGATTTCAGGCCCAATACCATCGCCCTCGATTAATGTTGCTGGTGTAGTTTTAATGTCAACTCTCCCTAAATACTATTGAGTAGTGAAACAAATTTGTTTCAGCCAAGATTATACTAAATGATTATTACAGGTTGTTATTTGTTGCAGCGGGTTTTTTAACATTTACCGTTCGTGTATCGACTGTTTTTTCTTTCGGCGGTGATATTAAGTCATTCAATATCTCTGCAGTTTCATTTAGTAAGATATCTATTGGATCATCTTCTTCGTTTTCTTCATCAGATACTTTCAATTCTTCTTCTGTATCATCCAGCGGCGGTAATCCTTTTTCAACGCGCATGGCATTTTGAATATCTTTTTCTGCCGTTAATAACTCTTCACGTTCTGTCTTGCGTTTGCTTTCCAGTAGTGAGATTTCCTTTTTATCGCTAGCTTCACGTTTTACAGTCAAGTCATCCATTAGCAACTGAAATAATTTGTTCTGTTTGATCCTTTTCTCGTGTTCAACTTTGGCAATTTCAAATCTATCTATAGGAGCGCTGGTTGGATAGTATCTTGCTGGTTTAACCTGATCCCAGGGTAATGCATTTTCATAAGCGCGTTCACCTTGATCGGAAGAATCTTCTGCTGTTGGGAAAATTATATCGGGTACGACGCCTTTATGTTGGTTACTACCACCGCTCACACGGAAAAATTGTGCAATTGTTGTTTTTAACCGGCCGTGGTCTTCATTGCTCTCTTTAATAAAGCGATTGAGGTCAATGACATTTTGCACAGTGCCTTTGCCAAATGTGGGTTCGCCAATAATGATGCCTCTACGATAATCCTGGATAGCGCCGGCAAAAATTTCAGATGCCGATGCGCTATTCCGATCTACCAATACAGCTAATGGTCCGGGGTAACTAATACCGGGTTCTGGATCATAATTTATATCAACCCTGCCGGATGCATCCTTAGTTTGAACAACAGGACCTCTGTCGATAAAAAGGCCAGTTAATTCCAAAGCTTCAGATAATGAACCACCACCATTACTACGTAAGTCGATAATCAATCCAGAAATATTGTCTTTAACCATGGATTTAATCAATTTGCGTACATCACGGGAGGTGCTTTTGTAGTCTTTTTTACCTTCTGCTTGTGCAGCAAAGTCTATATAAAAGGTAGGAAGGTTAATTACGCCGATACGTGTATCTGTGTCAGGTACATCGATAATGCTTGAACTGGCATCTTGTTCTTCAAGTTTTATTTTATCGCGTGTCATCGTCACTATTTTTGATGTGCCTTCAGCGCCGATATCTTTAGGTAGAACTTCAATTCTTATTATACTGTCTTTAGGACCTCGAATAAGATCAACCACATCATCCAGCCGCCAGCCGATCACGTCGACTATCTTGCCATCCTTGTCTTGTCCAACGCCGACAATCTTATCGTCTGCTTTTAACTCATTACTCAAGTCTGCAGGCCCGCCTTTTATGATTTTGACGACTTGTGTGTAATCGTTGTCCCCACGTAATACAGCTCCAATGCCTTCTAACGATAAGCGCATGCTTATATCGAAGTTTTCTGATGTACGCGGTGAAAAATAGGCTGTGTGTGGTTCTATCGCTGTAGTATAGGCATTAATAAACGATTGAAATACATCGTTTGAGTTCAGTTGTAGCGTGCTACTCAGTATGCGGTTGTAACGATCTGTCAAAGTTTTTTTAATTTCATCAGGTTCTTTTTTGCTAAGTTTTAAATTTAGCACATCGTTTTTGACACGTTTATGCCAGAGCTTATCTAGCTCAGTTTTATTTGCGAACCAGTCATCTTTACGACGATCAAAGCGGTAGGTTTCATCAATAGCAAAATCAAAATCAGATTTAATTGCATTCAACGCAAACTTTATGCGTTCATCAACACGCTTGCGATAGCGTTTGAATATTTCAAAGGCAGGATCCAAGTCTGACCTGATGATGGCGTTATCGATTTCGTATTTATACCGGTCAAACTCATCAATATCTGTTTTCAGAAAATAGGCCTTGTTTTGGTCAAGGTTTTCCAAATAGTGCTTGTAAATTAATGCAGAAAGATTGTCGTCAAGCTCGGTTTTTTTGTAATGGTAGGTTGTTAATATGTGCGTTATTAATTCACTTGCCCGAATATGTTTGCTTTCTGGTTCTAGTGACGAAGCGGGTACTGTTTTTATGTCCGCGCATACATTAGAGAAGACTAAGAGTAGTGTGCCGGCGAATAAGAAGAGTTGTCTAATATTTTTCAAGATAAGTAATACTCGGGTTGACTATTAAAGGAGATAGTTATTTATCTACTTAATGACTATTAATGCTTGTATAAGTGCAATCCAATATAGGTATTAACTTATAAATAGTATGAATTTTCACTAATTGTTACCTCATGTCCATATGGGCATGTAAGAATTATTCAAATTTGGCCAAATTTTCGCTAGTGCTGATTTTTTTGATTAAATCTTCAATTTTATTGGCCTTGGCTGTGTCGCCACCTAAAAATCCAGGTGCTTCTCGGTAGTAATCCATCAGATCGTCAAGGATATCAATGTTTTGACTATCTAGCTCTGCTGCAATTTCAAGATGAACCAGCGTTTTCTTTGCATAACTGATCGCTTTGAACCAGTTTGTCCTTTCCGCTTCGCGGCCATAGCTTTTAGCTAAAACATGATGATATTCAGCGACTTGTGGCTCTATTTCGACAGCAACCTCAAGTTTTTGTATCGCTTCAATGTACTTTTCGTCTTCAAAATGAGCCAAGCCGCTATTAAATAAATTTTCAGATTCTGCGTTCGCAATAGCGATTCCGCTGAAAGCGAATGCGCACAAGAAAGCGGTGATAAGCTTGTATAAGCTAGATTTTATGGACATTTTCATAGGGTTGTAGAGTATAACGCTATTACTTTGTTCTAATAAAGTTAAAAATAACATATAAAATCGTTCATAAACATAGAATAACCATCATTTTTATAATGTCTCTAACATCAAATTCGTTCACTTCAATACAGGTTAAACTCATCCTTTTTATTGTTATTCCCATCATATTATTTTTTATTTTGGGTGTGTTTTTTACGATTTCAAAAATTTCGACGTCTACAGAAGAGCAATTATCTAAGAATGTCATCATTCAAGCGAAGAATTATGCGGCGATTCTGGAATCTGAATTTAATGCAATAGCTAGTCTGGCAAGTGTTAATGCGGGCATGTTAGAAAATAATGCTAGTTTGAGTGAAGATCTACTCTTGTCAGTTTTGAAAAATACGCTTTTAAGTAAAACACAAATATATGGTGTTGGGGTCATCTTTGAAAAGGATATTGATGAAAAATCATCAATTTATTTTTACAAGACTAGCGACGGAGAAGTCAGTCCTCTTGTAATAAATGAACCTAGGCATTTAAAAAAAGAGGTCTGGTATTTTGAAACAAAAATCGCTGATGCACCTAATTGGTCTGAACCTTACATTGCTGAAGCATTAAGGAAAAATATAATTGCGACCGTTGCTGTACCGTTTCACCTTGAAGATAAATTTGCGGGCGTCAGCTTTATCGACATTGATTTAACCAAACTACAAAAGCATTCAGGTCTGGAAACGTTAACGGATAATGCCTTTGTTATTACAAGTAAGAAAGGACGATTTATTACTCATCCTAATCCAGAATTAATAATGACTAAAACTCTGCAAGATGTTTCACAAGAGATTAATGACCCTGGTTTAGTTTTATTGAACAAAGAAGTTCGTGAAGGAAAAAGTGGTCAGGTAAGAGTTGAAAAGTTATCTGTGGATATTGATGAGCCCTACTGGCTTTTTTATGCGCCAATTAGATCCACTGGGTGGGGTTTTGAAACTGGGTTGCCAGAACGAGAAGTGTTAGCTTTTGCAAAGATGCAAATTCAGCGGGCTGTGTTTGGAATCAGTATTATTTTAGTTCTCGCAATAATTTGTGTGTTGGTAGTTTCAAATAGTTTAACTCGACCTCTTAAAATACTAACTGATGCGGTCAAACAATTGGCCGAGGGTGATCTGTCTACAAGTATTACAGGTATAACTACGCAAGACGAAATAGGGCAGTTGAGTAAAGCATTTAATAATATGACTCTGCAACTTAGACAACATGTTGATGAGTTAAAGAAACAGTATGCCGCTCGTGATGCTGTTGAAAATGAACTAACCATTGCACGAAGTATTCAATCAACATTAATACCAAATAAATTCCCAGCATTTCCTGACTATAATGAATTCGATTTGCACGGTATCAATCATGCAGCAAGTCACGTGGCGGGTGATTTTTTTGATTTCTTCCTGTTGGATTCTTGTCGTTTATTTATTGTTATTGCAGATGTATCGGGGAAAGGCGTAGGCCCTGCGCTTTTAATGGCAGTTAGCCGGACACATATTAGAAACCTTGCGGCTAAAGGCCATAGCCCGGCTGAAATCCTAACTGAATTAAATCAACTATTGATACAAGATCGAGAACAACCGATGTTCGTTACGGTATTTGTTGCAGAATATAATATAAGTAGTGGAGACCTGTGTTATGCCAATGGCGGGCATGTGGTCCCGTATCTGATTAAAAAAGATGGCTCCGTAGAGCAATTTGGTGAACCAACTGGAACAATAGTTGGCATGTTAGAAGATGCAGTGTTTGATGAAGAAACTATAAAGCTCAAGAAAGATGAAACGATTGTTTTATATACAGATGGAATTTTAGAAGCACGCCTCCCGGAAGGCGAGTTTTTTGGCGAACGACATTTTGAAACATTATTATCTGCCAATGCAGAAATGAGTCTTTTAGAACTCTGTGATTCTGCATTGGCGACAGTAAAAGCGTATCAGGCGAATAAATTAAGCGACGACGTCACCGTATTAGCGCTGAGAAAACTGAACTAATATGATTACTTGATAATTTCAATAAGCTCGATATCAAACAATAAGGTGGCGTTAGGACCGATAGCACCACCAGCGCCTCTTGCTCCGTAACCCAAATCTGAAGGCACGACGATTTGCCATTTAGAGCCTGTGGTCATCAATGGTAATGTTTCTTGCCAGCCTTTTATAACCTGATTAGCAGCAAGTTCGACAGGTTCTCCACGTGCGTAGGAACTGTCAAATTCAGTACCATCAATGAGTGTGCCACGATAATGAACAAGAACCTTACTGTTGCTAGAAGGCTTTTCTCCTGTGCCTGCGGTAATAACTTTGTATTGCAGACCGCTAACTGTTTCTGTGAAGCCTTCTTTTGTTTTGTTTTCAGCTAGATATTTTTCACCATTGGCCTTGTTTGTAGATGCTTGGTTGTTTTGTCTATCTTGTTCCGCTTTCTGAAATTCTTGCATGATAACTTGCATATCATCTTTACTTATTTTTAGTTCTGAACTTGAGAGAACATCTTCGATTGCTTGTAAAAAAGCAGGCGTGTCCAGTTCCATCCCTTGACGGTTGACGTTTTCCCCAAAGACCACACCCAATGTATAGCTGATCTTCTCTAAGTCGGTTTCTACTTTTGCGGCGTATGCGTTAAAAAAGAATAGACTCAAAATTAAAACAAAAGCAGATTTAAATATTTTCATAAAGACCTCAATGTAGATTAAATTTTTTGTAGTAGTGGGAAGCGCCAACATGTTCCCACAAAACTATGAGTCAGCCAACCCGATATTAGTTCTATATTCCTTTTTCAAGAGGGTACTTTTGAAACAGACTGGATGACTTTATCGAGAAATTGTGAAGCATTTAACTCTTTAGGAAGCGCGTCTGAAAGCATTCGGCGATACTGGCGTGCGCCTGACTGACCTTGATAAAGACCTATGATATGACGAGTGAGGCTTTTAATATTAAATCCACGGTCGATTTGTTCAATAGCGTAATCTTTGAATTTACCCAGTATTTCTTCTCGAGTTTGTAATGGTGAGCCGTCCTCATAGAGAAGCTTGTCTGCTTCGACCAACATAAAGGGGTTCTGATAGGCCGCTCTTCCAACCATAACGCCATCGACATGTCCTAACTGCGATTTGATTTGCGCCATTTCGGTAAAGCCACCATTAATCGTTATATTTAAAGATGGGAATTGCTGTTTTATTTTATGTACGCGTTCATAGTTTAGTGGTGGAATCTCTCTGTTTTGTTTGGGGCTTAATCCACTTAAGATGGCTTTCCTCGCATGAATTATAAATGTATCACAACCTGCTTCACTGACGGCCTTGACGAAACCCTCTAAGAACTCATATGAGTCTTGCTCATCAATCCCAATTCTTGTTTTTACGGTAACGGGAATTTTCACGGTAGATTGAATCTTATTTACGCAATCACTGACGAGTGCTGTGTTTGACATCAAGCACGCACCAAATTGACCATTTTGTACACGGTCGCTGGGACAACCAATATTTAAATTAACTTCGTCATAGCCTTCGTTTTCGGCAATATGCGCGCATTCAGCAAGATCAACCGGGTTATTTCCGCCCAATTGAATTGCTAAGGGATGTTCTATCTCGTTGAAATCTAAAAATCGTTTTCGATCGCCATGAATCAATGCCCCGGTTGTTATCATTTCCGTGTAGAGCACAGAATGTTTTGATAATAGACGCATAAAATAACGAAAATGCTTATCGGTATGATCCATCATCGGGGCGATACTCAATCGTCTATCTATATGATTTGTGTACATATCAACTTAGTTAGTGACTATTGTTGGAAATAATTGAATGAGTGAAAGAGGGACGCAAATAAAAACCACGAGGTAGTGTTAATTTCTTCTCACCCGCCTGGTTCTTATCTTCAGTCAAACTTTTGGAATGAGCAGCTTTAGGTCTAATCTGTAGATGTTTTCCCATGGAGGAACTAATCTTATCTATATCACCCAACACGATCATGTCACAGAGTTCTTGCCAGTCATCTTTCAATTGCTTTTCTTGTGCTTTATTTGGTTGCCATAATACAGCTGACCCTATCCGCCGCAAAGGAACAGGTGTGTTCTTATTTGCTTCAAAGGGTATCCACAATACTTCGGTCAACTTGCATTTTACCAGTGATAAATCCCAGGAAGATAAGGCAACGGGGTCGAGTTGAGTGACACAAATGTAAGTCGATTCTTTAGGTTTGCCATTATCAGCAATAGGAATTGATTTTAATTCGATCCCTAAATTTACAAAGTCAGGTTCTGGAGCACTAGCAGCACTTGCACCGAGAGAGAGTTCTAATAAATTACCAAACCAACCTTTTGCATGAGTCGTTGATTGTGGAATACCCACATCCATTTTATTTGCGAGTTGTTGAATTGTAAGTCCCGCTATACTTTTTGCTCTATCTAGTAATTCTTGCTTGCTGACAGGTGGTGAGACACTCATGAAATGGAATTAAAAAACCGGGCGGACAGGGTCAGGAAAGCGCATCAGTAATTGAACTCTTTAGACATTCAAATTTCAATGGATCTTCGATCATTTTGTTTTCGTCATTTTGCAAATAAAATATGTCTTCAGCACGTTCACCATAGGTTGCAATCTTTGCATTTTGTAATTTAGCCCCACACATATCCATTGCCAATCCTATCCGCGAAAGTATGCCAGGACGATCAATCGTGCTGACTTCCATGATGGTTCGATTATTCTTTTCATCTGATTCGAAGGTAACATGTGTCGGTATATTGAAACTTTTTAACTGTCTTTTTTCGAGCCAATCACCTTGCTCCACTTTAATTGACGTGGACTTTAATTCTTTCAATATCCGACTTTTTACTTCATTGCTTCGATCATTGTTTTTAATCAGCGCACCATCATTTTCTAAAACGACAAACGTATCTAATGTGAATTTTTTTCGATTAGTAATGATTTTTGCATCTACAACAGTAAGACCCAGTTTTTCAATTGCTCTGGTTGTTGTCGCGAATATATTTTTTCTATCTTGCATATAGACAAATATAAGGCTCCCGCCTCGGCTAGACTTTTTCATAACCAAAATTAATGGGTCTGGCTTATTATTATGCTTAAGTATTCCTTCTGCATGCCAGGCAACTTCATCGGAGTTATGTCTAAGAAAATAATCGTCGTCAACGGTTTTCCATAGACTAAGGATGTTCTGTTCAAGAGCATCTTTGTCAGAGATTAATGCCAGGGCCTCTTGTTTTGTATCTTTTATGCGCTCTTTTTTCAGTATAGGCTTTTCATTGCCGCGTCTTAATTCATATAAGGTGCGTTGATACAGGTTCGTTAATTGTGTTGATTTCCAGCTGTTCCAGAGTTCTGGGTTGGTGCCACATATGTCTGCCACGGTGAGGATATGAAGATAATCTAAATGATTCTGATCACGGACTTCATTGGCAAATTTCTTTATAACATCGGGGTCATCGATGTCTTCACGTTGTGCAGTTTTACTTATTAACAAATGTTTTTCGACCAGCCATGCTACGAGCTTTGAGTCGTAATCACTGAGGCGATGTAACTTGCAAAAATCGAGAGCGTCTTTGATGCCCAATTTAGCATGGTCGCCACCTCGGCCTTTAGCGATATCATGAAATAAACCAGCAAGATAAAGTAACTCTAGTTTTGGTAGTTTTTTGGTAATGCCATTGCAGATGGGAAATTTTTCTTTGTATGCATCTGTTCCAAACAGTCTAAGGTTTTGTATGACAGTCAAGATATGTTCATCGACTGTGTATATGTGAAATAAATCAAACTGCATCTGGCCTTCGATAGCTGCAAAGGTAGGCATATAGGCACTTAAAACACCATAGCGGTGCATCATTCTAAGTTTGTGTCCTACCATGTTTGGTTGTTTTATTATTTCTATAAACAGACTTTTATTGCGAATGTCATTTCGATATTCATCATCTATCAAATGCAGATTGTTTCTGATAAGTCGTATTGTACTGGCGCGTACTCCTTTCGTTGTTGGATCTTGTTGGCAAAGCAGAAAAATTTCGAACAGAGCAAATGGGTAACGCTTAAAAATATTTTTATTGACTACTTCTATGTAGTCATTTCTTTTCTGGAAGCGGCTATTGATAGGGACAATTTTTTCTTTACGTTTTTTGTAGATTATTTCTTCTTGAAAATGTTGTAGTAACATTTCATTCAATCGGATGATTTCCCGTATCGATTTAAAATACATTTTCATGAATTCTTCGATACCTTTATTGTCTTTACTTGAGAACCCCATCAATTCTGCTACAGGTCTTTGAAATTCAAAAAGCAAACGGTCTTCACGTCGTTTTGTTGTCATATGCAAGGCAAATCGAACGCGCCAAAGTAAATTACGTCCTGTTTCAAGAAGTTTGTATTCATCAGATGTGAGAAATTTGTGCTTTACGAGACTGCTTAGATCAATATTGTCAAAATGACGTTTGGCAACCCAACTAATCATCTGGATATCTCTTAATCCACCCGGAGATTCTTTTACGTTCGGTTCGAGTTTACTTGCAGAGTCATTATATTTTTCATGGCGCATTTTTTGTTCAAATAACTTGGACTCAAAATATTTTCGTGCTGGCCAGATTTTTTTAGGACTTGTTGCTGTGCGCATTTTTTCATACAGCTTTTCATTGCCACAAAGCAATCTAGACTCCATGATATTAGTCATAATAGTGATGTCGTTTTTAGCTTCATATTGACATTCATTTATTGTCCTGACGCTGTGACCAACTTCAAGCCCAAAGTCCCATAAAAAGGTAAGGAATGTAGATACTTGCTGTTTGGCATCTTTATTAGCCCATCGCTTTTCAAGAATCATAAGATCAATGTCTGATGCGAGTAATAGCTCTGAGCGACCATAGCCGCCTACTGCAACCATGCTGAAGTCTTCAGAGTCGACAAGCTGTTGCCAGGCAATAATGAGTAATTGATCTATGAACCAACTTTGTCTTTTGACGATCAGCTCAATATTTTCGCCAGAATTGAATTGATCGGTGAGATATTCGTATCCTTCGTTTAAGGTTTTTTTGAAGATTGTTAAAGGCTTATCCTGCTGTTTAAGTTCCTGCAGGAACAGAGACTTATCAAACAAAAAATTGTCTGCGATAATATTTTTCATTATTACTTAATACTCTTCATCAGGGCGAATAGTTAATACTTCATAGCCATCGTCAGTGACAAGAATTGTATGCTCCCATTGGGCAGATAAGCTCTTGTCACGAGTTACCACTGTCCAATCATCAGATAATAATTTGACCTCGCGTTTGCCTAAATTGATCATCGGTTCTATTGTAATGGTCATGCCTGCTTCCAGTCTGAAGCCGGTATTGGGTTTGCCATAATGCACAATTTGCGGGGCTTCATGAAATTCTTTGCCTATGCCGTGGCCGCAATATTCTCGCACCACCGAACAGTTATTTTCTTCTGCGATGGTTTGTATTGCATGACCGATATCCCCTAAATAAACGCCAGCACGGACTAACTGGATGCCAGTTTTCATACAGTCATAGGTGACATCAACTAGCCTTTTTGCGCGGATAGATGGTTCTCCGACATAAAACATTTTACTGGTATCACCATGATAGCCATCTTTGATAACGGTTATGTCTATATTGATGATGTCTCCATTCTTGAGTTTTTTGTCGCCCGGTATTCCATGACAAACAACATGGTTAACGGAGGTGCAAATTGATTTAGGGAATCCATGATAATTTAGTGGGGCTGGGATAGCCTGCTGTTCATTTACGATATAATCATGGCAAATTCGGTCAAGTTCTTCAGTGGTCACGCCACTTTGTACTTTGGGGCCGATCATCTCCAGCACTTCAGCAGCGAGCCGACCCGCCACGCGCATTTTTTCAATTTCATCGGCAGTTTTAATAGTTGCAGTCATAGATTCAGTAGTCCATTTATGGGCTTAGGCAATTGTTGTTGTATATGTTCTATGGTATAAAGCGTTCGCGATTTTCGCAAACACATTAATTAACCGTCACACGCATGCTTCAACCATATATAGGGTGCCTGTCAGAATATGTTTTGGCAGGTTGGTATATGGGGAATGCGGAGGCTTAACCCTAAACAGGAGAATTTAACATGTCTAACGTCACCATGCGTGAAATGCTGGAGGCTGGTGTTCATTTTGGCCACCAAACCCGATACTGGAATCCCAGTATGGCACCATACTTATTTGGTCAGCGCAATAAAATCCATATTATCAATCTGGAAAAAACGCTTCCTTTATATGAAGAAGCTGTCAATTACGTCAGTAAAATGGCTTCAAAGAAGGGTACTATATTATTTGTCGGTACTAAACGTTCTGCACAATCAATTGTCGCTGAAGAAGCCAAACGTTGCGGAATGCCGTTTATTAATCGTCGATGGTTGGGCGGTTTATTAACTAATTTTAAGACTGTGCGAGGCTCGATCAATCGTTTAAAAGAAATCGAAGCGATGCAAACTGATGGTCGTCTTGAACGCATAAACAAAAAAGAACAGCTCATGCTTAAACGTGAGTTGGAAAAGCTGGAAGCCAATCTATCGGGTATTAAAGATATGAAAGGCATCCCAGACGCAATATTTATTATTGATGTGGGCTACGAAAACATTGCCGTCAGCGAAGCTGTAAAGCTTGGAATACCTGTAGTAGGTGTTGTCGATAGTAACAATAGCCTTAAAGGTGTTGATTATGTTATCCCAGGTAATGATGACGCTATTCGCTCTATATCCCTTTATGCCAAAGGTATAGCGGATGCCATCCTCGATAGTCGTCAATCGGTTGCGCATTTGGGTGGTTCTGAAAATAGCGATGAATTAATCGAGATTGATGAGTCTGGCGCACCTGTAGAAGCTGGTGAAGACGCCAGCGCCAAACCGAAAGTCGCTAAAAAGGCAGCTAAGAAAAAAGTAGCAAAGAAGGCTGAAAGCGAAGAAGTTAGTGACGATGCAGTTGAGGAAACTGTTTCAGATGACGCTTCTGAAAAGAAGGTAGTGAAAAAGAAAACTGCTGCCAAGAAAAAAGTTGTCAAAAAAACAGCTAAGAAAGTCAGCAAAAAAACGGCTACAAAGACAGAAGCTGAAGAGTAGCGATTAAGTTTATTAATCATTATTTTAGAGAAATTTAGAGGAATATCTGATGCAAATTACTGCCTCATTGGTTAAAGAACTCCGTGAACGTACTGGTGCGGGGATGATGGATTGTAAAAAGGCTTTGAATGAAGCCGACGGTGATATCGAAGTTGCAATTGAAGAAATGCGTAAATCTGGCGCTGCAAATGCGGCAAAGAAAGCAGGCCGAATTGCCGCCGAAGGTGTTATTTCGGTTAAACAGAGTGATAAAAGTGCCATCATTTTAGAAATTAATTGTGAAACTGATTTCGTAGCAAAAGATGAAAATTTTCTTAATTTTGCAGATAGTGTGATTGAAGCTATCGATACACAAGACCCCGCTGATGTTGAAACGTTGATGGGATTGAGTGCTGGCGAGCAGACAATTGAGGAAGCAAATCAGCAATTAATTGCCAAAATAGGTGAAAAGATTACTGTTAGGCGTTTTGAGAAAATAGCTTCAGAAGGCCAAATTGGCAATTATTTGCATGGTAATCGGATAGGCGTGATTGTTGAGGTTGAAGGTGGGGATGAAGCCTTGGCAAAAGATCTGGCAATGCATATTGCAGCTAGTAAGCCAGTTTGTGTTAGTGAGGATGAAGTGTCGCAAGATATCCTGAATAAAGAAAAAGAAATATTTTCAGCACAAGCGGAAGAAAGTGGTAAACCTGCCGAAATCATAGAAAAAATGGTCACTGGTCGAATCAAGAAGTTTCTCAAGGAGATTACTTTGCTTGGACAGCCGTATGTCAAAGATCCAGATCAAACAGTAGAAAATCTTCTAAAATCTGCGAATGCTTCAGTATTATCATTCCGTCGTTATGAAGTTGGCGAGGGCATTGAGAAGAAAGTCGATAATTTTGCAGAAGAAGTCATGTCCCAGGCGAAGGGAGCTTAAATAAATGTCCTCCCCGTCCAACACATTAAAATATAGACGGGTATTGCTAAAGCTTAGTGGCGAGGCATTGATGGGGGATGAGTCCTATGGCATTGACCCCAATGTGATTGAGCGTATTGCTGGAGAGATAGCTGATCTATGCCGACAAGGCGCGGAGATTGCTATTGTGATCGGCGGTGGAAACATTTTCAGAGGGACGGGATTGGCTGCTGCAGGTATTGATCGTGTTACAGGTGATCATATGGGTATGTTAGCAACGATCATGAATTCGCTTGCCATGCAAGATGCCCTTGAACGCGTTCAACTGCATGCCAGGGTCATGTCGGCTCTAAAAATCAATCAAGTCTGTGAAGATTACATTCGTCGTCGTGCAGTACGACATCTTGAAAAAGGGCGTGTTGTGATTCTTGCTGCCGGAACCGGTAATCCTTTTTTTACAACAGACTCTGCTGCCAGCTTACGTGCGATTGAGATTGGTGCCGAATTATTGATCAAGGCAACAAAAGTGGATGGAGTGTATTCTGCTGATCCAGTGAAAGATAAAGATGCCGTTCGCTATGATTCGCTGAATTATGATGAAGTGATTGAACGAAAACTCGGTGTTATGGATACCACTGCAGTTGTTCTTTGTAGGGATAATCAAATGCCGTTAAGGGTTTTAGATATGACTAAACCCGGTTCACTATTGAATGCTGCCAGAGGTGAAGACGAAGGAACTCTGGTTAGTAATAACTAGTTTTAGGAGCGAGTAGTATGGTTGAAGATATTATCAATGATGCAAAAACCAGGATGCTTAAAAGTATCGAATCACTAAAAGTGGACATGTCTAAGATAAGAACTGGTCGCGCGCATCCTAGTCTATTGGAACAAGTAAAAGTAAAATATTACGGCTCAGACACACCCTTAAACCAGGTGGCTAGTGTCAATGTTGTTGACGCTAGGACGCTCGGAGTAAACGCCTATGAAAAGTCTAGTATCCCGGATATTGAAAAAGCGATTATGAATGCCAATCTGGGATTGAATCCAGTGACGGCCGGAGAAGTAATACGTATTCCTTTACCACCATTAACCGAAGAACGACGTAAGGATTTAATTAAGGTCGTACGAGGCGAGGCAGAACAGGCTCGCGTTGCGATTCGTAATATTCGACGTGATGCTAATTCTTCATGCAAAGAGTTGGTCAAAGAAAAAATGATCACAGAAGATGATGAGAGGAAAGCGGAAGGCCGTATTCAAAAACTAACGGATGAACAAATTGCGACGATTGATAAAAATCTGGAACAAAAAGAAGCAGAAATGCTTGAGATCTAGGCTTTTCAATAGTTAAGTTGACATACAACATCTTCAATACTCAATGATTATTACTAAATAGTCAGATAGCTCATTATTAGATGAATGCTACAAGCACAATTACTAAACCTGAACATGTTGCAATTATCATGGATGGTAACGGTAGGTGGGCAAAGTCAAGAGGTCTTCCACGTGTTGCAGGTCATCGCGCTGGTGTAAAGAAACTTAGAGAACTCATCGAGCATTCGGTCAAAATTAATCTAAATGCGATTACAGTTTATGCTTTTAGTCGTGAAAATTGGCAAAGACCTAAAAGTGAAGTCGATTTATTAATGGATTTATTTATCTCGGCATTAAACTCTGAAGTTAAGGACTTACACAAGAACAATGTTAAGTTAACATTTATCGGAGACCGCTCGGCATTTAGCAGCAAATTGCAAAACTCAATCAATGACTCTGAAACATTAACGAACTCTAATAATGGCTTGTGCCTGAATATTGCGGCTAATTATAGTGGACGTTGGGATATTGTTCAGGCTTATCGGGCAATCGCTAAAGAAATAGAGTCAAACAAAATATCGCTTGAAGATGTTAATGAAACGCTGGTCAGTAATAAACTATCATTAGCAGATCACAAAGATCCCGAACTTTTCATTCGCACTGGTGGAGAACAACGCATCAGTAATTATCTTTTGTGGCAAACAGCGTACTCGGAACTTTATTTTACCGAAACGCTATGGCCGGATTTTGATGCAAATCAATTTGATATAGCAATAGATTGGTTCTCAAAGCGTCAGAGACGATTCGGTAAAACATCTGAACAAGTTGAACAAACACAGAATTCATAAAAACCAAGAATGCTTAAACAAAGAATCATCACGGCAGCAATACTGATACCCATTGTAATAGCGGTGATCTTTTTACTCGATACGGTATGGTTTTCTGCGTTGTTTGCTATATTTGTTGCAGTAGGCGCTTGGGAGTGGGCTGGACTTTGCAAAATAAGTAAAAAATATCAATATCTATATAGTCTGATTACTGTGCTGATATTAGCGGGTTTGTATTCTGCTAATAATAGCGGCCTTTATAATAGTTTTATATTGAGTGGTGTGATCTATTGGTTTCTTGCGGTCGTTTTAGTGTATTCATATCAAAAACAGCGCAATTTTTTACCAAAATCGCCACTAGCTCTACTAGTCATCGGACAGCTGTTACTAATTCCTATGTGGGTTAGTTTGACCGTTTTGAAATCTTTCCCTGGAAATGGCGCCATATTAATAATGCTGCTTTTGTTGCTCATCTGGGGTGCCGATACAGCGGCCTATTTTGTGGGCAAAAAATGGGGTAATCGAAGACTTGCAAGTCGAGTTAGCCCTGGAAAAACATGGGAAGGTAGCATTGGCGGTGTTGTTGCGGGCATTGCCATAGCATTAGCATATGTTATTGTTTCTGATGCAATGCTTAATCATGGTATAGCATTAATTGGTCTATCTTTTTTGACAGTTTCAATATCAATAATTGGTGACTTAATGGAAAGCATGGTGAAACGTGAAGCAGATATTAAAGATAGTGGTTCTATTTTACCTGGGCATGGTGGGGTGATGGACAGAATAGATAGTTTGACGGCTGCGGGCCCTGTTTTTGTTTTTGGAATTGTACATTTAGGTATTGGAATATGAAGGGTATTACGGTTCTTGGATCAACGGGAAGCATCGGCGTTAATACGCTAGACGTTATCACACGACACGCTGATAAATATAAAATTAAGGCATTAACAGCAAACACTAATGTCGAAGTAATACGTGAGCAGTGTATAAAACATCAACCTGAATTTGCTGTCATGGTTGATGAAGATTCAGCGTTGCGATTGGAGCAGGACTTAAAAAACAAGGCACCAGATGTGACGGTCTTGAGCGGTGCGGATGGATTACAGAAGGTGGTGACACTTTTTGATGTTGATTATGTAATGGCTGCGATTGTTGGAGCGGCTGGATTATTGCCAACACTTGAGGCAGCAAAAGCGGGAAAACGAGTGCTGCTTGCTAATAAAGAAGCTCTGGTTATGTCCGGTAAATTATTTATGGATACGGTTCGTGAGAATAACGCGGAGCTATTACCCATTGATAGTGAGCACAATGCTATTTTTCAATGCATGCCTGTAGATTTTAGTAAGGGGTTTGAAAAGCTAGGTGTTAAGAAGATATTACTTACTGCGTCAGGTGGGCCATTTAGAACTACGCCTTTAGAACAACTATCTTCTATGACTCCAGAGCAAGCCTGTGCACACCCAAACTGGGTAATGGGTAGAAAAATATCGGTCGATTCCGCGACGATGATGAATAAAGGATTGGAAGTCATAGAAGCATGCTGGTTATTTCACACGCAGACGGAATTTATACAGGTTGTTATCCATCCTCAAAGCGTTATACATTCTTTGGTCGAATATAATGACGGTTCAGTATTAGCTCAATTAGGCAATCCGGATATGCGAACACCAATTGCATACGGCCTAGCTTGGCCGGAAAGGATTGATGCTGGTGTTGAAAGACTTGATCTATTTGATATCGCACAGCTTGATTTTGTAAAACCGGATGAACAGCGATTCCCTTGTTTAAGACTAGCGCGAGAAGCTATGGAGCAAGCCGGAACAAGCAGTGCAATTTTAAATGCGGCTAATGAAGTCGCTGTAAATGAATTCCTGAATAAACGACTTCGGTTTACAGATATTGCCCGTGTTATTGAAACAGTTTTAGAGAGTGTAACGCATAATGAAGCAACTTCTCTTGAGCTGATCCTTAAAGATGATCAATCGGCAAGAGATTGTGCGTTGATGACAATTAGTGAACTAGCTGCATGATTGACGTTTTGCAATCAATAGCAGCTTTCATTGTTGCTCTGGGAGTACTAATTACATTTCATGAGTTTGGTCATTACTGGGTGGCTAGATGTTTTGATGTGAAAATCCTGCGGTTTTCAATAGGCTTTGGTCGAACGATTTATAAAAAACATTTTGGCAAAGATAATACTGAATTTGTTATCGCAGCATTGCCCTTGGGTGGTTATGTGAAAATGCTCGATGAGCGCGAAGGAGAGGTTGCGGAAGAGGAGTTGCCGCGTTCTTTTAATTACAAACCATTGTGGCAACGATTCGCTATTGTTTCAGCAGGTCCAGTATTTAATTTTATCTTTGCTGTGTTTGCCTATTGGGTAATATTTGTTGTTGGTGTGAATGGTTTAAAACCTATCATCGGCGAAATAGAACCTGCATCCATTAGTGATGATGCGGGCTTGAAGTCTGGGCAGGAAATAATTTCTATCAACGACACTCAAACACGAACATGGGCTGCAGTCATCGACATGCTAGTCAATCGTACTGTTAATCGCGATATTATCAATATGGTTGTAATTGGCAATGACGATTTGAAACAGCATGTAGAAATTGACCTGTCCCAAATTACAATAGATGAGATGGCTGAGGGTAAATTACTTGAAGCCCTAGGCTTGAGTGTTGTTGAATTAAAACTTCCAGCAATTATCGGAGAAATATTACCCGGTGGTGCAGCTGAAAAAAGTGGTTTACGTCAGTATGATGAGATAGTTAGTGTTAATGGAGCTACAACGCAATCATGGAGTCAATGGGTTGAATTTATACGTGACAACCCGGAAAAAAACCTTAGTGTCGGAGTGTTGCGAAGCGGCAGTCCCATTAATATTGAAGTGATTCCAGATAGTATTCAATCTGAAGGGATCACTATTGGGCGTATTGGTGCTGCAGCATATGTTGCCGAGGGCTTGTTTGATTCCTATTTTGTGAAAGAGTCATATCCATTGCCGCATGCTTTATTAAAGTCAATAAAAAAGACTTGGGAAATGTCAGTGCTAACTCTTCGCGTACTTGGTAGAATGCTGATTGGTGATGCGTCAGTGAAAAACCTGAGTGGTCCGATTAGTATTGC
>Ga0316204_10003501_pt1 | contig 31117 bp, 24 predicted proteins | sample 6monrhotite_MG_2_FD_205661 | JGI IMG/M metagenome (GOLD analysis project Ga0316204, IMG submission 205661) | Microbial mat bacterial communities from mineral coupon in-situ incubated in ocean water Damariscotta River, Maine, United States -... | ecosystem: Environmental > Aquatic > Marine >...
CCTGAGCTACAGGGCCGAGGAGGAGTTCCCCCGGCGCGGCGAGTGGGTCGAGGTCGATGGGCTGCGCCAGCACGTGGTCGAGCGCGGTGCGGGTCAGGCCGTCGTGTTCGTGCACGGCGCCTACGGAGCGTCCCAGGACTTCGCCGCGACGATCCTCGACGAGGCGAGCGCGCGCTATCGCTGCGTGCTCTGGGACCGCCCGGGGCACGGGTACAGCGAGCGGCCGGCCGGCGAAGTCGACCCCGGCGTCCAGGCGGAGCTGCTGCTCGGCGTGATTCGCGAGCTGGGGCTCGAGCAGCCGCTGCTCGTCGGCTTCTCCTACGGCGGTGCGGTCTGCCTCGCGGCTGCGCTCTCCGCGCCGGACGAGCTGCGCGGCGTGGTGCTCCTCAACGGGCCGAGCCACCCGTGGCCGGACCCGCTCGACCTCGAGTACCGGGTCGCCGCCGTCCCCGGTCTCGGCTGGCTCCTGAGCGAGACGCTCCTGCCGCCGCTCGCCGACTGGTTCGGGGGCGCGGCGATCGAAGAGGTGTTCGCTCCGGAGTCCGTACCGCCGTTGTTCGCGGCATCGCCGCTGCGGCTCGCGCTGCGCCCGGCGAGCTATCGCGCGAACACCGAGGACGTGCGCCTGCTCAAGCCCTTCCTTCGCCGGCAGTCGAAGCGCTACGCCGAGCTGCGCGTCCCCGTCCTGGCGCTCGTCGGAGAGGGCGACCGAGTCGTCAGCCCGACGATCCACTTGCCGCAGCTCGAGGCCCAGGCGACGGACGTGCGCCAGATCCGCATCGAAGGGGCCGGCCATCAGCTGCTCTACACGCGCCCCGAGCTCGTGCTCGAGGCGATCGCGAGCGCGCTCGCCGAGTGAGCCTCGGGCGGCCGCGCGGAGGGCTCAGAGCGTGTGCGCGCAGAACTTGCAGAACGTCGCACGCGGGTCGTGTCCCGTGGCTCCGCAGCCGGGGCAAGCGCGCATCGTGACCGGGCCTTGCGCCGCGCGCGTGAGCTCCGCGGTCACGATGCCGGTCGGGACCGCGATGATCCCGTAGCCGAGGATCATGATGCAGGCCGCGATGGCCTGGCCGAGCGGCGTCTGCGGAGAGATGTCGCCGTAGCCGACGGTGGTGAGGGTCACGACGGCCCAGTAGATCCCGCGAGGGATGCTGGTGAACCCGTTCTCGGGCCCTTCGATCAGGTACATCACGGAGCCGAAGATCACGACCACGCTCGCCACGGAGAAGAGGAACACCTCGATCTTGCGGCGGCTGAGCACGAGGGCGTGGAGGAGCTGGTCCGACTCGCGCACGTAGGAGGCGAGCTTGAGCACCCGGAACACGCGCAGGATGCGCAGGGTCCGGATGACGGTCATGGCCTGGGCGCCGGGCAGCAGCACGGAGAGGTAGGTCGGCAGGACCGCGAGCAGGTCGACCAGGCCGAAGAAGCTCTTCGCGTAGTGCGCGGGCCGCGTGATGCAGCTGAGCCGCAGCACGTACTCGAGCGTGAAGAGGATCGTGAAGGCCCACTCCGCGTTCCGCAGGAGCACGCCGTGTCGCGCTCGGACGTCCGCGACGCTCTCGAGCAACACGACGATGACGCTGACGATGATCGCGACGATCAGCCCGACGTCGAAGGCCTTCCCCGCGGGGGTGTCCGCCTCGAAGATGATCTCGTGACCCTTGGCACGCCAACCCGTGAGCGGCTTCGTACTCGGCTGCTGCATTACGCAACGACTGTACGTAATGAGCCCGCGCAACGCCCGCGGTCGCGTGGGCTCTCTCTTGGGGCTGGGGGGGAGGAGCGCGGCTCGCCTCCTGGCCCGCGCCAATGGCCCTGCGGAGAACGGGGCGACGGGCCAGCGGCTCGTCACCCCGTATCCGAGAGGTCCGGGAGAGCTCTACTCGGTGTCCGTGAGCAGGAAGCGGCGCATCTGGGCCGCCATCCAGGCGCCGTCCTCCTCGAGGGCGAAGTGACCGGTGTCGAGCAGGTGCAGCTCGGCGTTCGGGAGGTCCCGCAGGTAGGGGTGAGCGCCTTCGGAGGGGAAGATCGGGTCGTTCTGGCCCCAGAGGATCAGGGTCGGCGGCTGGTGAGCGCGGAAGTAGCGCTGCCAGCTCGGGTAGAGCGGGACGTTCGTGCGGTAGTCGTAGAACAGGTCGAGCTGGACCTCGGAGTTGCCCGGGCGGTCGAGGAGCGGTTGGACCACGAGCCAGTTGTCCGGGCTGATGGCCTCGGGGTGGCGAGTGCCGTGCTGGTACTGCCACTTCGTCGCGTCGAGGGTCAGCAGTCCCCGCAGCGCATCGCGCTCGGCGTCCTCGCCGCTCGACCAGTAGGCGCGGATCGGATCCCAGAACTCGCGCAGACCCTCGTCGTAGGCGTTGCCGTTCTGGACGACGAGGCCAGTGACACGTTCGGGATGCGCGGTGGCGATGCGGAATCCGACGGGGGCGCCGTAGTCCATCAGGTACAGCGCGTAGTGGTCGAAGCCGCGCTGCTCGAGCACCTTGTCGACGACGCCGGCGAGGTTGTCGAAGGTGTAGTCGTAGTCCTCGTGACCCGGCGCCGAGCTGAGCCCGAAGCCCGGGAAGTCCGGGGCGATGACGTGGAAGTCCTCGGCCAGGAGCGGCAGCACGTCGCGGAACATGTGCGACGAGGTGGGGAAGCCGTGCAGCAGGACGAGCTGCGGCGCGCCGGGGCGGCCCGCTTCGCGGTAGAAGATGTCGAGCTCACCCACGGACTCGGTGCCGTAGCGGACGAGCGGCGGCGTCGTGTCCTCTGTCGTGGGAGCGGCGGCGGCGGCGAGAAGCAGGCTGTAGGCGAGAGTGATCATCGGGCGGTCCTCGTGGTGGAACGGGTTCGGGGCGCGCCGGTCGAATCCTCGCCGGCGTCATGCCACTCCGAGTGCACGCGCCGTTCCACGGAGCGCCGATCCACTCCAAGTCGCTTGCCGCAAGTGGCTTGGGCCGTTCTCGCCCCACGAGCGCGGGTCGGGGAGGCTCGCGCATTCCCGAGATCTCCCGAAGGCCGTCGCGAGATCTCCGGGAGGGGCGCGCCCTCGCGCCGCGTCGCCACCCTCGCCCGCAGCCGGATCGTGGCGGCAGCCTGGCCGAGGCGTGGCCGGATCGCGGATGGCGGCGAGAGAGTGCGGCGAAGGGCTGGCGCCGGCGCGGAGGGCGACTATTCTCCCGGCCGCATGATCGCACTTCAGGGACTCTCCAAGCACTACGGCCGGCAGGCGCTGCTCGCCGATGCCTCGCTCCAGCTCAACCCCGGCGAGAAGGTCGGACTCGTCGGCCCGAACGGGGCAGGCAAGTCGACCGTCTTCCGCCTGATCGTGGGGGAGGAGCAGCCCGACTCGGGGGAGGTCCAGGTGCCGAAGCGCATCGAGCTCGGCTACTTCCGCCAGGACGCGGGCGAGTCGAGCGAGCGGAGCGTGGTCGACGAGGCGATGGCCGGCTGTGGTCGCCTCGGTGCGCTGCACTTCGAGGTCGCCGAGCTCGAGGCCGCCATGGCGGACCCCGAGCGCACGGACGAGCTCGACGCGATCCTCGAGCGCTTCTCGGACGTTCAAGGCGAGTACCAGCAGCTCGGCGGCTACGAGCTCGACGCGCGGACGCGCGAGGTGCTGCACGGACTGGGCTTCGACGACGCCTCGATCGACGGCCCGATGTCGGCGCTCTCCGGGGGCTGGCGGATGCGTGTCGCGATCGCGCAGGTCCTCGTGGGCCAGCCGGACGTCCTGCTGCTCGACGAACCGACGAACCACCTGGACATCGAGTCGATCCTCTGGCTCGAGGGGTACCTCAAGGCGAGCTCGGCGGCGATCCTGATGACCTCTCACGATCGCGACTTCATGGATCGCATCGTGACGCGGATCGTCGAGATCGACGACGGGCAGCTCGTCAGCCACACCGGCGACTACGAGTCCTACGAAGCCGCCCGCGTGATGCGCGCCGCCCAGAGCGCCGCCGCGTTCACGCGACAGAAGGCGATGCTCAAGAAGGAGGAGCGCTTCATCGAGCGCTTCGAGAAGAACGCCGCGAAGGCCGCTCAGGTCCAGTCGCGCGTCAAGAAGCTCGAGAAGGTCGAGAAGCTCGAGCCGCCGAAGAAGCGCGTGCTCGTCCCGTTCGAGATTCGCCAGCCGCCGCGCTCGGGGAACGACGTGGTCGCGCTCAAGGGGGTCTGCAAGAGCTATGGAGAGCGCACGATCTACGAGGGGCTGGACCTCGAGGTGAAGCGCGGTGAGCGCTGGTGCGTCATGGGGGTCAACGGCGCAGGCAAGTCGACCCTGTTGAAGCTGATCGCCGAGGTCATCGAGCCCGATGCGGGGCAGGTCAAGCTCGGCGCCAGCCTCAAGCTCGGCTACTTCGCGCAGTCCGCCCTGGAGATCCTCGACCCGAACATCACGGTCTGGCAGCAGATCGACCAGGCCTTCCCGACGGCGACGACGCCTTCCAAGCGGAGCTTGCTCGGCTGCTTCGACTTCCCCGGTGACGACATCGAGAAGCCGATCCGCGTGCTCTCGGGCGGCGAGCGATCACGTCTCGTCCTCGCTCAGATGCTGTTCGATCCGCCGAACTTCCTCGTGCTCGACGAGCCGACGAACCACCTCGACCTCGTGACCAAGGAGATGCTCGTCAAGAGCCTCTCGACCTTCGAGGGCACGATGCTCTTCGTCTCCCACGACCGCAGCTTCCTCCGGGGCATGGCGAACCGCGTGCTCGACCTGTCCGGTGGGGGTGAAGGAGTGGCGCGGAAGCCCCTCGTCTACCACGGACCGTACGAGGAGTGGGTCGAGCGCACGGGGCACGAGGCCCCGGGCGTCGTCCGCTAGGGCGGGGGCGAGAGACAGTCGGCGAGCGGCCCGCGTCGCGGCCCGCATCGCCTCGAACCTCGCAGGGTCGCCTCGGTGCGCCTCGGGGACCGGCTCAGAAGTCGACCCGGAATCGTATCCCGAGGATGTTGTACCGCCCTCCGTCGAAGGCGAGCGTTCCGGAGAGCGCCCAGTGAGCGTAGTTCTCGCCGTCCTTCTCCCACCAGAAGGTGTTCGCGATGCGGCCGGCGATCTCGGGCTGGATCGTGTCGCTGTCGACCTCGCCGATCTGTGAGGCATCGACCATGTCGAAGATGCCGTAGCGCCAGCTCCAATCCTGGTCGGCGTCCGTGCCGTAGGCCTGGAAGCCCAGGCGCCGCGCGTCCTGGTTGTAGGCCTCGATGACGAAGGGGCGCTCGATGAAGACGTTGTAGCGGCTCGAATTCAGGTGATCGAGGCCGTACGGGCGCTTCTGGTTTCCGACGCGCAGCTCCTGCAGACCGGGGCTTTCGTGAAGCCGATGTAGACGTCCTTGTAGACCAGGCCGTCCGGCTTGCCGTAGTCGATGGACGCCCTGTACTTCATGTTGTCGTAGATGTTCCCGCTGAGCCCGATACGAGCGCGGCGGAACTCTCACGTGTTGAGCGGGTCGGCGTCGGGGTCCCCGTTCTCGAGGACGTTGATGCCCGCGTCGGAGTCGGCGAAGTCCCAGAAGTCGAGGTGGATCCGCCCGAAGATCTTGACCCCGACGTCGGAGCTGCCGGTCGTGGGGAGCTTCGCGTTCTGCTGCTCCAGCTCGGCGATTCTCTCCTGGAGGCCCTCGAGGGTGACCTCGGTCTCGGTCTCGGTCGTGGGGGTGTCCTAGGCACCCGCCAGTCCGACGGGGAAAAGCGCGGCCAGGCCCAGGAGAAGGAACCGGCGGCACTGGGTGTGGACCGGCGACCCGTTGCCCGGAAGGGCGACGTGTAGAGACATGAGATGGGTGTGCAGTGGTGGGGATCGATGCCGCTCGAGAGCAGGTGGCGAGAGCGGCGCGGTTGGTAGCCGGGGGAAAGCAAGGTCCGGAAGGTGGCGGTTGTGTGAACCTCGGAGAGGCCGTTCACTCACTCGCTGAACCAGGGGGCGGGTGGGCTCTCGCTGGTGTCCGGTGTGCGGCGACGGCGGGCCCGGCGCTGGCCCGAGAACGCGGGACCCGCGCCGCGGACGAGGCTCCCCGGGCGACCGACGGTGGGCCGGGTCGGGACAGGCCCGGGTCTCCGAGGCCTGACCTCCCCGCTTGTTTTTCCGCTTCGGGGGCCTCTCTTTTGGGGCCGTCTCGGATACTGTTCGTCGCTTGCCGCGCGGCCGGAAGAGTGTCCGGACCCCCGCGCGACTCTCCAGGGCCATGTCGGTCCTCGTTCTCGGCAGCGTCTTGCCGACGGTTACTGGGCCCCCTGGCCCTACGTGGATCGCATGGATTTTGAAGAATGGACGTCGTCCGACGACGTCGTGTTGAGTCGTCGTGATGCCCTGTCCCTGTCCCCCGGCGAAGGCGCCGGTGACGACCTGTTCGAGGCGCAACTCCTCGACGAGGACGAGGACGAGAAGGGCCTTCAGGTCCAGGTCGTCCTCGAGGACGTGGCCGGGCCCGAGGGCGCCGAAGAGGCGGCTTCTCTGGAGCCTGCCGTCCTCGCGCCCCAGGAGGACATCGTTGTCGAGGCCGAGCTGAGCGCTTCCGCTGCTGCGGACGATCTCCTCGTCCCGGTGCGAAGCCCGTCGGCTGCGATCGAAGCATCGATCGTCGCCGAGCCGGTGCTCGAGACCCAGACCGAGATCGAGGCCGAGGCTGAGCCGACCACGACCAGCGCCTCGATCTCCGAGCCGGCCGACGAAGTCGTCGCCGTCACGGAGCCCGTCGACGCCTCTGCTGCCCTCGAGGCACACCAGTCCAGTGAGCCGGCGCAGGTCGACCTGCCCGCCGAGGTCGACCCCGTCGCTGAGGCAGCGAAAGCCGCCGAGGCCGCCGAGGCTGCCGAGGCTGCGAAGGCGGCGAAGGCCGCCAAGAGAGCTGCCAAGAAGGCGGCAAAGGCTGCCAAGGCCGCCGAAGCCGCGCTGGCCGCGGAGGCCGCCGAGGCGACGGCAGCCGCGCAGACCGAATCGCAGGTCGACCCGATCGACCGCGCCGACGAGACCGCCGCGTCGACCGACGAGGCGGAGCCGGCCGCCAGCGCTCCGGCCCAGCCCTTCGACGCTGCCCCCGCGGGTGTCCGCGCTGCCCTCGCGCGGCGCGGGTTCGATGGGATGACCCTCGTTCAGGAAGCCGTCCTCGCCGCGGAGGCGGGGTCGCGTGACCTGCAGATCTCGTCGCAGACCGGCTCCGGCAAGACGATCGCCCTCGGCTTCGTCCTCGCACGCACCCTCGAGGGCTCGCGCGAGCCCGGCCCGCTGGCGCTCGTCATCGTCCCGACGCGCGAGCTCGCGAATCAAGTCTGTGAGGAGCTCGGTTGGCTGTTCGCCGACCTCGACGGTGTGCAGGTCGGATCGGTCGTCGGCGGCAACCCCGTCTGGCGCGACCGCCAGCTGCTCTCGCGCCGTCCGCGCGTTCTCGTCGGTACGCCCGGCCGCCTCCTCGACCACGTCTCGAGCCGGACGCTCGACCTGTCGAACGTGAAGGAGCTCGTCCTCGACGAGGCCGACCAGATGCTCGACATGGGCTTCCGCGAGGAGCTCGAAGGGATCCTCGATGCGACGCCCAAGGAGCGTCGCACGCACATGGTCTCGGCGACCTTCCCCACCGGGATCCAGCGGTTGGCGGAGCGCTACCAGCGGGATCCTCTTGCGATCCAAGGCACGCAACTCGGTCACGCGAACGCGGACATCGAGCACCGCGGACACCTCATTCACCAGCGCGACCGCTTCGGCGTCCTGGTCAACCTCCTGCTCGAGGCGGGGGACGTGCGCACCCTGATCTTCGTCGAGCGCCGCGCGGACACCGTCGAGGTGGCCGAGAAGCTCGAGTCGGAAGGCTTCGCGGCGCTGCCGCTCAGCGGAGAGCTCGCCCAGAGCCAGCGCGAGCGGACGCTGGCGGCCTTCCGCGCCGGGCGCGCGAGCGTCCTGGTCGCGACGGACGTCGCGGCCCGTGGTCTCGACGTGCCGGACGTGCGCCTCGTGATCCACACGGCGCCGCCGCTCGACGCCGAGACGTACACGCACCGCAGTGGCCGGACCGGTCGCGCGGGACAGACGGGCAGCAGCGTGCTGCTCGCGGCGCCCAGCCGTCGCCGCCGCGTCGCGCGGCTGATGAGCGAGGCCGGCATCGACTTCAAGTGGCGTCCTGCGCCGACGGCCGCGAGCGTGCGCGCGCTCGTCGCCGAACGTCACCGCGACGAGCTCGCCACCGAGATCGCTACGGCGCTCGCAGACGGAGCGAGCGCCACGCGGGTCGACGAGGCCAAGGCCCTGCTCGCCGAGCACGAGCCGACGGCGCTGGTGGCCGCGCTGCTGACCAAGCTCGAGCCGGCGCAACGCGCCGAACCGCGCGAGGTCGAAGTACTGAACGCGCGTGACGATCGCGGACAGGACGCCGGGCGTCGCGAGCGTCCGTCCTACGGGGACCGCAACCGCGGCGGCAACGACCGCCGCGATCGTCCCTGGGAGGGTCGCCAGAACGGCGGACGCCCGGACTCCGGAGAGCGCTACGGTTCGCGCGAGCGCTTCGGTCAGCGTGACCGCGGTGAGCGCGGCCCGCGCCGCGGCCCGGACGCGCCCGGTGAGTTCGTGCGCTTCTTCATCAACTGGGGCGAGAACCAGGGTGCGAGCCCCGGGCGCGTCCTCGCGACCGTCTGCCGTCGAGGCGACGTGAGCGGGGGTGAAGTCGGCTCGATCGCCGTGCACCCGAACGCCTCGACCTTCGACGTCCACTCGAACGTTGCGGAGCGCTTCGAGGAGCTCGCCTCGCGTCGCGACCGTCGCGATCCCAAGACGATGATCCGCCGTGACCGCGGGCCGCGCCCGAGCGGCGGCCGCTAGGCGCTGCGCGGCCTTCGGCTGCGTTTCTGATTCGGACCGCGCGGCGGCGTCCTCGGGCGCCGCCGCGCGGTCGTTGATGGGAGGCCGGTGGTTCGGGGACGCTCAGCTCGGGAGACGCCGCGAGGGCTTCGGCGCGCCGAGGGCGGGCCTGGTTGGAGGAGCCCGTCGCAGGGGGCTCGTTCGGCGGCTGCCCCTCGTCTGCGAAGCCGGGTGGCCGTTCGGTACGGTGTGCGACGCAGATTTCCGTCAACCGATGCCTTGGTGGTGTAATCGATCGTCGATTGAATCGACGGTGGGGGTCGACATTAGGGGGCTCATTCAGGAATCGATCGTCACGAAGAATAGAGCACATGAGCCAGCCGCAAGAACCGACCGTCGGATCCGTCCCGAGCCCCGTCAACGGAGCCGAGACGAACGCCGTTCCCCCCAGCCAAGCCACCAGTGCTCGCCGCTGGAGCTTCTTCAGTAACCACGCCCACGTCCTCGTCGCCCTCGCCGACCAGCCGGGCGCCCGCATGCGAGACCTGGCCGATCGCATCGGGATCACCGAGCGCTCCGTCCAGCGGATCGTCGCGGACCTCGAGGCCGGCGGGTTGATCGAGCGCCACCGGGAGGGACGCCGTAATGCCTACGTCCTGCACCTGGACCAGCCACTGCCGCACCCCCTGGAGACGAAGCTCGCGCTCAGCCGCCTGATCGAGGTGACCCGCGCCGACTGACCCGGCGACGCCGCCCTTTCGGACGAGAATTCGACGCTGCGCCTTGGCGCGGCGCGGGCGGAGTCAGACCCTGGCCGATCCCTGATGACGACTTCAAGCAGCGACTTCGACGCGCGTGACGCCAGCGCGATCTCCGCCCTCACTCGACTGGCGATCTCCGATGGGCACTGGACCGAGAACGAGGACGAGCTCCGCTCCGACCTAGAGGCCGCGCTGCGTGATCAGGGCGACGTCCCGTTGCCCGAGCTCGACCGCCTCGCGCTCGCGGCCAGCACGGTGGGTCTGCGCGCGAGCATCGTCGAGGCCGACCTGCGCACCGCGCTCGACTTCGTCGAGCGCGGCGCCTCGCTCCTCGGCGATGTCGAGACGGGTGAGGGGGCGGACGTCTGGATCGCGCTCTACGAGCGCAGCGCGACCGGGGTCAAGCGGCTGCGCTTCGAAGGCGGCGAGGTCAGCGAGGGGGAGATTCCGGTCGAGACCCTGGCGAACGAGCTCGGACGCATCACGTCCGCCTCGATGCGCTGGCTCGTGCTGCAGCCGATCCCTGTCGAGGAGGCCTCGACCGCGTCCGCGCCGCCGCAAGCACCGCTGCCGCCGCTGCGCCGGTTGATGCGACTGTTCCGCCCCGACCGCGGCGACCTGATCGCGGTCGTGCTGTTCGCGATGACGACGGGGACGCTGCTCCTCGCCACGCCGATCGCCGTCCAGGCGCTCGTCAACTTCGTCGCGCTCGGCGGCGCGCTGCCGCCGCTGATCGTGGTGGCCGTCCTGCTGTTCCTCGTACTCGCGATCGCTGGAATCCTCAGCGCGATCCAGGCCTGGATCGTCGAGGTGCTCCAGCGGCGGCTGTTCGTGCGCATGGTCGCCGACCTCGGCTCGCGCCTGCCGCGCGTCGCCTACGACGTCTACGACAATCGCTTCGGCCCTGAGCTGGTCAACCGCTTCTTCGACATCGTCACGATCCAGAAGACCGGGGCGGGGCTGTTGCTCGACGGCCTCGGGATCCTGCTCAGCGTGACGGTCGGCCTGGTCGTGCTCGCGTTCTACCACCCGCTGCTGCTCGCCTTCGACATCCTGTTGCTCGGCGCGATCGCGCTGATCGTGCTCGGCCCCGTAAGGCGTGGGGTCAGGACGGCCATCGACGAGAGCAAGGCGAAGTACGCCGTGGCGGCCTGGCTCGACGAGATCGTCCGGCAGCCGCTGCTGTTCCGCTCTGGCGGGATGGAGCCGTGGGTGTTCTCGGAGACCGACCGCGTGGCGAAGGCCTACATCGAGAAGCGCACGCTGCACTTCCGCGTGCTGTTCGGCCAGATCATAGGCGCCGTCGCGCTGCACACGGTCGCCAGCACCGTGCTGCTCGGCATCGGTGGCCTGCTCGTGATCCAGGGCAGCCTGACCCTGGGCCAGCTCGTCGCGGCGGAGCTGATCGTCACGATGATCGTCGGCTCGGTCGCCAAGATGGGCAAGCACATCGAGAGCTACTACGACCTGATGGCCGCGACGGACAAGGTCGGGCAATTGCTCGACCTGCCCGTCGAGGCCGAGGAAGACGATCCGCCGCTGACCGGGAAGCAAGACCTCGGAGCTGAGCTGGAGCTGTTCGATCTGACGCGCATGCGACCGGGGGCGAAGCCGCTGTTCCAAGGGGTCAGCGCAACCGTTCCTTCGGGGGGGAGCCTCGGCGTGACCGGGCCGAGCGGCGCCGGCAAGACGGCGCTCCTCGAGCTGCTCTGGGGCCTTCGCCAGCCGGATCGCGGCACGATCCTGCTCGACGGCCGCAGCGTACGCGACCTGACGCCGCGCGAGCTGCGGCGCACGACGACGCTGGTCTCCGAGGTCGAGATCCTCGCGGGCAGCATCCGAGAGAACGTCCGCCTGGGCCGTCCTGGGGTGTCCGAGGAGGCCGTGCGGGACGCGCTACGGCGCGTCGGGCTCCTGTTCGACGTCGAGCGCCTACCCGACGGGCTGGACACGAAGCTCAACACGCGCGGTTGGCCGCTCTCGGCCGGAGAGGTGCGCTGTCTGCAGGTCGCGCGCGTGCTCGCGAAGCCGCCGCGGGTCCTGCTCCTGTCCGAGGTCTTTCAGCAGCTGTCCGGCGCGCGTCGCCAGTCGCTGCTCGACGTGGTGTTCGATCCGGAGGCGGCCTGGACCCTGGTCGTCGCCTCGAACGCTCCTGACGTTCTCGCGCGCTGCGATCGGGTCCTGGAGCTGCCGAGCGGTACCGAGCGCGAGCCGGCCCTTGTCGGGGCCGACGCCAACGACGAGTCCTGAACGAGATCAACGAACGAACGATGTCCACGACCACTTTCGTCAACTCGCTCCCGCTGACGTCCTTGCGTCTCGTGCGCCCGCCGCGCGCGATCCGCAAGCTCGCCACCGCGATCGTCGGCCTCTTCCTCGTGCTGCCGGTCGTCCTGCTCGTCGTGCCCTGGCAACAGAACGTCCCGGCGTCGGGGCGAGTCACGGCCGTCGATCCGCTCAACCGTACGCAGATCATCCCCGCGCCGGTCACCGGCCGCTTGATCGCGGTCTACGTGCAGGAGGGCTCGTACGTCCAGGAGGGCGACAAGCTCGCCGAGATGGCGGACCAGGACCCGGGGTTCGCGCTGCGCCTCGAGCAGCAGTTCGCCTTCTCCAGCGACGAGGTGCGGGCCGCCGTTCAGTCCGTGGAGCGCTACGACCAGCAGCTCGAGTTCCTCCAGACGGCGCGTGAGGAGGCGATCAAGTCGGCCGAGTTCGCGCTGAAGGGCGCCATGGAGAAGGTGCGTCAGGCCGAGCGCGACCTCGAGGGCTATGAGGCCGACATGGAACAAAAGTTCCTCGACTTCGAACGCAAGACGAATCTCCTGCCGGACCAGGTCGTCTCCGGGCTGGATCATCAGAAGGCCGAGGCGGCCTACAAGTCCGCGAAGGCCAAGGTCGAGTCCGCCAAGGCGAAGGTCGAAGAGGCGCGCAACGACGAGAACGCCAAGATGGCGGACCGCGAGAAGATCGCGAGCGAGCAGAGCGCGAAGATCCAGTCGACCAGCTCCTCGCGCGAAGAGGCCAAGGCCAAGGTCGCTGCCGCCGAGACGAAGCGGAACAAGGCGACGACGGACATGGAGCGGCAGAAGACTCGAATCGTCTACGCAGAGCGAACGGGCTTCATCCAGCGCGTGCACGCCGCGGGGTCGGCGAACCTGCTCGCGCAGGGCGAGCCGCTGATCGAGCTCGTCCCGCAGACCGAGGACCTCGCCGTCGAGCTGTGGGTGCGCGGCATCGACGCGCCGCTCGTGGTGCCCGGCCGCAAGGTGCGCCTGCAGTTCGAGGGCTGGCCCGCCGTCCAATTCGCCGGCTGGCCATCGGTCGCGGTCGGCACGTTCGGCGGTGTCGTCAGCGTCGTCGACTCCTTCGGCAACAGCGAGGGCAACGTGCGCATCCTCGTGACCCCCGATCCGGATGACGAGCCGTGGCCCGATCTCCCGTACCTGCGCCAGGGCGTGCGCGCGAACGCGTGGCTCCTCCTGGACACGGTTCGACTGGGCTACGAGTTCTGGCGTCAGCTGAACGCCTTCCCGCCGACGGTGGGCCCCGGTCCGCCGAAGACGTCCGACATGAACGCGGCGGGCAAGGACAGAGCGAAGTCCATCAAGGCCTCGAAGGCGAACGGGAAGGACAAGTGAGGTCGACCCCGAAGCTGGCTACGTTGCTCCTCCTGGCCGGGATCGGCTGCCGAACCGCCAACCCCGAACTCCCGGACCGGCCGGCGAGGGTCCAGCCGGAGGTGTACGAGCGCCTCGACCTGTCGTCCTCCGCGCTGCTCGAGCCGACGCCGCCGGTCCTCGGGGTCATCGCGACGAACGAAGACGTGGCCGCGCCGCTCCCCGCGGACGGACTGCACCTCGAGGACGTGCTCACTTCGGTGGAGCGTCACTTCCCGCTGATCCTGGCGGCGGAGCAGGAGATCGACCTGGCCGAGGCGCGCGCGCTGCGGGCGCGCGGCGCCTTCGACACGCGGCTCAACGCCGGCGGGCGCAGCGACGCCCTCGGCTACTACCAGAACGATCGACTGGACGTGGAGCTGGAGCAGCCGACGCGCCTGTGGGGTTCGACGTTCAGCGGCGGCTACCGGATCGGCAAGGGCGACTTCGCCTCCTATGACGGTGAGGAGAAGACGAACGACGACGGTGAGCTGCGGCTCGGCGTGAAGGTCCCGCTGCTGCAGGGCCGCGCGATCGACAAGCGGCGTATCGCCGAGTGGCGCGCGCGCCTCGAGCGCGAGCGCGCCGAGCCTCTGATCCTTCAGAAGCGGCTGGAGGTCACGAAGAAGGCTGCCGACGCCTACTGGCGCTGGGTCGCCTGGACCGAGAGCCGGGAGATCGCGCGCCTGCTCCTGGCCCTCGCGGAGGACCGCCAGGACCAGGTCGAGCGCGCAGTCGAGGAAGGCCAGGTCGCGCCGATCGCCATAGCCGACAACCAGCGCTCGATCGTCGACCGCCGCTCCAAGCTCGTGAAGGCTCAGCGTGGCGTGGAGAAGTCCGCGATCAAGCTCTCGCTCTACTGGAGGGACGAGCGCGGCTGGCCGCTCGTTCCGTCGGACACCGGTGAGTCCGTGGACTTCCCACCCGCGCGCGATCCCGTCCAGGTCTTCGTTCCCGGAGACGTCGACCTCGCGCTTGCGCAGCGGCCCGAGTTGCGCGCGCTCGAGCTGGAGATCGCGAGCCTCGAGCTCGAGCGTTCTCTCGCCGAGAACGACCGCCTGCCCACGCTGGACTTCGGCGTGAAGGCCTCGCAGGATTTCGGCGACGCCGCGAGCAGCCCTGACGACAAGGAGGATCTCGAGCTGAAGGCCCTCGTCACCCTGAACGTGCCGTTGCAGCGGCGCTCGGCGATCGGCAAGCAACGCGAGGCCGAGGCGAAGATCGCCAAGCTGCAGCGCGAGCTCCAGTACGGCCGCGAGCTGACCACCAGCGCCGTGCAGGACGCGGTCTCCGCTCTCACGCAGAGCTGGGCTCAGCTCGAGCAGGCGCGCGAGAACGTCCGGCTCGCGGACCTGCTCGCGGAAGCGGAGCGCGTCCAGTTGCGCGCCGGCGAGAGCGACCTGTTCCGCGTCAACGTTCGCGAGCAGCAGGCTGCGGTGGCTGCGGCCGGAGTGGTCGAGGTGCTCGAGGAGCACTTCCGCTCGCTCGCGCTCTACCGCGTGGTGCTCGGTATTCCCTTCGCCGCGGAGGGCTCGCCGTCGTTCGCGCGCTAGGCGGTTCCCCTCAAGAACTGAGTGGCATGGGTGTGGAATCCGCGCCTGCGGATTCACCGCAACCCCGGTGACCGAATCGAGATCGGATCAGTCCTCTCTGAGCGCAGGGCCTGCTGGCGCCCGCGCGAGGAGACTGGACCATGTTTCGACCGCCGTTCTGCCCGCGGTTCACCTGCTCCGAGCACGTGGACCCTTCGCCGCGCTTCTACCACCGCCACGGCTTCTACCACCCGCAGTGCCGACCGCATCCGGTCCCGCGCTTTCGGTGCAAGGCCTGTCGCCGCACGTTCTCGCGTCAGACCTTTCGCATGGACTACCGGGACAAGCGGCCGGACCTCAACGAGAAGGTCTTCGACAAGCTGACGGACAGCTCCGGCCTGCGTGACATCGCGGTGAAGCTCGAGCTCTCCTATCGCTGCACGGCGCTCAAGATCCGCAAGATCTCGCGCCACCTGCGCCAGCTCAACCTCAACCTCCGCCGCACCCTCGCTGGACCGGTGGTGCTGCAGCTGGACGAGGTCGAGTCGTTCGAGACGAACCGCTCCCTTCGCCCGGTCACCGTGCCGGTGCTGCTCGAGCGCACGACGCGCTTCATCATCTGGGCGGAGACGGAGACCATTCGGCCGAAGGGGAAGATGACGAAGGCTCGAAAGGTGAGGTTGGAAAGGGAAGAAGCCCGCTACGGCGTCCGCAAGGATCGCTCGAAGCGCGCTGTGCGCCGCACGCTGGGCCGGGGCGACGACATGATCGCCAAGGATGCGCGCGTGCGACTGGAGACGGACGAGAAGTCAACATATCCGGGTCTCGCCCGACGTGCGTTTGGTGAAGAGCGTCTCACGCACGTGATGACGAACAGCAAGGTCGCGCGCATGACCTGGAACACCCTCTTTCCGATCAACCACGAAGACGCTCGGATGCGGCACAAGATGGCGCGGCTGAGGCGGGATACGTGGCTCGTATCGAAGAAGCGGCGGTACCTGGATCACGCGCTGCAGGTGCACATCGCCTACCGGAACCTGGTGAGGACGCGCTTCAACTACGACAAGGAGTCGCCGGCCCAGATGCTCGGCTTCTTGCCTCGACGACTCACCAGGTGGGAAGTGCTCGGGTGGGCGCAGCGGTGGGGCAAGCGCAGCCTTCACCCGCTCTCGCCTCGGGGTCGGTCGGTGGCGGAGTACGAGGCGGGAATGGCCGCGGCGGCTTGAGGGCCTACGCCGAATTCCACACCCTTGCCACTCAGTTCAAGGGCTAGAGCCGACCGGCGAGCGAGGCGATCGTGGCCGCGACGCGGGGCTCGACGTTCCAATTGCGCGCGGCGTCGGTGGGCGAGAACTGATTCGCGGTCACGCCGCCGAACAGAACTGCGGAGATGCGCAGCTGCTCGCGCGTCGAGCCCTTCCAGAGCGGTGTCCCCGCGTTCACGTCGAGCAGCTCGATCGAGAGGATGCCGAACTCGATCTGCTCGGCGACGTGCCCTGTCACGTACGGATCGCTCTCACGATCCTCGCTCTCGATCTCTGTCGAGTAGGAGACGATCAGGTCGGCGTCCGAGGTCGCGGCCTTGCGCTGCCCAAGGCGTTCGAGCTCCGTGTCGATGGCGCGGCGGATCGCGGCGTCGAGGTCGCGGTCCGACTGTTCGCGATTCTCCTCGTCGAGCCACGCGTAGGTCGAGAAGTGACCCGGCGGTACAGCGACGAAGAACTCGCTCTCGGCCTTCGGCGCGGAGCTGCACGCGGCGAGGAGGAGTCCTGCGAGGAGGAGGAGGCGGCGGACACCCGAGAGCGGGTGGGGGATTCGAGCTGCTTGGTGCATGGCGCTGGGCGTGCGGGGGGGATGCCGGGGAGATGCCGGGGGCACAGGGTAGTCGGGGACTCGCTCCGCAGGCAATCGAGCGATGGGCATCGCCGCGGTCGTCTCGTGACGGGGCTAGGAGCGCGGCACGAGGCAGACCGTGTCCGCGAGCTGCAAGGCGACCTGGGCTCGCAGCTCCTCGGCCAGGCGCTCGAACAATCCCGACGACGGGGAGGTGGAGCGCCAGGCGAGCGCGTAGGCGCGCTCCATGCGCTCGCCCTCGACGGTCGTGACGCACAGCTCCGCGGGCTGGTGAATCTCCGAGCGGACGTAGAGCGCAGGCAGGAACGCGATGCCCATGCCCATGACGACCATCTGACGCAGCGTGTCGAGGCTGGTGCCCTCGTAGTCGCGCATGAGGTGCGCGCCGAAGCGGTCGCAGAGCTCGGCGATCTGGCTGTGGAAGAGGTGGTGCTCTTCGAGCGTGAGCACGGGCTCGCCCTTCAGGTCGGCCGGCTGAATGCCCTGCTTGCCCGCGAGGCGGTGCTCCGCGGGGAGGACCAGCTGGAGCGGCTCGGTGAACAACGGGACGACGACCGGGTCGCCGGCCACCAGGGGCAGGGCCGTCAGGATCAGGTCGTGCTCGCCGCCGAGGAGGTCGTCCTCGAGGAGCTGCGGTGCGGCCTCGCGCACGAAGAAGCGGAGGGCGTCGAAGCGACGGTGGATCGCCGGTAGCACGTGGGGGAGCAGGTAGGGGCCGACCGTGGGCGTTACGCCGAGCCGATAGGTGCCCGCCGGACCGCGGGTCGCTGCTTCCGCCTGGTCGACGAGGCCCTGCACCTCTTGCAGGACGGTGCGCGCGCGCGCGCAGAGCTCGCGGCCCTCGGGGGTCAGGGCCGTGCCTGCGCGCGAGCGTTCGAACAGCTGGACCCCGAGCCCCGCCTCGAGCGCCGCCACCTGGGTGGTGAGGGTCGGCTGGGTGATCCGCAGCCGCGCGGCAGCCCGTCGAAAGTGCTGCGTCTCCGCCAAGGTGACGAAGTACTGGAGCTGGCGCAGGGAAGGCGGCTTGGACACGGGTGAGGGCGGGAGTCTGATAGGGGAAGTCTATCAAACATGGTTCGTCTCGGCCGACTTCTCTATCGTAGGTTGGCGGCCCGCGCATGACGCGAGTCGTTCTGCCGCTGCCTCGCACCTCACCCGCACTTGCCCGCATGAAGTTCGTCAAGGACCTTCGCAACGACCTGCCCGCCGGCTTGGTCGTCTTCTTCGTCGCGGTTCCCCTCTGCCTGGGGATCGCCCTTGCCAGTGGAGCGCCCCTGTTCTCCGGCCTGATCGCCGGGATCATCGGCGGCCTCGTCGTGGGCTCCTTGAGCGGCTCGCCGCTCGGCGTCTCCGGTCCCGCAGCCGGTCTCGCCGTCATCGTCCTGCAGGCGATCGAGAGCCTCGGCTTCGAGGTCTTCCTGGTCGCCGTGGTGCTGGCTGGCGCCCTCCAGATCGTGCTGGGCCTCCTGCGCGCCGGCGTGCTCGGCTACTTCTTCCCGTCCTCGGTGATCCGCGGGATGCTCGCCGGTATCGGGATCATCATCATCCTGAAGCAGATCCCGCACGCGGTTGGCTACGACGCCGACCCGATGGGCGAGGTGCAGTACAACCAGCCCGACGGCGCGACGACCTTCTCGGAGCTGGGCCACCTCATGCAGGACCTGACGCCGAACGCGGTGCTGGTCTCCATCGCGTCGCTCTTGATCCTGATCTTCTGGGACAAGGTGCTCAGTCACCGCGGGCGCGTGTTCAAGCTCGTGCAAGGACCGCTCGTGGCCGTCGCCTTCGGAATCAGCTACCAGGCGCTCACTTCGCGCTTCGCTCCCAGCTGGGCCTTCGCTCCGGAGCACCTCGTCGCGGTGCCTGTGACCTCGAGCCTGGCCGAGTTCAAAGGCCTTCTCGTGTTCCCCGAGTGGTCGGCGCTCTCGCAGTCGGCGGTCTGGATCTCCGCGGTGACGATAGCCGTCGTGGGCAGCCTGGAGACGCTGCTGTGCCTCGATGCGACCGACAAGCTCGACCCGCAGAAGCGCGTCACGCCCGCGAACCGTGAGCTCATGGCGCAAGGCGTCGGCAACATGCTCTCGGGCTGGATCGGTGGCCTTCCGATCACGCAGGTCATCGTGCGCAGCTCCGCCAACATCCAGTCCGGTGGACGCACCAAGGCTTCGGCCATCCTGCACGGCGCGATCATGTTGGTCTTCGTGGCCGTGCTCCCGGGCGTCATGAACCTGGTCCCGCTCTCCGTGCTCGCGGCGATCCTGTTCGTCGTCGGCTACAAGCTGGCGACTCCGGCGCTCTTCAAGCGCATGTACGCGCTCGGCTGGGAGCAGTACACGCCCTTCCTCATCACGATCGCCGGCATCGTCTTCACCGACCTGCTCAAGGGGATCTCACTCGGGCTCGCCTTCGCGATCCTGATGATCCTGCGTCGCAACTACATGAACTCGCACTTCCTGCACCTCGAGGAGCGCGATGACGCGACCGGACACCGCGTGCGGCTGACGCTCGCCGAGGAAGTGACGTTCCTGAACAAGGGCGCGATCCTGCGTGAGCTCAGCGACATCCCCGACGGCTCGATCGTGACGATCGATCAGAGCGCCAGCTACTCGATCGATCAAGACGTGCTCGAGGTCATCGAGGACTTCGTGGGGGCCGCGCCGGACCGTAAGATCACCGTCGAGATCCTTCGCGCCCCCGGACTCGACGGAGGAACCAGGCTGCAGGCCGGCTGACTCCTCGCCGGCAGCCTCAACGGACTCCATCAACCGCCACTTCGATCACTACGCACTCTTCGCATGTCGAACGCTCAAAACGCCGAGACTCAAGCCTCCATGACCCCGGCCCGCGCGCTCGAGCTCCTGCTCGAGGGCAACGCTCGATTCCGGGAGGCGCGGCAGGGAAACCGTGACCTGCTCGGCCAGGTCCAGGAGACAGGCGCCGGCCAGTGGCCCTTCGCGGCCGTGCTCGGCTGCATCGACTCGCGCGTGCCGGCGGAGCTCGTCTTCGACCAGGGCATCGGTGATCTGTTCAACGTTCGCATCGCCGGCAACTTCGCGAACGCGGACATCCTCGGGAGCCTGGAGTTCGCCTGCAAGGTGGCCGGGTCGAAGCTCGTCGTGGTGCTGGGACACCGCTCCTGCGGCGCGATCAAGGGCGCCTGCGACGGCGTCGAGCTGGGCAACCTGACGCAGATGCTCGACAAGCTGAAGCCGGCGGTGGCAGCCGTCGACGATCCGAGCGACCCGGCGCTGCGTACGTCCGCGAACAAGGAGTTCGTGCACGCCGTCGCCCTCGCCAACGTGAGCCACGCCGTCGAGGCGGTCCTCAGCGGAAGCGAGGTGCTGCGCGAGATGCGCGCCGCGGGCGAGATCGACGTGGTCGGCGCGATGTACGACGTCGAGACCGGGGCGGTCGAGATCCTGTCCTGAGCGAGGGCTCGCGCGCGGTCGTGGCGTTGCGCGGGCGTGGAGACATCCGTCCCTAGGCTCATGGGCCTGCGTGGGTGGCGCGGCGGTGCCTGGGCGCCGTGACCCGCGTGGCGGTCCTGTTCGCGTCAGAGTCCTGTCTGTGCCGCGTCAGGCGACAGTTCCGTCGCCCGCGAGGCGCACGGCGCTTGACGGGGAGCCGCCGACTCCGCATGGTTCCCCGATGCGATTCTTCGACGACGAGCCCCTGCGAGCCGCCACGGCGGTTCGCCTCGTCGTCTCCCCGGTCGACACCTGAAGCGCGCGCTCCCCGTGGCGGCGTGACCGATACGACCCATCGACCTGACTGAGCCCCGTGCTCTCTCTGTCGATCGCGAGCGCCCCGGAACCGACCTGGACGACTTCGACGAACGAGAGACGAGATGCACGAGAACGAGCCCGCCAACGACGCGGAAACGCACGCCGAGCCCAGCCGGCGTGACCTCCTGAAGGGCAGCCTCGCAGCAGCCGCTGCCGGCGCCGCCGCGACCCCCGCTGAGGCGGCTCCGCAGGCGGAGTCGCTATTCCTCCCCGAGGAGGCCTGGCGTGATCGCATGACCGCGCCCGAGGACGGCAAGCGCTACGGATGGGTGGTCGACACCCGGCGCTGCTTCGGCTGCCACGGCTGCGAGGTCGCGTGCAAGGCGGAGAACGACGTGCCGCTAGGTGAGTACATCCGCCAGACGATCTACCACGACTTCGAGAAGTCCACCGGTGGCGTCGCGCGCGTGATGGTGCCGATGGCGTGCCAGCACTGCGAGGACGCTCCGTGCATCAAGGCTTGCCCCTGCGGCGCGATGCACAAGGGCGCGGGTGGCTCGGTCGTCGTCAACTATGACCTCTGCTCCGGACACTCGGCCTGCAAGGACGCCTGTCCGTACGGCGCGATCTACATCGATCCGGTCGCCAACCAGGCGGTCAAGTGCCACAACTGCACGCACCGCGTCGACGAGGGCATGGACCCCGCGTGCGTGGCGACCTGCCCGAGCGAGGCGCTCTACTTCGGCGACCTCAACGACCCCGAGTCGAGCATCTCCAAGATCACCGCGCGCCTCGAGAGCGAAGACGCGCTCGCCACCCTGCGCGAGGACAAGGGCACGCGACCGCGCATGCGCTTCGCGGTCGAGGCGGACCGACCGATGGCCGAGTGGGAGCCGAAGATCCCGCGCGAAGGGGCGAGCTACGCGTCCGAGGCCTACGACGTCTACAACTGGGGCGGCGAGGGCTGGGACGCGCCGAGCGCACAGGAGGGAGAGCAGTGAGCACCCCCGTGAAACCGGATCGGCGCGCCTTCCTGCGCCTTGGTGGACTCCTCGCTGCGGGCGCGGTCGCCGGCTGTGCATCGACACGCGACGAGGACGTCGAGCCCGGCGATGTTCGCGGTCGCACCGCGACCTCCGACGAGAGCGCTGCCGTGTGGCGCGCGGGCAAGGGCGAGGCCTACGAGTTCGGCGAGCTGCCGGCGCCGGGAGCGTGCACGCTCCCGGGCCCGAACAAGAAGACCCGCTTCCCCGACCCCGACAAGTACAAAGGCACGACGCAGGTGCCCGGCATGTGCCAGCTGTGCTCGACGGTCTGTGGGATCATCGGGCACGTCAAGGACGGCCGCATCCTGAAGGTCGACGGCAATCCCAAGGACCCGAACTCGCGCGGGCGCCTGTGCGCGCGTGGGCAGGCGTCGCTCAATCACCAGTACCACCCCGAGCGCCTGCTCTATCCGATCCGCCGCGTCGGTGAACGCGGAGAGGGCAAGTGGCGCCGGATCTCCTGGGAGGAGGCCTACGACGAGCTGGCGACGCGGCTGAAGGCCTGTCGCGAGAGCGACCCGACCGAGTTCGCGTTCCACCAGGGGCGCAGCCGCTCGAAGGATCCGGTGTCGGCGTTCCTGAACGCCTTCGGAACGAAGACGCAGCTGAACCACCGTGGGCTGTGCTCCGCCGCGCGCCGCGCGGCGAACCTGACGTACCTGTTCGAGTCCGACTGGGACCTCGGCAACTACGAGAACGCCAAGTACATCCTGAACTTCGGCTCGAACATGTTCGAGGCGCACCAGGGGCACGTAGCCGGAGCGCAGCGCATCCAGCGCGGCCGCTTCGAGAACGGCGCCAAGTTCGTGACCTTCGACGTGCGCATGTCGAACACGGCGGGGAACTCGGACGAGTTCTTCATGCCCGCCCCGGGCACGGACGGAGCCGTCGCGCTGGGCATGGCGCACACGATCCTGACCGAAGGCCTCGTCGACCGCCTGTTCTTCGACACCTGGGCGAACTGCACGGTGGAGGAGCTCACCGAGGAGCTGAAGGAGTACACCGCGGAGTGGGCCGAGTCGGTGAGCACGGTGCCCGCGGCGGACATCCGCCGTATCGCGCGCGAGTTCGCTGCGGCCGCGCCGGAGGCAACGACGATGTGCAACCGCGGGTCGTCCGCGCACCTGAACGGCTACTACAACGACCGCGCCATCGGGCTGCTCAACGTGCTCGTGGGCAGCGTCGGCAAGGTCGGCGGCTGGTGCTGGATGTGGACCGGCGGCTACGACGCGAAGCGCTTCCCGCCGCCCTCGCAGCCGCCGAAGACGAAGGCCAAGTCGCTCCTCGCCGACCCGCCGGAGTTCGTGCTCGCGAACACCTGGAACACGATGCGGGTGGGCGAGATCGTCTACTGGTACCTCGCGCAGGAGCGCGCGAAGATCCAGGTCTACATGACCTACAACCTCGACTCTCCGATCACGTGGCCGGAGATGGACGTCACGAGGAACGTGCTGCTCGACGAGAAGAAGATCGGCTTCCACGTCTGCATCAACCCGTTCTTCAACGAGACGGCGTCCTACTCGGACATGGTGCTTCCCTGGACCACGTTCATGGAGCGCTGGGAGGTCGACGCGCGCGGGGCCTACAACCTGAAGCCGTACTTGGGCGTGCGGTGGCCGATGACCGAGGCGCTGGGCGAGGCGAAGGACATTCGCGAGATCCTGCCCGAGCTGGCGCGCCGCATCGGCGGCGGTATGGAGGAGTGGTTCCCCGAGGAGCTCGACAACGAGCGCTACATGGAGGAGTGGACGAAGAACGTCCCTTACGACGAGTCCAAGTACGACTCGCCGATGGAGTTCTTGCGCGCGGAGGGTTCGTACGAGGATCCGGACGAGGAGCCCTACTTCGAGCCCTACCTGAAGCCGCTCACGGAGGAGGAGCTCGCGGGCTCCGAGACGGACTCGGTCACCGGGATCATCACCAAGGACGGGATAGGGATTGGCATCGTCGTCGACGGAACGGCGGTGATCGGCTTCAAGACTCCGAGCCGCAAGCTCGAGGTCGTCTCGGAGTTCGTGCGCCGCACGGCGCGCAACGAGGACACGAGCGACCTCACGCGCCTGGCGAACTCGAAGGGCAAGAACCGGGCGGCGCACCACAAGGGTCACGAGTACGAGATCCACCCGTGGCCGACGTACATGCCGATCTCCGAGCATCAGTCGCTCGACGAGGATCAGCTGATCATGACCTCGTTCAAGTGGAACGTGCACAACCACGGCCGCACCGCGAACCTGAAGTGGTGCTCCGAGATCGTGCACTCGAATCCTGCCTGGCTGCACCCCGACACGGCGAAGCGCCTCGGGCTCAAGACCGGCGACTGGATCGAGCTGACCGGCTATCGCTCCGAGAGCGTGGACCGCGCCATGCCTGGCCTGAAGCTCGGCACAGGGGCGGTCGACGCGACCCTCGAACTGCCGATCGTCGTCACCCGCGGGGTGCACCCGCGCGCCATCGCGATCTCGAACTCCCTCGGCCACTCGCAGTACACCGCGGTGGCTCGCGCCGAGCGATCCTCGTCGACGGGGAGCGAGGGTGACGGCATGGACCGGGCCGGGTTGCGTGACCCCGACTGGGAGCGCAACATGTGGTGGGAGGACACCTCCGGCGGCGACCACTCAGAGTGGAAGCGCAACACCGGGCCCGGCTGGGCGCAGAATCACGTCCTGCCGATTGCGCCCGACTTCATCTCCGGCCAGCAAGCGTTCAACGACACCGTCGTGCGCATTCGAAAGCTCACATGACGGACGAACGAGACGAGGCATTGCGCGCGACCGCGCGGCTGTTCGGCAGGCTCTTCCTGTTCGAGCTCGACGAGGACACGCGCTTGCAGCTCGTCGAGCCCGAGTTCGCGAAGGCCCTGGAGCAGGTGGGCATCTCGGTCGAGCCCCTCGAGGGGGAGGCCTCCCTGGACGACCTCGCAGCCCAGTACTTCGAGGCCATCGTGCAGCCGAAGACGGGCGGACCGCCCGTGCAGTCGCTCTGGACCGAGGGCAGCTACGAGGGAGACTCTGCGGTCGCCGTGCGCAAGCTGGCCGAGGCCGTTGGAGTTGAGTTCGACCGCGGCGCGGCGCGTGGCGCGCCTCACGACCACCTCGGCTGCCTCCTGCTCCTGTGGGCGGAGACCGCCGGGGCGCGGCCCGACGTGGCAGAGCGTTTGGAGTCCGAGCACCTCGAGTGGGCACAGGTTCCGCTCTCGACGCTGGCACGCGGCGGCAAGGGGTTCTATCCCGACCTCGGCCGCGCCACCTTGGCCTGGCTCGCCGAGGTTCTGCAGCCGCGCGCCGCGGGCTAGCCGGGGCCTGGGGGGGACCGGGGGCACGACCGTCGACGACTCGCGCGGCGAATTGCACACTGCTCGGCCCACCGGGGAGCTCATGGGGAGCGCTTCCGGTCCACTCCCCGCCGCCGTACGCCCATGCCGAACAAGCCCCTGGAACACTGGCTCGAGACGCCCGCGCCTGACGAGGAGAAGCGCTTCCTGCAGGGCGCCCGCGAGCACCCCGAGGAGCTCGCGTCCGCCGGGCGCGTGTTCCTCGAGTTCGTGCGCGGGTTCACGAAGATGGCCGAGCTCGGTCGTTGCGTGACGGTGTTCGGCTCGGCGCGCTTCCCCGAGGCGCACCCGTACTACACGCAGGCCCGCAAGCTCGGGCGTCGCCTCGCCGAGTCGGGCTACACCGTCATCACCGGCGGCGGTCCAGGAGTGATGGAGGCCGCGAACCGCGGCGCGCACGAGGCCGGCGGGCTCAGCGTCGGCTGCAACATCCAGCTGCCTCGCGAGCAGGAGCCGAACCCCTACCTCGATCGCTTCGTGGAGTTCGAGTACTTCTTCGTGCGCAAGGTCATGCTCGTGAAGTACTCGACTGCGTTCGTCGTGATGCCCGGCGGCTTCGGGACGCTCGACGAGGTGTTCGAGACGGCGACGCTGATGCAGACGGGCAAGATCGACGCGTTCCCGATCATCGCCATGGGCACGGAGTTCTGGGGCAAGCTGCGCAACTTCGTGACGGACTCGTTGCTCGCCGAGGGCACGATCGATCGTGCGGATCTCGAGCTCTTCCAGCGGACGGACTGCGTCGACGAGGCGCTGCGCTGGATCGACGCATCGAACGGCAACCAACCCACGTCGAGCTGACGCAGGTGGGCCGCTGGCCCGCGAAGCCGGCCGCTGGGGACGGCTAGTACCAGAGCGCCGTGATGCCGACGGCGAGCGGCGGCGTCACGAGTCCGACGAGGAGGCCGAGCCGCACGAACTCGCGAGCCTTGAGCCGGTCGGTCGCGTAGACGAGCGCGTTGGGCGGCGTGGCGATCGGCAGGCACATGGCCGCGGACGCGCTCATGGCGAGGGGCAACGCGAGCCGCGGCTCACTGCCCGTCGCGAGCGCGAGACCGAGCGGCACGAGGAGGTTGGCGGCGGCCGTGTTGCTCATCAGGTTCGAGAGCAGGACCGCGATGTAGCAGAGGATGAGGGTCACGCTGGTCAGTCCGAGGTCGTCGATCGGGAGACCCGACACGATCCACTCGGAGAGACCCGTGCGCAGGACCAGCGCGCCGAGCGCGAGGCCGCCAGCCAGGAGGAAGAGCACGTCGTAGTTCAGGCCGCGGATGTCCCTGGCCTCGAGGATGCCCGTCGTCGTGAGCAGCACGATCGGTACGAGGGAGACGGCCGCCGTGGGGATCGAGTGCCACTGCGAGGTCATCCACAGCGCGATGGTGAGGAGCAGGACGAGGCCCATGACGAGCTTCTGCCACAGCGGCGCGAGCTCCGCGCCCGCGATGGCAGGGACGGCGGACAGCCGCACGCGCTCGACGCGCGCCGGGTAGCGGCGCACGAGCCAGGCCCCACCGACCACGCAGACGAACACGGCCACGGGGCCGGCGATGAGGATCCAGCGGAGGAAGTCGACCTTCACCGGGGCGTCGAGCTTCGCCAGCGCACCGACCGCGATGGCGTTGGGGGGCGTGCCGATCAGGCTCGCCATGCCGCCGACGTTCGCGGCGAGCGCGATCCCGAGCAGGAGCGACTTGGCGAACGGATCCTCGTCGTCGATCGCCCCGATCAGCGGCGCGAGCATCGCGAGCATCATGGCCGTCGTCGCCGTGTTCGAGAGGAACATCGACAGCACGAAGGTGACTCCCATCACTCCGAAGAGGAGGGTGCGCGGGTTCTCACCAAGCTGATGCAGGAGGCGCGTTGCGAGTCGGCGGTCGAGACCGGTTCGCGCCATCCCGGCCGCGAGGACGAAGCCACCGAAGAAGAGCCAGACCAGGGGCGAGCCGATCACGGCGATCGACTCCTCCCATTGGCGCGGGTCGGTCGCACCTCCACGCGGCGTACCGAGCAGCGCGATGTCGAGCCCGATGACGAGCAGCCCCACGGCGAAGGCGGGGATCGCCTCGGTCATCCAGAGGCCCGCGGCGAGTACCAGGATGAACAGCGCGCGCTTCCCGGGTGGACCTAGCCCCGACTGCGCGGCGGGGAGGAGCAGGATCGCCAGCGCGGCGCCGACGCACAGGAGGAAGACCAGGATGCGCTTCGGCGAGGAGATGCCGAGCTGACCGATCCAGGTCTGAGGAGTCGGCGGGAGTTCGTCGGTGCGCATGGAGGGTCGATTCGCGGCGTGCGGGCGGCAAGCCTACGAAACCTGGCGCGTCGCGCCGCTCGGTTCCCCGGGCAGGCTCAGAGCGCGAGGGTCGCGCGCAGGCTCAGGATCCAGGCGTCCTCCAGCGCCGCGTCTCCTCCCGGGTCCGCGATGAACTGGAGGTCGGGCTTGAGGCGCAGCCACTCGACCGGCTCGAAGCCGTAGTAGAGCTCGATGGCCGTCTCCGCGGCTTCGCTGAAGCCCGCGCCGGTGGCGCTGCTCAATCCCGCGCGCGAGACCCCGAGGCCGGCCGAATGGGTGCCGCCCTCGACGGCGTCGCTCCAGGCGAGACCGAAGCCCAGGTGCTCGTCGATCGCCGTGATGTCGCCGTCGGCGGAGCCCAGCTGCAGGAACGTCGTGCACTCGCCGCGACCGCGCTCGGCTGCGCGCCAGACGACCTGCTCCGCTACGGCGTAGAGGCCGCCGGTCCCGGACTCCGGCGCGCCGTCGAAGCGCGTGAACTCGGCGGTGCTGCGCCAGGCTCCGAGGGCGAGGCGTCCGCCGTCCCAACCCCAGGCCGCCTCACCGATGAAGAAGGCCTCGCTGGGGGACTCGAACACCGTGCTCGGTCCATGGCGGCCCGTGCGCACGCCGCTGGCGAGGGCCCCGTCGAACACCCCTGCACTGAGGGAGGCGCGCCCGATCGGCTGCACGATCGTCAGGCCGAAGGCCGAGTCCGGGTAGGTGGGCAGGAGGAAGACCGTCGGGCTCACGCCCATGGAGGAGTGCAGGAAGCTCGCGGCGCCGTCGACGAAGGCGAACTGCGAGTTGGCGTCGATCTTCCCGAGGCGCAGCCGCGTTCCGGAGGACGCGAAGTGTTGCTCGAACCAGATCCGCCCGAGCTGCGTGCGTCGCTCGGCGTCGATGTTCGTGATCGGCTGCACGACGCCGTAGCGCGTACTCGCGTCGACGCCGTGGAACCACTGGAAGCCGGCGTGGAAGGTCCCGCCGCTCCAACCCAGGAGCGGGTCGGTGCGGTAGGTGAAGGTCGCGTCCAGGAGGCCGCGCGTGAGCGGGTTGTCCTCCTCCACGGCTCCGCTTGCGAGCCAGGAGCTGTCGACGGTGTAGAGCACCTCCATCTCGAAGCCGCGATCGCTCAGGTAGGGACGCAGGCCGCCCCACTCGAGCAGCGCGCGGCCGACGGGGCCGCGCTCCTCGGCGTCGAGCACCCCCGAGGGGCGGTCGCGGCCCCGTAGTTCCGCGCCGACGACTTCGTCGAGCTCGGGCGGGGTCGCAGCGCCCTCGGCGGCCTGCGCATCGGGGAGCTCCGGCGCCGGAGCGGCGGAGGTCTCCTGCGCGGCGCGCGGCGGCGAGGCGAGCAGCGGGGTGAGGGTCAACAGGAGCTGGAACATGGGGCGAAGTGGGCTGCCAGCTCAGGCGCGTCGTTCCGCCGGCGCGAGCGGCGCGCCCGGTCGAGCGAGCGGCTCAGAACGTGTAGCTCGCGCCGAGGTAGGCGAAGTCGATGTCCTCGGCGGGTCCGGTCTGCTCGATCGCCGCGCCCGCGAAGAAGTGGCTGTAGCCGAGGTAGACGCGCGTGTGATCTCCGATCGACCGGTCGACCAGCAGGTCGATCTCCGAGCCCACCTCCCGGGAGCTGAAGCCCGACCGCGAGGCCGTGCCGTTGGCTGCGTAGAGGGCGTCCTCCGTCTCCAGGACGCGGAACAGGTGCAGCGCGAGCAGGAACGACGAGCGTGAGTCGAGGCGCCACTTCGAGCCTGCGCTCGCTGCGAAGACGTTCTGCCGTCCGACGGCGTCGACGAAGCCGAGGTAGGCGTGGCCGAGCGGGAAGAGCTGGTGGAACGTCTGCACGTTGCCGCCCGGGTTCCTGTCTCCGCTGGCGAGGTCGAGGCCCACGAACAGTCGGGGATCGCCAGCGAGCCCACCGGGGCGCCAGCCCGCCTGCGAGGCGAGGAACCAGGCGTTGACGTCGCCGTCGCCGACCTCGCCGAACTGCCAGCCGCCCTCGAGCTCGTAGTCGAACGTGGAAGCCAGCGGGCCCCAGAGCCGCGAGCCGAGGGTCCAGCGACGCTCATCCCCGTTCGTGCCGTTCACGGTCACGTCGGCGCGCTCATTGCCGAGCGCGTAGAGCTCGACTCCGTGACCGCCGGAGGACGGCGCGCGCTTGGCGTAGAGCCCGTAGAGCTTCGTGTCCTCGTCCGCCTCGTTGAAGTTGGTCTTGTCGACGGGGACGAACAGCGTCGCGAGCCCGTGCACGGACCACGGCCCCTGGCGCCACTCCGCGGTCACGCCCTGCCAGGTGCGCAGCGTGTTGCCCCAGGGCAGCGGGCTGATCAGGCGCTGGTTTCCGAACAAGAGCATCTGGCGCCCGGGGCGCAGGCGCAGCGTGCTGTCCCCGAGCGGCACGATCCAATCGAAGAAGGCCTCCTGCAGCGCGAGCGTGTCCATGTCCGAGGTGCGCCGTCCGCCGGGCAGGTCGCGGCTGGTCGACTGCGCCGACTTGCCTTCCACGAAGACGCGGAAGGACTCGTTCAGGTGCAGGTCGGCGTGCGCAAGCAAGCGCGAGAGGACGAACTCGTCGTCGTAGGCCGGTTGTCCGGCCGGCGCGCCGAAGCCGAAGTCTCGCCAGGCCTCGAAGCGCGCCTCGGCGCGACCGCCGAAACGAATCCACGGCGCTCCGTCATCGCCGAGCACGATGTGCTTCATCGGGTCGAAGACGTCGTCGTTCGGCGCGTCCTCGTCGAACCGGGACCAGTCCTCGGCCCACTGCAGGAACGAGTAGTCCGGTCGACCCTCCTCGTCGAGGGACTGCGCCCCGGCGGCGGGGGCGAGGACGAGGACCGGCAAGAGCGTTTGGGCGAGTCTCATGGGCGGAGGTGCGGATCAGCGTTTCGCGGGTGCGATACGGTAGAGCAGGCGCCGCTCGTGCGACGCGAAATTCCCCCGTGGCGCCGAGCGCCTCGCGGCCGGCGAGGGGTCCCGTCGGCTCACCGGGGCGCGGGATCCGCTGGCCCGGGCGGGGTGCATGTCCTAGGGTCCGCGCACGAGGCGAATCCGTCTCCATCCAAGACCCCAAGCCCATGAGGCTCCCCATGCTCAAGAGACTCCCGTACCTCTGCGTTCTGTCACTCGTCCTCGCCGGCGCCTGCCGCGCGCCCCAGGGGGCGTCGTGGAGTCAAGGCGACGCGCTGGCAGCCGAGTCGGTCGAGCTCGAGATGAACGCGTCCGGCGGCGTCGTCGCGATCGAGTACCACGTGACGCCGGAGCTCGTCCCCGAGTCGATCCACGCGGCGATGAACGAGCTCCACCCGGGCGGCCGCGTCGTCGCCGGCGAGCGCGAGATGGCCGGAGGAGAGCTCTACTGGGAGCTCAGCAAGGAGATCGATGGCCGCGAGGTCGAGGTGATGTTCCGGCTCGACGGGACGCTCGCCTCCGAGGAGATCGAGGTCGCCGCAAGCTCTGTCCCCGAGGCCGCCCGAGCCGCGGTCGACGCCCTGATGGACGGCCGGGTCACGGCCTGGGAAGAGATCCGCGATGGCGAGCGCAACCTCGTCGAGTACCACGCCAAGGTCGAGGCGAGCGGCCGCCGCTTCAAGGTCGCGGTCGGCGCGGACGGGGCCGTGCGCAGCGTCGTGCGCGAGGTCCCCGCGGAGATCGAGGTGCCGGTGCCGATGACGCGCGGCTAGCCGGGGAGGCGCGTCGGCGTCTCGAACGGACGACGGGTACGGCGCGCACGGTGTGGGCGGCAGGCCGAGGGAGGCGCGGCGCATTGGGCGCCGGTATCCTGAGCGGGCCTGCTCGCCGCACCTCGACTCGTCCGCCACGCCATGACTCTTCGAGCTCACTGCTCCGCCTGCGACAAGACCTACCGCGTTCCGCACGCCCGGAAGTCATGGAGCTGCAAGGTGTGTGGCGAGAGCCTCGAGCTCGAGGCAGGCGCGCAGGAGGTGAGCGAGGAGGCGACCGAAGCGGAGCCTGCCCGTGGCGCGGCGCCGCGCTGCTCTGCCTGTGGTGAGCCGCACGAGGCCGGGGCGCGCTTCTGCGAGGACTGCGGCGCGGACCTCTCGAGCGGAGAGCGCGCGGGCCGCCGGTCGCCGGGTGAGCAGCGCGCGGCTGCGGTGGAGATGCGTCGCGCGGTGCGCCGCGTCGGCTTCTTGCAGG